>UEXM01000511.1_pt1 | contig 40526 bp, 57 predicted proteins | sample 1796661 | NCBI WGS metagenome assembly UEXM01 (sample SAMEA4772469, study PRJEB27181) | metagenome | reverse complement strand
GAAAATCTCACAACGGACATAAATTGTCCTACCCATTCAGACCGAAACAGCATATATTACTTATACCAACCAAGGAGAGAACATGTCAAAACAAACAACATTCATCGTATCAGGCTGGGTAGAACGTCACTACCGACTTGAGATAGAAGCTTCTTCTTATGAGGAGGCAGAAAGGATAGCAGAGAGCAAGCTTGACTATTCAGAGGGTTCCGAGCTTGATGATTATGAGGATGGTACACACGTTCGCATTAGTGATGTAGAGTGTGAAGACCCCGAATGGGAAGAGGAAGATGTTTCGTTCCTTTTATAAAAAAAGGACACTTTTTGTCCTACCCAAACAGACCTAAACTACTTATATTATAGATACAAAACAAACACAAACTTTAACTTTCCAAAAGGAGTCCTATCATGGCTATTGACTTTCGTACTTTCAACTCAGTTATTCACCTCATCATCAATGCAAAGTTCCCCATACTCATTCGTGGTCGCCACGGTGTCGGGAAATCAGAGCTTGTCTATAAGACAGCAGAAGACCTCGGCCTACCCATTGTCGAGCGTCGAGCCTCACAGATGACAGAGGGCGACTTACTCGGACTACCAAAGGTAGAGAAGGGTATCACTAAGTGGCTTGCCCCTGAGTGGCTACATATTGCTTGCCAAAAGCCCGTAGTCCTTTTCCTCGACGAGGTTGATCGGGCTACAATGGAAGTCCGTCAAGGTATCTTCGAGCTTTGCGATAGCCGTAAAATCGCTGGCTATACCCTTCATCCAGATACTCTTATCTTCGCTGCTGTCAACGGTGGAGAACACGGTGCCCAGTACCAAGTAGGAGAGATGGACCCTGCTGAACTTGACCGCTATACTGTCTTTGATGTGGAGCCTACTACCGAAGATTGGCTGGATTGGGCTTCTGACCGCGTATCCTCAGAAGTCTGGGACTTTATCAATGCTAACCATAGCCACTTAGAGCACAAGGATGAGTACGAGCCCAACAAGGTTTACCCTTCTCGACGCTCTTGGGTTCGCCTTGACAAGGCTCTTAAAGGCTTAAAGCAAATCGAGCATGGTACTACACTATACCACCTTAGCCACGCCTTCGTAGGTATGGAAGCTGCCGTTGCTTTCAATGACTTCATCCAGAACTATGAACGTCAGGTCACCGTAGAAGACATCCTCGACAGAGGTAAGTTTGAACTCATGAAGGATTGGAAAAACAATGATCACCTTGCTCTTATCGAGAAGATGAAGGCAGAAAAGATATTTGATGAGGATCTGAGTGATATTCGTACTGCTAACCTTGCTGAGTATTTCGTAACTCTCCCAAGCGAGATCGCCATGACCATTTGGACCAACATTGGCAAAGGAAAAGTGCAATCTAACATTGCAGCTTTCCACGGGCAAATCACAAAAGCTGGTGTAATTGTTAAAATGCACCTTGTAAAGCTTCTATCGAAGGAGGTATAACATGAATAACGTATATGTAACACCAACCCCAGCTAACTATTTTACTACTGGACTTGGGGTATTCAACAAAGCTAAGAGAAGAAAGCCCAAGTCACGCAATGTTATCCAGCAAAACCACATTCAACAGAATCGCAAGGCTGGTCCCCACAAGGATAAGAAGAAAGAACAAAACAAAAAGAAATGTAGACAAAGAGTAAGAACGGACAGTTTTTGACCTACCCATATACTACATGCTACGATATATTATAGACATATCCAAGGAGTAACAGAAATGACCAAGTTTGATTTAAATGAATACACGTTTTCACTACTGAGACAAGAGCCGTTTTTTGCGGCCTTGTCTCGTCGTATTACAAAGATGGCTACCAAGTCTATTCCCACCGCTGGTGTGTGTATCAACAAAAATACAGCCCAATTTGAAATGATATATAACCCTGAGTTCATGGGGGACTTGTCATCAACGCACCTTCAGGGGGTCTTGATGCACGAGTTTTATCATATCATCTTTGAGCATGTTACTGGTCGTTTACCCCCAGAGGGCATGAACATTATGTGGAACATTGCCACTGATCTTGCCATCAATAGCCATATAGCTGATAAGCTTCCAGAACAAGCCTGCATCCCTGGCCAAGGCCGATTTGAAGAGTATGAAACAGGATTATCAGCAGAGCAATACTATAACCAGTTGAAGAAAGATGAACAGTTTCAGCCAAAAGAGGGTGAGGGCGAGGGTGGCGAAGGTCAACCCAACAGCCTTGATGATCACTCTGGTTGGGGCGATGCCGATGCAGAGACGAAGGCTATGGCTAAAGAGCGACTACGCCAAGCTGTAGAAGATGCGGCTAAAGAAGCCAGTAGCAAAGGTTCATGGGGTAGTGTATCCGCTGAGATGAGAAAGAAAATTATGGATATGGTTAACCCAAAAGTTGATTGGAGAAAGGTGCTACGTTACTTCATTAAGACATCGCAACGCTCCAACAAGCGTAGCACCGTTCGACGAATTAACAAGCGTTTTCCCTACATTCATGCTGGTAAGAAGGTGACACGTCATGCGAAAATCGCCATCTCTATCGATCAGTCTGGCTCTGTATCTGACAAGATGCTCGCAGCGTTCTTTGCTGAACTTGGTTCACTTGCCAAATATGCCGAGTTCACTGTTATACCCTTTGATACTGAGGTTATGGAAGAGCATGTGTATGTATGGAAAAAGGGCAAGCGTAAGACGTGGGAACGTGTCATGTGTGGTGGAACCTGCTTTGACGCTCCGACCAAGTATGTAAACAGCAAGCAGTTTGATGGTCATATCATTCTAACTGATATGTGTGCTCCTAAGCCCATGCCATCCAAATGCCAGCGTATGTGGATGACTGATACAGAAGGCAAAATGGCCCAATATTTCACCACAAATGAGCGCGTTATAGTCATAGAGGGTAATGGTGAGTAAATCCGAAAATAGGGCCGTTTTGAGCGATTATTATATGTCCGTTGGGGACTTGGTCGAGGATAGAGTTGTAAACCCGAATACCATAGGTCAAAGGACGGGCATAGTTTTAAGGATTGATTCGGCTTGGACGGTCAACGCAACATATCTCGTTCAATGGAATGGCTGGGCTAACGCCATACCGTATAAAGATTGGGAAATCCGTAAAGTGGTCAAAAAATGACCTACCCACCTACCCCCGAGCATGATATATTACATACAAGACCAAAGGAGTTAGTAACATGGCTTATTTAAAGAAAGACCAAACAGTATTTTTTGCAGAAGGAAACATAACGTCTATCGTCGAGAAGGTGGCCTTCCGAAAATACCTCTCAAAGCCTCGTAAGGATAAGAATACTGGACAGTACAGAAGGAAGTGGAAAGCGATGCCTTATGCAGTTTGTAAGGTACTTCTTAGCGAGGATGGCGGTGTTCCCCCTGATACACAATTTTTGATTGCTGGCTATCGTCTTAGCCAAAAGTATTTACAAGGAAAGATGATCCTCGTGATGGGCAACGAATATATAGCAGATTACCAAGAAGAGTGGGGAAACAAATGGGTTAGCAAAATGATTCAACAGGAGAACGAATATGAAGAAAAACGAAAAGCGAAAGCGGCTGAGTATAAGGCGAAGAATAAGAAATAAGATGGAAAACGTAGTCTTAGGGATAGGGTTAGCAAGTTTTATATACTGTGCAGTGATCAGGAGGAGTTTCAGCTATGGCAAAGAAAACAAATATTAAACAGCGCAAATTTTCGATAAAACTAAAGACCTGCTTCGTGTTGCAGGTCCACTTAGAAGAACTTGATATGATAAAGGAAACAGCAAGTCAATTCCCTGAGCCTATCCCTGAGCATAATGAGTTTATAGAAATGATGGTTGAAGCCCTCTGTAAGTCCCTCCATATCATTTTTCCTAATCCTTTTGACGCATAGGCCCAAACGGACACTTTTTGACCTACCCAAACAGACTGAAACAGCATATATTATATACATACCAAGGGGGATTAAATGAAAGTTGGAGATTTAGTAAGAATACATTCACACTACAAGCTCGAAGGCTGTACGGGTGTTGTCACAAGGATTATGGGAGTGACATCGGGTGTTCGTGCTCGGTACGTTGTGACATTGACAGACGGATATTCAACGTGGTTCTATAACAATGAAATCAGGGGGATATCATGAAAGTAGGTGATTTGGTAAAGACCCATCGTGGCAATCTTGCCCTCGTCACAGAGGTTGGAGAAGACTGGTGTAATATACTATTTTGTAACAGTGGATTTTTAAGAACTGGGTTTCCAGCGTGGTGGTTAGAGGTGGTAGCATGAAAGCAGGTGATTTATTGATTGACGAGCAGACCGATATATATGTTTTGTTCCTCGGTTACAACCAATGGAATGAGATCATGGTCATGTATCCAGACGGATATATTTATCAAGGTTGTGAATTGCATTTTAAGGAGATAGGATAATTTTTTATAGGGATGCCCTGCGTTGGCGCACACTGACAACGGGGTTGAAAATGGTGGCCCCAGTTGTGTGGCTTGTGCTGCCTCAGTTGATGGACCAACTGGCTGGACGAAAGTTACAAAATCCGGTTGTGACGAGGGTTCGAATCCCTCCATCCCTTTTCTTTTTTCGGACACTTTATGTCCTACCCAATCAGACCAGAGCAGGATATATTATATATACCAACCAAGGAAACAAAATGGAAAAACAAACTGACCTTTACAAAACTACCATCACTGAAACCATAGACGGCTTTCACAGCTTAGTGTCCAAAGACCTTGAAAATATTAAAATGCTTATCAGCATGATGGAGGCAGACCCATCACGCATTCCATCATTTACAGCTAACCTGTCGATCCAAGCCGCAAGCCTTCAAGAGAACGCGAATGCAATGCGAGCACTGCAAAACGTGGCTCTGTACGTTGACAGGGAAGCGAAGAAAGGATAACGGACATTTTTTGTCCTTCCCAAAGAGACTGAAACAAGATATATTATTAACACAACCAAGGAGAACACAATGAATGATCAACTCTTTTCAGAACTTATAAGGTCTTTAATCAAAGACAACCCAGATATATCATGGAATCTAAGACGAGAGCTTAAATGTGCCCTTGATCCAAACAGTCGTGCGGTGTGGTGGTCTGTTGAGGATCTTGAACAAAGAGCCGCAGAACAAGAGGATCTTGAGGAAGAACAACTTTATGATAGGAGCAAGTTTGAGTCTGCGCTCGATACCATGATAAGCGATCATGATTGTGATTGGGGTATCTCTTGGGATACTTTAGACAGTTATCTTGGTAGTTATTGCAGGCTGGAGGGGTAATGAAAATAGGTGATTTGATTTATTGCAACTATGAGGATGAGTATGCCATCTATTTAGGAGGGACTACAGATGGCGACCATTGGATTACCATACTACAAGATGATGGTTCAATATGCCAAGTGGATAAACAATGGTGGGAGGCATTGAAGACTTAGAGCCTATAAAGTAACCGGACAAATAATGTCCTACCCATCCACCCCTGCCTATGCTATATTATATACATAACCAAGGAGAACTAACATGCCAATTCGTACTACCAATTCAGACATTCCCCGTCACTGGTCACGCAACCAACCAGCCAGAAGTCATAACAACCAATACAAGACAGATGGCCAGAACCTGTATAGCTATCGCCAGATTATTGGTATCACCCTTAGCAACGGTGACAAAGTCCTACTTGATTATACATCGCCCGCTGGTCACATGATATCAATGACCACCTCCAACCACGTTGGAAGGGCCCGCAGTTATGCCGATGTTGTCATGAACCCTGACGCAGCCAAAGTTGCTGATTTGATATAACGATGAAGTCAGACCTATACAAAATAAAACTTATCAACAAGAGAACCAATAAGTCATGGGAGGTGAAAAGGAAGGGAAAGATAGAACGCAAAGGAAACCTATATATTCGCAAGTGTTACAGAGGGAGAAAGGGCCAATGGTCTATTATCCATAAACATACCGACTCAGCGATCATAAAGCCTTTCCTCCGCCTGTCTCTCCCCCAAGCTCGTAGCATCTGCCAGAATATCGGGCATTGGCAATGTTGGAAACGAAAGAGCGTTAAGGCCGTAAGATCCGGACTGACCGAAGCCCAGAAGAGAAAACTATTGAAAGAGGTGAAGCAATGTCAGCACATATAACCACGAACGGTAGCACCGTTCAAATCCACATTACACCAAAGAACAGTCACAAGAGGGATAATATTATTTTTGTAGAGAAAGGACCAAGAGTAAGAAAGAACAAGAAGGAGCAAAGCAATGAGTGAACCAACATTAAACACACAACTAAGCAAGTCCCAACAGTTTGCTATTAACTTCGCTGCAATGCTAACGATCAACCAAGTCATCAAGGAAGCCCAGCACCAACCCGAGCAAATCCGAAAGGAGCTTGAGAAAACCATCTATGACGCACTGCTGTTAAACCCCACTCCTGCCGAGGCATAGCTATGAACCAAGACCTCATAGAATATAAAAATGTAAAAGTTGGAGACTTACTAAAGAGTGAAAGCTTTAGAGGTAACCACGCAACAGTATTAGGTAAACGTTTAGAGTGGGAGTTACTACCTACTACTTGTGAATATGTGGAATGGGGTATGATACAGGTGATTGATTGTTATGGGGATGTCTTCTGGTTTGAAGCTGACGAGCATGATCTCTATTTATGCTATCATCCTGCTACCAACGAGCTTATAACACAGTCTGAAGATAAATAAAATGATCTGCTACTATACTCCCCTGTGCCTGCTCGTGCCTGTTTGCGCTTGTCTGCTTGTGCTTGCAATGTCAATGGGGAGGAGTTTAGTAGAAAGGTGTAGATATTACTATGTTTTTAAGGTGTTTTTTATGTTAATGGCCTGTTTGGTGGTAGTTATGGTAGTGTATTTGGTGCACTTTCGCAGTGTAGCTTTGACGATATTCAGCTTACAACCTGTGTTATCCACGAGCAGCTTTGACGATAAAGTAAACCTTTCAAACACCGTTCGGAAACCCAACAGTATTCTATAAGCAATGTTCTGTTTTGCCGGACATATTGTGACCGCTTTCACGTTTGACAGAGGATATCATCGGGTTATATTATATATATGAAAAGGGCAAACAAATATTCTTTCTCCCCCTAAAGAGAACCTAAACTAACCCCTTGATTTTCCTCACCTTTTTATTTTGGAGTTTTCATGCATATCATCACAAGAACATGGTTAGGAATGACCCACACCGTAAAGATCCCAGCCAGTGACACGGCTCGTTTGTTCTTCTACTTGGAAGCTTATAGCAATCACCCCGAGGTTACATATACTCACACCTTTGTCGAGTAACGGACATAAATTGACCGGTTATGGATTCGACAGAAGACCCCAACGAGTTATATTATATACACAACCAAGGAGAACCATGAACAATCTTTCACTTTATCAAGCCACTCAACAAGCCCACGAGCTTGCACAGAAGACCCGCCAAGACCATCACGTTGTAGGCAAAAGATCAATGGGAGATTATCATATCGTAGTCATGAGCGAACAAGAGTTTTATCCTTACACGAGTTTGAAGACAACCGACAAGTTTCACGACATCCTAAGAACCAAGCGGGTTGACTGGTCCCTATGGACTCGCGATAGCAACCAAGGCGTAAAGGAAACACAGCCATGAATGAAGCTATCTTAGACCTTATCCTTATCTTTACCATCTTCTTTCTATCATACCTTATCATCATTCTTTTAGGAGTTTTATTATGAGCCGTCAATCTACTTTAGTCCTTGCCATCATCGTCGATATCGCCTGTTGGTCAGCCTTAATCCTTTTGCTTGTGCTCTTCCTTCCTTCATGCGCTAAGGTTCCACAAGGCACCGTTATAGCCGTGTATGATGAGGTTGTTGTTGTCGATGCAACTCCCATGGTTATTGCAGTATCCGAAGAAATGACAGCTACAGAATACATTTTAGAATAGGACATTTTCTGTCCGGTATCTTGTTTGACAGACCCTGTCACAATGTTATATTATATACATGAAAACAAACAACTTTCCTTTTTCCCTCGGAGCCTCAATGAATTTCACTAACCTTCCTAAGCACTCAACCGATATCAAAGACTATGCTGATCAACGCAACCCCGAGCTTAATGTGAAGCTTGCTAAGCAACTCAACGCACAGGCCGTCCGGTTGGAGCTTCTCTTTCTCGACATCCTCACCAGCCCTAAGCATCAAGAGATAGAGTATAAGGATATCCTACCATGGCGCCAGCGTGTCAGCTACCTCAAGAGTCAGGGCCAAGGTCGTGCGGCTAAGCGCATCGCAATTGCTGAAGCTGCAATAGAAGCTAAGCAGGCTGACAGTGACGAGGAGTTCATGACTGGATACAAAGAGTTTCTTGACAGTGAGTTCATCGTCAGCTAGCCACCTACCTACCCCCCAACCCTAACCTAACTACTTATTATATTAACGGAGTTTATCTATGTCTATTAAAGTAACCATTCAACCATCAACCAAATACGCCAACAGTTACCAAGTCGTCAAGACCATAACCTATGAAGGCGCGGCCCGTCCTGTATCCCGCGAGGTGATCGAGTGTCACAACCTTGCTACCGCTAAGTGGGAAGCACGTAACGCAACACGCAAGTAACAAAGAGTTACGCGTAACAAATAAATGTTTTGTTGCGTTTACATTAAAGGGGGGGTCCTCCCCCCTCCCCCCTACTGCTTCCTCCTCTACGGAGGTTGAAATAAGTACCATTGAACCTGGGTTTTCGGCCGGCTAGTATATGGTACACTCACACTATTTCCAAAAAATCCGAGATTCGAAAATTTGCCCAAAAATTTTTTCAGTTTTAAAGACTAGTTAAAATATGAAGCCAATAATAATCCAAAACAGCAAGATCCCCAAGCTACTAAGCATATTCATCGACATATGGGCAATCACAATATACCCTTTTGTTATTTGTAAGGGAGAGATGAACGAGGTCACTCTAAACCATGAGAAGATCCACCTTGCACAACAAAAAGAATTGTGGCTTATTGGCTTCTATCCGTTGTATGCTTTCTATTGGCTTAAGACCCGTCTATTTTCGGGTTTAACTTCCAGTGAGGCCTACCATGCTATTCCCTTCGAAAAGGAGGCATACGCCCATGAAACCGATGACCAATACCTTAACAGTCGCGAACGCTTCGCGTGGAGAAACCAATGAACTTAATATTTATCCTATTTTTCGCTTCGTGCATAACAAGCACAAGAAGTTTTATAAAGAATGCCCGGACGCAGTTTCCCAAGGGTTTTCACTGCAATGATATAATAAGGCAAAAAATGAACCAAGCCGGTTGCACTCAATTGTTAATTGATGAAAGCCCAACCGAATTAACGTTTAGGTGTCATAAGGAAGATAAGGATCGCGGAGAATTCTGGGACAACTGGGTATTTCGCATAACTCGCTCGGATACTGAAATAAATCCAGAAGCCTTTGTGGAAGTTCGACAACATACAATATGTATTGATCAAAATATTCGCGTTGAGGCATATCCCCCAAGCACTGTTAATATGACATTAAAATAATGGAGAATAGCGGAATCGAACCGCTGACCTCCTGAATGCAAATCAGGCGCTCTCCCAACTGAGCTAATTCCCCTTAAGTCCCATTATTTGAAAAAATCCCTTCGGGATATTGACTTGTAGTGTGTGCCAATTTCCATTTGGCTCCCTTCGCGCAAACGGTTGCCTTTATCATCGATTCGGATATTGAAGGAGGCCTTATCGCCTTTGGCGTCATGGCTCTCAATTTCGCGCATTTCATCCGCCCAAGCCATCAAATATGTGGAGCCCTCAAAGGGTTCGCCCTTGAAGTCCGTGCGTAACCCGTAACATAAAATGTTTATGTCAATGGTGTCCACAAGGTTAACCAGATTCATGACTTGTTTTCTTGTTAGGAACTGGGCTTCGTCGATGAATACCCATGATCCTTTTTTAAAGCCGTACCCAAACTCCGTTGTTTCGTCATATACGTAGGCTGTTGCCTGTATGCCTATCCTTGATACAATCAGCCCGCTTCCCCAACGATTGTCGAGAACGTGCGTGAACCTTGCCACTGACGCTCCTTTGGATTGGAGGCTGTGGGACTTTTGTAGCAAATGGGTAGACTTACCGGCATCCATTCCCGAATAATAGAATACTAACTTTGACATATCTTTTACAACATTTGTAGTGCGGGGAAATTTAGCATTTTTCCGGCAAACGTGATCGCTGCCGCGATACACCATAGGCCTGCGGCCCATGCAACAATATACATTGCCACTTGCAAACATGTGTCAAATGGGCTAGATGCCATTTTCTTCGCGTATTCTTTGACTGTTTCTTTTATATTATCCATGTTGTAACCTCCTGTGGTTGTTTTGTATTATAACCTATTAAAAAATTTTGTCAAGGAAAAAACGAGTTTTTATTTCTATTTAACGCATGGATTTAATAACAACATATTTTTGTAAGGCAAGTCAAGTGGGGTATCATGGCAATCTTTTTGGCGGGCGAATGCTCGCGTGGCTCGATGAGGCCGGAGCGGCCTATACCGCCCAATGTTGCGATTCCCCCCGAATGGTCACTAAGCATATATCGTCCGTAACGTTCGAAAAACCGGTCCGTCCGGGTCAGATCATTAAGATATACGGGGAAGTAAAGAAAGTCGGAAATACAAGCATTACCATCCGTTTAGAGGCACGTAGGCATAGTGTGTATAATGGTACCCAAAGGATGGTATGTTCCACGGAGATGGTTTTTGTCCGTATTGACGGGGATGGAGAAAGTATCCCTCTAAGTCAAAAAGTAAAGGACAAATACAATAAAAAAGACTAATTATTGCAAAAGGAATAATGCAATAATGAGTTTTAATACCAATAAGTGGAAAAAATTTTTACTGACGGAGAGCGAGCAACCTGAATTGCTTGAAGAGGCTCTCGAAGATCGTGTGCCCGTTTCTGTTGCCGAAGAGATAAGAGAGGACACCTCTACGATGTCTTGGGTAAAGGGCGGAAAGCACCCCCAAGACGAAAAGGGTATGGAAAACCTTCTCGCGGATTGGTTTGTGCAAGCGCACGATCCCAAAGACTATGTGAACCCAAGAAGGTGGTCCTCGTATAATGAAAACTGGGCAAGGAACCAGATAGTAACAATTATCAGTGATTTTCGGGATAAAGCAAAGGGGGAAACCAAACCTCACATGGAGCCGATCCCTTCTGGTCATATGGAAGCAAGACAGTTTCCAATTCTTAAAATGTTAGAATATCATAAAAATCTGAATATTTCGTTGGCGCAAGCATATCATGAAATGCAATCGTTCATTACGATGGGTAGTGAAGGTCGCACGAAATCTTGGGAGGGAACAAAGAGACGGTTTATGGCAGACCCCGCTTCTCCAAAGGGAGCGTGGATTGATAGACCCATACCGGAAGCTTGGATGACAACCACAGATCCAAGGAACATGACCAAACCAGCGGTATTCAGAATTGCAAAAGGGTTTAAGAAATATCAAGTACGATCAAGAGACGTATTTGGGCCTGATATGCACGGCATGGATTTTCCATTTGATATTGACTTTAAAACTGATGTTCCGACCTTTCAGACTATCGTAGATTATTTAAAACCGATTGACGAGCAATTCAACAAACTCACCGACCAAGAGGAAATCCAAACCTATTATAACGAAGCAAACAGTTTAATCATGAGATCGTTTGGAAGAGTGTCTGCTCGGGAAATGAAATTGACATACAACTACTTGGTTGGAAAGCCAAAATTAGCACTCCCCGAATCTTCACTTGAAAAAATCAAGGCCGTTGCAGACGATACAAAAAAGTATTTTGGCGAACAAGACCCGCTTTCTTATAAAATAATGAACGGCGTTCACAAAAGATTAAAAAAGATTATAAACAGAGATGAAGGTGTAGAAGGCGAAGTTAAAGATGAAATGCTTATAAAACTACAACGGCACTTTCTAATGGCTTACAAGGGCTTGTATGTGGAGCTTATAAGGGACAGCAAAGACATTTTTGAATTTCTTGGCCTAAAAGCAGCAGGTTGGCGGGAGCTTAAAGGAAAAAGCCTTATAGATGCCATACGGTATTGTAAAGCTGCTATTAATAATTTTGAATCCGAAGACCAAGTTCGAATAAAGTACCCTGACGGTTCTTATTGGTATGAGATCGGAGCCGCTGGTTGTGAGGGAGATGAGGATAACGAGTGGAGAGACAAAGAATTAAAAAAAGCCGCTCAAAGACACGCCAACTGTGCTGCTGATGCTCATGGCTCTCTCTGGACTCTACGGTACAAAGACAAAGAAGGCTTAATTGAGTCTGAGGTCATGGTTTCATATTTCAAAGAACACAACAGAATTGGACAGATTAAAGGCAGCTTGCCAAACTCAGTTGAAGGGCAAGGAAACCGCGCACCAGCAGAAAAATGGTGGAAACACATCCTTGACCTCATCAATCAACTTAAAATAACCGAAATTTACGAAGAAGGCCAATATACAACCTCAGACCAGCAAGGGAAGTTCAAACCATTCTTACTATGGATTAAAAAGAATGCTAAGCACGATGTTTATGTGAGAGTCAGTCCAGACCCAGATGAATGGCAAGCAAATCCAGAAGATGCAGAAAACCCTTGGGGCCCAGAGGCACCAGTGCCTTTTCAAGAAAGATTAAAAAGAAACCTTAACCTTAAACCAAAGAAAAAACTAAGTAACAACGCACAAGCAAAAATAGAATGGTATAATAAACGGAGAAAACGAAAATGATTAAAGTTCGCATTAAACGAAACATAAGTGAGGACATGCTCCAAGAAGCTATGCGCCTTGAAGACATGGGTTTACCAACTATGCTTGTTACGCTTATCAAAAACGATGTCAAAAAACGTGAAGCACAAGTTAGACTAGGCTCGCTCTTAAAAGAAAAAGAACTCCCTTTGAGAGTCTTGAGAAGTGTCAACAACCTTGCTGGTAAGTCTTTTCAATGGCGGGACCTTATCGATACAGGCGGAGACTCCGAGAAGGTATCAAAAATAGAGAAAATATTTGGTTTTTCAGATACAGATACAATGGCTGGTCTTGAGTGGATACGCGCTTCCCGCAGGTTCGGGATTGAAGGAATCCCCCAAGATCAAAGAAACGACAGATATACCTTGAAAAATCTGAAAGGGCTTCGAAAATCAATCAACAAAATGCTTAGAAAACTTGATTTATCAGAAAAGGCTATAAATCAAAGATTAGACGAAATTATAATTCAATATTATCAATACCATATTCAAGATAGTGATGAAGGCAATAAGATTGTTGCCTTTTTGAATGAGCACCCCGACAACCATAAAGACATAGCTGATATGAATCTGAATGAAGCGGAAGATTATGTTTCAAGTTATTTTGAACAGAAAGAGGATGAAAACCGTATCGTAAAAAAGTATGAAAAAGAAAATCTGTTTTGGTATCACTTGGGAGAAGGTAGCTGCGATTTAGAAGCTCAGAGAATGGGACACTGTGGTGCCGATGATCGAGGTGTTTTGTTCTCTTTAAGATCAAAAGGCCCAAAGCAAAAGGTTTCTGACTCTCATGTCACTATCTCATATAATGAATTTGAAGACACTGTTTATCAAATCAAAGGAAAACAAAACTGTACCCCGGATGAAAAATACGGACCATATATTGTTGATTTTTTAGAAATGTATGACGTTAAAAGAATAGAAGAGTCTGGGGAGCATTCTAGTTGTGACTTTTCTGAATTTATTCAATATCTATCTGAAAGATACGAGGCGGAATACTCTGGGAATAATTTACAGCAACTAGAAGAATTGGATTCTGAAATTTCTAACGGAGACTATGATACCGAATATATAAATTTTTCTTCCGAAGTGGATGAATACTCTTACGGAGACAGGCCAGTGATAGTGATTAATGCTAGTGTCGGGTTCGACACAGAACTAGATCTCCTAAATGACATCAGTGATGAACAATGGGAAAAAATAGAAGAATTTTTTGAAGATGAGTATGAAGATATAACGGAGTCTGTAATCGATGCCTGCGGCTTTGATCATTATGATAGTTATAGTTCTGAAATAGATCTTACGATAAATCGAGTTATCAACGGATCAGTGGATATAACAACAGGGTTCGACCTAAGTGGCGATAATAATTATCATAGAGACAGAGAGGAAGCGGAAAGCTACATCAGAGAACTGAAATATAGTTACGAAGATTCAGACATTGATAATTTTAGAAATGATATTGATGAAGTGATGATGAAATATTTCAAGAAATTCTTGTCTTCTGAAAGTATTGACGAGTTTAATAAAATAAAAGACAGGATTAGTGAGATAGAGGATGGTTTTAATTATTTCACGGCATGGCTTAATGAAGAAGAAGATGAAATAGTGTTTCACACGGTTGAAGTAGAATTGCCAATTCGTATTCCAATACTCCCAAGGCCAAATAAATTTCCTACTTCACAAAATGTACCATACACCAGAGAGCTTAGAACCTATAACAGGATGATAGCTAGCAACATTGAAGATATGCGTATATCCCTAATTAACTCTGTGCAAGACCACAGCAAAAAAGCAATTGCAGCAGCAAAGAGACAAGTAAGACTACCACTAGACATACCCAAAGGAAAGGAACCGAAAGTGATAATACGGCCACAACTTGTCAATTTCATTGTAACCGGTCCTTCCGATAATGTTCTCTCCGGGGGTCTTAAGCACAAAAATCAGGAAACTATTGTTCCCAGAATTAGAATGAAAATAGAAATGACTTTAACATGGACTGACGATCTTGAAGATATTTTGGGGGGTATGGAATATATCAGTTATATGGACAAAAACATGTCAAGTATAATCAGAAACACACAGAAAAATATGGATAAATTCGAGGGACAAGTCAAGTACTCACACGGATTGGCGTTAAAGAGCATCTTGAAGATGATGAATGAGAACAAACGAAGATCAAAGATCAAAGTAAGACTCAAGTAGTGCAACAATAAAAATCGAACCCAATATGCCAACTGCTATCAATATTTTTATAAATGTGAAACCTTCGTATGCATCCATGTAATAATTAGTCATCCTCTGCGAGGGAATAGCTTTTATGTATATCTATTTTTTCTGATCTTTCTTTTTCGTTTTCTGCTGTTTGAAGTTGTTCTTTGTGAAATACAAATAATCTATCTTCACTCATAACGTAAACAACCCACCACTCTTCATCATATTCACTCTTTCTTACAAGAATACCATGAGTGCCCCATGGCACATGAGTAGTAGCTATTGTATATACTTTTATAAGGTCTCCCGGTTTCATATCATAAATAACTAGTTATTTCATGGACAGGGATTTAAGAATTGGTGATTTAGTAATCATAAAAAAAGAATTACAAGAAATTGTTGGGATTAAACATATTGGTATTATAATTTCTGAGTCTCAAATAATACCGTCTGAAGTTATAGATTGCGACATAGAGGAGATAGATTCATTTAATATTTACTTTGCAGATTTGGATACACTGTATACTATTCCCAAAGGGTGTGTAGAAAAAGTACCCGATATGTAAGAATAGTAATTTTCACTCATAGTTATTTTAGGAGGGTTTATGAATGAATATTTTAATGTTAATTTTTCTTTCTTGTTTCGGAGACAGCACCTTGACCCACGAGGTAGAAAAAATAGTTTATAAAGACAGAGAGGTTATTGTAGAGGTTGAGAAGCAGGTTGAAATACCAATTGTTGTTATTAAAGAAGTCGAGGTCTTAGTTGAGGATACAGATGATGATGCGGCTGATGTTTGGGTCGAACATTTTACTCAACCTATGTCAGTTAATGGGGTTGATATCCTATGGGTGATTGATCCTTCCGGTTCAATGTATAACGACAAGCCCCAAATATTAGACGGCATAGCAGATATGATGAGCATGTTACCGGCCGCCGATTGGAGATTGGCTATTATATCGTCTGACCACAGGTGGTCGGAAAACGAAAATCAGTTTCCTTTGATCCCCGGAGATACTGCTGCTGATGCTGAGGCTATGTATAACGCGGCTGTCATTGGCGCATTCGAGGCAGGTTTTGATGCGACCTACGGCTATATAATGAATAATCCGTATGCCCAAACTTGGCTACGCCACGATGCGGCTTTACTTGTCGTATTTGTTTCTGATGAAAACGAGCAAAGTCAAGTATACTTTAGCGCTACAAACGAATTCACTCAATGGTATTCCAATCTGAGACAGAGCGTCTTTCTTGCTTCCATAGTCAATTTTGATCCGACTGTTTCTCTATGCAGCGCCTCATCAGCTTCGAACACTGGTACAGAATATATGGATGCGACCAACTACTTCGGAGGACAAATAATAGATATTTGTGATGAAGATTGGAGTTCTGGTGTTGCGGATGCTTCTAATCAGACATCCCCTTATGAATACTGGGATTTAGCAAAAACTCCATTATATGAAGATCGAATTTATGTTTTTGTTGACGGGACCGAAGTAAAAGAAACCGATGGTGTAGATATTTTTTGGCATTATGTTGCTAGCGAAAATCGTATTTACTTTGATAAGGTACCAGACGGAGGAACGTTGGTAGAAGTTGCATATTATTATGAATAATGTAACTATTTATTTTTGTTAAGATAAAAAAGTAAAAATTATTTGACAAAATGAGCGGAACGTGTTATATATTAAAGGAGATTTCTATTTTGAGTTTATTTACAATTTTACTAACTGTGTTGCTTGCGTGTGTTGCGCCCAAGTCTAAAGCAGAAACCGAAACAGCAATAGAAGATCCTATTGAGTGCGGATATGACATCGGTGAATACGCATGCAATTTTACATTTTTGAACCAAAAGGGCAAAAAAGTAAGTTTATGGGATTTTACGGGCCAAACAATACTACTTGATTTCTCAACAGCGTGGTGTTATTTTTGTCAAGTTGCCGCCATGGAAGAAAGCAACTTACTTGAAGAATACAAATCACACAATCTTGTTTGGGTTACTGTTTTACTTCAAGATAGAGAGGGCAACAAGCCGTCTATCAACGATCTTAAAGCGTGGGCTTCCAAATACGATCTTAAGGACCCAATTCTGTCTGGTGATGAGTCAGTTGTTGATTTTGAAAACGATGAAATCAATACCGGATACAAATGCGGTGGATATCCAACGTTTGTTTTGATTGACAAGGGCATGATTATCGACCAATATATGTTTGGTTGGTCCTCAAGTGGAATTAGGCAAATCTTGGATGAACATTTCCAACTGAGGGTGAAGTAATGAAACTGTTAATGGAAAACTGGCGGCGTTACCTAACCGAAAACAAGGAAGAATACCTTAAAACTCTTGGGTTGCACGTAACTAAAACCGATGGTGAATACAACATTCACTTATACGAATGGAACACTGAGAGGTTTCGTGATGGTTGGCCGATGATTGTAGGCACCCTTGGCACAATGCAGATGCCCGGTGCAGGTAGTCCCGAGCCTTGTATACCTACCACGCAAGAAATAGGCAAATCAGCAGTAAGAACCGAGCGGCAAGGAAGAGGTATTGGCTCACACATGTACGAGGTTGCTGCATATTACATGAAAGCAGAGCAAGATGGGGGCATTACTTCCGACCACAGCGCTAGCACAACCAAAGATGCTGCCAAAGTATGGATGAAATTGAAAAATAGACTCAACTATATTAAACGAAAGACACCGAAAGGCCCGGATAAAGAAACATTCAACCCAAATACTGGTGAAATCTTGCCCGCGTACAAAGGCGGCAATGATGAATACGACTATGATAAGTCAACGCCCGACCCAAATGATGATTGTTATTTACCAACAGACGGTAAGCCGGCATCTGATAACAGTTTACAGATTCCTCCGGATAGAATGCAGTATATTGCGAAACTTATGGAGATTCAACTCGATAATTTTGATAAAATGATGTCAAAAGCAGAAAAGTTTGATGTTCAAGACGCAGGGTCAGACGGGGCAGGTCTTTTTGATAGAGAATATGACCCCTACATATCAGGAATTCACGGAGATGATGACTAAATGAAAAAATTAACGGAGATGATGACTAAATGAAAAAATTATTTGAAAATTGGAAGAGATATCTTGATGAAGACCAAATCGATGAAAGATTAATGCTTAAAAAAGGTAAAATGGGGTGGTGGCAATACTCTAAGTTAGTTGCAGAAGCCTATAAGACTGCTCCCAAGTATGATTCTGAGGCCGAAAGAGGCTATATGGTCCTTGCTGAGTGGCTTGACAAGCATTTCGGGCGCTTAAAAAGCCGGGTAAAGTTTGAATTTGTCCCTGAGCATGTATACACCTCCGCAAAAGACTTAAAATCTAGAGTCAATGCTGAAGGTGTGATGTATGTTTCTACTCTTGATGCTGAACATCCGGTGTGGAAAGGAGAAGAGGGCCTTATAACTAATACAATGTTCCGGGCTTGGCACGATTGGGAAGGACATATCGTCAAAAAGAAGGGGTTTACCCTTGCCGGAGAGATAGGAGCGTACAACGCTCATGCTAAAATTGTTCCAAGAGCAGCAATTCCAGTGCTTTTTACTGAAGTTGTCGGGCAAATATGTTGTTTTTACCAGTCTGGTAAGAGAAACTGCATACAAAAGGCAGCAATCCTACCAGAATTCGATTATATTAACGTTGGACAGCTAACAAAAGAGGGCGAAAAGCGCTTTGGAATGCAAGTGAACCCCATGACTAAGCTTTTGGAGCCAATAAGTAGTGAAACCTCACCGGAAACAAGCGAAAATGAGTAAAACCATCACGTTTGACTTCGATAATACCATTGCGATGTCCCATATGGACCTTTCAAGTGACAAAGTGCAGTATGTTTTCGAAGAATATAACGATAAAATCGTTAATTTGATAAAAAAACACATAAATGATGGTGATAACGTTCATATCGTAACCGCGAGAGACGTAGAAAAAGAAAAATTGTTCCCAAACGACACAGTTAGAACACATCTTGATAAGCTCTCGTTAAGTGACTATTTTACGGACGAAAGGGTTCACTACACTAACGATACCCCAAAGCTAAAAACTCTTAAAAAATTGGGCTCTATGCTCCATTATGACGACAATATGCAAGAGCATATAGATAACTTTGGAGGAATATCGGTAAAAAACCCCTATGATTTCTATCCAGACACCGAATTTGTAGCAAAAGCGATCATGTATGACATAAATAACAATGTTTTGATACTGAAGAGGACTGATGAGGGTGAAAAATGGGACATACCCGGTGGTCACTTGAAGGATATTGAGGTAAAAAGGGGTGATTCTGGTTTTAAAGAGGGGTTAGAACGTGAAGTTGCGGAGGAAACAGGACTAATTTTGCCGTTTTCGAAGAAAATTGGCATGTCTAGCTTCACTTTTAAGGGAAAAAACAGTAAAATCACCATGTTTTTGTCTAAATTCGAGACCTCTATGCCCAATGTTAACCTAGAAATGCAAGGATTTCAAGAAAATAGTCAATTTAAGTGGGTTTCTTTGGAAAAAATTGATAAATTTGTTGAAAATGGCACCCAAGTGATGCGGAAAGCAATAGAAATGGCCAAAAAACACGGAATATTGACCGAAATCGAACATTTTCAGGTCAAAATGAAGTCAAAACACCGAAAAATGAAGTCAAAACTCATTGGACTGGGCGGAAATAAGGACTTTGGTGGCGGAAAAGGACATTCAGAGCCTAAAATGAGCCGATCAAAGAGCGCTCCACCCGGTTTTGGGGCTCTCGGAGAGGAGAATAAGGGCCCCAAACGCTCTATTAGGATCAAAATAGTGCAAAATATGACAGAAAAACGCCGCAAAAAGCGTAAAAAACGCCGCAAAAAGTCCCAAAAAAGGGGCAAATTCTTCCCTTATGGGGGGAGTTTTCCACACCACAGCCCCTCTGATGGGAGTGATGGGGGTGATGGTGGCGGCGGAGAATAGGTTTATTACCACACTAGTTATAATAAAGAGGTGTTTATGATGGATCAGACATATTATTCAAAGGAATATGAGGCAAACTTCATCAAATTGGCTGCCAAACTGAGTGGTTGGACCAAAGCTAAGGATGGCACTCTGTTAGAGCCAGCAAGAATACTTGGAGGCGGCAAAGGCTTCTATTGGTCTATCTCAGATAAAAGCTTTGTGTGGGTTGATAGAGATTTGGAATGGTACCTTGTTAGCGGGGTTGCTCCTGATGATCAAGGTAGGTTGTGTTTGTACTCTCCGTTTATCTTTGCAAGTGGTGTTATTTGTAGAGTTCCGCCAAAAGAGATAGAACTTATAGGATTTAATTAATGGGAAAAGCGATATTTAACATTATTGGGCTAATGTGTGTTCTGTTGGCTTATATAATTATAGGTTTTGAACCTGTGTGTTTGGCACTAATATACATGCTATACATAGAATATAGATATGATTGAAAATAACTATCCATTTGGATCTTCGATTGTAGAAGATATAAAAGAGGGGGACCTTGTTCACTGGAATGATTGGAAAGTTATAAATAAAAAACTTACGAAAAAAAAGAAATTTGGCGTGTTTTTAAAAAAAAAATCAAATTCGTAGGTAATAGAGAGGTTTTATATGGAATTATTATATCAGCAGTGTCTGGTGATATAATTGAAATCCTAGGTACGAGATTAAAAAAATAGGAAACTAATTAATATTATGAAAATTGTTGATCATATTGCTGTTTTGGTATCAGACCTGAGTGCGTCTCAGGATTGGTACGAAAAAAATTGTGGTGCTGAGTTGGTATTCGAAGACCCCAAATACAAAAGAATGAAAATGAATAATACCACTATTGCGTTAATAGATAAAAAGCACTACAAAGATGCCCATTTCGGGGTTCTAGTGGGTTGTGTTAAGGACTTCCCAGATGGTGGTGAGATCGTGGCGCATAGAGACGGAACAGTTGGGTGTTATACTAAGGACCCAGACGGTAACACAGTAGAGTTTATCTACTATTCACCGGACATGAGGGAGAAATTAAACATTGATGAAATATAATATTAAAAACAATTCAGGTTCTCCGATTGAATTTGAAAACGAAGTCCATAGTCTTTGCAGATTTGCACAAAAAAGGTTTGGATTTAAGAAACCTCCAACACTGGTATTCGATCAGGATGATGTTAATGCTAGTAAAATCCTAGCAAAAACAGGGTATTATCACCCTAGCACCATGGAAATACATGTATTCATTACAGATAGGCACCCCAAGGACATTCTTCGCTCTATAGCCCATGAGTTAGTTCATCATATGCAACACGACAAAGGAGAGCTTGAACAGGAGGGGTATTCAGGGGCTGGCTATGCCCAGAAAAATCCACATTTACGGCAAATGGAAAAGCAAGCCTATGAGATGGGAAACTTGTGTTTTCGTGATTGGGAAGATGGCCTAAAACAAGAACAACCAACTATTTATAACGAAAGGAGAAATAGTAACATGTCACTAAAAGAATGGAAAAATAAAGAACTAGGTCAAAATCTGACTGAAAAATGGGGATTTAAAATGGATCTTAGCAAATTGAATGAAAACAAAAAGATCACTCATATGTGTGCCCTTCATGTAATTCACGAATCTACTGGTAGAGAAGGTCACCCAATCAAACACACTCTTAATGAGAGTGGTGATGTGTCCCACTATACAGTAGAATTTTCTGATGTTATCGTGGAAAATATTCCAGTTGAAAATTTGAAAATTCTACAACAAGAAGAACACACCCACAAAAGAGATGATGAAAAATCACACGACAAGAAAAAGAAAGTTGTGTCTGAAGAAGAACTAGAGGAATCTGAAAAGCCTGATTTTCCTGATGTCGACGGAGATGGTGACAGAAGCGAGCCTATTTCAAAAGCTCAGAAAGACAAGAAAGAAAAAGGTGGAGAAGGAAAGTCCGAAAAACCTAAAAAAGGAAAAATGCCACCGGGATTGGCTGCTTATCACGCTAAGAAAAGTAAAAAAGAATTAGATGAAACCAGCATGATGTCAGGTGGTGCCGTCCAAGGACACGCAGGAAGCAAGGAGCGCAAATAATGAATAATCATGAAAAAGCTTTAAGACAAGTTATAAGAAAAAAGATTCATGAGCACATAACAGAGCAGCAAAAAAACGAACACGCTTTGAGACTAGTGATCAGAAAAATGCTCAAAGAAGGTGACCTGTCTGACGTACACCCAAATCGCTCCACGGGGATCAATACCCTTGAGGATGTTCTAAAGAAGTCAATTCCGACTCTAAGGACAGACTTTAAACGCTTGACAACTGACAAAAAGCAGCGAGACTCTTTCCGTGCTCATATTGTTAAAGCGGTAAAAGACGCCATTATGCCAGAATTGGTAAAAGGTTCTTACGGTATTGGTGATGCAGGCGGTTCTGCAAGTGCTCTTTTGTCCGAGCCTGTCAGTGGAGCTACGCCCGAGGGGGAGGAATCCCTAGACTCAGATTTGGCAGACCTAGAAGAGGCCGATATTCAAATTGATGTTGGTGACGAAGATAAGAAGATCCCTGTTGAAGACGATGATGTTCCATCTGCCGAAGAGGACTTCGGGTCAGGTCTTGAAGATATGGATGAAACCGGTCGTAACATGGCTTATACTTCTTTTCGCAAGATATCTCAATATATTCTTGATGCATACGACTCACTTGCAAACCCGAAAGACAAGGAAATTTTCCTTGACTATCTTGTAACAAATTTGAAACTTTATTTTGATAAATTTGAGGATGAACTCCAAAGCACAGTTGAAGAGCCCACAACAAGTGAATATGATAATATGAAAAGTGCATAATATATTATAACCTATTGCTAAACTGGTGTCAACCCAATGTGGAAGAAAAAATTAAGAGAATACAAAGGTAAGAACTACAAATATTCTTTACGACAGAAACTAAAAAGAGAGAAAAAAACCTCTGATGACTTTGAGGGTATGCTTCATAATTTGACCATAGAAGAGGTACTTGGGTTGAAGCTTGAGCTTGCTGCTTCTCATATCAATAACAAACTGTACAATTTTCCTGTTTATCGATCAATTAGATATATTGTAAAAGAGGCTTGTCTACACTTCGCTCTATCTTCTACCAGAACATTTAGAGATGCTGCTTCTTTTCTTGGTATGAGGGAAGGAGATTTGAGAAAAGAAGTTAATAGATACCAAATCGATTTGTCTGAAATGACGTATGATTCATTTGAGGAACCTATTTAGTGTAAAAAGGAGATTTTTTAAATGAAATTAACAGCTAAGTTACTTAAACAGATTATTAAAGAAGAATTGGAAAATAATTTAAACGAAGAATGTGGAGAAATGCCAATGGAAGCTCCTGAGATTGGTATTGCTCATGATGACCAACCTTGTGGTTGCCCTGATATGGACCACTATCACGATAATGATGAAGGTAGTATGTCTCGATCTCAATTAATGCATATGAGAGGCTATGTCGATCAATTAATGCAGATGATCCAAGACCAAGATAATCTTCCTGAATGGGTTGAAAGTAAAATCACCTTAGCAAATGATTATATTGCTAGAGTAAAACATTATCTTGAAGGCGAAATGGCCAGAGATCAAGGAATGCTAGAAAATAAAAAGAAGTAAAGAATACTTGACAAATCTTTATTATAGTGTTAGTATAATATATAAATTATTAATTAATAAAATATTAATATTATAATAGGATTATATATGATAAATAATAAAATAGTATTATTTGATATGGATGGTACTTTAACTGAACCAAGAGGACTCTTTAATACAGAATTATTATTAGACCTAAGAGAATTATCGAAATATACAGAAATAGGAATTCTTACTGGTAGTGATTTTAAGTATGTTGAGTCTCAATTGTTAAGGCTTCTTAAGTTTTCAGAAATTAGGTTCAATTTACATCTTCTTCCATGTAATGGTACAAAATATTATAAACCACCAGTTTACTCTAGTGATGATTTTGTCCTTGTGAGTGAAAATAATATGGCTGCTGAACTAAGCGATAGTTGCTTAAAAGAACTTTTTAGAATACTCACAAATGCACAAGCCTCAGTTTGTTATGAACAAATACCATTAACAGGTCACTTTATTGATTATCGTGGATCTATGATAAACTGGTGCCCTATTGGTAGAAACGCAACACCAGAACAAAGGAAGGAGTTTGCTGTCTTTGACAAAGAACATAATTTTAGAAAACGTTGGATGGATAATATAAAAACTAAAACTTGTTTAAGATGCCCAAACAAGATTGATGTTAAGTTAGGGGGAGAGACCTCTTTTGATATATACCCTATTGGTTGGGATAAAACTTATGGTCTTAAACACTTCCCAGATTACGAATGTTGGTTTGTTGGCGATAGATGCTTTCCCGGAGGGAATGATTATGAGATTTATGATAAACTTTCAGCCGATGGTCGCGCATTTATGACCTCAGACACAATAGAGACTGGAAAAATCATAAGAGAACAAATTATCCCAATACTTAAAGGAGAAAAGAATGAATGAAATTTTAAAAAGCAAAAATATGAGTTTGGCCTGCACCATTGCAAATTCTCTATTTGCAATCCACTCATTTACAAACGGCAGCTTTTTATTTGGTTGGCTTTGTGTTGTATTTGCTGTAATATGTGGTAAAAATTATCTTACGCACCCATAGCTCAACTGGATAGAGCATCAGCCTTCTAAGCTGAGGGTTTCAGGTTCGAGTCCTGATGGGTGTATTTTAATGCTGGTGTAGCTCAACTGGTAGAGCACCGGTTTTGTAAACCGGGGGTTAAGGGTTCAAGTCCCTTCACTAGCTTTCTTATGGAGATCAAATGATAAAACGAGTATTTTTAATATTGTGTCTGCTGATGAGTATAACAGCCCAAGCAGCACCACAGGAAACTCTTTCCAAAGAGAAGGATCATAGAATTGCTGTTATTTTGGAACTTTTTATTCCGATGGCCGGTAACATATATGCAGACAATAGTGTAAGAGGATTGGCACCTAATTTGGTTGGGGTCACCGGTTCTGCTCTTTTGGTGGTTGGTTCATTTAACCATTTCACCCATGATCTCTCCAATGGACTCAGTGGCAGTCCTATGAGTGAGAAGCAGGCTAATATTTACCTCTCTATGGCAATTCTAGGTAGAACTTGGGCTCTAATAGAGTGCTTTCAGGGTACGACCAGATACAACAAAAAATTGTATGCGATCAATCCAGCTATCTTACCTACTAACGATGGTATTGCATATGGAATACAGATAGAGTTCTAATACAGATCACAAAAAGACTATTTCGTTTGACAAACTCTAGTTAATATGTTATATTATAAAGGAGAAAAGGCAAATGAAAATTTTTTATTTAAAACGAGATGAAGATGAAAGTGGGATAAGCGGCACTGGCCGAGTAGCTCAAGGATTTATTTTTGATAATGGTAAAGTAGCTGTCTCATGGTTATCGGAACACCCAAGTGTTACAATCTATGATAACATTGGGGAAGTTCACGCAATTCATGGCCATGGTGGGAAAACGGAAGTGGTAATGGAACCAGATTATAAGAGAGCGTTTGGGGAATTAAAGTCTTTTGTAGACAATTTTAAACTCTCTGATATAATGTCTGAAAAGCTTGCGCCTGAATCTCCTGCGTCTAAACTCTTTTCTAAAAACTAATTCATTATGTGTATAAATCAAACTGGAACAAATTTACTCTCAAATTGGACGCTGCATGGCGACCTTTGGATATCATTGGCTCCTTTAAGGCGTTCAACATGGTACTAACTGAAAGAGCCAATCAAGTTGCGGCCTACGAAGACGGAACCCCAGCAGTGATTGTGTTAAACAAATACGTTAGAAAATTTCCATTTAGTTTAAGCTGTAATCGTAAGAATGTGTTTTGGAGAGATGAGAATCAATGTCAATACTGTTTAAATATGTTTAATTATTCTGAATTGACGATGGATCATGTTAACCCTAAATCTAACGGTGGTCCTAAAGTGTGGGAAAATATTGTTACTTGCTGTAAGCACTGTAACAGTAAGAAGAAAAATAGAACGCCAAAGGAGGCCAATATGCCCCTAATGAGAAGGCCATACGCACCGAGGGTTAAAATGATAGATCTGTATCGTAATATTGAAATAGTAAAAGAGTGGGAACAATTTTTATAGGAGTTAAAATGAAAGTACCAACTATAATCGTGAGTGGGGGTTTTGATCCTATTCACAAGGGACACGTCCAAATGATACGAGAAGCTGCTGAGTACGGTAGAGTTATCGTAATATTGAATTCGGATGATTGGTTAATAAGAAAAAAAGGATATAATTTTATGTCCTTTGAGGAACGTGCATACATTGCAGGAAGCATCAAGGGTGTTGATATCGTATCAAATGTAGATGATCAAGATGGAACAGTCTGTAGTGCTTTAAAAAGGTTTAAGCCTGATTATTTTGCCAATGGCGGTGATCGTCTTGAGAAAAACACCCCAGAAATGAACACTTGTAAGGAATTAGAAATTAAGATGCTTTGGAATGTTGGTGGTGGAAAAATACAATCGTCTTCTGATTTGGTATACAATTCACAACTTAAAAGGAGAGTGGTCAATGGCCAAGAATTTTGATTTCACAACGATGGATCTCTTGTTAGAGAGATTACAAGAAAACCCAAACCCAGATATGGTCGCAGTTGTTAATGACCTGATTATGTTAACAAAGAAAGCTGGGGATCTTGGCTTCACAATGAAAGAGATAGCTAGTTTAAGTACGATGGGCTTTTTCATATCACAGGAACCCGAATTACAGAGTTTGTTAAACTTTATGTTAGGAAAAATACAACCAGACGGCGTATATAATTAAACAATTTTAAGGTTAAATCCCTTGTTCTTTTCTATTTAGGGAGGGGCAAGGGATTTTTATATGTCAAAAAATATGAAACTCACAATACATCAGATGCAAAACAAACATTTGTTGCTTCTATTAAGACGATTAGACTATTTATGACTGAAAGTGCATAGTTATTTAGTATTTAAAATTATTAGGAGATATAAAAATGAATATTACGAAATCAAAACTCAAACAAATCATTGCTGAAGAATATCAAAGATTTGACGAGCAAGATGATATGGGAGTTCCTGCGATGCCCGGTCAGGAAGAACCAGCGATTTCCCAAGGAGAAGAGCTACCAAATTCAGCATCGAAGTTAAAGATAGCATTGAAAAATTTGGCAATGGACACTTCAAAGTTTAAAGGAATTGACCCCAAAGAAGCCGCTGCCATTGCAGACGCTATTAATCGCCTGCTAGGAAAAGCCCAAGAAGGCTCAGCCGGCGCAATCTTTAAAAGGTTGTCCGTGGCATTCGAAAGATTAAAAATCTAATTTAGAGGAATTATAATGAACAAGCTGAATGATAATATTTTAAATCATCGTATTTTACAAAAATTAATTGAAATGAATCTTATATCTCAAAATGAGGTTCGTCGTCTTATAACAGAAGAGTTGGCTAACAAGGATTTGTTAGAAGAAGCACCAAAGGGCACTGTGAGTAATTGGCTAACCACAAAACTGAAAAAGATTGAAGATCCTGTAGAAAAACTAAAAGAGGTAGAAAAATTACTTGGCTTTTTGGATGAATCATTAACGGATAACGATGCTTTTGAAAAAGCGTTCCCTAAAATCTTTAGCCAAGGGGAAGAGAAAATTAGGACATATCGTGAAGCTATCGCCGAGAAATTGGCGTCATGGGCCCCCGATGGTAACCCAAGGTCCATATCTAACAGATTGAGAGCAGCAGCCGCTGGAAGTGCAAGCCCAAAAGAAAAAGTAGAAGTAGCCGCTGCCGCAGTAGCCGTAGTAGCGAAGGAAGAAAATACACCAGTTACTTTGGATGCCATAAGTACTGCTTTGACGATTGTTGGTGGAGATAAAGCCGCAAATAATAAAGAGGCAACAAAAGCAATTGTTGCATTGGCACAAAAAATCACAGGCGAACCCGTAGAAGGAACAGGGGAAGAACCTGACCAACGAAAGGCCGGAGTGTCAAACGATCCAAACTTGTTTGATTTAAATAGGGAGCAGATCGAATCCCTTAAAATTGCATATAAACCTTTTAGAAACGACTTTTACGGTACAACAACTCTAGCTAAGCAAGGGGAGATTGTACGAGAATTTAAACAAGCTCTAAAGGCAGTGTCGGAAGACGAAGACAAGGAAGCTGGGTACGAAAGAACTTCTGATGCTAAAGTAGAAACGCCCCCGATAGAGGAGCAAGAAGATGAACAGGTTCGACTAAAAAGGCTTCCAAACTTTAAATCAGATGTTAGAATATTTTATGATAATGCCAGAAGGTCTAAAGAGTCATTGAATAAATTTTATGAATATACCAAAGGCGGCAAAAAAATAGGAAACATTTATAAGCAAAAACTTATCAGACTAATAACCCAATTACAGAAAAGCACCGGAAGATTGGCTAAGGATATAGATAAGTTAATAGGAATGCCGGAAGAGACTATTACTGAAATAATGTCTGCTGAAGAAAAATATGAAAATGCCCAACAAGTAGAAAGGGTACACACAGAGATCGTAACTTCCTTTGATGATCTGTTTAAGATGCTTGAAGACCAATTGAAAAAACCCAGAGAAGAACCAACAACCAAAGAAATTAGTGAAGAATTGACATCTTTATCTAAGGATGCTGTTGATATGGAAATCAAAAAGATATACGGTCTGTTGAATCAGATTGTAGGTTTTTTCCCTAATGTTCAGCCATTCGCAGGAACAGTGGATTTCGAAGAACTGGAAGAAGAATATAGAAAAGCCCTTGAGGACTTAGACTTCAGTGTTTCTAATTTACGTACACTAAATCAGGACTCCATTGCTGAGGGAACTCTTATTGACCTTAGAGAGAGACTTAAACTGTTCTCTGAAAAATTAGAAGAGATCTTTGCAATTAAGGCGGAAGTGCCCGGAGCTAGTCCACAACCATCTAGAACCGAACCTCTTCAGAGAGACCCAAGCCCTCCTTCCCCGGAGGAAAAAGACCAAGAAGCCGGAGCCCTAACTACGAGAGACCCTGATGCTCCTACGGGAGATCAAGAAGCCGATGAAGAAGGAGATGAGGAAGTGGCTCGTTTGGAAGACGGCACATTCGCTCCTCAGAGTACATCCCAGTTATCAACATGGTTCAAAAATAAATTATTTGTTTCTGGTCAAATCAAACCTTTGATAAACCAAATGAAACTCTCTGAAAATGATCTTGAAAAGTTAGCAAAACTGATAAGTTATATTCTCTTGTATAAACAGAAATTAGAACAAGCTACAAATGAAGATAAACGTGAAAGGATTCTACGCAGGTTTATGGGAATTCCACAAGACAAAATTGCTAGTTTTTTTACTGATTTAAAATTGCGAGAAAAAGAAGTCTTTAATTTTTTCACCGAAAAAGCTTCAAGTAAAGGAGCAGAAGGAAAGATTGAAGCAGAATACGTTTCCTTTACACAAATGTTCAAACATATCCAAAAATATTTAGAAAAGAACCCAATAGATATTTCTGCTATTGATATTGGTATATTAAAAACGGCCCGACTAACAGACAGTGGCGGTGAAGAAGCCGAAAAAGAACAAGCAACAACCGATCCCCAAGACGACACAGAAGAGCCTAAATCATTTAAAACATATTTTACCAATAAAAAGTCCGTAGATTTTTTCCAAAAGGCTAAAAAGATTTTAAACTTTCTTTTGCAAAACGATCCACCGAAAGAAGATGCAGTTGGCCAATTGTCTGGTATGCTACAAGAGAAGGAAGGCGTAGAATCGTTAATATATAACAACAAATCTTATTCTTTATCAGACTTAATGAGAAGACAAGAAGATCTTACATCTATGTTTTCACGACTAAAAGGGAAGCCCGAAGTTGTTAATACCCAAAGCATCAGAAATGAACTAATGAGTAAACTTCAAGGGTTTGTGGATATTTGGAAAGTTGGATTGGAAAAATACTCAGCCCCTAGTGCTTCTGATAATCTTGGCATAGAAGAGCCCTTGAATCTGGACCAAACCCAGCAACTTGTAAGACAGGCCTCCACAGATGCTATTCAAAGAGTGAAACAAAGCAAACCCGATGCCTCTAGTGAAGAAATTTTAGGTATGGCCCCAGAGCTTGCAATGGGCGATGATATTTTAAAAGCTTTAATTGACTCACCAGAAAAAGAAACCGAAATTAAAAGCTCCGTTATTAATAGGGTAAAGCAGGAATTAGAGACAAACCAACAGGGTTTACAGCAAGAAATTAAACTAGCAGTAAACGAACTGCTCCGGGAAACAAATGGCTAAAAAAAACTATATTATTGACACTTCGGTGTTCCTCTCAGATGCAGACGCTTTATTTGCTTTTGAGAACAATGACATTTTTATACCTCTAAAAGTTCTTGAGGAAGTTGATAAGCATAAAAAACGACAAGATAGTGTTGGTTTCCATGCTCGAAAGGTTATCAAACACTTCGATGGTCTTCGGACAAGGGGTTCGCTACATAAAGGAATACGCCCTAAAAAGGGTATGGGTATAATTAAGATCCTTGGCGTAACCAACGGAGAATTTCCGGCAGATTTGGATATTTCCGTCCCCGACCACGAGATATTGTCCGTTGCGATGGATGTGTCAAGGCTCATTCCCAAGAGGAAGGCTATTGTCGTTTCTCGTGACATCAATATGCGCGTAATTGCAAATGCAATTGGCCTTGAATCAGAAGATTATCTTACAGAAAAGGCAGTTGATGATGCCGATAAATTATATGATGGTTTTTGCGAGCTTATAGTAGATGATCAATTGATTGATTTATATTATGCCGATGAAGAAATCATACTTGAAGAAGAGCAAACTTTGAAACTCAACCCAAACCAGTTCCTTATGCTTCAATCGAGCGCAAACCCTAAAAAAACTGCTCTTGCGAGGTTTATGGGGCCATTGCTCCCTATAGCAAAAGTGGCTCAAAATATCGGCAATATTAGCTGGGGAATCAAGCCAAGAAACAAGGAACAATCTTTTGCCTTTGATTTACTTTTCGATGATGACGTTCCACTTGTTACTCTAATCGGTAAAGCAGGGTCGGGTAAGACACTTATGGCTATAGCGGCTGGTATGGAACAGTGTTTAGGAATGGGGGAAAAGAAATATAGAAGAATTATAATTTCAAGACCAGTCCAGCCCCTTGGTAAAGATATTGGTTTCCTCCCCGGAACTCTTGAAGAAAAGATGCTTCCGTGGCTCAAGCCAATCCAAGACAACCTCCAAATGGTTGTTGGACACGATCGCACCATGTTGAAGAGCTTTATGGAAAAGGGCCAAATCGAGGTTGAAGCCTTGACATATATTCGAGGGCGTTCAATCTCTAATGCTTTCGTTATTATTGATGAGGCCCAGAATCTCACAGCACATGAGGTCAAAACCATCATTACAAGAATCGGAGATAATACAAAAATTATTTTAACTGGGGATGTTGAACAAATTGATAATATTTATACAAACGAGACATCAAATGGTCTCGCCTTTGCCGTTGAGAAGTTTAAGACTTATAGCCTGTCTGGTCATATAACATTTAAACGAGGAGAAAGGTCAAAATTAGCGACTTTAGCGGCCAAGATACTGTAGGAGGTAAGACATGTTGTTTATATTAATTTTGTGGTTGAATTTGGCCGCTTTTGGGCAAACCCCTGACCATGAGATAGTTGTTAAACCATCTGGTGTTAAGATTTATGTTGGAGAGAATTTAACATCTAAGGGATTATCAAGCTTGGTTTCGACTTATGCATCACTTCATAAGGGAACAATCCGAAACGTAATCACTAAATCTGTAGCGCCACAGGTCTACGAAGGAAAAATCAACATATATGATAAGACTAATATAAACTCTTTAAATAAATCAAGGTGTGATTATAAGAAAGACGCAATCAACTGTGGGGTTGAAAATAGACACTGGACAATAGTTCCTTCGGTAACCGTGGAGAAACTTCATGCAAATTTTAATTTATCGCTTTTTGATGAAGACGGAGAACTCATAGCCTCTTCATCGGTACCAGTGTGGGGGTTTGTGCAACTTTTACCTCGTTACAAAAGAACAACAATTAGTGAAAATACAATGTTTGGAAAAACAAACAGAGAGATATTGGAACAATATCCACCAAGGCGAAAAACAGTACCACCCTTAATAACATCAGCGCACATATCTGACGCGATAATGATGCTTTATTTGTCAATCGAGGTGGAAAATATTTGACAAGACTATTGAGGAATGTTATACTATATTTTAGTAATGGAGAGTATTTATGAACTGGGTTAAAAAATCAATAACCAGATCAAATAAAATAAGGAATCATTATACAATGTATGAGGTGGACATTTTCATTAAGGACGCATTACCTAAAAATATTGATCCGAATCTTGTTTTTTCATACATAAAGAAGCAAGTTCCTTCGTATTTTTTTAAGGATGTGGATATTATCTATGTCGGCCAATTCGATGTGTTTAAGGAAAAACAAGTTAATGCTATTTTTCAAGATGGTGCAATCTATGTGTCGAACAAACAAGACAGTAACCAAGATCTAGTTGATGATATTATTCATGAGATAGCCCATTCGGCTGAAGAAGTATATCGAGATATAATATATTCCGACCAACAACTAAAAAAGGAATTTCTTGGAAAAAGAAAAAAATTATATTGGATTTTGCAATCAAATGATTTTAAACCTTATGAAAAACTTGCGAATACATACCATTACGATAAAGAAATTGATATGTATTTTTATAAAGAAGTTGGCTATGACACAATGTGGACGATTGTATCTGGCTTGTTTCCAACTCCTTACTCGGCAACATCACTGAGGGAGTATTTTGCAATTGGGTTCGAGGAATTCTATATGGGAGCACAGACGGATCTTAGAAAAATTTGTCCAATTTTATTTTCAAAATTATCTGAACTTAACCAATTGGAGGGTTAATGCCTAAACATATATCTTATTCTGAACTTAAAACATGGGCTGAGTGCCCAAGAAAACATAAAATTTCATACATTGATAGAATCAGGAGGTTTAAAGGAAATGAATATACTGCTTTTGGTCGCTCTATTCACGCTTTATGTGAGAATGCTGTACAGGGTACACTTGACGAACGAGACTATGACGACTTCTTTGATGAATATTTTGACAGAGAGTTGGACCAACTCGGTGAAGAACATCAACGAAAAGACGATCTTATCACAGGAATGCGAGAGCAAGCAAAACGAATCTCTCCCCTCATCCTCCCAAAACTAGAGGAACATTATGGAAAATATCAGGTTGTATCTGTCGAAGAAAAACTTTTTGAAAAAATAAATGATTTTTTACTTGACAAATATGATTTTAAAGGTTATATTGATTTAGTGATTAAAACGTCTGACGGAAAATATCACATAATTGATTGGAAGTCGTGTTCTTGGGGCTGGGATGCTAAAAAGAGAAGTGATAAACTCATAACATATCAATTAACCTTGTACAAAAAATTCTTTTGTCAAAAACACAAGATTGATCCCGCTATGGTTGAGACCCACTTCGCTCTCCTCAAGAGAACTGCAAAGAAGGAAAATGTTGAAATATTTAGAGTTACATCGGGCCCTAGAAAAACAAACAATGCAAAAGATTTGTTGGTTCAAGCCCTTGCTAATATTAAAAACAAAAATTATGTTAAAAACCGACTCTCCTGCCAAGGCTGTGAATTCTATAAGACGGTCCATTGTCCATAGGAGAGCAAGTGACTAAAAAAATTAAAGTTCTGACCCTGTCAGATCACCCCCTTTCACCTTCCGGAGTAGGAACCCAAACAAGATATGTTTGCGAGGCTCTTCTTAAGTCCGGGAGGTTTTCTATTATATCATTGGGTGGTGCTATGAAGCATCAAGATTATACACCCAAAATGGTCGACCCATACAATGAGGACTGGAAGATAATCCCAGTTGACGGATATGGAACACCAGAGATGATACGATCAGTTTTGAGAACTGAAAAAGTAGATATTGTTTGGTTTATGACCGACCCTCGTTTCTGGGGCTGGTTGTGGCAAATGGAAAACGAAGTGAGACCATTGTGTCCAATGGTTTATTACCATGTATGGGACAACAAACCATATCCAGTATTTAATAAAATGTTTTATGATTCAAATGATTATATTGCAACAATATCTAAAGTTACTGACGATATCGTTAAGAATGTATCACCAGAAGTCAACAGTACATATATTCCACACGCTGTTGATTCAAGTGTCTTTAAGCCTGTTACTGATGAGCAAATTACATTGTTTCGAAAAAGCTCATTACCAGAATCAGATCATGATAAAGTTATTTTCCTTTGGAACAATAGAAACGCCAGAAGAAAGCAGTCTGGTACTTTAGTGTGGTGGTTTAAAGAGTGGTTAGATAAGAGGGGTGCTCATGAAAAAGCACAACTGATAATGCACACAGACCCGAAAGACCCTCACGGACAAGACCTAGATCAGATTATAAGACACCTTGGTCTCGATGAAGGTAGGCAAGTACTGATATCAAAGGAGAAGGTTGCCCCCGAGCATTTGTCTTCTATGTATAACATGGTTGACTGTACAATAAATATTTCCGATGCCGAAGGTTTTGGCCTTGCAACGCTAGAATCTCTTTCTTGTGGCACTCCTATTATTGTTAATATGACAGGGGGACTACAAGAACAAATAACAAATGGTTCTGAGTGGTTTGGTATTCCATTGCACCCCACCTCGAAAGCTATAATTGGATCACAACAAGTTCCATATATATATGAGGATCGAACCTCCAAAGAGCAATTCTTTTCTGCTATGGATAAAATGGTAGCACTAGGTAAAGCTGGTCGAAAAGAAATGGGACTGAAAGGGAGACAACACGTTTTAGATAATTATAATTTTACAAATTTCACTAAAACTTGGGTAGATTATATGGTTAATGTGCATGAGGCCGAGGGATCTTGGGATACAAGAAAAAATTACAATGGAATCCGGTTCAAGGAAGTTGCATGAGCCAAGAGCAGACTGGTTCGGCGCCCAGTGGCATACCGTCTGTTTCTGACTCGCTAGAGTGGTCCTACATTGAGCCCTCTCCCGAGTTCCCAGAGTCAAGAGAATGGTTCCAGCCGGGGATATTTGATATCAATATACCAATTCACCCAACATATAAAGAATCACTTAATCCTGTTTTGAATGTTGGAGATCTTGTTGAAACATACAATGGAGAAATAGGACTTATAATTGAATCAAATGAGCCTGAAGGTATTGCCTTGAGAATCAATGACGCAAATAATAACAGTTATAGTGTCTTAATAGGAGACCAAGAAAAAGTTTATATAGGATATTCCCTAAGAAGGATCAAAAAAGATTCTTGACAATTTTATCAAAACGTGCTATACTATAAAAGGAGAGTTAAGCTAAATGAAAAAGAAAATATTTGTTAGAGGACCTGTTCTCTCGCAATCTGGGTATGGTGAACAAGCCCGATTTGCACTTAGAGCCCTGAAGTCAAGAGAAGACTTGTTCGATGTATACATACAAGCTATACCATGGGGTCAAACAGGGTGGGTTTGGGATCAAAGCGAATTTAGAGAATGGATTGATGAGAAAATAACAACAACTCAAATCCTAATGCAGGAGAAAAAACTACAACCCGACATCAGTCTACAAATAACAATTCCAAATGAATTCCAGAAGATATGTCCGGTTAATATCGGTTACACCGCTGGGATTGAAACTTCAAAGGTCGCTCCTGTATGGCTACAGAAAGGCAACGATATGGACAAAATACTTGTTGTTTCAAACCACGCCAAGGACACATATGTCGGAACAGTAGCCCAAGCAAAAAACAATCAGACTGGTGAAACAATTCCATACAAATTGGAAACACCGGTTGAGGTGGTTTGGGAGTCCACTCCAAGGTCACCACCTGAAGATATTCCGGGTTTTAGTTTGGATTATGATTTCAACTTCCTCATGGTATCTCAAATAAGCCCTCGAAAGAACTTTCAAAATGCTCTAAGGTGGTGGGTTGAGGAGTTTGTAGATCAAGAGGTAGGCTTGGTTATCAAGTGTAACATTAAATCAAATTCAATTTCTGATTGGGAACATTTGCAACCTTCTGTTAAAAACATGTTAGCAAACTACCCAGATCGAAAGTGTAAAGTATATCTTCTTCATGGAGATCTATCGTCAGGGCAGATGGTTGGCCTTTACAATAATCCTAAAATTAAAGCACTTGTAAACATTTCTCACGGTGAGGGCTTTGGTTTGCCAATGTTCGAAGCAGCAAGAGAAGCCCTCCCAATCGTAACCTGCGGATGGTCAGGTCAGTGCGATTTTTTATATGATAACGAAAAAGGCTATTTTCAAGATGTGAAATTTACAATGGAGAAAGTTCAAAGCCAAGCAGTTTGGGACGGAGTAATAGAAAGAGACTCCCAGTGGGCTTTTGCAGATCAGGGATCTTATAAGATGACTCTTAGAAAAACTATGAAAGATTGGGACAGTGCCAAAGCACTGGCAAACCAACTTCAGGAGAGTCTATCTGAACGATTTAACGATGATAAACTTTTTGAAGGCTTTGTTTCTGCGATTTATGGAGAAGAGATAAACGTTGATGAATGGCTAAAAGAGTTAGAAGAGGATATCGTTGAGCAAGATTAAAATAATCTATATTTCTGATTACTTTGTGAATGAGGTTCTTGGTGGTGGCGAGTTGAACGACCATGAGCTTTTATCTATTTTGGAAAGCAACGGGCATGAAATAGTTAAATTGAAATCTAACACTGTTGATATCAAAACACTCAAGACCAATAAGAGTAATGGCTTTGTTATTTCTAATTTCATTAATCTTTCAAAAGAGTGCCGTAATTATCTTTCTAACAATTGCAATTATATAATATACGAACATGATCACAAATACTTAATATCTAGAAATCCCGCTTTATACCGGGATTTTGTTGCTCCTCCTGATCAATTAACAAACATTGAATTTTATAAAAAAGCAAAATCTATATTTTGCCAATCAGTGTTCCACAGGGGTATAATAACCAAGAACCTTAAGGTTAATAATGTTATTAGTGTTTCTGGTAATTTGTGGTCAACACAGTCCTTGAAAATAATGTCATTTTTAAATAAAAAACAAAAGAAAGGGTGTTATTCGGTTTTGAAATCACCGATACCGCACAAGAACACCAGAGAAACAGCCTTTTATTGCGAAAAGAAGGGTTATGAATATAATTTGATATATTCTTCAAATTATCAAGAGTTTTTGTCTCTGCTTAGTAATAACGACAAATTCATTTTTCTGCCAAAAACACCAGAAACATTATCTAGGGTAGTAGTAGAGGCAAGAATGATGGGAATAAAGACAATAACAAATAGAAACATAGGTGCCTCATATGAGTCGTGGTTCTCACTAAGTGGGGACGAATTGATAGATGTTATGTCTAGCAAGAGAACTGAGATACCGAATTTAATAGTGGAAAAATTAAATGAACAATAAATTTATTATAGTAACTCCCCTTTACAACGTAGAGAAGTGGGTAAAATATTGCATCACCAGTGTGATGAAGCAGAAATATGATAATTACGAACACTATGTCATTGATGATATTTCGACAGACCAGACAAATTCAATAATCAAGAAATGTTGTGACAAGAGTGATAAACTAAATTTGGTAACAAATACGGAGAAAAAGTATGCTCTTAAAAACATTCATGATACTTTGGAATCACTAGACCTTGATGACAACGATATAATTGTTATACTTGACGGTGATGACTGGTTAGCGAGCGACCAAGTACTACAGAAATTAAACAACATCTATAAACAACAAGATTGCTGGATGACGTATGGGTCTTATGTTGAATATCCTTCGAATCAGCGTGGTAAATTTTCTAAGAAGATCCCCAATCAGATTATAGACAATTCGTTGTACCGGGAAAGCGCTTGGATGTCATCTCATTTACGTACTTTTAGATATAAGCTTTGGAAAAAGATAAATAAGCAAGATTTTATAAACCCGAAAACAAACAAATTTATAAAGGCAGCATGGGATTTGGGATTTGTTTTTCCCATGTTGGAGATGGCTGGAAAGAAAGCATTTTATGTTGAGGATATATTGTATATATACAATAGAGATAATCCGCTAAACGAAGACAAGGTGGATCACAGTAAGCAGTTAAATGAAGAGTCATATGTCAGAAGCAAGAAGAAGTATCAACTACTGAAGGAGTTATAATGCTTATATGTGGATTGTACAATAGCCATGATACATCATTCGCTATTTTGGAAAATGGCAAAACCATATTACACGTTGAGTTGGAAAGATATATTAGACAGAAACAACCAATAGGCGATGCTTTTCAGTTGTTGATAAACGATTATCCTGAATTCAAAAAGATAAAATACTTTGTTGAAATACTGGACCCAACACACCAAACACAAAAAAAGACCCCTTACGCGCACCAGATGATTAAGAATATAGTAGAAACAAATGGCGGTGAGTACTATGTTTGTGGACACCACCAGTCTCACGCTGCAAATGTTTTTTATTCTAGTAACTTTAAAGATGCGTTGATTGTAACAATTGACGGTGGCGGCCGAGATATAATTGAAAACGTCGACAAGGTATTAACATCTACTACGTGGATTGGAAAAGGTAACAATATAACAATTATAAAACATGCCGTTGAGTCACAATTTAATATAGGCTCTACGTGGAATATATTTACGACGAATATCTTTGGTTTATCCGGTGGGTGGCCAAAGGGAGATCAGGCAGGTTCTGTTATGGCAATGGCATGCATGGGAGACCCAAACAAATATTATGATGACGTGGTATCCTTACGATTTGAAAGATACGCTTATTGGAACAAAGAGAAGATACAAACATTCAACAAGCTGGCGAAAATAGCCAATGAAAGTGAGCAAAACAAATTTGATATCGCTGCCGCCTTGCAAAAATACACAGAAGACTTTTTGTTTACACTAATTGGCGGTTTGCTAAAAGAGACAAAACAAAGAAACATATGCCTCAGTGGGGGTGTCGCTTTAAATTCCGTTATGGTTGGGAAATTGTATTCTGTATTTGAAAAAGAGATTGATAATATCTATGTTTGTCCTGTGCCTTATGACGCTGGGCTATGTATCGGAGCAGCGCAATATGTGTGGCATCAAGTCCTAGGGAACGATAGAATAGAGCATATCAATAACTCTTCTCCGTATCTAGGAATAGATTACACAAAACAGCAGATTCTTGATTCTTTGAGCTTATATGACAACGTATCGACATACGAAAAACAAAACCAGACTCACGTCTTAGGTCTCTTGTCAGAATCTAAAATAATTTCTTTGTTTTGCGGAAAATCAGAATCAGGTAGAAGGGCTCTGGGAAACAGAAGCATAATAGCTGACCCAAGAAACCCAGAAATGAAAGACACTATAAATCAAAAAGTTAAACATAGACAATGGTATAGACCATTCGCACCTTCTATTATGCGTGAGCATGTGTCTGAGTGGTTTGAAAGGGACATCGATAGTCCCTATATGAGTAAGGTTATTAATTTTAAACCAGAGATGGGCAAGAAGGTGCCCGCTGTAAACCACTTCAATGGATCAGCAAGATTACAAACAGTCACAGAGCAAGACAATAAGCTTTATTACAATTTGTTGAAAGAGTGGAATGAGATATCTGGTGTTCCAATATTGCTAAATACAAGCTTTAATGATAGGGAGCCGATTGTCGAAACACCCAACGATGCAATTAAGTGTTTTTTAAATACCGATATAGATCATTTATACTTTTTGGAGTACGAGTTGTTGGTGAGTAAAAAATGATATCTTGTGTTTTAAAAGGCGGGTTGGGAAACCAAATGTTCCAAATAGCTGCTGTCGTAAACCTTGCGGTTGAAAATAAAATACCATTTTGTTTTGACCAGAATACGTGGCCCCCAATGGGAGGCGCAGGCGGAGAAGCTTTCCAAGCATCCCCTCCAACTAAATACTTAAAGAATGTATTTCGAAAATTACCTTTTAAAGATATTAAATCTAAAAACTTATTCATGGTCTATAACGAGCCTAGCTTTCATTACACTGAGATTCACCCAAGACAAAACATGCTGTTAAATGGGTACTTCCAATCTGAACGTTATTTCGAAAAGAATGCAGAGATTATAAAGAAGGTTTTCTCCCCTCCAAAAAGCATTATCAATGATTTTAACAATAGATTTGTTAAAGAGTTTCCTGATTGTCAGTTTGTCTCTATACATGTTCGAAGGGGTTCCCACCTGAAAAACCCGCATTATCATGGATCGTGTGACAGCGAATATTTTAATGAGTCCATTAAGAGGTTTGATCAGACTGTAAAATTCTTAGTTTTTAGTGATGATATGGATTGGTGCCAAGATAACTTTCATGGAGATAATTTCCTGTTCGTAGAAAACCAGAAAGACTACGAAGACCTCTATTATATGTCGTTGTGCCATCACAACATAATATGCAATAGTACATTTAGTTGGTGGTC
>UEXM01000510.1_pt1 | contig 40647 bp, 36 predicted proteins | sample 1796661 | NCBI WGS metagenome assembly UEXM01 (sample SAMEA4772469, study PRJEB27181) | metagenome | reverse complement strand
GGCATCAACGACAAACCAAAACCCGCGATACTGTTTAGCAGTTGAGCATTCGCCTTCGCCGCATCATCTGCTTCGCGCGATTGTGGAAACAGGGAATCTCGAACCAGCTTACGCATCCCTTCACGGGTCATGCGTTGCTCTTCAGTTAATGTCAGGTCAAAAAGCGGTGTGGACATACGAGGGCCTCATCCCGGCAAACTTATTAGTTAGTTGAACAACAGTCTGTCATTGGCTGTCTACTATCGACAATGACAGGTCTGTGACCTGGGCCGATAAAAACGGTAAAGTTGGACAAAAAGACAACACCCATCCATTTAGCATTCATTTAGGTGTTTTGCCTGTGCTTACATTGAAGTCTACCGCTCCGCCGGAGCGAGCAATCCGGCTAAAACGCCAACTCATGGCGCTCTATTCTTATTGCTTATTGTGGGCAGGCACTTTTGTTGGTGTGGAACTCGCCGCTTTTGAGCCCAACACGCCCAATCTGATCCTGCTTGCGCTGATTCTTACCATCAATGCTTTCTTCTATCTGCTAATTTGGAGCGGCATTAGCGAACAGTTCCGCGATCCCAGCCTGACCATTGTGCAAATGGCCGTGGGGATCCTGTTAACCACCGCCATCCTGTACTATTCTCGAGAACTACGCGGCGCCATGCTGAGCATCTATTTTATGGTCATGACCTTCGGCGTGCTCGCACTGGATCGACGCCGGATGCTATTGATTGCGGCTTTCACGCAGCTTTGCTTTACCAGTCTGCTGATCTACGAATGGTTTGAGGCCCCACAACAAGCGATTTTCTCCTACTTGGTTGGCCACTGGCTGATTCTTGCGCTTGGCCTAGGCTGGTTTGTCTATATGGGTGGCTATATCCATAACCTGCAATCGAGAGTGCGAGAACAGCGCAGACGGTTACACGAAACCCATAATCGACTCAGTGCCATTGCAGTGCGTGACGACTTAACCGGCCTGTATAATCGTCGTCACTTTCTGGAAAGGCTAGAAGAAGAAATGTCCCGTGCGAACCGGGAGAATAACCCGCTTCATCTGGCGATCATCGATTTGGACCATTTCAAGCAAGTAAACGACTCTTACGGCCACCATGCAGGCGATGACGTGCTGCATCGCTTTGCCCAACTCGCCGCCATGGGGCTGCGCAAATCCGACCTGCTGGCCCGTTATGGCGGTGAGGAGTTTGTCGTCTTGTTTCCTCATACCAGCACCCAGGCTTGCCAAGCTGCACTGGAGCGTCTGCGTCATCGCTTCAAGGAGCAGCATTATTCCTTTTCCCCGGACCTGACCTGTGAATTTTCTGCCGGGCTGACACCCTATCAACCCGAGGAAAGCGCCGAACAATTTATTAGACGGGCCGACCGTGCGCTCTATCAGGCCAAGGACCTGGGCAGAAACCGTATCCAGCTGGCCATCTGAACCGAAAACCCCTAATAACCCGCCCAGGGCCAGTCATCAGGAAAAGGCTCGGGGCATGGAGGGCAACAGCAACAGGACGGTGGAGGCCCGGGGCGTCTATCGGTATGCTTGCTCGCCACCGGGAGAAAAGCATGTCTGAGATTACCAATCCAAGCCTGAAAAACACGGTCCGCCAGCATTTCGCCCTCCTGGGTGACGACGCACCCACCTGGACGGAAATTCACGGCATGCTGTGCGCCCTGGCCGCAGGCCCTCATGATGACGGCGATGCCGACAGCATAGACTATGCCCATGAGCTGGAAATGCCCGTCCCGGATGACGTGGCATCCGCACTCAATCAGCTTCGCCAACGGCTGGTGACCCAGCTGCTCAGTGGCGAAACCATTAATCTGCCTTGCCTGCTTGACCCTTACCAGGAAGAAGATGGGCAGGATCTGGCCAGCTGGTGTGCGGGGTTTATGACCGGCGTCTTCGTGAACGAGCCCCAATGGTACGAAATCGACGAAGAAACCATCGCTAATCTGCTGCTACCTTTTATTCTTATTTCTGGGCTAGATGAGGATGAAGCGCTGGACGCCCTGTGGGAAAACACTCAGGTGATCCGGCAAATGGCTCTGGGCATTCCTGAGCTCATTGAAGAGCTTTTTTTGTGTTTTCACGGCCCGGATGAAGGCGGCGAATCAGCCTGACCACCGCAGCGCCCCCCCTTGCTTTTGTCTGGTGCGGGCGCCACTCCCACTTTCCCCCAGCCCCTCCCCTCACAGATCAACGCGGTCAGGCGTAACGTGACCCAGTTCCACGCCCCGATTACTGCAAGTCTCTACGCTTACTATCTGAGCCACTGATATAAAAAGACCAAGTGGCGACTAGGGAATTATCAGGGGGAATCCGTGCGCGTCATTCTTTTGGCAAGCCTGCTGGCGCCCGTGCTGGCAATCGCTCAAACCGAATCACAGCCTGCCTGCCCAACTCTGGCCCGAGCCAGCTTTACCACGGCAGTAGAGAATCGTGAACCCACCCATACCGTTAGCCAAGTGCCGGCGGACACCGACGAGCTCTTTTTTTATACTGAAGTCCACAATGGCAGCAACCAGACGCTCTATCACCACTGGTCTCTCAATGGTGAGTCGTTTGTCGATGTTACCCTGGAAATTGGGTCCGACTTTTGGCGCACCTGGTCCTCGAAAACCCTTATTGGCCTGGGCATGCAAGCGGGTGACGTGTGGGCGGTATCGGTCACCGGCGCGCAAGGCTGCGAATTGGGGCAGTGGCAAGTTGCACTCATTGGCGCCGAAAAAAACCAAGCGACGCCCACCCCCAGGAGAACCACCCCCTCGGCTCCCGCAGAAGAGCCGAAAAAGACTCAACAGCGCGACAGCACAACGGCCGTGGATCTAAGCGCCAATTTCATGGCCATCGAAGAGCTACTGAATCTGGGAGACAGCCGAGGAGCCCGCTCTGCCATCAAGCGCGCCCGCGCCCTTACGCATAATACAAAACAGCTGGCTGAACTCGACAAAATGAAGCAGGACAATCAAGCCTTTGCTGAACTTAATCAACTGATTCGTCAACGCAGCATTCCCCATGCCCGCCAAGCGTTGCAGGCACTGATGGTATCCGTGCCCCCGGATAGCCCGGTATACCCCGCTTTGCAAAGCCGTCACAAACTACTCAACCAACTCAATGAAATGAACCCGGATAACGTGGACTTGCAGGCCGCGTCGGTGCCTTAACACGCACCTGAAAGCCTGTTAACGACATGTCACCCCTCATCTTTGAGCGAGAGATGGCTGATGTCCGGTTGCACCGGGGGCACCACCTCCGTCTGCTGCCCTAAGCTCTCCCCTGGTGCCGCCATGCTCAGATGGCTGACATCCGGTGCCGGCGGAGGCGGTGCATGGTCCGCGTCATCCATGTCTGCCCCCACATCGGCTACCGAGAAAGCGCCGGAAAAGCCGGTACCTCCAGTACGAATGGTGCCCACTGTTTCCAGATCACCTGTACTCTTATCCGCCATACTGTCTTGCCCGGCTGACGGGCTAAATTCAACCCGAGCAGCCGATTTCTTCTGCGCTGATTCCGGCGCTGGAGCCGGCTGCGCAGCTTCTCCGGACACCGGCCGGACTTCGCATTCGGCACCGGCCTGCTTCATCAACGCCCGGAACTTCATGGCAGTAGCCTGATCTGCGTCTTTCTTGATCACTACCGGCTGGCCAGAAAACAACTTCTCCACCCAGGCATCGTCCATTTTGAACAAACGCGCCAGGTTGCTCTTCGCGGTGGACAAATCGGCGCCGCCGACCAACTTCCCGGAAAAAACGATATGGAAACGGGCATCACTCATGTTGTTGCGTTACTCCTCTCAGGGAATTCAATCCATCTGCGCGGCGCAATATTCTGCCAGTGCCGCGATGGTCCGTGACGGGTTCAAGCCCAGTGCCCGCGGCACCATGGCGCCATCTATCACATAGAGATCAGGGTAATTGAACACTTCCCCGGCATGGTTCACCACCCCCTGTTCCACAGAGTCAGCCATATTGCAGCCGCCCAGAGGGTGCGGGGTAACCAGATTCTTGAACCAGCTCCAGGTGACCGGAGCCATCGGGCGTCCCCCTGTGGCCGCAGTCAATGCCAGATGGCGATCGGCCAAGCCTTGCACCGCTTTTTCAGCCTTGCGGTAGTCCCAGCGCAGTTTCAGGTGCTCACGCTTCCAGGGCCAATACCAACGCCGCCCCAAGGAAAAGGTACCACCCGGTTCATCCATGGCCTGGCCGAACCAGGGCATCATTTTGCCAAAGGGATTGCTGCTATCGCCATACTTGAGCATCGCGGCGCCTAACCGCGTGTCATTAAAGCGGGACTGTTTACCCAATCGCTCCAGCCAGCTGCCGAGGATATCCGGGAGGCCGCCGTCTTCTACAAAATAACGGGCGCCATTATCCGAGCCATCCAGGTAATCGATAGCGCTGGTGATAGTGGGCCCCCGGGTGGGTGAAATCTGCCGATCACGGTAGAACGCCGCCGTGGCAAAGTCGCCATTACTGCTCCAGTTATGCCCCAGCTTGCGGCTTAATTTTGGGAGCGTTTTGTATTGATCTCGACAACGCAGCAACAGTTCAGTGGAGCCCATGGAGCCGGCCGCCACAATCACCTTGTTGGCCCTAAAGCCTCGCCAACCACGAGCATCCAGATCCATGGCGCGCACCTCAAAGCCCCCGGAAGCCAGCGGGCGAATAGTGCGCACGTGATGCAACGGGCGGATCTGCGCCCCGGCGCTTTCTGCCGCCGCCAGATAATTAAGGTCCAAGGTATTCTTGGCCTTGACCGGGCACCCTAAATCACAATTGCCACAATGGGTACAAGTACCCTGCTGCTTGCCCTGGGCATTTACCCACACCTTACTGTGACGATAATCGAAAGAGTCGTCGTTTTCCGCTCGCCAATCCGGGTCGAATGTAATGGCTTGTGGCACCACCGTGAATCGATCTCCCGCACCCACCGCGTCTGCCGCTTCTTTCATCAAATGGGTTCGAGGCGTCCACTGGCTGGCGGGTAAGGTCTGAACATTAAGCATCACACCCGTGATGTCATAGTACGGCTTCAAAGTGGAATAATTAATCGCTTGCGGCCAGCCATGGTCGAACGCTTCCGGCTTGGCCTCAATGCTGACATTGGCATAGATTAACGACCCACCACCAACGCCTGCGCCCATGGCGATGCTCATGTCGCCGAAATTACGGAAATCGATCCATCCATTCTGCTTTTCCGGTTCTCCTTCATCCCAGAACCAGTCTTTCTGTGAAACAGAGGGATAATCACTAGGCAGCCAGCGCCGTCCACGCTCCAGCACCACAACCTTGCGACCCTTCTCTGCCAACCGGCAGGCCATAACAGCACCCCCGAAACCACTGCCGATGACCAGCACGTCCACGTTTTCCATGTTCCCCCCAGTGTTTTATTTTTTTAGCTCGATCTCTGCCCTCCGATGCATGATTCGTACCATACTCGCCGTGCAGCGTGGTTTGCAGAAAACCCGTGGCCATACAAACTCTACAATAATTTTTGAGCTATTTTTTGCACTATAAAATTAAGCACCAATCCTGTCCATTTATAGCTCTTTCCAGTAACCTGATCGGCATCTTTGCCGGCCCACAGCAGCACCCATGGAACAGATTGATTTCGTAACTCTCGAAGAGAAAGCCCGCCCGCGTAAGCGAGCTTCTGCCCCAAGAAAAGTGACTAGCGCCTCGCGTCATACAGCACCGCGTCAGGGTGCGGTCCGTGAAGGTTACCGGCGTCTGACTGCGGATATCCCCGCCGATCTGCACAAACGTTTAAAGATGCAGGCCTTGATAGAAGACCGCTCTGTCACTGAATTGATCGCTCAAGCCGCGGAAAGCTTCCTGCGTAACCGGGACTGATTACCTTTAACGTTGCCCCCTTCTTTGCCCTGATACCATCACCTCCATCGCTGTCACTGAAGCGTCATCACTTTGTCATTCCTTCGCCCCCTTATGCCCGCAGTGTTGGCTAAAACCGTCGAAGGAGCTAGCTAATGGCTGCGGATCTGTTTTTGCTTGTCTGTGCCCTGTTGTTGGGGCTTGGGTTTCGCCTACTGTTTCGTCATTTGCCGGAGGAACGCTGGCAGTTTGTTGCTTCACTACCGCTGAAGAAAAACCACGATGGTTCTTGGCAAGGACTTAATCTAACTTTCTATGGCTTGTTTACCGGCTTGGCCGGAGGTCTCGGTGTCGCCACGTTCATCCTGTTAACGGCCGCAGCCGGTGTGTCGTTGGTAACCAGCCTTGCTCTCACCCTCGGCGTTCTCATCATCTGCCTACCGGCGGCGAAAATTATCGCCACCCTGGTAGAGAAAAACCGTCATGGTTTTACCGTCGGTGGCGCCAGTTTTGTCGGCATCATTATTGCGCCCATTTTTCTCTGGCTTGCCGACAAGGCCAGCCAGCACTGGTGGGATACGCCACTGCCCACCCTGCCCATGCTCGCCGCGATGTCCATTGCCTATGTAATAGGGGAAGGTATCGGGCGACTGGCCTGCATCAGTTTCGGCTGTTGCTACGGAAAAGCATTACACGATGCACCCCTCTGGGCTCAGCGCATGTTTGCTACGCTGAATCATGCCTTCATCGGCAAAACCAAGAAAATTGCGTTTGCAGGCGAAATGGAAGCCGTCAAAGTGATCCCCATACAAGCGGTGACCTGCGTAATGTATACCGCACTGGCTTTGTTTTGCAGCGCCCTGTTTTTTCACCAGCTATTTGCCCTCGCCTTTGCTCTGAGTCTGGTGGGTAGCCAACTGTGGCGAGTCTATTCGGAAACGTTGCGGGCGGATTATCGCGGTGGCAGTACCCTGTTCTCGGTGTACCAGCTGATGGCTTTACTGGCCGCCCTGTACGGTGTGGCCATTAGCATTGCACTGCCTAGCCATGGCGATTTGCAGCCTCTACTCGCCATGGGGCTGGCCACCTTGTGGTCGCCGGGGGTGATCCTGGCTCTGCAATTGATCACGGTAATCATGTTCTTCTTCTCAGGCACCAGCACCATTACCACCGGGGAGCTTCGCTTCGGCCTAGCGGCCGACTGGCGGAGCCAGGCGGGTTGCGAGCAAAAGCATAAACATTGTGCTAAGCCCGCGCAGCGCAACAGCCCCGCAGGCGCCACTACACCAGTGCCACGGCTTTGATTTGTGCATAAAGATCGGTACCTGGAAACAGCGAAAGCTGACGTGCAGAGCGACTGGAAATACGGGCGAGGATACACTGCCCAGCCAAACCAAGCTGAACCAGACATTGCCCGGGGCCCACGTCGCGCAGGTCAAGCACCCGGGCAGGTAATATATTGAGGATGCTGCTGTCGCTGGGCGCGCTAAGGCACAGGCTTACATCCCGGGCGGCAATCCGCAGCCGCACCGCTTCACCAACCGCCGGTCGCTGGGAAACAGGCAGCCATAGAGCGTGGTTTCCCACGATGATGCTCTGCAAGTGATCCTCACTGGCATAACGCCCCACCTCACCGGCCAGCAAAGCGGTTGCGTCCGCGCGTTGAGCCAACACACCATCCAGCCGTGACAGCTCCTGGGCCGCCGGCGCTTGAGTAATTATCCGGCCCTGCTCCATCAGCCAGACCTGGTCTGCCAGACGTAGCAGCTCAGCCATATTGTGTGTGACATACAGCACCGGCACCGTTTGCGCCGCCAAGGCAATCAGCTCCAGCAATTCCCGCTTATGCTCCTCCCCGAGAGCCGAGAGCGGCTCGTCCAGGAGCAACAACCGCGGTGTGCCCAACAAGGCCCGGGCAAGTGCCACTCGCTGGCTCTCTCCGCCAGACAAACTGTCCACACGACGCGGCAGCAATGGCGCTATACCGGTCTGTTCGATCACTTTTTCGACCTGCCCAGCGGGGCTATGGCGACGCTTCGCCACATAGTTCAGATTGCCCTGCACAGTAAGATGGTGAAACAGTGTGGGTTGCTGGAACAGCATGCCGATGGGCCGCTGCCAGACCGCCAAATCCACATTCCTTTTACCGTGAGACGACAGCCCCGAAGACCGCCACAGCTGATCAGCAAAACGGATCGTGCCTTCGCACGGATCCAGCCCAGCCACCATGCGCAGCAACGAACTCTTGCCCGCACCGGAAGCCCCGAACAGCACGGTGACCCCCTGGGGTTGCAGGGTGGCATCCACTTGCAGCTGGAAAGCACCACGCCGCCCACGTATCGACAACGCCAGACTCATGGCATGGCTCCTGGGCCTGAACGGCCCCGCTGCCAGCGGAACAGCCCCCACAGCAGCAACAGCGACAGACCAAGCAGAACCGCGGCAAGCCGATGAGCACTAACATAATCCCCCGCTTCCACATGCTCATACAGCGCCACGGAGGCTACCCGGGTTTGTCCGGACAGGCTGCCACCAATCATCAGCACCACACCAAACTCACCCAAGGTATGGGCGAAGCCCAGAATCGCCGCAGAGGCATACCCTTCCCGGCACTGGGGCAACACCAGAGAGAAAAATCGATCCCGTGGCCCGGCACCCGTCACTGCAGCCATATCCAACTGTTTGGAATCGATAGCGGAAAACGCATTCTTTAGCGGCTGCAGAACAAAGGGCAGGGAATACACCACCGACCCCACCACCAGCCCGGTAAAAGTGAAGGCCAGCGAGCGTTGTTCAACCACATTAGCCAACCAGCCCCCGGGCCCATTCGGCCCCAATCCGATCAACAAATAAAACCCCAACACCGAGGGGGGCAATACCAAAGGTAGCGCCAACACGGCTTCCAGCAATGCTTGCCCGGGCAAACGGCGACGCGCTAGCCACCAGGCCAGTGGTGTGCAAATCACGATCAGGATAATCGTGGTCAGCAGCGCCAACTGAAGACTGACGCCCAGAGCCAGCCAATCACCTTCAGAAAGTATCATCGGGCACCTGATAGCCGGCCTGATCAATCAGGGAACGTGCCTGGGGGCTGAAAAGAAAATCATAAAACCGCTGCGCAGTATCATTCTTGCCTAACAGGCCCCCCTGCTGAACAATCGGCGCATACCAGTGCCCCGGCACTCGCCACTGGCTACCGCCCTGCTGCTGTACTTGGCTCAATGCCACAAAGGCTGCGGCGGCGGCACCACTGTGGGCAAAGTGATAGCTCTGGCCCACGTTTTCAGCGGTGACCCGTTTCACTCCCTGGGGCAGCTTAACATGCAGCAGTGCCGATTCCGCCGCCACGCCGTAAGGTGCCGTGCGAGCATTGGCCAAAGCCAGTGGCTGAACATTGCCCTGGCGCAGGCTCTGCGGGGCAAGCGGAGCGCCCCGAGTGGGTGTCCACAACACCAAAGCACCCAGGGCATAAGTGCGAATGGAGGCAGAATCCAGAAAACCGTCCGCAGCCAGTTCTTCAGGGCGACGCTGGTCCGCAGCGAGGAAGATATCGTAGGGCGCGCCTTGGCGAATTTGTGCCGCCAGTTTGCCGGTGGATGCCACAGTCACGCCGATCCGGTCATCCGGATGGTGCTGCTCGTATAAAGGAATCAGACGTTTCAGTGTGTGTGCGAAATTGGTCGCCACCGCCACCTGAGCGGTGCCAGCTGCCACCGGCACGCTGAGCACGCTCATCAAAACAACAACCAAAATCCGCATGGGCTACACCGCGACTATATTGAGGCTAGGCTGGAACGATACACCGGGAATCGTCCAGTCTAAGTCAGCACGATAGCCCTGTCAGGAGGATTTGCGGGGGTTCTGGCCGCGGTGCTGGCGGCCACGGGCGCGGGCCAGCTCAATCTGCTTCTGCCGCTCCGCAAAGCGCTGCTTTTGCTGCGGTGAGGATTCATCGAAACATTTCGGGCAGGAAACCCCCAGCTGGAACTGCGCTGAGCGCTTGTCCTCATCGCTAATAGGTCGACGACAGGCGTGACACTGGTCAAATTCGCCAGGATTCAGGTCATGGTCCACCGTCACTCGCTCGTCAAAGACAAAACACTCGCCTTCCCATAGAGAGTCTTCCTTAGGCATCTCTTCCAGATATTTGAGAATGCCACCTTTCAGGTGGTACACCTCATCAAAGCCTTGCTCTTTCAGATAAGCCGTGGACTTCTCACAACGTATGCCGCCGGTACAAAACATGGCCACTTTTTTGTGCTTTTGCGGATCCAGGATTTGCTTAACGTACTCTGGGAACTCCCGGAAGGTGCGCGTCTCGGGGTTAATCGCGCCTTTGAAGGTACCGACTTCCACTTCGTAATCATTGCGGGTGTCGATCAACACCGTGTCCGGATCGGCAATAATTTCATTCCACTCCTGCGGTGACAGGTAGGTGCCCACGGTGCGGGTGGGGTCGATACCTTCCACCCCCATGGTGACGATCTCTTTCTTTAGCTTCACCTTGGTACGCAAAAATGGATGCTCGTCGTGGAAAGACTCCTTATGCTCCAGCGTCGCCAGGCGTTCGTCGCTCTTGAGCCAGTCCAACACCGTATCCACCCCGGCACGGGGGCCGGAAACTGTGCCGTTAATGCCCTCGTTGGCCAGCAGCAAAGTGCCGCGCACATCGTTAGCGTGCATCAGATCCAGCAGCGGCTGTTGCAATTGCTCGAACCCGGACAGCCGAACAAATTTGTACAACGCCGCCACTACAATACTGTCCGGGGTTTCCACCCGATGCTGGGTACTCACGACTCCTCTCCCAACGTTGATTCTCCCTTGCTGAATTGCGGGTCATGTTTACTGCCACCCAGGCAATCCGGTGACGCCAGAATCTCTCCCCCCTTGGCCTGCCATTCCGCCGGCGTATGGGTGTGCAATGCCAACGCATGCACAGGCCCCTCCAACTCTTCAGCAAGAATCTTGTAGAGCATCTGGTGGCGACGCACCGGCATCATGCCGGCAAACACCTCACTCACCAGAACCAGCTTGAAGTGGGTTTCCGAGTTCGGCGGCACGCTGTGCTTGTGGCTTTCATTTTCCAGGGCGAAATGTGCCACAGGCACCGCCTCGAAAACCTTGCGCTCGATCAATGTCGCTACACTCATAGTCCACCTCGGCCAGAACCGTTTCAGAAAAGCACTGCAGAAAGTACTGCGGATAGGGAGATTATATCAGCTGCGCGCAAGGCGTAACGCCCCCTGTGGGGGGGGGCGTATTCTACGGGTTTTGTGTGGTAGTGGAAATCCGGTTCAGGCCACCGGAATGATGTCCCGCCAGAGCAGTTCGCCACGCTCATCCAGCAAGGAAGCCATGGTCTCTCCCGGGCCCAGCTGGCGCACCTGACGGCCCGATTGCCAGGCATCCCAGCCTGGCGCATCGCCCCGCGCAAAAGTGCCCCACGCTGCCTGCACCTGATGAGACAGCGCCCGCGCTTCACTCGTGCCTCCGGTGAAATACATGCCCGCTGGGGTATCTGTCACACCGAAGACAAAGGGCACGTCCACCACATGGCAGGCCCCCAGTGGCACACCGAAGGGCTCGCTGGGCCAGGTAAATTGAAACCCCCAGCACTGAGCATGCTGGCTCTGGGCATCAAGCAGGCGCACTGTGGGCACCCGAAACAGACGATCGGATTCCATAGCCGCTAACCAGTCCAGGTGGCTGCGCCGTGCATCCGGCTCCACCGCTGTCTGGTAATAATCAAAAACACGGCGGCCATTACCGGGCAGAGCACGCTCGAATCGGCGCACAATTTCCTCGTCGCTAATGTCCTTCAGGGCAGCCATGGTTGTTGTCCCCGCCAGCACGCCGGCGTACTGGAAGAAGTTGAATTCATCACGACATACGCCAGCCATTATACGCTTGTTGGCAGCGGCGCCGGCAGCGATGGCATCAACCGGCAATTGCGGCAGCACGTCACCATCCACCATGGGCAGGAAGTTCATGGCAAATTGGGGTGTGGTGGTGCGCAGGCCTCGATCCACCAACACTTTCACCGCCGCATTCTGGGCCTTAACCCAGCCCTTGTTATCCGCACTGAGCAGCTTTTCGGCGACGCTGCCGTCGCCTGGCAAGGCTGCCACAAACGCATCAGTGACCTTGCGTACCTGGTCCGGGGCTAGCACAAAATCCGCTCCCCCGGACTGCACAATAGCCGCCTGGAATAAATTATCAGCCTGCGGGCAGGCCAGTAATGCGCAGACGCTGAAGCCACCAGCAGACTCACCAAAGATCGTCACCTGCTTATCGTCGCCAGCAAAAGCGGCAATGTTCTCTTGTACCCATTGCAGCGCCGCCAACTGATCGCGCAGGCCCAGATTGGTATCCGCCTCCAACTCTGGCGCCACCACCGAAAAATCCGCAAAGCCCATGGCGCCCAGTCGGTATGCCGCATTAACCACTACCACGTTCTGGCTGCGTGCCAGCTCTGCGCCATTATAGAGAACCTGGGACGTGGAGCCCGCCATATAGCCTCCGCCATGGAACCACACCATTACCGGAAACGGTCCCTCACCTTCAGGGACCCAGATATTCAGGTAAAGACAATCCTCACCGGATTCCTGAATTCCCATTACAGGATTGCGCGGCTGCAGTGACGCAAGCGGGTAACGGTCAGCGCTAACACTGTCTTCGCCGTCCGGTAGCGGCTGAGGGGTTTTAAAGCGCCACTCACCCAGTGGCGCCCTGGCAAACGGCACACCTCGATACTCCGTTACGCCCTTGCTGCTAAGCCCTTGATAACGTCCCTGACGAATTGTTGCTGTCATCGTCCTCACTCCTGGTTCACACGCCGGTTAGCCGACCGAAAGATAAGGCCATTACCCTAACAAAATACGTCCTAAAGCGTAGGCTGGGCTTGCTGTTCAATTATTAGAGAACATGAGCCATCACAACTTATTAGTCGCCTACCCTTGTTCACTCCTTCATTGGGCCGTTGCGGAGAGCGTTGAAAACCCATTGAATTTTTACCAAGAGAAGCCGCGATGAGTAAGACCACCGCCATCGCAAACGCGTCTACGAACGCTACGAACAAGTGGCGACCGAAACTGAAGCTCTATAGAGAAAATCAATAACGCTGTTCTGGTGTCTACATCCGTCTAGAGAACAAAGGCAACCGGCTATATACGCGCCAGCGAGCCTCCCCCCTTCCTACTTTATCTTTACCCCTCTGTTGCCTGTACCGCGCCGTTCAGGCCATAAGTTCACTAACTCGCTCAATAAGCCATCAATCTAGGCCTAACCCTTCGCCAAGTGTTGACTTGCCGCGCCCCGTTTCGTTATCTAGTGACCCTCTGACGCCATAACAACAATTGCGAGCCTATGCCGTCCGCTACCCTATCCTCCTCTTTGAAGCATAAAACTGTCGCCCCTTTCTGGGTGGAATATTTGCTGGATGCAGCGCTGCGTGCCGGTGTGGACCTGAGCTATGCGCTAGTAGCATCTGGAATCAGCAACGAGGATCTAGAAGACCCCCAGTCGCGAATATCCATGGCCATCGAGAATCAGTTACTGAGGCAGGCCATTGCCGACAGCGCCGACCCCCTATTCGGTCTACACATGGGGGAAGGGATTCGCCCGCGTTTCATGGGGGAACTGGGTTATGCCAGCATGTCCAGCGCCACGCTGGGAGATGCCATTGAGCTGATGATTCCCTTTATGGAAGTCACCACTGAATACGCGCAATTGCGCTTCGAGTGGCGAGAAGATCATGGCGACAAAACGCTGTGCTTAATGTGGGAAAGCGACCTGGAGGAGCTGCCAACCTATCCAGCACGAGTAGACGCCAATTTTGCGGCCGCTATCATTTATGGTCGCTGGCTAATTGGCCAGGAACTAAACCCAACGCAGATTCTTTTCAAACATTCGCCGCAAGGCGATGAGGCTGAATATCAGCGCATCTTCCGCTGCGACGTGAGCTTCGGCCAGTCAGAAAACGCCATCGTATTACCCGGCCACTTGTTGGATTTGCCCCTGCGCGATGCCGATCCGGAAGTCCACAAGGTGGCCCGTTCACGTATGCAACGGGCCGTCACCCAGTACCACGCCCGAGACAATTTACTGGAACAGGTGCGTTTAGAAATTCAGAAACGCCTGCAACAGGGCGTGCCGCAACTGGAACCCATTGCCGATCAGCTCGGTATAAAGCCCTGGACTTTGCGCCGGCAATTGCGCGCCGAGAACACCGATTTTTCCAGCCTGCTGGAAGACGAACGCCGCCGCCTCGCCTGCGACTGGCTGCTGCACAGCGAACGTTCCGTTAACCAGATAGCGCTAGACCTGGGTTACTCCGAGCAAAGTGCCTTCAACCGCGCCTTCAAACGCTGGTTCAGGGTCACACCGGTGCAATATCGGGGCAATCAAGGCCATCAGCCTTTCGACGACTGAGCCCCCCGCCACTGGCGCTTGCATTGCCCCAGGGTCAGGCCCTGAGCAAAACCATCAACCAGTGTCGCCCCCAGCCGGCTTTGCAGTACCCGTGTAGAAATGGGCAATAGGCCATAGAACAGCTGCCCAAGCCGGGTGACTTGGTGTAATTCTTCGCGCCAGCCTGCTAGTGAGGCGGGATAGGCCATTTCCGGTTCACTGCTCAGTAACGCCTGGGCAACCATTTGCCCACTAAGTACCGCGCCGTAAATCCCCTCTCCCAACAATGCTTCCGTGCACCCTGCCGCATCGCCCACAAACAGCACCCGTCCATTAACCAACCGGGTGTTAGGCAGCCACGTCCCCAGAGGATAGCCCGCTACGTGCTCGGCCTGTACCCCCAAACGGGCAAGGCTGTAACGCTGCAGAGCGGAACGCTCAGGCGCTGCCGCCCCATGGCGCCATACATAGAGCCCCACGTTCACATGGTCCCCCTTGGGAAACAGCCAGCCATAGCCACCGCGAATTGCACCAAAGTCCAGCGTCATGGGAGGGTAGTCGCGTATGTTTTTGCGGGGTACGCATCCCTCGATTGCCATGGCACCGCGCAGATGCCGCTCTCCCAGCATCCGCGCCACAGCACTGTTGGCACCATCCGCAGCGACCAGCCAGGGGGCGTTGAAGCGCTGACCTTCCCGGGTCTGCACAGAAACCTTGTTCGCCTCCTGATGTAGTGAGCGCAGCCCTGCGGTGTCGTAGAACACGACGCCCTGTTGCTCAGCCTTGGCCCGGCAAAGAGCATCCAGCTCTGACCGCTCAGTCATCACACAGAACCGTGCTCGGGCACTCAGGTGGCGAATGGGCGAAGAGGTATGACTCACCGCTAGGGTGGACACCGTTTCGCGAACCACCGATGCAATACTGAACCGATAACGAGCCAGCGCTTTTTCGGTAACCCCGCCCGCACAGGGCTTAGCACGGGATTGGGCACGGGAAATCACCGCCACACGCAGGCCGGCAGCGGCCAAATCCCAGGCCGCTGCGCAGCCCGCCTGGCCCGCGCCCACAACCAGCACATCCCAGTTGCTCATATATATACCTCTGATTCCGTGCGATTAGCCGTCGGGTCCTTTATAATGCGCGCCGTCATGGACCCTGACCCATTGACCTTGCTCAGCGGTCCTCTCGGCTTCAGCCACATAAGTTCTCCCGAATTAAAGCTAGGAGATTGTTCATGAAAGCACCCGTACGCGTAGCCGTCACCGGCGCCGCTGGCCAAATCAGCTATTCCCTGCTGTTCCGCATCGCTTCCGGCGACATGCTCGGCAAAGACCAGCCCGTTATTCTGCAATTGCTCGAAATCACCCCGGCTCTGGAAGCCCTGAACGGGGTCATCATGGAGCTGGAAGATTGCGCATTCCCGCTGGTTGCCGGTATCACCGGTACCGACGATGCCAACGTGGCCTTCAAAGACGCCGACTACGCGCTGTTGGTTGGTGCTCGTCCGCGTGGCCCGGGCATGGAGCGTAAAGATCTGCTGGAAGCTAACGCAGCCATCTTCTCCGCCCAGGGCAAAGCCATCAACGACAATGCCAGCAAAGGCATCAAGGTTCTTGTTGTCGGTAACCCGGCCAACACCAATGCCCTGATCGCCCAGCGCAACGCGCCTGACATCGATCCCCGTCAGTTTACTGCCATGACCCGCCTAGACCACAACCGTGCCATGGCGCAACTGGCCAACAAATTGGGCAAAACCGTCAATGACGTGAAGAAGATGCTCATCTGGGGCAACCACTCTTCCACTCAGTATCCTGATCTGCACCACTGTAAAGTGGATGGCAAAGTAGCCATTGATCAGGTCGAGCAAGACTGGTACGAAAACGACTACATCCCGACTGTACAGCAGCGTGGTGCAGCCATCATCAAGGCCCGTGGCGCGTCTTCTGCCGCGTCTGCTGCTAACGCTGCCGTGGACCACATGCGCTCCTGGGCCCTGGGCACCGACGAAGGCGACTGGGTTTCCATGGGCATCTACAGCGATGGCTCCTACGACATTCAGGAAGGCCTGATCTACTCCTTCCCGTGCACCTGTAAGAATGGCGACTGGACTATCGTGCAGGGCCTGGAAGTCAACGACTTCTCCCGGGGCAAAATGCAAGCCACCGAGCAAGAACTGGCTGAAGAACGTGATGCCGTTTCTCACCTGCTGCCGTAAGGTTCAGTCAGGTAAAAAAGGGGCTCTTCAGAGCCCCTTTTTTGTTTCCGCTATGCTGCGGCGGCAAGATGGTCCATGGCTCACGCAGTAATGCATACGCGATAGCCCTTTTTCAATTTCAAACTGAGATCAGTATTCGGAATAATCCATCTGCTGCATCTGGGCCTGTTGCGCATAATTCGCATAATTTGCCAAGGTAATCGGGAACAATACTCCGAAATAGCCCACCATCAGCAACAGCACAATCACAAAGGCTGCTTTCACACCGCCTGAGTTACTCACCGGTGCGGCGCCGTACTGATTGCTGCCCTCGCTACCGCGCTTGAACAACATCACCAGGCCCAACACCAGGTTGGCAATCGGCACCAGCATTAACAGACTCAACCAGCCGCTGGCGTTGATGTCATTGAGGCGACGCACCATATAACCCCAGCTCATCACCATCAAAGCAATAAAAGCCACCGTGGTAATCAACCCTATAATCATGGCACCCGCACCAATAGCACTCTGACCCGCACTCATGATGCCAGGGAGCATAATGGCTGCAGCAACGCCCATGACCAAATAGAAAAGCAGCGTAAGGCCCGCCGCATAGACAAAATACCGCATGCGCCCAATACGGCCAGACAGCGATAGAAACTTGGGCTGATACGTCTCCTGACTACCGGCAACGGACACATCCGCGTTAGGCGCTTGATAAGGTTGGTTCATGGTTATACTCCCCCCGGAGTTCAACGTTAAAAAAAGCGTTCAAAAATGTTGAGTTAATCGTTACAGCGTGCGCCGCCCGAAGTCTTCCATGGCGCGAAGCAAGTCCCGGCGGCTGATCTGGCCGACCAGTTTCCCATTATCCATCACCGGCAGCCGACGACGGTGATCCGCAAGGAAAATTTCTGCCACATCAAGAATAGAATCCGAGCCTTCCACGGTCTGAAGATCCACGCTCATATATTCTTTTACCGAACCAATTTCTGTGTCGTGGTAGCTTGCTTCCAGCGCTCCTTTGAGACAGTCAGATTCAGAAAAGACCCCTACCACGCTGCCCGCCTCATTCACCACCGGGCCACCGGAAATCTGATTTTCCAGCAAGGTACGGATGGCTTCATTGACGGACATATCGGGGGAAAAGGTGACAAGACGGCGGCTCATGTATTCCGCTACCTGCATGGACTTAAGCATAATTATCCCCTGTGCGATGGTCGCCGGCCTCGTGCCGGCTCATCCCTGTTCTTTTATAGCAGAATTTTTGCCAACAATCGTCAATATCAGGCCTTAGATCAAGGCCTTGGGCGCAGTGATAATCCCATTATTATCCGCATATACGAATTCACCCGGCCGAAAAACAACACCGCCGAAAGTGATATCGATGTTCAACTGCCCTTCATCGCGGCGAACCGATTTAATCGGCACGCAGCCCTGGGTGACAACGCCGATGTCCAACTTGGCCAAGGCATCCACGTCCCGGCAGGCGCCGTAAATAATTACGCCTTCCCACCCCTTTTTCACCGCGTTTTCTGCAATCATATCGCCGATCAACGCATTGCGCAGGCTGCCACCACCATCAACCACAAGCACCTTGCCCTTACCGTCGGTGCCCAAGTGTTCCTTTACTCGGCTGTTGTCTTCAAAGCACTTAACAGTGACGATTTCGCCACCAAATGCGTCGCGGCCGCCATAGCTGAGCCAGTTAAGTCCGGTTACCACGCAAACGCTATCGGCGTTGTCATCACAAAGATCGCAAGTCACAAAGGTCATACTGACTCCTTCGGTTATTTGTTCAGGTTGTAGCCAAAGCCTTTCAGGCTGTCTTATTCATTTTCTCGCGGAATTTGCCGGCAAACACCAGAAAATCCCGGTAACGCAATCGGTACAGGCCGGTATCCGGTCCCAACAATGCCATACCAACCATGGCATCAGCCACCTTGCCGCTGTCCACGGGAAGCCAGTGGGCATCGGTCCAGCGTGTCAGTGGCTCAATCACTCGATTGAAAATATTGCCCCAGTCCTCTGCCCGGCGCTTGTCTTCACGCTCGCCGCGTAACAGTGACGGCTGCAGAATGGCCAACAGTGGCAGGTCGAGCTTGATCAACGCGCGTTCCATCTGCCCTTTTACCCGCGAGTAGAAAAACGGCGAGCGGGCATTGGAGCTCACCGCCGAAACGACCAGAAAACGCTGCACATTGGCTCGCCGCGCCATCTTGGCGGCCAACAGCACAAGGTCATGATCCACATGCCGAAATGCCTGCCGCGAACCGGCTTTTTTCATGGTCGTGCCCAGACAGCAAAAAACATCATCAACTTGGAAACTATCCTGGCACGCCTCGATATTATCGAAATCTACCCGCTGCACATCTAGCTTGGGGTGCGCCACCGATAAGGGCCGGCGTGTCAGCACACTCACTTTTTCATAATCATCACAGGCAAGCAGGTTTTCCAGGCAATCACGACCCACCAGCCCGGTTGCTCCCAGCAGCAAGGCTCTTCTTGTCATTGCTTTTCCCCATCTCTGGCAGGCTGCTCGGGCAGCCAGCGCCGCAGTACTGTTTCCAGTGCATCCAGATGCACCGGTTTAGCAAGAAAATCATCCATGCCAGCGGCCAGGCAACGGGCCTGAACGCCTTCCGCTGTATTGGCGGTAATCGCAACAATCGGGGTACGCAGACTCGCTTTGCTCTGTTCCATTTCTCGCTGGCGACGGGTCGCTTCAAAACCATCCATTTCCGGCATCATGCAATCCATTAACACCAGATCAAAGGGTTCCTGCTCCAGCAACGCCAGTGCCGTTTCACCGTTGCTCACGGTTTTCACCTGATAGCCCAACTTGCTCAGCATGCCCCGGGTAACCAGCTGATTTACTTCATTGTCCTCCACCAGCATCAGCCGGAACCGTTTGCGCCGCTGCCGCTCTTCCGGGGTTTGACGAGGAGCGTCCCCTACAGGAACGTGACGTTGCAAGCCCACCAGCCTTGCCAGGCCCTGTCGCAATACGGTGCGATGTACTGGCCGTACCAGCACCACCAAATCATGTTTATCAATCAGCTGCTGTACTGCCGCATGGCTACGCTCTTCGATGGTAGCCAGCAGCACAAGACGTACCGGGCGGAGCGAGGGGTCTTCGAGCACGTTACGGCATAAATTCAATGCCAACTCTGCCCGCGACCAGGTATCAACAAACAACACGTCAAAATCACTCTGCTCACGATGCCCCGCACGCAAAGCTTGAAGTGCATGATCATAGCCCATGGCAGAAGAAGCCTGGCAATCCAGCGCTTCCAACTCTTCCTGAATACTCGAAACCGTGCCCGACGCGGCCCCAACGACCACGGCTTGGGCGCCATTCAGTGCGCGGATCAAGCTCTGCGCTTCGCGCATATCCGGTTGCATTTGCACCGGTACGGTGAACCAGAAAGTAGAGCCTTCGCCCGGCACGCTTTCTGCGCCCAGTGCGCCTCCCATGGCGTCAATTAACCCCTTACAGACCAACAAACCAAACCCGGTATGATGGCTGCTGTACACGTCCTGGCCCTCTTCGATAAAGCGATCTTGGAATAAATGGCGCAAAGTTTCCGGGTCCATGCCAGCGCCCTGGTCGCTAACCCGTACCCTAAGCACACCGCCACTCTCACCTTCAGCAGTAAAATCCACATCAAGACGAATTTCGCCCTTCTCACTGAATTTGATGGCATTGCTGAACAGGTTATTAAGCACTTGCATCAATCGCTCGCGATCCCCGCGAATACGTTTGGGCAACATCCGGTCAATCACGCAAGTGAGTTCCAGACCAGACGTCTGAGCCATAGGGCCGAAGGCTTCCAACGACTGTTCGATCGCTGCGCGGAAATCAAAATAATCCGAGTTAAGGGTAATGCGACGGGAAAGAATGCGGGAATAATCCAGAACGTCATCAATCAGGGTCAATAACAACTTGCCGCTTTGCCCCGCCACCTGCAGGTAGTCTTTCTGTTCGTCATTAAGGCGAGTGTCTTCCAGCAACGACATCATCCCCATCAACGAATTCATCGGCGTGCGTAGTTCATGGGCCAGTCGATACACCAGGCTCAGCTGCACTTCGGTACTGCTGCGCACCGGTTTTTTACGGTCCACTGGACCACGCCGCTCACGGGTCATGGCATGCCAGAACGTCTCGTACTGACCGCGGTAAAGCCGGAACAAGTAGAACGCATAGGAACCGATCAGTACCGCCAATACCCAATCGTGCAAGCTTCCCGCAAACAGTAATACCGCCATTGTCGGCAAGAACATCAATACAATATAGGCTTGGCGCACTCGCAAGCCCGCCATCCAGGAGCTACCGAGGGCCGTCGTCACGCCGACGTTATAGAGAATCACCACGAAAAAATTGAAACCGGTCCCCAGCCGCCAAATCAGCCAAGCCGGGAGCAACCCCCACAACAAGGCATGCAGCGCCAAGCCCACCCCAAACAGGCGTCGCCAACGTGCGGGGCCAGCACCGTAGAGGGCATCAAAGCGCGCCACCAGCCATAACCGGTAAGCGGTAACGACCAGTACGGCGCCACCCCCTATCAGCGCTTCCAGCTCGAAGCTCTGGTAGACCTGACCCCAAGCAAAGACAAGTGCATAAACCAGAAGAGCCGCCAACACTCCCATCAAGGAGTTTTTGGCGGCCCCATAATCTACGCGTTTAAGAACCTTTCGATCTTTCTTGTATGACACTGTGTTTTGTTCCGAAGAAACGGGAAAAACCGGTTTCGCGTTACGTTAACACCGCCTCATCACACTGGCTAGAGCCTATCCACCGGCTCGGGTCTGCTTGCGGCGGTCCAGAGCAACCAGCAACGGCACAAAAAAGAAGAAATCCACAATCAGCGCCATGGCAATGGTGATTGCCGATAGCTGCCCCATGCTGGAATTAGGGTAAAAATGACTGGTACCAATCACCGCAAAATTGGCGACCAATACCACCGAGGTAGCCACCAGTGCTACGCCAACGGTGCGCAGGGCATACTCCACCGCCTGTTCAGTGTTGAGCCCCAATTCACGTTTGGCACGCACATATTTGCTGAGGAAATGCACGGTGTCATCGACCACAATCCCCAGGGTCATACAGGCCACCACCGAGACTGCCAGCCCAATTTCGCCGTTCACCAGCCCCCACAAGCCAAAGGCCATGGCCGCCGGCAACAGGTTGGGCAATAATGACAAGGCGCCGTAGCGCACAGATCGCAGCGCTATGACTAACAGCACCGAGACACTGATCAGGGCGACCAGCGCACCACCGAGCATACTTTGAATATTGCGCATGGTGACCCGGCCAAACAGGATGTCCATGCCGGTGCCTTTACTCTGCATGTGTTGCGGCCAGTTATCTTGCATCCACGCTTCAACACGGTCATTGAATTCCAGAACCGGGTGCGAACCAATGTTTTCCAGCATGACGATCACCCTCGCCTGCCTCTTGTCGATATCCAATTGATCTTCCAGGCCCAACCCTTGGGGCAACGACAATTCATATAACAAGGTGTACTGGGAAATCAGCTCACGGGATTCCGGAATGCGATACCAGTGCGAATCACCTCCGTGCATATCTCGGTTGAGCCGCTTAATGACGTCCGTGTAGGCGGTGGCATAAACCACCTCATCCTGCTGCTCCAGCCAGATAATTAAATCGTCAATATGCTTCAGGTACACAGGTTCCATGGCCCCGCCAGACTCTCCGGAATGCACCGCATAATCGATACGATGCATGCCGGTAAGGTTGTTCATGGCGAAATCATTCACCTGACGAACCTCGAACGTCTCATCAAAATACTCGTTGAACACATCATTGATACGGTTCAATCCGATGGCGGTGGTCAGCACCACTACCACTGCTGACATCCCCAGCAACCAGGGTTTGAAATGGCGATTCAGGTGCGCGGCCAGCGCCCCCATCAAGGGAGCAAAATCCCGCTGCTTACCCGGCTGAATACGGTGCGGCAGCAACATCACCAGAGCCGGCAACAGGATGACCGAGAACACAAACGCCAGCAGCACCCCGATCAACACCACATTGCCTAAAGCCCGGAACGGTTGAGACTCAGAGAAATTCAGGATCGCAAAGCCAATCGCGGTGGTAAAACTGGTCAGCCAGACCGGCTGAATATTGATACGCAGGCTTTCCAGCATCGCCGCGGCCCGTTCCTTGCCTTGCAAACATTCGTGCCGGTAGCTGGCCAGAATATGGACCGAATCCGCCACTGCCAGGGTCAGAATCATGGCGGGTGCCATACCCACGATGGGCGAAAACTCTACCCCCAGCCACGTGGCAATGCCCATAGCCGAGGCGATGGAAAACCCGATCACCATCACCGTCACAATCACAAAAATGGCACTGCGCATAATCAGCCACAGACACAGCAGCATCACCAGAAAAGCCAATGGCAAGGTGGTCACCATGGATTGTTCGGTGGCATCGGCAGAAGCCTGGGAAAACACCACCGTACCGGTGACCATAAACTCGATATCCGGGTAACGTTCCCGGTAGGCCTGTGCCATCTCGCGGGCAGCCTGGGTAATCACCGGCGCTTCGGTGTTGCCCTCACCCATGGTTACAGTGGCAACGATACCGGCCACGTGCCCCTTGTCAGAGACCAGTCGGCCAACCAATGCTGGCTCCTTCAGCGCAATTGCGCGTGCCAAGGCTATCTCATCCGGTGCCATGCCCGCGGCATCTTCTACCAAAGGCGCCACATACAGTTCGTCGCCATTTACCTCGGTATGCTGGAAGTTGGTCAGGGAGTCCACCCGGGTGGAGTACGGCAGCGTCCAGGCATCGTCGGTGAGAGACTCAATCGCCGCCAGGGTTTGCGGCTCGAACACCCGGTCGTTCTTCGGATGCACCACAAACAACACCACCTCATTAGCGGTAAAGCTGTCTTCCAGGGCCACAAAACGTTTGAAGTCAGGGTTTTCCTGGGTAAAGAAAATGCGTGGATCGTTATTATTGCGAAACCCCTGCAAACCAGTAGCCATGACCACGCACAGCGCGATACAAATCAATAGCACCCACACTGGATGTGCCACCACCCAGCGACTCCAAGTCTCTTTCATTGTCCTTCCCACTGTCCCGGTAGATTAAGCTCGGAGTCTAGGCATAGGTAAACACGGTGTCACGGACCGGAAAGGCCAAAATCACCACTTTACGTTAACGTAAACCTCCCCTAGGATTTCGCCATGCTCAAAAAACAGATATACAGCATTGGCGAATTGGCTCGGGAATTCGGCGTGACGACCCGCACCATTCGCTTTTATGAAGATCAGGGGCTGCTCAGCCCGGCACGACGGGGGCAGACACGGGTCTACTCTCCTGCGGACCGGGTCACATTAAAATTGATTCTGCGTGGCAAACGCCTTGGGTTCTCCCTGGCCGAGTCCAGGGAGTTGATCAAGATGTATCAGCCCAGCGGTGATAACCGCAATCAGCTATTGGCACTGCAAGGCAAAATCCAGCAGCGTCGAGACCAGCTGAACCAGCAACTTAGAGATATTCAGGCTCTGCAGCAGGAGCTGGACGACGCCAACCAGCGCTGCGAAGACGCCCTCACTGCCTTGGAGAACCCCGATCATGTTTGATAGCACTTTTAATTTTGACTTAGACGAAACTCTGATTGCCCTGCGTGACAGCGTCCGCCATTTCGCCCAGAAAGAAATCGCCCCCATCGCTGCCGAAGTCGATAGCAGTAACGAGTTCCCGGTAGAGATGTGGAAAAAGCTTGGCGACCTTGGTGTCCTTGGCGTTACCGTCAGCGAAGAATATGGCGGCGCCAATATGGGCTATCTGGCCCACACCCTGGTGATGGAAGAAATTTCTCGGGCTTCTGCCTCCATTGCCCTGTCGTACGGTGCCCATTCCAACCTGTGCGTTAACCAGATTTATCTCAACGGCAACGATGCCCAGCGTGAGAAATACCTGCCCAAACTGGTCAGCGGCGAGCATATCGGCGCCCTTGCCATGAGTGAGCCCGGTGCCGGCTCCGACGTAGTTAGCATGACCCTGCGCGCGGACAAACAAGGTGACCACTATGTGCTCAACGGCAACAAGATGTGGATCACCAACGGCCCCGACGCGCACACCTATGTAATTTACGCCAAAACCGATACCAACGCAGGGCCACGCGGCATCACCGCCTTTATTGTTGAGCGCAGTTTTGCCGGCTTCTCGCAAGCCCAAAAACTCGACAAACTTGGCATGCGCGGCTCCAACACCTGCGAATTGGTATTTCAAGACTGTCGGGTACCGGAAGAGAACGTTCTTGGTAACGTGGGAGACGGTGTCAAGGTACTGATGAGTGGCTTGGATTACGAGCGCACCGTACTATCCGGCGCCACCACTGGCATCATGCAAGCGTGCATGGATGTGGTCGTTCCCTACGTTCATGAGCGCAAACAATTCGGCAAGGCCATCGGCGAATTCCAGCTCATGCAAGGCAAAATCGCCGATATGTACGTGACGCTTAATGCCAGCCGTAGCTACCTCTATAACGTGGCCAAAGCGTGCGACCGCGGCGAAACCAACCGCAAGGATGCCGCGGGTGTGATTCTCTACTGCGCCGAGAACGCCACCAAAATGGCACTGGAAGCCATTCAAGCCTTGGGCGGTAACGGTTATATCAACGAGTATCCCACTGGCCGCCTACTGCGTGATGCCAAACTCTATGAAATCGGCGCCGGCACCAGTGAAATCCGCCGCATGCTTATCGGCCGCGAGTTGTTTAATGAAACGACCTGACGCCTGAAGCCCAACGCCGGAAAACTATGGCGTCAGACGTTCTGCGTCTGGCGTCCTGCGAGATAATCCATGCCCAAAATTAATAGCCAGATCAACCCCAACAGTCCTGATTTCCTGGCCAACCGGGAGCACAACTTGCAACTGCGTCAGCAATTGCAGGACAAGCTTGACAACATTGCCCATGGCGGTGGTGAAGCGGCGGAGCAGCGCTTGCGTGAGCGCGGCAAACTTCCCGTTCGTGAGCGTATCAATTCCCTGCTTGATCCGGGCTCTCCGTTTCTGGAAATTTCCGCCCTCGCCGCTGACGGTGTCTACGGGGAGGATGTCCCCGCCGCCGGCTGCGTCGGCGGGATCGGTCGGGTACAAGGCGTGGAATGCATGATCGTCGCCAACGACCCCACTGTGAAAGGCGGAAGCTATTACCCCCTTACAGTTAAAAAACACCTGCGGGCCCAGACCATTGCTGCAGAAAACCGCCTGCCTTGCATTTACTTGGTGGATTCCGGCGGAGCGAACCTGCCCCGTCAAGATGAAGTATTCCCTGACCGCGAACATTTCGGGCGTATTTTTTTCAACATGGCCAACATGTCCGCCCGGGGGATTCCTCAAATCAGCGTGGTGTTAGGTTCGTGCACCGCTGGCGGCGCCTATGTGCCCGCCATGGCAGACGAAGTGATTATGGTGAAAGAACAAGCCACTATCTTTCTGGCCGGCCCACCGCTGGTAAAAGCGGCTACCGGTGAAGTGGTCAGCGCTGAAGACCTGGGCGGTGCCAACCTGCATTGCGAACAATCAGGCGTTGCGGATCACCTGGCTGAAGATGAACCCCACGCCTTCGAGCTAGCGCGACAATGTATTGCCCACTTGAACTGGCACAAACCGAATCAAGTAAAACGATTGCCTGTGCAGGCACCAGCCTACGCCCCTGACGAATTGTACGGCGTCATTCCCACAACAACACGCCAACCCATGCCCGCTCGGGAACTGATTGCTCGCATCGTGGACGGCTCGGAACTGGACGAATTCAAATCCCGCTATGGCACCACTCTGGTGTGCGGTTTCGCCCGAATTCACGGCTACCCGGTGGGCATTCTTGCCAATGATGGCGTGCTGTACTCGGAATCTGCCCAGAAAGGGGCGCACTTCATCGAGCTGTGCAACCAACGCAAGATCCCTCTGCTGTTCCTGCAGAACATCACCGGCTTTATGGTCGGCCAGAAATACGAAGCCGAAGGCATTGCCAAGCACGGAGCCAAGATGGTCAACGCGGTGGCCTGCGCCACCGTCCCCAAATTCACCGTGGTGACCGGTGGTAGCTTCGGGGCCGGCAACTACGGCATGTGTGGTCGAGCCTACGACCCGCGGTTCATGTTCATGTGGCCCAACGCCCGCATTTCGGTAATGGGAGGCGAACAGGCCGCCAGTGTATTGACCCAAGTGAAGCAAGCTTCCCTGAAGAAAAAAGGTCAAGTTTGGAGTGACGAACAAGCCCTCGAGTTTCAAACTGAAATGACTGAGCGCTACGAAGAAATGGCGCAACCCTGGTACGCCAGCGCCCGGCTCTGGGATGACGGCGTCATCGACCCGGCGGACACCCGCGATGTCCTTGGCCTCGCCATTTCCGCCAGTCTTAACGCACCGATCGAAGAAACACGCTACGGCGTATTCCGGATGTGAACAGGCGGCAGAAAGCCTAATGCCCAAAGCCAGAACAAAACAGGACGTCAACAATGAGTGTTACCACAGACATCAAAAACCAGGTGGCCCGGATTACGCTGGATAACCCGAACAAGCGTAATGCGTTTGATGACACCATCATCGCCTCACTCACTGAAGCCTTTAAACAGGCCGGCAGTGACGACAGCGTCCGCGTGGTGGTACTGCAGGCCGCTGGCAAGCATTTTTCCGCCGGCGCAGACCTTAACTGGATGCGTGCCATGGGCAAATTGGACGCCAAGCAAAACCAACAGGACGCCTTGCGCATGGCGACGCTGATGCAGGCTATTGATCAATGCGCCAAGCCGGTGATTGCGCGCGTACAGGGGGCCGCTTTTGGCGGCGCTTTGGGCTTGATCTGCGCGGCGGACATGGCGGTGGCGGCAGACAATGCCCGCTTCTGCCTCAGTGAAGTAAAACTCGGCATCGTGCCCGCGGTAATCAGCCCCTACGTGGTTCGTGCCATGGGCGCTCGACAGGCTAACCGCTTTTTCATGACCGCAGAAGTGATTCCCGCCGAGCGAGCTCAACAGATTGGCATTGTCCACGAGGTGGTTAGCGAAGACGCCCTGGACAGTACCGTAGACGGGTTGATCGACGCACTGCTTGCGGGTGGCCCCCAGGCACAAGTAGAAGCCCGAGCACTCATTGCCCGAGTCAGTGATGGCCCCATTAACGACGCCATGCTCAATGACACCGCCTCCTTCATCGCCCGGCTACGCACCGGTGATGAAGGCCAGGAAGGGCTCAGCGCTTTTTTAGAAAAACGCAGCCCGAACTGGGTCTAACCACACGCAAGAAGCATCGCTAGCGGCGAAATGAGAAACCGTTGAATGTTTAAAGTGTAAAATTGAAACGCGAAATCGGCCAGTTTCTAGAAGTTTCGCGGCCACGAATCTGAAAAAAGATAATGCGCCATCTCACACTTTTGAACCTTGAACGCATCATGATCGCGCTGCCAGCGACGCTCCGACCATTGCCACTGATATAGGCTCTGTTATGGCAAAGATAAAAAAACTCCTGATCGCTAACCGCGGCGAAATTGCTCGTCGCATCATGCGCACCTGCCGCCAACAGGGTATTGCCACGGTGGCGGTCTATTCCGAACCCGACGCCAGCTTGCCCCACGTAATGGAAGCGGATCAGGCTGTGTGCCTGGGCCCGGCCGCAGCACGGGAAAGCTACTTGGTGATCGACAAGGTAATCGCCGCCGCCAAGGCCACCGGGGCTGATGCTATTCACCCCGGCTACGGATTTCTATCCGAAAACACCGACTTTGCCGCGGCTTGCGACCAGGCTGGTATCATTTTTGTGGGCCCCAACGCCCGAGCCATCGAAGTGATGGGCGACAAAGCCGCCGCCCGGAAATTGATGTCGCAAAGCGGCGTTCCGGTTCTGCCCGGTTTCGATGAAGAAGGTGCCAGCGACAGCGAGCTAACCGCCGCCGCAACAACGGTCGGCTTCCCTCTGCTGATCAAGGCCGTGGCCGGGGGCGGCGGAAAAGGCATGCGTGTAGTGAATGCTGCCGGGGAATTCGATGAAGCCTTGGCCGCCGCACGCCGTGAAGCGGCCAATGCGTTTGGCGACGATCGGGTGCTGCTGGAACGCTATCTGGCCACCGCCCGCCATGTGGAAGTGCAAGTGTTTGCCGATAATCATGGTAACGCCGTCCACCTGTTCGAACGTGATTGCTCGGTACAACGTCGCCACCAAAAAATTATTGAAGAAGCCCCCGCGCCGGGCCTCGATGAAGCAACCCGTAACGCTTTTGGCCATGCCGCAGTGCAAGCAGCCAAAGCCATTGATTATCGTGGCGCCGGCACCGTGGAATTTCTTTACTCGCCCCCTGCAGCCGGTAGCGCCGCTGACGGTGGGCAGTTCTTTTTTATGGAAATGAATACCCGCTTGCAGGTAGAGCACCCGGTGACCGAGATGATCACTGGCGAAGACCTGGTGGCTTGGCAGCTGTCCGTGGCCGCCGGGGAACCGTTGCCTAAGCAACAAGAGCAAATTACACGCCATGGTGCCGCCATGGAAGTACGTCTCTATGCGGAAAATCCGGAACAGGGTTTCCTGCCCTCCTCCGGCTTACTCCGCCACCTGCGCTGGCCCCATGGCCAAAGCCGGGTGGATGCGGGCTACGAACAGGGCGACCGAGTAGACGAACACTACGACCCGATGATCGCCAAACTGATTTGCCATGGCAGCGATCGCAATGCCGCCCGCCAACAACTGATTAATGCACTCGACGCGTTGGAGCTGGACGGTATCCATCACAACGCCGCCTTTCTACGTAGAGTCCTTAATGACGATGCATTTGCTGGTGCTGAGCTGGACACCCGTTTGCTGGAGCACCGCCCACAGTTAATGGACGCCACCGCCGTCAATACTGCCCTGCTGGCGCTGGCAGCGACACGCTTGCAGGCAGAAAATGCCGGCAGCGATTCTCCCTGGCATTCACTTAACGGCTGGCGCCCGCTCAATCAACGTCTGCGGCAAACCCGTGTCGAAGCCAATGGCGAACAACTCACCGTGCGCGAGGACCAGCAACACGCCACTATAGGCGAGCACAGCGCGCCACTGAGCTTCAGCGTGAACACAACCGAACACAGCCTGCGCCTACACTGGGGCACCGATAGCTTGGCGGCCCGTTTTGCTTGGCAAAATGCCCACAGACTGACTTTATTCGTTGGCGGTCAGGCTTACCCGGTGACCCTGAACCCCAGCCGTGATACGGCCCAGCATGACGATGCAGGCGGATTTAGTGCTCCCATGAGCGGCACCATTGTCGCCTTGCATGTGGCCCCCGGCGATAACGTTGAAGCCGGCGATGCGGTGATTACACTGGAAGCCATGAAAATGGAACACACTTTGCGCGCCACCGTGCCCGGAACAGTGAACGATTTCACCGTTGCGGCGGGAGACAGCGTCAGTGAAGGAACGCTACTGGTGGACTTCACCGCCCAAGACGAGGACACGGATAATGGCGCAACGGGAGACAACCAATGACCTCTGCGCTCTGGCAACCCGGTGACGAAAGCCAGAACTCTCAACTGGCCAACTTTTGGCACCAGGCGCGCGACAATAGCGGCCAGCCACTGCCAGACTACCCGTCACTACATCGCTGGTCCGTTGAACAGCCGGCGGCATTTTGGCAGCAGGTATGGGATCAATGCGGTGTCATTGGCAACCCCGGCGATACGGTGCTAACTACCGGTAAAACCTTTCAAAGCGCCCGCTGGTTTGCCAACGGCGAACTCAATTACGCGGAAAATTTGCTGAAGCGCAACGACAGCCATACCGCTGTAATCAGCGTGCTGGAAGACGGCACACGCTCTGAAATCAGTTACAACGCCTTGCGTGTGGCCGCCGGCAAGGTCGCCGCTCAACTGCAGGCTGCCGGTATCAAACCGGGTGACCGGGTCGCCGGCTTCATGCCCAACCGTATCGAAACCCTGGTTGCCGCCCTTGGCGCCGCCTGGATCGGCGCCGTATGGTCCTCCTGTTCCCCGGATTTCGGTGTTTCCGGTGTGCTTGATCGTTTCGGCCAGATTGAACCCAAAGTGCTTCTGGCCTGCGATGGCTATCATTACAACGGAAAATGGATTGATCTGGGCGAGCGTATCGAGGCCTTACACGAGGCGCTGAAACCCGAGCTGTTTATTGTGGTGCCCGGCCGCGGCGATAGCAGTGTCGTGCCCAAAGCCCTCATCTGGGGTGCTTGGTTAGAGGCGGCCGCCCCCGCCCCGGACTTTGTTCGCCTACCCTTTAATCACCCATTATTTATCCTTTATTCCTCCGGCACTACCGGCCAGCCCAAGTGCATAGTGCACGGCGCCGGCGGCACCCTGCTACAGCAAACCAAGGAACTACACCTGCACGCGGACGTCCGTGCAACCGATACTTTTTTCTATTTCACCACCTGCGGCTGGATGATGTGGAACTGGCTCATCTGCGGGCTCCACACAGGTACCACCTTGGTGCTTTACGATGGCAACCCGGCCTACCCGAACACCGGCCGTTTGTTTGACTTAATTGATGCGGAAGGCATTACCCACTTCGGCACCAGCGCCAAATTTGTGCAAGCCGTGGAAAAGTCCGGTCTTTGTCCCAAAGATAGTCATGATTTGGGCACCTTGCGAACTCTTTTCTCCACCGGCTCGCCGCTCCTTCACGAGAGCTACGACTACCTTTACCAGCAGGTAAAATCTTCATTACTCGTCAGTTCCATCTCTGGCGGTACTGACATTGTTTCCTGCTTTGCGTTGGGCAACCCTATGCTGCCGGTATACCGCGGTGAGCTGCAGTGTCTCGGCCTCGGTATGGATGTGGCCGTTTTCGATGACGCAGGTAAGCCGCTGGCAGACAGCAAGGGCGAGCTGGTTTGCCGATCGCCGTTCCCTTCTTGCCCGGTCAGTTTCTGGAATGACCCGGATGGCCAACGTTTTCACGATGCATATTTCGCGCGCTTTGACGGTGTCTGGGCCCACGGCGACTATGCACAGTTGGTTCCGCATGCCCACCACCAGGGGCTGATCATCCACGGCCGCTCTGATGCGGTGCTTAACCCAGGTGGCGTGCGCATCGGCACAGCCGAAATATACCGGCAGGTGGAAACCTTGGCTGAGATTCGCGAGGCCATAGTGGTCGGTCAACAGTTTGACGGCGACGTGCGAGTGGTGTTGTTTGTGGTGACCGCGGAGGGCGTTACGTTGGACGAAGAGCTGCAAGCTCGCATCCGCAAGGCCATTCGCCAGGGCGCCACACCCCGGCACGTGCCTGCGGTAATTCTGGCCGTGCCGGAAATTCCTCGCACTGTCAGTGGAAAAATAGTGGAGCTGGCGGTCCGCGAAGTGATCCATGGGCGGCCCGTGACCAATCGCAATGCGCTTGCCAATCCTGACGCCCTGAACCATTTTGCCCAGCGCATTGAGCTTGAAAAATAACCATCCGGTCACCGGGTCTTTGCAACCCGAGGCCAGATTATTAATGCAGTGAATCAAAAAAAGCCTCTGATCCCAGAGGCTTTTTCTATTTAGTGCTGGCCTAACCGATGGTAGATGTTGTCCTTCAGGCGTATTCGCTCCTGCTTTAACCGTTCCATTTCAGGATCAGAAATCGGATTCTCCCGCATCTCCAGTCCGCGTATCTGTTTATCCAATTTATCGTGCTCCAGAACCAGTGCTTTGAAGGTAGGGTCTGCGTCAACAAGCGCGTCTATCTTCTGGTGAAAATCCGGAAATTCGTGATGAATGCTGTGATTTTCGCCCAACATGAAGCTCGCTCCTTTCAATGGAAATGGCAGGCCAGCCAATACGGTTAGCCCAGTGGATCCGACAATAGGAAACGGCACACCGTTCCCCCCTTATGTTCAAATCACCACATTTTTTGATTAGATTCAATCGCCCATGCTCGTAAGATAAAAATGAACATGGCAACACGCTCATGCCGGAATCTGCCCCTGTAGCCCAGGTGTAGTGCTTGGTTCGTCAACAGACTTACTCACAATGCCTTACGGCAGCTACCTGGCGCTGGCCTCATTTCAGATTCCCGAGCCTCTACACGAAGGATTTCGCCTGCCGCAGACCGGCCTAGATGGCCCCCGGACCTATCAACAGCTGACAGCAATAAAATCGCCGGTTAATGGATCTGCCTTGTCTCCTGCCGGATCGGCTGCGCTACCAACTCGCCTACCGGGAAGCCCGGCAGCGGCTCAGTGAACCGGCACGTGCTGCATGTTGCGTTCAGCCTACGGCGTTGGTTATTTAAAACCGCGATGTTCTTTGATCATTTCGTAGGCTTTACTGATTTCGGCGGTCTTTTCCGTGGCTACCCGAATCATTTCTTCCGGTACACCTTTGGCCGCCAACTTGTCCGGGTGATTCTGGCTCATTAACTTGCGATAGGTTTTTTTAATTTCCTGATTACTGGCGCTGTCAGTGATACCCAATACCTTATACGCTTGGGACAGGGAGGGTCGAGACGGGCCTGCTGGCTGGCCCTGATAGGAATGGCCGCCGGCACGGCTGCCGGAGAACTGGGCCTGTGCCAGCAACATATTGAGGATCTGCTGAAACTGAGCTAGCGGCACTCCCAAGCCTTCCGCCACTCGCACCAGTATCGCTTCTTCTGCCGGGTCTAGTTCACCGTCCGCCAAGGCGGTTTGTAGCAGGATCTCCAACAATACCAGAATCAACTGTTTGCGATGCTTCACAGTAGCCGCAAACGCTGTCACGGTCTGATCCAGAGGAAAGTCATCCTCCTTACCCTGATTAAACAAGGCAATCGCCTGCTTACGCTGCTCTTCAGACAGTTGCATGCGATCCATGACCGCCCTGGCCTGGGCAATTTCGTCCTCGCTAACCCGGCCATCCGCCTTGGCAAGATGCCCCATAATCGAAAACGCAGTATCGAACAAAGCGCTCTGAATTTGAGATTGTTCGCCTGAACCATAAGGGCGAAATGGATTGAATGTCTGCACCCGCTCGGTGCCCTTGTCGAGCATATGACCGATCAACACGCCAATACCCAGACCGAAAGGCCCGCCCACAAGCATGCCGAGCAGGCCAAGGATGATCTTTCCACCCCAATTGAATTGCATCACTGTTCCTGTTTGGTTGCGTTAAACCAGCCCAGGCTGGTTGCCGTATCTTTCTGCGGCCAATACTCGGCACTCACCCAGCCCACATACTCCAGGGAATCAATGTGAGCAAATACGGTATCAAATTGAATTTCGCCACTACCAGGCTCGTTACGCCCAGGATTATCGGCAAACTGAATATGTCCTATATGGGGACAAAGTTGTGAAAGAGAACGACACAGATCTCCTTCCATGATCTGCATATGATAAAGATCATATTGCAGGCGGATATTGTCCCGGCCCACCGCCTCGATGACCGCCATGGCCATGGCCGAGGTATCTACCAGAAAACCCGGCATATCCACTCGGGAGTTGATCGCTTCCAACATCAAAGTCAGCCCCTTAGCGTCGAATAGATCCGCGGCAAAACGCAGGTTCTCCACCAAGGTTTCGAATGCCACCTGCGAAGGTAACCCATCCGGCTTCACCCCCGCCAGACAGTTCACCTGCTGACAGCCCAGCGCCTGGGCATAGTCCATGGCGGTAAACACGCCCTCGCGAAAAGCCTCTATCCGATCCGGCAGGCACGCAATCCCCCGCTCACCTGCCTGCCAATCTCCAGCCGGCAAATTGAACAGCACCTGGGTCAAGCCATTGTCCGCCAGCCATTGTGCCAGTTGCTGGGCAGGCCAATCATAGGGAAACAGGTACTCGACGCCCTTGAAACCGGCGTCTGCAGCGGCGGCAAAGCGCTCCGGAAAGGGTAACTCGGTGAACAACATGGACAGGTTAGCAGCAAACCGTGGCATCAGTGCTTCTCCTGATCCAAGTCAGTTGGACTAGAGTGATCAGTGGCACCGGGGTTGAGCTGCACGCTATTAAGCCTTTCCAGTTCCAACAACAAACCACTGTGATCCACTTCTCCATGGCCACTGGCCAATAGCGCACGGTATTGCTCGAACACCCGCTGGCTCAAGGGCAGCGTCAGCCCCGCCAGGCGGGCTTCATCCAGGACCATACCCAAATCCTTGAGCTGAATTCGCGCCGGGGCCCCAGGCTCGAAATCCCGTTCCAACATACGCTCACCATGCTGCTCCAGAATCTGGCTTTCAGCAAAGCCGCCGAGAAGTGCTTCACGCACTTTTTCCGGCCGGGCGCCGCCTTTGGCAGCCAGCAGCAAGGCTTCTGACACTGCGCCAATGGTGATGCCGACAATCGCCTGATTAGCCAGTTTGGCCAATTGCCCACTGCCGACAGGGCCAATATGGGTGGCTTTTCCCATAGCCTGGAAGACCGCAGCTGCCTGATCAAAGTCCTGATCACTGCCCCCAGACATGATCGACAACGTGCCGGCTTGTGCCCCTCGGGTGCCACCGGACACCGGCGCATCCAGATAACATCCACCCACCTCTGCAACCCGCGCTCCATGACGCCGGGCCGTGGCGGGGTCAACGGAACTCATATCAATAACCAGAGCGCCCGGAGATAGATCGGCAATCGCATTACTCTGGTACAACACCTGCTCCACAGCAGCGCCATTTTCCAGCATGGTTATGACCACATCAGCCTCAGCCACCGCTTGCGTCGGGCTGCTGGCAATACGCGCCCGCCCGGCAAACGGCTGCGCCTTGTCAGCGGTGCGATTCCAGAGAGTCAGAGAGAAACCGGCATCCAGCAGCCGCGCCACCATTGGCGAGCCCATCAAACCGATGCCGAGAAAACAGATGTTCCGCATAACACTTCCAGAGCTGACTGAGCGACAAGTCTACGCGATCCCCGTCGATGGCTGTGGGGCTTCAATAACCAGGCACAGTAAGCCTGGTGGCGGTCTAAAACCTGACGCCGTCGCCAAGCGGCAATAAAAAGCCGCCCTCAAGCGGCTTTGCTGTGCTGGCACCGTAAAGCACCGGGCTAGTGGGCGTTACGCCCACGTAGCCAGAAGATCACACTGAGAATGATCACCAATCCTTGCGCGGCCACCCCTTGCATCGTGGGGTAAAGCCCCAGCCATTCAATGGTCGGCACGCCCAGGTAAAAGGCGCTGATCACCCCTGCTTCCTGCAAGGCTGCAATACCACTGCCCAGTAGAATCACCGACAACAACAGCAAGACAATACTGGTGACACGGAAGAACAGGCTGAGCGGCAAGCGCATGCCAATGCGGAAGAACAGGAAGCACACCACCGCCAGAGCTACAATCGCCGCGGCGATACCGTAGAACAGGTATGGCTGGGTGGGGGCGGTCACCTGACTCAACAGGGCTTCATAGAACAGGATGGTTTCGAAAATCTCGCGATAAACGGAAATAAACGAAACAAACGCCAACACCCAGATCGTGCCGCCACCAAGGGCATTGTCAACCTTGTTCTTGATGTAGCCTATCCACTTCTGGCTATTGCTATTGCTGTGCATCCAGAAGCCGACATAGAACAAAATGCCCGCCGCAATTACCCCGGCAAAGCCTTCAGTCATTTCCCGCGATGCCCCGCTGAAGGTAATCAACGTATTGGCCACGTACCAAGTCAACCCGCCCGCCAGCAGCGCAGTAATCCAGCCATAATGAATATGGCGAGTGGCTTTCACGGCGTTGGCCTTGCGGGTGAAGGTTAGCAACGCCGCCACCACCAACAGGGCCTCAAGACCTTCACGGAACAAAATAAAGAAACTGGCGGACAGGGTCGCCGCCGGGCTGAGGCCGTCACCGGACAAGGCATCACTGGCTTCGGCCAGACCTTGCTGAGCCGCGGACACCTTTTCACTCACTTCGCTGGCAGCACGATCACGGTCAATGGCTTCGCGCACGGCCATAAAACGGGACTCAGCACTGCGCATCAGCTCACTGTCAACGGCGGCCAGCTGCTGCTCGATCATTTCAAAACCGTCCAGGTAAGCGGACAAGGCCGCCGCCTTCGCAGCCTTCTTGTCACCAGACTGGTAGGCAACATCAGCGTCTTCCAGCTTCTCGTGGCTCAAGTCGATGAAACGGTTTTTGTTGAATAGCGCGCCAGGGGTACGACGAAGGTAGCCCAAAGCCGCGTAAGCCTTCGGACCTTGTTCCTTGAGCACATCCTCCGGCGCCTGAGCCACCAGAATGTCCAGGTTGAGAGCGGTTTTCATACCGGGCACGGTGGTGAAGATCTGTTCGCCTTCTTCGGCCACATCATCGGTAACCGCCTTGGCGCCCACATAGAACGCCAACGCCCACCGATCTTCCTCGCTCAAGGTGTCGGCATAGGCCGCCATCCCGGTCCCGTCCACCCCTTGTGTGATGGTGGTGTGCAAACCCAATAATGAACGGCCGTTATAGCGCTCTACCTCGGTAAAATCCGTAGGGGCAGGCTCCAGTGCTACTCCGGCAGGGCCATCTCCCTTGCCTTGCGCACCATGGCAAGTCGCACAATGGCTCTTATACAGCGCGGCTGCATGCGCCTGATCCGGGGCCTGCTTGGGCGATACCGGAATACCGTAGACATTCACCAGGGTGGCACGAATCGATTGCGCCAGACCCTTGATCTCACTTTCAGGTGCTTTATTCGTCACCGCCTGCTGCAGCGTGTTGGCCTTGGCTTGCAGTGTTTGCTGGCCCTCCGCTGCCGGCAGCTCTGCCACGCCTTGCGACAGCAACGCAGAAAACTCCAACATTTCGGCATATTCTTCCGGGCTAATGACTTCGCCATCCACCACGGCATTGATATAGTCCGCCCCCACGTACTCGACCAGCTGCACAAGAGCGGTCTGGTTGGCGGCAAACGCAGGCAGAGAAAAGCAGAAAAACGCGAGCAGGACCCCAAAAAAATGACGGGCCAAGAAGGTACGCGGCATAGGAGTGAACCCAATTCAGTGCATTAAAGGCGATTCATTATCATTTATGTTCACGCTTGCATCAAGAAAATAGCCACTCTTAATAAAGCACAGGGTCTCCGGTGCCTCTCATCCCACAGTAAAAGCCAGCACCTTGCTGATATGGGACTGTGGCCACCCGCTTTCCTCCTGCCATGTATTGAAGGCGGCCTGGGCAGCCTTTTGATCGCGCTGGCTTGCCGGCGGTTTATCGATGATGTTTTGTGCCTTTAGCGCCGCCACCACATCGCCAGTGGGATACCAGGTATCACGGCCCACCATACGCAGAAAAGCTGCCCCGGAATTACCGCCCAGCTGCTTGCCCCGTTTTTTCAGCAACAACCACATGCCCACAGTATCGTCCGCCGGCCAATCCGCCAGCCAGTTCCCGACACTGCCGTACTCTTCTGCCAAGTCGAGGACCAACTGAGCATTATGGCGGATCGCTTTCATCTTGCCCCAGTGACGAATCAGGCGGGCATCCTGCATACGATCATCGAGCATGGTGTCCGGCATCAATACCAGCTTTTCCGGGTCAAAGCCAAAAAAGGCCTTCTCAAAAGCGGGCCATTTATTGTCCACCAGAGAGTGTTTCAGGCCGGCTCGGAAAATGCGTCGGGTGAGCGAAGACATATAAAATGCATCATCGCGATGGCGCAGAGTATCTGCATCGGCCACCGCAGGCAGCTGAGCCTGGACGGCCTCTAGTGAACCTTTACGGTTCACCGCCAGTGCCAATAAATCCTTGAATGGGGTCACGCTCTACTCCGGTTTGCGCCTTTGCATGCAGGCGTCAGATATACAGTGAAAAGGACGCATTGTAGAATCACTCCCTGCCCTCTTCGAGTCGACCTGCGGGAACTTCATGACAATCGATCAATATCACGTCAGCAAATCCGACAAACTCAAAGGCGTATGCTACGACATTCGCGGCCCCGTGCTGCGTGAAGCGCACCGGCTGGAAGATGAAGGCCACCGGGTGATCAAATTGAATATCGGCAACCCGGCCCCTTTTGGTTTTGAAGCGCCGGAAGAACTGCTGCAGGACGTGATCGCCAATCTGCCGGAATCCACCGGGTATTGCCATTCCAAAGGCCTGTTCCCTGCTCGCAAGGCGGTAATGCAGTACACCCAAACCAAGGGCATTGAAGGCGTCACCGTGGATGACGTGATTATTGGCAATGGGGTGTCCGAGCTGATCGTGATGGCCATGCAGGCCCTGCTCAACAGTGGCGATGAAGTACTATTGCCCGCCCCGGATTACCCGCTGTGGACCGCTTCGGTGCGATTATCCGGTGGCACCCCGGTGCATTATCTGTGCGATGAACAGCAAGATTGGCAGCCCTCTTTGCAAGACATTCGCGCCAAGGTCAATAAGAACACCAAAGCGCTGGTCATTATCAACCCGAACAACCCCACCGGGGCCAATTACGAACCTGCCATGTTGCGCGAGCTATTGCAGATAGCCCGCGAGAACAACTTGATCGTGTTCGCCGATGAAATCTACGACAAGATTCTCTACGACGGCGAAGAACACACCTCCATCGCCTCCATGGCTGATGATTTACTATTCATCACCTTTAACGGCCTATCCAAAAACTACCGCGCCGCCGGTTTCCGCGCGGGTTGGATGGTTATTTCCGGGGCCAAACACCGGGCGGAAAGCTATATCGAAGGCCTGGACATGCTCGCCAGCATGCGGCTGTGCGCCAATGTGCCCAGCCAACATGCCATCCAGACGGCCCTGGGCGGGTACCAGAGCATTGATGATTTAGTTCTGCCCACCGGGCGTCTGGGGCGCCAGCGTGACCTGGCCTGGGAAATGCTCGACTCGATTCCAGGGGTGAGCTGCGTTAAACCAAAATCGGCCCTCTACCTCTTTCCGAAGCTGGACCCTAAGGTCTTCCCCTTCGAAGATGACGAAGCCTTCGCACTGGACCTATTGCGCGAAGAGAAAGTGCTGATCGTCCAGGGCACCGCCTTTAACTGGCCGGACCCGGATCACTTCCGCGTAGTATTCCTGCCCCGCCCGGATGACCTGGAAGATTCCATCGGCCGCATTGCGCGCTACCTGGATCGGGCACGAAAAAAATAACAGGGATTAATCCCGAAAATGTGTTTGTAGGAGCGCCGCTAGCGGCGCCCTACCCTATCAAAGAGCGGCCCATGTCCCACCTGCATATCGACGACTTCACCCACGATGTGGCACGCATTCTCATGCAGTGCTACATGAGTTTCCCTCGCCCAGTAGCTTTATATGTGGAAGATATTGTCGGCCCAACCGAAGTGGATGATGTGGGTTTGCACAGCACTCGTCATATGAGCTGCTTGGGCGCCATGCTGTGGCTGGCCGACGAAGGCTATCTGCGCTATCAGGCCACGATTTTTCAGGAGGGGCTTGAGCAAGCAGTATTAAGTAACCGCGCCTTTGTGTTACTCACCGCCCTCAGCGATTTGCGCTTTGAGGAAACAGACCCGCAATTACCCGCCACCCTGCGGTTGGAAAAAGCCACTCTCGCCGAGCAAATCATTCACGCTATTCGCGCACAAGATTCATCGCGTACCACCGCCCTCGTACGCTATTTGCTTTCGCGTAACCCGCAACCGGTGGCCAAAGAGGAATTCGCTCCTATCGGGGCCAAGCTGTAACCAGGGCGCGCGTTAACTCCGCGGCGACAAAAGTACCGGCCAGTGTGCATACCGGGGTTGCCCGCGGAAGCTAACCCGCAGGCTTGAGCAACTACAGAACATTGCCTTCATCCAAAGCCTGAGGGCGACGATAACGATAATGCACAGTCTTTAACGCCGACTCACCGGCTTCATCAAAACCGGTCGCCGCCGGCAATCTAGAGACTTTTTCTGCACCGGGAAGATTTATTTCCACGCACCGTTCCAGCCAGTCATAATCCAGCCAAGGGGCGTTGAGGCACACCAATAACTCTGCTTCTGCCGCCAACAATGTATGCAGTTTGCGCAGCACTTTTGGGTAATCCTCTTGCGCCATGAAACTGCCACGCTGGGCGCTGGGAGGATCAATCACAATTAGCTCATAGCAGCCTAACTGATGCAGCTTTTTCCAACTCCGAAATATATTGTGCGGTAGATAGTGAACTCGGGCGTCCTGGAAACCATTCAACGCATGGTTTTGTTTACCTAGGGTCAGCGCCGCATCAGATAAATCAATATTCACCACGGAATGGGCTCCACCTGCTAGTGCAGCCACAGAAAAACTACACGTAAAACTGAACAGATTGAGCACCTTCTTGCCGTCAGCCCGTTCGCGTATCCAGCGCCGGCCTTGAGCCATAT
>UEXM01000509.1_pt1 | contig 40687 bp, 56 predicted proteins | sample 1796661 | NCBI WGS metagenome assembly UEXM01 (sample SAMEA4772469, study PRJEB27181) | metagenome | reverse complement strand
ATTCTGTTCGTCAGCAGCCAATTGACTTATCTCAGTTTGGTTTGGGTGCGTTGTTTCAAAGATTAGGTGCAGCGCAGCCAACCAACGATACTCCTCAAACAACTCCTCAAACACAAATGATGGCACAGCCTGCTCAACCCGCTAATCCTTTTGAGGGCAATGAGCAGTATCAGGCGTTGATGGAGTTTCAGCAGAGCCTAGCCCCGAACCAAGAGCAGCAGACTCAATTACAAGACTTACGTTCGGCTTTTGAGGGTACTGGCGCTTATAAAGATTACCGCATTAACCAGTTGCAAAACCAGTTGCAGCAAAGACCCCGAAACCCGATGATGGGCATGGGTTTAGGTGGTATGCGCCCGATGGGTATGCAGCCTTATCAAAACTTTGGGCGACCCCCGATGCAACAGCCTATGCCAGTTCCGCGTGGTGGGTATAATCAGTATCAGAACCAGTTTGGTGCGATGGGATATAATCAGCCACAACAGCAGCAATACATGAACCCGTATCAGCAGATGAATCCGCAGCCACAGCAGTTTGGTGGTTATGGAATGGGTCAGCAGATGGGTGGATACGGCAGTTATGGTCAGATGCCAAACCCGTACCAGCCCCAGCAATTCGGATATAACACGAACAATTCTATGAATTATGCCCAGCCGCAGCAACAAGGCTACGGCGGAAATATGGCACAACAGCAAGCAGTTTATTGAATAGGTAAGCAGTATTTCTTCACCAGTTGAGATACCGACTGATGTGATTTGCCTAGAATGTCTGAGATTTCTTTTACTTTCATACCCCGATTAATCATATTGTTGACGATCTTTGCGGGTTCGGAAAGTTTATCTTTGGTGATAGGTTTGGGTTTTGCTTCTATTTCTTTATGAAGGCTATCTAGTATAATGTTTCTGTGTTTGGTTGCGGTTTCTGTAATACGCAAGTCTTTCCAACATTGAGCGTATGCCTCTTCAAACGGTATCCCCATTTGCACCAGTGCTTTTAGTTTTTCTATTTCTTTCATAATGATCCTCTATCATTTTAAATAGTTTTTGCAGTTCCTCAACTTGTTGCTTGAGCGTGAAACGATTACGCACCGCAGCTTCGTCTTTCATTGACTGCATACGGTGCGTAAAAAGTTTTTTTATTTTATCTAGTTCTGACATCATTTAGTCCCATCTAGCATCCCCTTTTAAGATGATAGCAGGGCCAACAATACCTGTCCCGCAGATTTTAGTAGCTTCCTCATTGAAGGGTAATTGCTCTAGCAAGCCTTCTTCGTTTACGAGAATTTGCCAATCTGATTGCGTGGGGGATCGAACCATTTCGACCAGCCCTCCAACAATTTTTTGCGCCTCCTGTAAGGTAGGAGCGCGATCTTCAAATACATGAATCATACTTGTCTCCTTTTCAATGTATTGGGATTTGTACCAAGTATTCCCACATGAGTCAAGTAAAAAGTTAACCGGGGAGTCCCAGCAGTTAACCCGAACATTTTGTCGGGTTATACGTTATCGCGCCCGGTTTGACGTTCGTATTCGCCACGAGCCAGCGGACCATCCATTGTTCCCAGCCACTTTTCTTCGCCACTTGTTGCCAGTGCATACTTACGGATCATGCCTTGTTCCATTGCTTTAGTCACAAGACCTCTTACAGTTGTACGAGCGCCTGCTTGTTTAAGAGCAATAATGCATGGCTCTGTAGGCTCAGACTCAGTAACAACATTATAAACGCCATCGTTTTTGCTATCATGAGTAAGCGCACGACCTGCGTTTTCACGCATGCGAACCAGATCAACAAGATGTGCGAGGCGGTCACGCTGCGTCTGAGACATAACAAGTGCTTGAATATCAATGCTTCTGTCCTCAAGCAGACCAGTGTTCGGGTTACGAATGAAGTGTCTGATTTCACGATTAGCAGGGCCGTTTGATTTCACGACAGCGCCATCGAACACACCGTTACGCGTATATTCAATCTGAAGGTCACGACAGCGTTGACGCCCGATACCTTCATCTACCGACCAAACAGCAAATGCAGACCGAACGCCATCAACGATAGCAGACGTACCCCGAATAAGGTTACGCGCTTGCTCTGGAGTTGTAACTGGATCATTGTCTCTGATCTTAGCCATGTGGTGATTGACGATTACAGTTGCCCCCGACTCGGTTGCTATTTGTGCCAGCAGACCCATAAATGCTGCGCCAGCAGCAGGGTCAGCGTTTACATCCGCATGAACAAACGAGGCGAGAGGGTCAATAACAATCAGCTTTAGGTTTTCCATCTCTAGCATTTGATCGTAGATGCGAGAGAACTCTTCGCCCATCATGTATGAATTATCGAACTTCTGCATGATTGGAAACACGCCACCCAAGTTAGGTAATGGCAATATGCGCAGCTTATGATCGTAGTGTTCACGATATTTTTGAGGATCAAGTCGAGCGATACGTCTGTGCATTTCATCTTTATCGTCTTCCGCAGTGATCAAGATAACATCACCATGCTCTGCGACCAGACCACCGAATGATCTTTCCATAGATGCGCCAGATGCAACCTTCATGGACAAGTCGAGCGTCATCATACCTTTACCGCTATCCCCTGCGGCTGCGAATACCACTGGCACACCTAGAGGTATTGTGTCTCCGATAAGAAACTTTTGCTCTGGTGCAGACCCGATAAAGTATTTGTCAATCAACAGGCTTTCATCAATAAGCGATATTGGTTTTTTTACTTTGCTTTCATGCGTTTGCAAGAACCTATTAATGTCAAACTCTTCATCAATAGCATCCGCAGCATCCCACTTCTCAGGCTTTGTCGATGGAATGTGCAGCATCAGTGTAGACTTTGCGCCTACAGCCTTTGCTTGCGCTTCAACAATACGAGCAAGTTTCTTTCCTGCATCATCATTGTCAGGCCATAAAATAACTTCTTTGTTGCGTAAGGGAGAGAAGTCGAACTTTTCTGCTGTGTTTTCAGACAACATTCCTGCCCCACCGATGGTACAAGTAGCTGCGTAACCAAGATCGGTGAGAGCGTCAGCACACTTCTCTCCCTCTACCCAAATCACCTTGTTGGAGCCTAAGATGTTGGGTATATTATAAAGGGGTCTTGGTTCGGGTACACCTTGGCGTCCATTCATGAACTGGCGGAATTGTTTCTTAGGCTTCCCGGCACTATCCCGAACAATTTCGCCAGATTCATTCCTGTCGAAGTATTTTCGGACCGTGACGAGAACCTGACCATGTTCATCAGTGTAATCGTATTCCTGCTCAAAGGGTGTGTTAGGACCAATTTGCCTCTTTTGTTCGGGTTGTGCAAAGCCGTTTGTGGCAGTTGTATTCCTGACTTCAAAGTTTTTAGGATCATTGAGCTTCACAATGTTTTCTGGCTGTGGCGCAAAATCCTTTGGTAGATATGTAGAGAAATGCTCTACTATCTCAGTGAGTGACCAACCGCGTCCTTCTTTGAGAACTTTGCAGATGCCACCAACGCCATCACCTGATTCGAAATCTTTGCCGCTTAAAAACCACGGGCTGTTTATATCAATATTAATTCTTAACGACTGACCGCGCTCACCGCGCAGTGAACCTAACATAAAATCGTGTCCGCGCCTAACGCCTTCAGGGTAAGTATCAATCAGCATGTCTAACTGAATACTTCTTGGAACCTCCCTAGAAATGCGTTCAGCTACTTCCTTCGATGTCTTGCCAAACTGTAAAATATTCATTATCTTGTCCCTACAAACGGTAAATATACTAGATATGGGGTTGCGTCATACAAACGCTCCCCATTTTTTTTTATTCGTCCCAACAAGATTCACGGTATTCGCAGAACTTGCAGAGAAAAAAGTCTTTGCTTTGAGCGATACGAGGTAGAATGTCACCTGATTTTGCAGCAGTCAAGATATTCACGGCTCGGTCACTAGCTTGTTGAGCTAAAGATGCGTTATACGGCACTAGCTCATAATAAATTTCAGATGTGTTTTTATTTACCACAGAGAACAAAGCAGGGTGTTCGGTTAGCTCCATATACGTTTGATACAAAGCTATCTGAGTTGCGTAAGTTGGATTCGCTTTGGTAACGCCCATGTTTACAAACGTTCTAAACTTTTTATCGTTTGATGATTTGTTTTCCCACAGTGACGGGTAGCCCATTTCAACTGGCCCTTCACAAATCACGCCATCTATATGACCTCTTATTTCGCCATCAGCGATAGAGAAGCCAAACTGTTCACCCATCTTATCTTCTGTGCGTAGATCAAACCCTGCATCGCGTATCCATTTAGCTGCATAGTCTTCGATGTTATGACCGAACTGAAAGATGCGCAGTGTTCGTGCGCTGAACTCTTTGTCAGGATCAACAGGGTAATTTAGATAGCGATACTGTATCTTGCGTTGACATTCATCACCGATACTAGATGCGCCAATATACTTACGGCGTTCACGTTTCTTCTCGCCTGCGACGATAGCATTATCAACTGCTGCCTTGATGTGTTCTACAATCGGGTCTTCTTTAGAAGGGGATTGATGTAGAAGGCCAAGAGCCTGTTGACTTATAGTAAGTTTCTTCGAGTTTTCCAATGTCAATCTCCGCTGCTAGACGTTGTGATTCCTGTATGCCAAATATCAGAGTGTGAACTTGCTCTTCTGATAGATCAGAAAAACGTGTGTCCCATCCAAACTTGCCTAATATGTGAGCCAATTCTTCGATTGGCTTTGGTTCTGGTGGTATTGTCAATGTATTGTCTCCTCCTTTATGCCGAACAATTCTATTATTTCACCGACCTCATCCGGGTCAGCGTCTTTATTTCGAAAGCCTATACTTAAAACTTCCTTACCTTTTACCATGATTAACGCTGTTCCAAACAAAACAGGATTTTCTGCTTCGTTAAGATGAATTTGTATTGCTTCGTTTGCTACGTCTTGAACTTCGCGCAAGTCACTTGGATCATTGACCCAACAAACCATTTCGATTTCAGACGCTTCGACATTACCATCATCGTCTTCTGCAAACATAAGATACATTTCAAACCTCGGCATCTGGGGCATCCTTACTCGAAAATTCTCCACCCAGAGAAGAGTACGCTGCCTTGTCTACCCACGAGTCTGAGTGATCTATTTTGTTTAGGATACGCGAAGTTTTGAGCCAGTCCATCATTAATGCAACATGCGTAGGGGTAATCTCCCCGTGTGATATAAGTGCGCTGCGCAAAATAATATTCCAACCCTCTGCAATTCTGTCATGATTGTCGTAAGCCTCACCATAGTCTTTGGCCCTTTCGCCATTGACTAGACTTTCTGCTTGCCTCAAGAACTCTTCTCTTTTCAATGTAATTTCTCCTGCGCTGCATGAAACGCTTTGCCTAGAGCGTCTTTGTTCCAACAAAAACTTAAAGCACAGCCTGCTTTGTATTTAGTCCACGAGAAGTCCATTGAGCTAATATGAATGTCGTGACCCATCAACAGGTTCTTTTGTTTCTCTGTGGCCCTGTTATTAAGCCAACGCTTCGTTTTATTAGCCGCATCGCTATCTTCAATCTCGCGTAAGAAATCATCTGCTGCTGACATAGCATGCACTTTCTCACCAATCGCTACTGTACGGACACGGCCTTTTTGTGATTTTACCATAGCGACCCACATATCATCTTTGATGTGACCTACAAAGGCGAATCCCTGAAAGCCCATAGCCATCAGTGCATTCCCCTCTTGAAATGGACTAATCCACATGAACGGTGATAGCTGCATTAGATCGTATTCAGTCATAACAAACTGTTCGAGCGCAGCTTTTTCTTCTGCTACAAACTCATGACCGCAGATAGGACATTCAGATACACGCGCATGAACCTCTGAATTGCATTCAGGACAAGTCTTTGTGGGTGCTTCGCCCTCAACCGTTTTATCTCTGCCATCTAGGTTAGCTGTATCATCAATACTGCCATGCGTAATTACAGACGTACCAAAGTCCATAACGATGCAATCAGTCTTGATTGTGTCTGGATACAACTCAGGATCAACGATGCGTAGCCCACGACCAATCATCTGCACCATTGTACCCTTCTGAGAGCATGGGCGCGTTAGAACGATACAAGACACAGGTGGAGCATCAAACCCCTCTGTAAGCACCGCTACGTTGACCACAACCTGCAAATCACCATGCTCAAGGTCATGGAGCATTTCTGCTCTTTCATCTTTTGGTGTTTCACCTGTTACAAAGTTTGCATCAACACCAGAGGCAAGGAAGGCTGCACAAAGATGTTCAGCGTGTTTGACTGTTGAACAGAACACAACAGTCTTGCGATCCCCTGCTTTTTCTTCCCATTCCCGAACAATTCTATCGTTAATGACTTGGTGATCCATAATCGCGGCGACCTCTTCCATGTCATATTCTTTGCCGCGTTTTGTGACGTTATCTAATTGATCATTAATACCCAGATCGACCACAAAGGTTTTAGGCCGAACTAGGAACCCCTCTTGGATTAACGCACCGATTTCGATTTGATGTGCGCAGTTGTTGAACACAGAGCGCAATCCCTTGCCATCACCACGATTAGGTGTGGCTGTAAAACCTACAATCTCTGCGCTATCGTTGTCTTCAAGCACAGCATCAATCACACGGCGATACGTTCTTGCCGCTGCGTGATGGCCTTCATCAATCACCACCATGTCGAACTTGGGGCGCTTGGCTAGGTTGCGTTCACGAGAAATAGTTTGCACCATTGAGAATACGGCATCGCCATCCCAATGTTTGACTGTACCGTTCACAATACTTGTTGTGATGTACGGGTTCACCTTTTTGAACTTGGATTGGTTTTGCGCAACAAGTTCATCGCGGTGCTGCACGATAAGAATTTTTTTACCTTCTTTGTGCCGCTTGCCTACAAGCGCAGAAAGCATGATCGTTTTGCCTGCACCCGTTGGTGCAACGACTAGAGTATTGCCGTGTTTGTCGAGAGCTTTTAGAGCATCGCTTACGGCTACCTCTTGGTAGGGACGTAGTAACATAAAACACCTGTTCGCTAGAATTGGTGGGGGGATTGCGGCCCTCTGCCCCCCGGTCAGAGGTCTAGCAGGCGCGGATTGGCCCTGCCGCTAGATTATCTTTGCGCCCAAGACGGAACACCACCAGACGATTGAGGCTGCGTAGGTGCAGCTTGCTGAGTGGTTTGCGCTGCTACAGGAGTCTGTTGCATTGGCGCTTGTCCGCTTGGAATAAATTCCCGCGAATTAGGTGTTAAAGCTACGGTCAAGCAATTGCTATCACTGTAGCCGTTAGTCCCTTTCTTAATACCAACTTTAGCACAAATTTCCATAGCATTTAAATCAAAAACTCCAGAAATATTTCTTGCCTGTTGCGCTTCTGCCGAAACGTCCGCAGGATCAATGTTACGCGCACTCTCAACAAGTGATTTTAATGTGCGTAAACCAATCTCTTTGGCTTGTGGAATACCGCTTTGGCCCATCTTGTCACCATCGACAAAGACGCGATCCCAAAACTTACGGCGATCAAATTCACCACCAATAATAGTAAACTCAAGTTCCATCCACTTAGCCGCAGAAGTCGCTGACTTTTTAAACCAAGGTCCAGAACCAAATTCTGGAACTTCGGTGTCACCTTGCTTTACAAGGACAACTGCACGGCAAACTGTGCCTTTAGGAATTAAAGAAAACTCACGATCTTGTGGGTTATCATCGGCGGGTACGTTATTTAAATTAAGCATTTTGTGCTTCCTCTTCGCTAGAAGTTTGTGTTGCAGGATCAACAAATGTTAAATCCCTTGGTTGATCAGAAGAGCTACCAGACATCTTTTCCATCAGCTTGCCTAGATGCGGCTCTTCCAAGGTTTCGAGGCGACCAGAGCGATCTTTTGCAGGGTAGCCCCATTCATTCAATGGCTGACAGATAAACGCACGATACTGACCGTGATCACCTGACAAGATTGCCATTGTAATTACTTCGTCAACAATTCCGGGCAATTCACGCCCTGTCTTGCTGCCTTCAATTTGCAGCGCATATTGCTTGCGCCCATAATCATCTGTGATTTCATCAAGAATGCCAACAAAAATTACATTCTTTGTACGAATGTGCTGAAGGTGTGTTAGCCATGACATCATTTCACGCCCATGCATTCCATAAGCTGCGCGTGTGTCTAGCTTTCCAGAACGCTCAGAGCGTGTCTCTGGTTGCTGTAAGCACCACTGAAAGCACAAACGCCCTGCGACAGTAATAGAGTCTACAAACAGACTATCAAACTTGTCCCAAATCTCTGCGTTGTCTCCATACATTTTAGCAACATAATCATAATGCGCTTGGCTGTATGGCTGATCTTCTGACAGTGATGGGTTAGCACCACCTAAGAAGCAAGCTAGGTCACGGCATTCAGTCCATGTGCGCGGACGAATCACATCAATTGGGTAGCCTTCGATAGCGGCATCCCCTGCTTCTAAGTCCATAAACAATGTAGTTTTTGGATCAAGAGTCCTAGCAAGTGTGGTTTTACCCACACCGCTTGGTCCACACACCACGATTTTGTGGCCCTTCTTTTCAGCTAAACGCTGATCGGCTGTGATAATTTGTAAAGCCATTATTCTACCTCCTCAATAGTAAAGCCACCAACTTCTACGGTACGGCATGGTTCGAGAGTTGCCTTGATTGCAGGTGGGGCTGCTGTGTATTTACGCTCTTCAACTGCAAGCGTAAGGTTTCCATAGTGACGCGCATCTTCTTCAGGCATTGACTGTAGTACATTGCCAAGTTCTTCCTGATCCCACACAACCTTTTTGCGAACCGTAGCTTTTAGTTTACGATTGCCTGCAATAATGTGTGTAGTTCCAAAGTCTTTACCATCTGCGCGTAACGCATCACTTACTTGAGTAAAGAAGGTATCATAGATTTGTTCATCAACGTTTTTGAGTTCGTCACGCATTTCACTAATGACATGCTTGAGTTCCTCTCGACGTTCAAAAAGTTCACGACTGTTCATGTCGATTCTCCGCTGTTAGGTTACTAGAACCCTATCTATCCCACATGGCTTGGGATATGTCAACGACTTTTTTTAGATAAAAATATTTCTATGCCAAGGCATGCCTTCATTAATTTCTTTTTTAGTTTAAATTCAGGGGTTTCTACACCCTTGGCATCCTCGACTACCTCATACCATTCGCCATCTTTGTTTTGCTTCTGGTATCTGAAGTCAGCAATGTAAGCACAAATCTTTTCGTCATTGACCATAAGATTGTATCGCACTTGTAGCTCCAAGTCCTTGACCGTCCCTGCGCGTTCTAGTGATTTAATATATAAGTAACGCTGTGATTCCCACTTGGAGTCGAACTTGATCCCCTGCACAGTTACTTTCTTATTACCGTACTTGGGTCTTGACCCACGCCTCTTGGGATTATATACAGTAGGAAACGTCATTTATGGGAAGGAACCTCCATGCCAAAACCTGAAAAATACAAATCAGTCGGTATATCAATAGACGCGTACAAGAAACTAATCTTCATTGCCGATCAAGAAGATCGTGCTTTGGGTAGACAGTTATCACGCATGATCGAAGAATCATACGAAGATGTTCAGGAACGTGTCAATAGTAAGCGCGGTTATCAACCCGCTGCTGTAGGTATAGGTGGGATAACCACAGTCATCGAAGACTAGAGAAGCCCTGCACTACCCAAACCACCAAGCAGTGTAGCAGCAACATATGGATTTGTTCTTGCACGTTGACGTATGTTTTGTTGTTGTTGAACATATTGAGGATTTATGTTCCTAACTGTTTGCAAATCGTCAGCAGTAAACGGAATAGACACTTGTGGAACATTTGTTTGAATTGATTTTTCTGGGCGATTTCCAACAATTTGTTGAGGCGAAGTTAGCAACTGACCCGCAGCTTGACGCGTACCTACTTGTCCACGATTAACTGCACCCAACGTAGCACCTATTCCACGACCAATGCCTGCTGCTCTTTCTGTGAGTGGCACACCTTCTCCTGCAACTTGCGCTGTTGATGTGTTAAGAGCTTGTGACAAACTTTGTGCTGCTGCCTGTGGACTTGTTCTTCCCGCTTTAACTTCTAATGCAGTTCTCATAACAGTTGGATTGTTAAACATATGGTTCAGTACACGAAACCTTGCTGCTTTTGGTATATTTTTTAGTGGGTTGGTAAATTGACCAGTTCTGATTGCGTCTGCGGCAAGTGATCCTGCCCCTTTTGCTCCTGTATCGCGTAAAAACACAAGATCATCTGCCATTTGCTTCATGTCTTTTACAGCTTGTTCGCCTAAAATTTTGTTGAGCATTTCAGGTTTATAAGACTCTATTGCATTACGAAGAGAATAAGCTGCTTTTTCATTAATAAAAATATCTTCATCTACAGAGCCAAGAATATCATTAACAATTGTTCGTCTTATTGTTTCTTTTGCTTCAGGACTATCATCAAAAAACTTGATAATTTTATTCATTTGAGCGCGAGTCATGTTGCGGTTAACAATCGCTGCGGCTGCTTCTTCAGGATCAAGAACGCCCTGATTTAATCTTTTAAGTATGGTAGACGATGCTGCTTCTTCTAATCCTACCTGTGCATCTCGAACACTACGAAGCGTCTGCACAATACTTGCGTCAGGATTTTGAGAAACAATACGCTGCAACATATCGTCATCAATCTTCTTAATGCCACCATACGCAAGAGATTTAGCTAGGTTTTGAACTTCGGGCCATTGCTCACCAAACAAGAGCTTACCAGTTTTGTCCTTGTTCATACGTTTGATTTTTCCGTAAAACTGAACACCGTTAAACTTTGTTGGATCAGCGAAGTCTTTGTTTGAATCAAGCAGTGCTTCATCAAGATAGCGTTTAGCTAAGTCTTGCCGAACAACTTCTTTTTGACCTTTGGCTGCATTTAATGCAGCTTCAATACGCGCTGGGCTTTGAATAATTTTGTCGTAATTTCGACCAACTTCTAGCTTTACGTTGACTCCCGGTTCTCCAAGATTCCGAACAATTCCTAGATTTTCTAGTCGATTGAACATACGCATTTCAGCGCGATACGCTTGGTTTGCTGTCTTTAACAACTCCATAGCAGAACGCATTTTACTGGCGTTTCCTGCTCCGCCAACGCCTTTTAACTGAACGTTTCCGCCCAACATATTATCAACCGTATTTCGCAAATCGACCAACAAACGACGAGGTGTGGTATCTGATATACTGAGGCGGGGGTCCATTAATGTGTCTTGAATGTTTTTGCGCAAACCACGCAAACCGTTAAAAGTTGTAAATCCTTCTTTCGATCCACGCGTTACAAGATCACTAATTTGGCGACCAATTTCTGTAAACTCTTGCGGAGCAACGGATGCTGCGCCACCATACTTGCTGTCAATAACGTCATCGAAGCGTGTCTTCAGTGCGCTGACATCAAAAACAGGAAGCTCACCCCCCTCGACTTCAACAATTCTACCGTTTAAATTTACTGGTCCAGTTATTTCCGCAAGTTTATTATCAACGGCTGTGTAATTAATGTTAGCGCCTTTTGCGAACTCATCATAGTTATACATAAGTACATCAAGAACAGAATCATCAATCTCTGTGCCTTCTTTTGTAGACTTTGTTAGCACAGATATAGTGTCGTCAATTGCAGTCATGTGCGCTTTTTGCGCGTCATCTAATGCGTTTTTTAACTGACTAGCTTTAGCAGGAGCAGCGTCTGAAATAACTTTGGCAAGATCATCGACATTAGAGCCTGCTATTATAGTGCCAGACTTATCCATAATTCCTGCATCTTGCAGTAGCTTTTCTTTTTTGTTCAACGCAAAGACAACGTTCTGAACAGCACGTTTTTCTTTACCTGAAATCGCTTCTGCAATTTGAGATGCACGAGATACAGCAGCAGGCATACCCGCCGCTTCATAGCTTGGCATGCCGCCTTCATCCATAATGCGAAGAGCTTGATCGGCTTGTCCTTGACCCAACTGGCGTTCACCTTGTCCCATTGCACGGGCGGCTGCGCTTGCGCCTTTACCTGCACCCTGAATAAGCGCACGACCTGCTTTAAACGTACCCATAGTCGCAAGGTCAATTGTACCTGCTAATGCGCCCTCTAAAGCTGCTTGCTTTGCTACTTCGGTGCCGCTTTGTTTCTGCAACCCAAGTAAACTTTCAATACCCTCTTCAATAAGCTGACCACCTGCTGCTCCCGCAGCAGCGCCAGCGGCTCCTGTAATTAATCCGGGCGCACCAAGAATGCCACCAATAACTGAGCCAATAGTTTCGGGTGCAAAGCCTGCTACATCAGCAATGTCTCTAAGACTAAAACCTTCTTCTTCAATGACAAGGTTTTTGTCCATAACATCATAACCTAGCTTTGCTTGGCCTTCTGGTGTTAGAGCAAGTCTGCCTTTTTTGTCTTTAGTAAAGCCTTCTGAGCCAACTTCCCGCATAAGAAAATTTTCTTTTTCTTCAGGTGTCTCCATAAAAGACAACTTAGCTCTCAAACCACCACTTGCACCTGTGGTGTAATCAAACATCTGTTCGTCTTTTCCAGATGTAGACTCTAAAACTTCTTGAAAACTAAGCGCACGATTACCGCCCATAGAGCTTGTGTTAGTAGATTCTCTTAATTGCCTTAACTCTTCAGAAGGAGACAAATCTTTTTTTCTTTTAGATTCTCTAAGAGCTTCTAATTCTTCTTGTGGAGTCATTTGAAATCATCCATTGTTCTTGGTTTCAAGCCTTGTTCTTTTCTTGTTTCGTTAATAGCTTTAAGTTCTTCTTGGCTTATTTTTGGCATAATACTATACCCAAAATTGTTCTCAAAAGAGCCTAAAGCAGTATCTAAATTTTTCTGAGCATTAGTAACAACCATGTCGTAAACATATTCTACCTGATTTAAAATTAAATCTATGTCCGAACCTTCTAAACTTAAATCAAGTTTAGCTACTCTTTTTTCGACTCTCTTGCGCTCACCTTCAGAAATGGTTCGACCAGACTCTTTTAAAATTTCTAAAACATTATCAATAGCTATATTCGCAAGTGCTTGTTTTGCTCTAGCCGTTGTAGATGTGTCTACATTTAATCCAAGGCTTTTTGCTAATTGTTGCACGTTACCTGCTATTTGTTTAGGAAAACTAACCCCTTCTTGTAAATTTCTTACAAGCTCTGTCATCGTTTTTTGGTTTTTATCTATTTCTTGCTTATACCTAACAAACCTGTTTTTAACATCTTGCTCGTCTTCAGCTAACAATTTTTTAGATGGAGTTTCACCTCCATAATTGGGATTTTTGTTATGAGACAAAACCTGAAGCGCAGGAGATACATCTTTAGGATCACCGCCAATTAATGAAAAATGTTTGGGATCACCCTTAACCCACATATCACCTAGCTCAACAGGTTTAGTGAGTTCTTTTTTAATATCTAAATATTCTGATTTTTTAATAAAAGAAAAATTCTTATCAAAATCTTCATTTGTTATTAGTTTGTTAATTTCTTCAGCGTTTAAATAAACAATTTTTCCTTCATTAAACTTTTTATTTCCATCTTCTATATTTTTGCCACGTTCAAAAATATAGTAACCGGGCCTATTTAAAGATTTTTCTCTATTAGCGGCATCTGTAGCTCGGTCTGTTGATCGGGTTTGCAAAGCGTATTTACCACCAGCTAGTGCGGCTGTTCTTGCTTCTGATTTAGCTTTTTCCAAGGCAGGCATGGCAGCTTGACCTGCTTCACCAATTGCACCAAGCATGCCTGTAATGCCTTTGCCGCCAGCTTTGTTTTGCATCAATGCAAGACCAAACGCCATCAGTGCCTGACTTTTATCAGGCTTGCCACTAATATCTATACCAGTCGCTTCCGCAAATTCTTTCTTATAGTCTTCGATAGACATCTCTTTTGTATCAGGGCCAGCGCCACGAGCGCCTTCGATAAAGTCCTGCATAGCTGAAGCGAACATTTGTTCGGAATCAGCTATTGTATCAATGCTTTGATTATAACTGCCTTGGCCTGCCATATCCGCAATCTGAGCTTCTTTCTTTCTAAAGTCTTCAGCGCGTTGAGCATCTTTCTCTTTTTGTGCCGCCACTTGATCAAATTGACCATCAAGAGCCGCTTGAATTTCTGCATCTAAACCTGCTTTTGCCTCACGACCTTCGCGGTCAGCTTTGGTTTCAGGCATACCTTTGGTTTTGCCCACACCTGTTGGATCAAATTTAAATATTTCACCAACGTTATAGTCATCAGTAACAAAATCTGGAGCGCCTAGTGTTGGATCAGTATCTCCAAATATGTCTACAAAATCAGTTCCTAAAGGTATTTCTGACTCTGGTATTTTACCAGATCGCACACCTTCTGCAAGGCGATTTGCTAGTTCATTTTGCGCACGTTGATTTCCACTAAGAGCTTGTGCTTCAAGAATGCTTGTGTCGATTGCTTTGTAACTGTCTTCTGCTTTTCTTTCTAGGTATCTATTTATACCTCCAAAATCAGAGCCTAAACCGGGAAACTCAGTGCTAACAGCATCTATACCCATGCCTAAACCTTGAGCAAGGTCTAAAAATTGCTGTGGATTCATGTCCTCATAAGATTGTGATCTTTTGTTTAGTTCCGCGTTATATGCTTCTAATGGATCAGCCATGCTTACCTCTTGTTAACCGCTAAAACCTTGCATTGTTGAATACGCTCCAACGCCCTGCAAGAATGGGTTTGCTGATGTTTGTGGGGCTTGTGTATATTGACTATACATAGACGCCGATGGCGCTCCAGTTAGGAAGTTCTGTGCGTAACTAAACGGCGCAAGTGCTTGCTGTGTTGTGTTTAGTGTATTTTGACGCGCAAAGTCTTGTGCTTGTTGACCGTACTGACGTTCTTTGCCACCAAGCTCATACATAAAGCCAAGGTCAGCAGGCTGCATGCCTGCATACACACGACCAATATCAGCAGATGTACCCGCTAATTTGCCATAGGCTTGACCTACATCAGCTTGCGCACCGCCTAACTGACCGTATGTTTGTCCTAATCCACCTGTAAGGCGTCCTGCCTCTAGGTCACGTTTCTTTTCGTTTTCAGCGGCCCCTAAACCACGTTTGGCTGCATCCTCAAAAGCACTTGATTCTAAAGATGCTCCAGATGCGCCTAACTTACCTGTAAGACCAGAGGCTTGTAATGCACGTTTACGCTCTGCTTCGTCTGTAGCCATCGCATTTGCCATCGACTTATCATAGCCCTTTGACAAAAGGTTAGCGATAGTACCTTGCTTGGTTTCTTCAATAGCGCGTTGCGTTTCTGCGGCCTGAATGCCTGAACGAGAGCCACCAAAAGCACCTGCGCCAACTGCCCTAGCTTGATCAGCTTGACGTTGCTGCGCACCCTCACGGGTAATTTTTTTCATAGCAGAGTCAATGACCTGCTGCTTGTAGGGGTCCATAAAGTCGTCAACCGAGCTTGGATCGAAACTACCAAGACCCTGTTCAGCTAATTCAAATGCGCGTCCTGTTCTGCGGTCAAATGCTTCTTTAGCGCCAAACTGACCACCTGCATCAACAGAACCGCGTCCAGCTTCTAAAGCTGATTTGGCATCTGGGAAGTAATCCGTAAGAGCTTTTGCCATAGTAGCTTGGCCTGTGCCTAATCCACTTGCTGCGTCAGGTATATAACGAGGAGTTCCTGATGCGTCTTGGAAATAAGGCAGATAACGATCCATAAACTGTTGACGTTGCGTTGCATCGCCAAGTGTACTTGTTACGGCTGACTGAAGAGGATCAGCGCCTTCTTGAACATAATCTGGAATTTGAAATAAATTAGGGTATTTAGTTGCATCTAAAATGCCGCCAGAAAGTACACCATCTGCGTCTGCTTGTCCAAATATTTTACCAAGTAAGGCTAAATCTAAGTCTTGAATATATTGTGGACGAGAAGTTATTACGTTTTGTGTGGTTTCAGTCATTACGCTATATCCTCTAATTTATCCATCATACCATACATTTTCTGAATACCTTGATTTAAATTACCATTTCCAGCGCCTTTTACCGCGTCACGAGTCATAACAAACTCGCCTGCGGTTAGCATAGCAGGAACATCGTCTTTTGTACCAGAACCTTCGCTTGGCATAATACCACCATCACGGCGCGGGAAATATGTTGCGCCGCCTTCATTTAATCTCATAACATCACCTAGCTTAACCCTTGTAGGGTCTGCCATTGCTTCAGCGTATGTTTGATTTGAGCGCCTTGCAGCGCGATCTAGGTCAGTCTCTTCGTAATCCTTACCAAATACAGAATCTAGCAATTGAGAACCAAGGCCCATAGCAATAGCCTCACCTGCTTTGTTATTTAACAATCGACCAATGCCCTCATCTGGATTAAGATTAAACAACTCACCTATGCCCAACAAACCCTCTGCACGTTTGTACTTAGGTTTGTTTACAGCATCTGATACCAATGATCCTAAATAATCTTTTCGTTCTCCGGGTTTTTCAAAAATATTTCCTCGACCACCCTGTACTGCTTTGCCTGCAACACTTGGAACATCTGTATCCATGCCAAACAAGGCACCAAGACCAGAATCCCCACCTGAAAGATAGCCCAAACCACCGCCTGCAACACCGCCGATCAGCGCATCACGCAAAGAAGGCTTACCACCAGTGATGGCTTTTAACGCAACGTTACTTATAGCGCCCTGCACGATAGGATTACTAAAGAAATTACCACCGCCACCACCAAGAAGTTGAGAGCCAAATTTAATTATTTTATCCAAAAAGAACTCAGGCTCACCCGTCACAGGGTTAATGCTATTTTGACCAGAACCAACAGTATAACGCATTGGATCGGCACCTGCATCGGCAAAAGCCATACCCAAACCACGCGCAACTTCAGGGCTACGTTGTAGAACTTCAGGGGGTACAACCATTTCGCCCGGAGCAACGTGCGCCATCATTGTATCACCGTTTCTACCGTATTGTGCCATGCCTTGCATATTAAAACCTCGTGACCGCTATATATAAGTTACCAAATCTTTACATAAATTACTAGAGTGTTGACCCAGAAATAGCTTCAGGGGCAGTTACAGTTATAGTTGTGCTTCTTTTTTCGCTTCCTGTCCACGGATTATTGCAATCTGGACAGTTACCATCTGGGTAGCTTGCAATCTCTTCTGGCGTGTCAACTGCGTTATCGCAGCTTGCGCAATGCACCATATCTGTGCTTGAGGAGGGTCGCCATTTAGACCCATCTGGCATTGTAATAACTGTCATGATATTGTCACCGTAGCAAAGCCCACTTGCCCCGTGCCTTGAGAGCCACGAACGTGTGGGGTGTTAAGTTCAGCAACCTTTAAAAAGCCGCCATGATTAAAGACGCCACCTAGCTCTAAGCCGCTGTCATCTGTTTGTAATCCTGTAAATACCGTAAACGTGTTACGACCTTCGCCTGCATTTTGCATTTGTTCTAAATAAGTAGAGTAAGATCGAACAAGTTCAGCAAAATACTGATAATCATATTCTTCAGGCGGTACGGGAAAAAATGGTAATGTTAAGTTTCTAGACATTACCGCCTCCCGTCAGGTCGGACTTCTACCCTTGGAGAGCCAAGTCTCCATGTTACGCCCGTGTCTGCGCTTTCAATTCTAAACGCAAACGACCTGCCTCTAAGCCGAACAAATATTTGGTCTGTGAACTGTTCTACCGGGACGCTGGCTGTTTTTGATACTGATGCTGCGTCTGATGATAAGTAATTACCACCGGGAAAGTTCCGAACTTTTAAGGTCATAGTGGCACTAGGAGTTACTGCTGTAGAGTCCCTAAATGTTAAATCTGGTATTAAGCGCCTCATAAAGACAAATTGTTCGCCTTCTCCAAGGTCCATTTGGCTTGACTCAATATATGCACTGATTGCGCTTGCTGGACTTGTACTGCCATCATCAAAGCCAATTTCGTGTAAATATAAACTATGATCGGTTCCAGCAGCTATAGGCTCAGAGTTAACACCACGATCTAACCACACGGTTCTTGCTAGATTGCCAAAATACCATACTTTTTGTTGATAGTTATACGTTACATAGCGATCATTTTCGCTACTTGACGCAGATGGATAAAACCACGTTACCTCAGAAAATGCTGTGTTTGTGGAGGCTGTAATTTTTTGCAACTGATCATTGTTAATGTCGGTAAAAACATAATCGCGCACAGAGCAGGGTAGCCGTTGAACAGCACCACCGTATACATAAAACTCTTCTGCACCCATCCAAAACACATTGTCTTCAACATTTATAGCAGCAAGAGGGCCAGCTATTGTGATGTTTTCTGAAATGGCGTTAATACCAAATGTAAATGGTGGCCCTAAAAACTGCATGGCATGAAGTGATACATCAGTAAATACGAGGACTTGTTGCCTTGTTTCTATAGCCGTAACAATCTCTGATCCAGAACCAATACGCAAATCACCTGCTGTGTTTTGCACATTAGCACCCCACTCAGAAATATTTTCTTGATCAGAAAAACGAATGAGCAATGGGTCTTGTATGCCCGGATTTGTTTCTGAATCACAGCCAAACGCTATAACGTGACGATCCCTATCAGATACCAATACCTGCTTGGCTATTGTTGGCGCACCCGCATAGTTATCTAATTGATTAGCAGTTATGGTTAAATTATTGGTAGGCGTTGAACCACCAAGATTTGCACCCAAAATTGTGATTGTATCAGAGACATTATAATTTACGCCACCACCAACTATGCTTACTATACTGTAAACACCGCCTACGGCCTCAATAATAAACTCTGCGCCAGAGCCAGAACCGCTTGTGCTGTCTTGTGTAACACCAGTAAAAGTTGCTGTTCCTGTCGATGTGCCAGCGGCTGTTGCTGCTGCAATAGAACCTGTTGTGTTTAACTGTACGGCACGACTAGTTGTACCAGCCGTTCTGTCCCAATAATAAATTGCACTGTCACGAACGTTAATAATTAAGTCTTCGCCAAAATTATCGTGTGACCATATACGAAGAGTTTGCCCAGAAGCCGTTAAAGATGTGCTAGAACCCCAAGCACCACGCCCCCAAGTACCTGCACCCCAACCATTGCCTACGATAGTCGTGTCAAGGCCAGTGTTGATTTGGTATGCACCAACAACATTACTACCGCCGTTGCCAGAATCAGAACTTGTAGCGAAAACAAACGTTGGATTTAAACCCAAGTAATTTGTAATACTGCCAATAGTAGAAACTGTACGAGCTTCAATTTGATAACTATTGGCATTTACGATTGCAGTGATTTGATATTCTTGATTAAGAACGTCCGCAGTAATAACGCCCCCCAAAGAAGCAGCGGCTGAAAAAGTTACAAAATCATTTTCAAGCGCACCATGATTGGAATCGGCAACCACAATAGTTGCGCATGTAACGGCTTGTGCATCAGCGTGAGAAGCGGCAGTAGTGCTACTTTCACCACGAACACATCCTGTTAAATCATTACCTGACAAAGCAGCATACGTTATAATCTCATTTTCAATCTTTATGCGACCAGATGCAGGAAAACCAGAAGAAGAAGTGAGCGTTATTGTGGTGTCTATTGCTGTAATGGCACCATCAAGATCGTTTGCACTTGCAGAAAAAGTTACTTCACCTGCACTTGTTGTGTTTCTAATTGGAGTAATGTCACTATACCCACCACCCTCATTAATATAGTATTTAAGGTGTGTTCCAACACCAAGAAAATTACTACCATCTAGCGCAACCCAAGGATGCAAAGCACGACATGTGCCTAAAAAGTTAGTTGATGATTCCTTAATCCAGCCGCCTATTTTTTCAGGGTATCCAAAGCGAAAACGCACTTTGTCCATGTCAAACCAACCGCCTTCATTAGTATATGACGTAGTTTCACGGTTAATACCGGGTCGAAACTGAAGTTTAGTCAGCGGCATTCAACAATCTCCTAATACCCGAATTATACATATTTCAAACAATTGTTCGAGTTATATTTTTAAAAACAATAAACCGAACATTTTATGATAGCCATCCATATATTTTTTTAGTTTTTTCTAAGCGGTCATCCAAGCCATGAGTCCCACCATTTACACGGCGCGTAACCTCTGTGATTACATCGTCGTTTACACCCTTATCTGCTATTTTAAAAAGCTTATTACGTTGAAAAAACCAGTATGCGCTTTCAAATGCGTACTCTGTAGCCACAAGATCAGGGTCCTTCATTACGTCAGGTAAACGCATTTCTGATGCAAATTTTCGGTAGTTTGTACGCCCCGTGCATTGTAAAAATCCTCGACCTCGGAAAGCGAAACCGTCATTTTCCTCAACATTTCCAAGCGCACCGCCCTTCGATCTGTGTTCATCCATATACACATAGTTGGCGATCTTTTGCGGATTACGCGCATACTTAGATGCGTCCTCTTTACCCTCACCAAAATAACGACCAAAGACACGATTTAAAGCGTCTTCAGAATAATTAAGATTCTCTTCAGTCAACTTAAAATAACCACTTTCATGCGCAGATTGACCAAGTAGATGAGCCGCCCGTTCTGGCGATAGTTCATAGTGTTGGGAAATTGCTTTTGCAGTATTAGGTCCAAAAGCCCCATCTGGGGCTACTCCGCATCGTTTCTGCAAGGCTTTCATTGCGTTACTCATTTGATTTTCGCCTTCATAAATAAAATTATACCATACACAATAAGACCAAAAGCCGTTGCTACTGCAACATCCAAAAGATGTTCTCGCATATGGTATATAAACTCAATACCCGCTTGAACATCGCCCTGACTGGCAATTGTGTTTACCTCTACATTTTTAGTACCATTAAAGGTTTCAATAGTCTGTTCCATTATCTAGCATCCGAATGCATAGGGGATCGTGTAAGATACTCCAACGTACCTTCTAGGGTCTTAACACGAGCCTGAATCTTAATGATTTCCATCATATGAGAAGCCATACCGCCCATATCTTCGTGGATCATATCTACTTCTTCCCATAATTCGTTGTCCCAATCCTCAATGTCCTCATACATTTCAGCAAGAATATCAATCATTTCATCTATTTTTTCTTTATTCTGCTCTACATCCCTGATTAAATTTGTTCGGTCAGTCGCGTTGTTTTCAACAGTTAAAATGCTCACTGTCTCTTCAAGGTTTGAGATTGTGCTTGCTTGCTGCGCAGTCCACCAGATAAAGCCACCTATCTGCAAGACGATAACGCCTATTACTGTTATAGGTAGCTTCATATTTTCCATTACTTCTTCCTAACGAATTGTTTGTACCCTTTCACACCGAAAGAGGCTGAAATTGCAATTCCTAAACTGTAAAAATACCAGTCCGGTGCCTTATGAAGCTGTTCAAAGCCTCTATCTACAATGCCCTCGGCACCCGGTACGAAGGCTAAAATTAATGGAATACTTAGAACAATTACAAAAAATTCGTCCTTCCAGCTTGACCCACTATTCTCTGCCATGACCCGTTCCCAATCGGCAACGCTTGTCTTTTCAGACAGTAATATCTTTGCTTTAGCTTCGGCTTCTGTAAGTTTTAACTTGGCTTCCGCAGCTTGCTTAGTAGTCTTGGCATCAATCCATGACCCTGCTAAATTTGCTATTGGTGTTAAAAATTGTAACATTATTTCTCACCCTCCATACTCATGGATATTTTCTTATCCGCCTTTGCAGAATAAGCATTAAATCCCATAAATGCAGCAACGACACCTGAAGCAGCAATCACATACACAGATGCAATATCCGTTATTAAACTTGCTGCTTTATCAAAGCCAAGCACACTAGCCAGTAATATGATAAACGGATAGATTAACATTCCTGCAAGTGCAAAGCCTGTAAATCTTCTTTCAGCATTGCGCTTTAAATCACGGTCTACCATCTCTAACCGCCTATCTTCCAAGGCTATTTTATTCCATTCGTTTTTTTCAATGACACCATTCCCATTAGTGTCAGCCTTTTCGAACTCTGTCATTCGCGTACCTCTCAACAATCTTTCTATCGTATCCCAATATAATTAACTTACCATTTTTGTCATAAGCTGCAAACTTTTTACCTTTTTCGATTATTATTGGTTTGTAAGCTCTAGGCAAGTCACCGTCATCGACGAATGTGTTACCATTATTTTTGCCTTTTCTGCTTCTTGTAGGCATTGATTTTTATCCGAAAACGTCTTTAATTGATAATATTTTAAATGATCTGTATTAACAAAATGTAGAAATACTAAAATATAAACCATTACCACTGACCTCTACCTTTACCTATAAAGTATATTAGTCCTCCAAATACAGCAAATCCAGACAAAACAATACAGACTCCAACCGTCCAGTTTATAAGATTGTCTATTCTTTCTTGTCTTTTATATACCGCTTCTTTTTGTAAACGTCTTTGTTCTGCTTCAATATTTACAATTGATTTCCAAGCACTTGGCCCATAATAAAGACTAATATAATCGCGTAGTTCATCTCGCATTTCTTTAGCTTTTTGTTGCGCTGCCCATATTTCAATCGCTGACGTATCAAATCCCGGCTTGACCTTTCTCCAAAGTGGCGGGTCTTTCGCCTTATTACCAAGGTAATCTAAATCACTTACTGCTTTACCAAAGTTTGATAAATCTCTACCTAGTTCTGAAATTTCTTTACCTGCGCTAACGGCACGTTTAATGCCGCTATAAGCGGCTGTGGCGAGAGCTATTGCACTTGCTGGATCAATCATGCTTCACGAAACCTCACTGGACAATAGTAATCCGGGTCTACACGATAAACCCTATCATAATATCCAAAGCGTTTTGACCCACAATCGTAGTAACACGCTTTGTAAAACCAGCTACCGTAGCCGTTTAACCACATGTGTCCATAAGCTACAAACACAAGCGTACATAACATTATCGCTCCATTAAACGATCTATTTTTTCTTCGATGCGATCAAACCTCGCAACGATTTGATTCATAACAGCAGAGCTATCAGTTTTAGTAACATACTCTTTTGCCATTTCTTCTCTTGTTTTATTTAAGAGAATTTGAACGCGCCCAAGTTCGCTGTGTTGAGATTTTAACCACCAACCCAAACCGCCTATTGCAGCAGTTAATCCTATATTTATGAGCGCGTTCATTTCCATTATTCAGCCGCTACCTTTTCTGGTGCATCTTCTAACGATGTTGTCAGCATACTTAAACACGCTTGATGACCTATCTGCACCTGACGTAAGTGAGCTTGTGCGGATGCAATCTTCCGTTCTAGGTCAACAACATCGCTTAGATGCACTTTCTGAATGTCGGTTAAATCATCGTAATTATGTTCAGTGCCATTGATCGTGACGGTGTTTGTGTTTTTTTTAGCCATCGTGATCTCCTTTCAGTTAAATTTATGAAGTAAAAGAATTGGCAGCAGTTATAGCTGCATCTATCTCTGTGAAACTTTCATCGCCCCAATCGCTTAGTGCTTTCATGTGAACGAGATAACCGTTGCTTCGAGCTACACGTTCTTTCTTTTCGTCATGCGTCATATCATGTCCGAAGTCTTCGTCTGTTGCATCACTGCCTTTGGCGTGGGTAGCTATAACGCTGTTGATTACCGACACACTGCCCAGCATTGCTGCGTGGTCTTGTGCAATTTGATCAGCTTCTCTTGCCATTGTACTTATCCTTTTAGTTTTGCAATGTTTATATTGCCTGAGATTGATATACGTTCCCCATCATTATCATAAAAGGGAAACACCTGATGAAGCATGGTTGATGGAAACATAACCATGTAACCTTCTGCTTCTTTTTCCATGTTGTATGCAAAGGTTGATACTCTGCCCAACGTATTCGTGTAGCTAAATGCAAAGTTAGATATATGGTTATCTGCATTTGAGTCAGCACAAATAGGAAGCTTCTTTTGTTCTGCATAAGACGTAGGTATCTGCATCCATATAACAAAACTGTATACACCACTGTGATCATGCGGTGGGTTAAACTCATGTTGCTTTTGAAAGTTGACCCATAAGCTTTCTAAGTTCCAACCCTCACCCTCACGCATGGTTTCACGCCAAGGTGCGCCATAAGCTTCTATGTGGCTCTGTATAAACGAAGGTATTAACTCACCAAGAAACTCCTTGAGTAAAGGTGAGTCACCGTCCAACCTGATAGACTTACTGATGTTACCTGCGAGTTCAGGCTTCATGTCCTCTGGTTGTTCTCGTGCTTCGTTTACAACTTTCCATATGTTGTCCACAACGTCTTCTGGTAGTTGACCTTCAACCACCCCTACGTTTGGAAAGTTTCGTTGTATTAAGTTCATGCTTAACCTTCTAGTGTTGCCACTCTTGCAGTGAGTGCTTCGATTAGTGCGTTCTGTTCTTGGATTGCTTTGACTAAGATTGGTATAAACTTGCTGTACTGTAGACTCATCTGTTTACCATCACCTGATGTAGATACAGTAAGGTTTTTCTTATCAGCAGCTTTATATCCAGCGGCCTCTTCAAGTGCTTGAACTTCTTGTGCCTTAAAGCCTATGTCTAGCCAATCTTCTTTGTGCGTACCGTCTGGAGACTGTGCATTAAGGTCATAACCATCAGCAGTTTTATCACCATACTTAGAGCGTTTATCCCACTTGTATGTTACAGGTGCTAGAGCTTTAACAAAGTCTAAGCCTAAGTCTAATGCCGTAAAGTCTGTCTTATCACGTTGGTCAGAAGCTACAGTCCAATCTACTTGTATGTAAGCGTTGGTAATATTTTCATCCCCTAAAACCATTTCGTTACTACCAGTAGCAATGTTGCCACCGGGACTTCCTGTTCTACCTGCATCGTGACCTAACAATAAATTATTACTTCCTGAGGTAACTGCATTACCTGCTGTCTGCCCCATAGCAGTGTTATCAAATCCTGTGCAATTAGCTAATGCTTGTGAACCTACAGCAACATTTGTACCGCCACTAGCTGCTGACAATGCAAAATAACCTATCGCTACATTATCACTGGTAGTGGTAGTATGATCACCTGCAAGAGAACCCAAGAATGTGTTCTGTGTTCCTGTTGTAACATCGTTACCTGCATCATTCCCCACAGCAGTATTGTGAGAATCAGTAGCTGTAGTAAAGTTTTGTGTTGTTAATGCCCCTTTACCAACCGCTGTATTTTTTCTTCCTTGGGTATCTGCTGTTAAAGCATCATATCCAACAGCTACATTTTTTTCTCCTGTTGTTAACTGATCACCGGCTTGCGAACCAACAATGACATTTTTTACACCTGTTGAAATATCATTACCTGCGTCAAATCCTATAGCTACATTGTGACTATCTGTAGCTGTTGTGAAATTTTGTTGAGCTAATGCTCCAGAACCAACAGCAGTAGATTTGCTACCTAAAGTATCAGCAGTTAAAGAATTTATACCAATGGCTACGTTATCATCTGCATCAGTTATAGCATCCCCTGCAAGACCACCAATGAAAGTGTTCTTTATACCTGTGGTGACTGACAGTCCTGCTGAACGTCCAACGGCTACGTTGTAACTATCTGTAGCTGTAGTGAAGTTTTGAGAGTATAATGCCCCTACTCCAACTGCTGTAGCTTGACTACCTAAAGTATCAGCAAATAAAGCATCTGTTCCAACTGCAACATTAAAGTCAGCATCAGTTAAAGCAAGACCTGCTGACTTACCTAAAAGAGTGTTTGAACGACCAGTTGTAACTGCATTACCTGCCTTATAACCAACAGCAGTATTATTGCTGTCTGTGGCAGTAGTAAAGTTTTGAACAGCTAAAGTTTGATACCCTAATGCAGTAGATGCTGTACCTAGTGTATCAGCACTTAAAGAATTTACACCTACTGCTACATTAAAGTCTGCGTCTGTTAGAGCATCACCTGCTAGTCCACCGATAAGAGTGTTTTGTAGACCAGTTGTTATTGATACACCTGCATTATAACCAATACCCACATTATAGGAATTGGTAGTAGTAGTAAAATTTTGGGTATTCAAAGCAAACTGCCCAATAGCAACTGCTCTGCCGCCTTTAGTATCAGTAGTTAATGCACTATAACCTACTGCTACGTTTTCTTGACCAGTAGTAAGAGCATCCCCTGCTAGTCCACCGATAAGAGTGTTCTGTACACCTGTTGTGACTGATAGCCCTGCGTTCATGCCTACGGCTGTGTTGTAAGAGTCGGTGCTTGTCGTAAAGTTTTGACTAGCTAAAGCATCAGTACCTATAGCAACATTTCTATCGCCTTTGGTATCTGCACTCAAGGTGTTGTAGCCAAGAGCGGTGTTTTTGTTGCCGACAGTAAGCGCATCACCTGATAGACCACCGATAAGGGTGTTGAATGTGGCTGTGGTAACTGACAGTCCTGCATCTCTACCAACCGCTACGTTGTAAGAACTTGTAGCTGTAGTAAAGTTTTGTGCTGCTAAAGCAAATGGGCCAATAGCCACTGATCCTGTTCCAAGAGTATCGGCACTTAATGACTGATAACCTACAGCCACATTAATGTCAGCATCTGTTAACGCATCTCCTGCCAGACCACCTACGAGGGTGTTTCTTATACCTGTTGTAACTCCTGCTCCTGCATTATAACCAACAGCTACGTTGTAAACATCTGTAGCAGTAGTAAAGTTTTGTGTGTTTAATGCAAAACTACCAATTGCAATACTATTTGAACCTTGAGTATCAGTTGTTAATGCTTGCATTCCTAGAGCTGTATTATGGTGACCTACTGTTAAGGCATCGCCTGATAACGCCCCTACAAAAGTATTTACAGTACCTGTTGTAATTGCATTACCTGCTCCGTATCCAACACCAGTATTGTAGACATTTCCACCACCTGTTGTATTTTGTGTGCTTAAAGCAAATACACCAACAGCAGTATTTCTGTCACCCTCAGTTTCAGTATGTAAGGCACCATACCCCACAGCCGTATTACGTTCAGCGCCCACAATAGCATCTCCAGCGGTAGCACCCAATAACGTATTTCGTAAACCAGTTGTTAAAACTAAACCAGCACCATACCCCAACATTGTATTATTATCACCCGTGGTCAAAGCAGTACCTGCCTCATCGCCCACGACCACGTTGTAGTTACCACCTGAGACTATCGCATCACCTGCGTTCTTACCAAGACGTAAGTTAGATGTACCTGCTGTAGCTGTAGATAAACCCTCAATTTGAAGATCAGAAAGAATGTTTGCAGCTACTGCGCCAGAACCTGCTCCGTTAAAAAAGACAACGGCTGTTGTTCCATTTTTTACAACATAATCATTTGAAGAGTTGTATGTACCCTGAAATACAATCAAATCTTGTGCGTTAAGACTATTTCGAATGTAAACAATTTTTTCAGCGTCATTCGGAGTAAGTTGATAAAAAACTGTAGCCCCTAAATCACTTCCGCTAGTAATATTTATTAGCCTATTACGACCATTAGAAGCCGAACCATCTGTAATCGGTAATGAGTTTGGAGAACCAGAACTACCTGCTGATGATGCAGTAATCGTAACCTGACCATCAAGAGCAGTATCTAAAAGTCCTAAGTTTGTATTTGTGGTATCGCCCCATGTACCAGACTGTTCGCCTGTACCAATAAGCTCTATACCGTTATTTAATGTATATGTGCTTGCCATTTTTGCATTCCTATGCTGCTATTTCCGTCCAATTTGGTGTTTGGCTCGGATTTGTTGTAGTATAATTCGGATTTTGATCTGGAACAACACTTCCCCATACGAGAACTTGTCCGACCTGTCCTGTTGCTGAAACTCCCGTTGGAGTTACTCCTGCTTTAGCTACTGTTGTAACGCTTCCAAGAAAACCTGTGGCTGCAACTCCCGTTACATTAACGGTCATTCCAAGTTCAATTGAAACGCTGCCAACGGCACCTGTTCCTGCAAGGCCAGTGACAGGCACGTTCGCTAATCCTGTAACTGTTGTAGTGCCTACGCCTCCAGTTGCTGCAACGCCAGTCACCGAAACATCGGCTGCGGCGGCTACTGTAACACTGCCTACTGATCCTGTTCCTGCAAGACCAGTAACAGGCACATTTGCTTTTCCGCTAATTGTTGCGGTTCCTACCGCACCAGTTGCTGCAAGACCAGTTGGAGATACATTAGCCTCCCCAACCACTGTGACACTTCCAACGGAGCCAGTTGCTGATAATCCTGTAACAGAAGCGTTTGCTCCCGCAGTAGCTGTCGCAGTACCAACTGAAGCTGTTCCTGCTACGCCAGTGGTTGTAACATTTGCTAGTGCTGTCACAGTTACGGAATCTACCGCACCCGTAGCTGCAAGTCCCGTGACAGAAGTATTTGCTTTTGCAACCACAGTGACAGAGCCAACTGACCCTGTAGCGGCTAATCCTGTGACGGGCGTGTTTGCTTCTGCAACAACAGAAACAGAACCAACTGAAGCTGTAGCCTTGGGTAGATTAGTCTGACTCCAAGGCATATCGCCCCAACCGAAGCGGGACCAACCGCCAATTGGAACGATGATATCTGCCATTAGGCTATCCTGATAATCGCGTTACTTGCGTCTGCTGCTGGAAATACAACTGTAAAATCACCTGCGGTGGATGTTTTATCACCACCAAAATCAAGTACCACAACAGTAGGATCACCTGATGCACTGTCATTAAAGATCAACGCACCACGAGCCGTGACTGTTGCTGTGCTAAAAGTAAGGTCACTGAAATCTGTAAGTGCTGTAGTTCCACTTGTTGATGGGTCTACACGAGTAAGAGCCGCACCTTTTGCTGTATATCCTGTACCAGACACTTCGTTTGAAGTGGTGTATGCTGTAGTTGCAGCAGTAAAAGATGCACTATTGGTATAAAGTGCGAGATTAAAGGTGCTACCACCTGAGTTTTTAAAGTTGTGAACAGCCTCAAGAAGTTCTTTCTTAAAGCTAGTACACATAAAATTACCTGAAAAGGCCATGTCACATTCTCCTTATAAGTTCAGCAAGCTCTGGGTGGCCTGCATCATTGATTGCATTATACACTGTAGTTCTATCACTTTTTGCGGCTTCGCGTAAGTAGAACTCAATGATTTTTGTGATATTGCGCTTATAAGCCAACGCTTGATCACGAATTGCAGGGGGTGCGGAATCTCCCACAGCAACTATTTTATCCGCGCATCGTTGCGCGATTTCTTCAGGAGTAAACCCACGATTATGTGTGGTTTTTACATCTACCCTAAAATCTTCAGGTAAATCTATATTTAAAGCAGGTATCATGTTTTCTCCCTAAGAATAAGGCCAGTGCGATATGCATCAGTAACCTCTTGAGATTCACCAAAATTCTTAACGCGTGATAAAGCCTCAGTAAAGCGTTGAGTATAGTTTTGTACTAAATCAGCTTCACCCTTCATAAATGTGTATGCTTCAATAAGGCTACCATATAACAAAGCAACTGATGCGTTTGTGCTTAACCATGTTGTTCCGCTTCCTGCACCAGCAGTTAAAGAATTAGGTCGATAGAAATAGTGAATATCAACAGCATAATTAGAATTAGGTGTTGGCCCTAAAATAAAATTACCAACATCAAATTGCGCATAATAACGAGGAACGCCAGTAGTTGCTGGGTCTGGATTAAAAGATTGCACGAAATTTACATCTTTAAAAAGAAGAAACTCTTTGTCGCTTCCGTTAGTTATACAAACACTGTAAGAAGCCAAATAATCGGTTGGTACAGCAAGAAATTTATTACTTGCAGTCAAAGCTCCTGATGCATTTTTTCTGAAAATCTCAAGCTGTGCAATTTTTAAAATTCGTTCTTCTGTGTTTTTAATAAACAAATCAAGATTATTCACAAAAGTTGTTTCTGTATTTTCAGTATAATCCTGAATTGCCTGTTTTAAACTGTCGTATGTAAAGCTCATGAAATCACCACTGTAACTTTGCCCACATAACCTATAGTGTTCATTATGTTCTTTGGCGTTGGAAATATATTATCACCCACGCTTACAGAAACTGCACCAGCGTTAGGATCAGGGCGTGGATTGCGAAGTGCCTGCGCATCAGGAACAGCGCGTAATGGCTCTAATTGAGGGTGTTTGGGTTCAAATTCATCTTTTCCAACTAAAAGGCCATTCCATTCTTTACGCATGTCTCTTAACCGATAACGAAACCCTGATCGGTCAGAAATACCATATGCCCATTTACCTGTGGCATACTTAGACATAGCGGTAATTCCTTAAATCTGGAGCTACACGAAAAGATGCACGATCACGATCTTCATCCATAGCTCTATTTATTTCTTCTTCATATAGAGATTTAAGAATTTGCATGCGATCTGGAGCGCGTTTTATACTTATATAATAAGCCAAACCCGCCGCTAATGCGGGATAAAAACGAAAAGGTACACCAATGGTATTAACATATGTATCAGCGTCATCTAGCCTTGTTAATGCATCGTAAATCACAACGTCTGTACTATTGTCGGGCAAAGGCCACATTTTTAAAACAGGTGTAATTTGACGATCTACAAAGAACTGTGTGGGTCTGGATTGCGTTGTTTTTGTCGGAATATTTAAATATTCATCACGACTAATACGATCTAAAGCAAAATCAGTACCAGAGCGACGAACAACCAAAGAAAGAATATCAATTACATCAGTCGCTAAGTCATAATTACCATCATTTGACGTAACAGTGAATGTACGCTGCTCAATAGTCCACTGATTCAAACCACGATTAGCCCAATCAGCAAACATCAAGTTAAGGGATCGTTTAGCTGTTTTTAAATCATAACCTGTGCGAACTTCCAAACCACAACGCTCAAAAGCCTCTTCAATGTAGTCAGCTACATCTAATTCAAAGTCTGTTGAGCCAGATACCGTCATTATTCTTCCTCATTATAAAGGTTATCGAAAACCTTGTTAACATCTAGTGTATAGTCTAAATCACTTTTTGAATAGTGTATATGTTGAGATGGCTTGAAATCAGGAGCGCCCTCTCCCGTTTGAAACCAAGCAGGATGAGTTACACGCACACGGTTATTGGGTAACGCAACAATATTACCCGTCCATTCTCCAGCATCTAATAATTGAAGCACATGGCTTTGTTTATGTTGCGCTGGGTCATCCGCTATTTCTGATTCAGTGTAGTCTACAGTAAATAAATACTTTGCTGGGTGCATTTTGCCATCTATTTTAGCCATCCAAGGGCAAGGAGTAGTTCTATCCATAACATACACAGAATTATGATGAGAAGCACAGTCCCAAGGCTGTGCATCGTATGTTTCCATTGGTTCAGGCCATTCTTCTAAGGGAATGTCACCAACAAGCGCAGTTATGGGCATACGCGCCCACATAGCACCACCATGTACTGTGTCTTCTTTTTCGCCTTCAGCCTCATTTCCAGTAAATATAACCTGAAAACTCAAACATCTGTTTGGTATTGTGGTTACACCAATAACCATAGCATGAAGAAATTCGCCGTGATAATCCTCATGGTTATGAGTGTATTCACGACGAACCCATGCCTTAAAATAAGGTATATTGCTGTGCAAATAAGCCATATTTTATTTTTTAACTATTTTGTAACCAGCAGGAAGTGACGCTCTTGCTGCGGCAAGTGACTTTTTACCGCCTGTGGCTCCGCCTTTTTTCATCATTCGGGGTTTCTTACCGCCTGCGGCTCCACCCTTCATCATTTTTTTGACTTTACCACCACTTCTATAACCTTTTTTCTTCATTGCCATGATTATCTCCTTATGACTGAGTTACAGCGCCTTTTGTGCGCTTTCTTCTGTTTGACATTATTTTGCCACAACCTCTTGCAATAGCAGTGCCGGGTATTTTCTTGCCATTAAACTTACGTTTAGACTTTGTTTCCACAGCACCTCCATTTTCCATATTACGAACCTTTGCCTTTTTTGTATTAGAAACAACAGTTTTTCCTTTTGATCCTGCTGCTTTTTTCTTACGAGCAGTTTTAGCTCTTTCTGCTTTAGAAAGACTTTGAGCCTTTTTACGAGGCAAACATCGGTCAGGGTTCTTCTTATCTTTAGAAGTACCACACTTACCTTTTATCTTCCCATCAGTGCCGATGCGAACCCAATCTTGTTTTACCCAGTCTTTAAGCGCACCCATTATTTCTTCTTCTTTTTCTTACCCTTTGCACCTTTAGCATAATTAGGGTCTTTACAATATTTAGACGCTGCCATGTTTGCATAAGCTGATGGATATGTATCGAAAGTTCTTTTGGCCCATGCTTTTCCAGAAGGGCATATTTTGCTGCCTTTTGATTTTTTTGAAGCAGCACCACCTTTTTTAAAATACGTTAAGCCCCTTGGAAGACCATTTTTCTTTTGAGGCGGTTTTGAAACTTGTTTTCTCATTTGACTACGACCTATTGCCATTAGCACTTCCACCTTTTTCTAGCTTGGCGCAAACGACTATTAGGGTCTTTTGCAGCCTTTGGAAACTTTTTCATTTGACCTGCTGAACGTGCGCAATAAGATTTACGCCTTTTTGCGTCCTTACTTCCCTTCTTAACTTTACCCGTCACAGCAGTCTTTAGTTTAGAACCGGGGTTTTTACGACGATACGCCTTCACACCAGCTTTAGTCATTCCCGCCCCAGATTTAGTGGGACGGAAATTCTTTTTATTGCGCTTGGGCATTTTGTCAGAACGTTTAGCCATACTCTTTCCGCATAGACATTATGATTGTGTAAGTGTCTGCGCTTGTGTGACCAACTGTTGTGAAAAGAACATCTCCATCTTTACCACTTCCAGAATTATTAATTAGGCCACCAAAAGCTGTATAGTCGTGATTGCCGCTTTGGTTTTCACCTAATTCTATACAAAATACATTGGTAGTAGCATTCCACAAAATCTGAACTTTCATACCAATACACTGCCACCAAATTTTTTCGATGACAACTCCAGTACACGCTTGACCACGAGCGTTAGCAACAAGTGCGCTAACATCTACTTTAACAACCTCAGATTCACCTGATCCATCAGAAACATTGGTAAATTTTTGAACGACCATTTTTTCTCCGTCCAAAAGAGTTTGTGTAGCTACAGCATCTGCCATGTTAATTACTCCTTATGTTAGGTTAAGAAGCAACGTCATAGCCAGTGATTGTAATAAGTAATCTACCCGCTGTATAATCTGCATCTGTTGTTGCACCCGCAGTTAAGTAAAGATATTGATCTGCTGCAATATCGCCACCAGCAACTAAACTACCCGCTGCCAAATCACCTGAGTTTATAATTAAAGTCTCAGTTAAATCAGAAATAGGCGTATCTTCAACACCTGTAGCTTCAGTAGCAGAATGCAGATTAATGTCTGGATCACCGCCTGCTGGGGTTTCAAGACACATCATGGTTACGCCGAATACTGTACCTTGATTTGCCGTTGTAACGCGACCAATATAAGCAACTCCAGAGCCATCTTTACCAATGATGTCACCAGCCGCAGTTGAACGCAAACCAGTAAGATCAATCATAATAGTTGTTTTTACGATGTTAACGTTTGTTGCAGTATCGCTTTTTAAACGCTCTACTTGCGTAATGTAAACAGCAGCAGTTCCTTCAATGCCAGCACCGCCAGCAGCTTCAGTTCCCATTTTTGATCCACTGGTAATTGTAATAGCGCCAGTAGTCGCATTTTTAGATACGGTTTCAAAACCGTTTTCAGACCGAACTGGTCCGTTAAATGTTGTAGTACCCATGTCAATCTCCTGTCTTGGGTTAGTCAGTCGCACCATGCAACTGTCAGGGATAAATTAAGCATAACATAAATTATAAAAAAAGAAAGGGGCTACCGAAGCAGCCCCCTAAAGTTTACAGGGAGGATAACCTCACTGTATCACATTTTATGCGCCCGGAGAACCGAATACTGCGCGTGGGTCGCTAAAGCCAAAGCTATAACGTTCACGAGCCTTAAAGCGCATGTTGCCTGTGTCGAAGTCAGCTTCCATGTTTGTTCTCATTGGAGAACGCTCAAAGTGCTTAAATCCGTTAGGCGCGTCAGTCTTTAAGAAGAACGCATCTGGGTCTGTTAAGAAATGGTTAATTGTATAACCTTCTGAAATCATACCCATGTTTCGAATCGCGTTTACATCATTATCGGCTGTGCCAACACGCAATGTTGATTCCAACAAACGATCTGCAACGAATTGCAGTTGTGGTGGGATAATCAACTTGGTGCCGCGCAGAGCAATAATCATATTGCGCTCATCGACGAAAGTAGAGATGTCAATCAAAGCATTCTCAAGCGAAGTTTCGTTTAAGTCTGCTGCGGTTGACGGTTCATTACGGAACGTACCACCACCAGATAGTGGGTGATCAGTTGCGCAAAGTTCCTTACCATCGCCACCTGAAAAGTTGCTGTCAAACGCATTGTTTAGAACAGCAGCCGCTTTGACCTGCTTTGTGTGTGCCATAGAACGCGCAAGCGCCTTCGTATAACGCGCACCAAGACGATCATACAGGTTGTCTTCGATTGCTTCTTCAGTCAGTGCGAAAGCAAGAGCAACTGTTTCGTGGGAATAACGAGCAGTATACGCTTCATTTGCACTGTCGAACTCGACGCCAGAACCTTCAGATTTTGTGGGAGCATTCCCAAATCCGACCAACATAACTTCTTCTTCAAAAGCACGGTCAGATGTTTCCGTATCAAAGATTTCTGCGTGTTGATTCTCATATCGGTCATATTCCATACCGAATAGAGCGTTCAGGCCCGGCTCAAGTTCTTTGACGAGTTGGGAGCGTGAAATAGCCATAACTCAATCTCCTTATGCCAAGCCAGTGGTTCCACCACTGAACAGATGGTTATTAATTTTGACAATCACGTTAGTGTTTGCCGATGAAACATCGCTGTTCTCAGGGTCTTGAGAAATATCTATGGCTTTCAACGGCAATGTTGCAGTTGTTGCACCAGTTGATACAGCAAGCTCCAAACGAGATGTACCAGATGTGGTATCACCTACAGGAGATTGATCAACAATGTCGAAATTACCTGCTAAATCTGCAACAGGCATTGCTGCATTAGCTTGAATTTCGAATGTTGCACCCGGATCATCAATAATATTAGCCATGATGTCGGATGCGGCAATGCTACCGGGGTAGCTATTAGCGAAAGTGGGCTTGCCAGTTGTTGGGTCAGTATAGAAGCAGCCGTTAAACACACCAAGGATAAACCCTGATCCACCTGCTGCGACACGCTCAATGCCACCACCTGTTACCATTGCAACTATGTCGCCTTGGAAGATGGCAGTTCCGTAGCCTGAAGCAATTCGGTAGCGATTTTGCTGCTGCGAACTAATACTTGTACGAACTGGACGAAGACCAAAAGAGGCGTCTTGATTAGCCATTTTTAGTTTCCTTCAGATTATCCGCCCTTTCGACCAGAGCCGAACGAGACAGAAGATTTACGTTGAGGAGCAAGTTTCGGCATAATTGGATTGTTTTCTTGCATCCAATCATTATCCACTGCATCCATTTGATTTTTAGTCACACCTTTATAGTGATCTTTCCGCTGCTGAACCAATTCGACGGGCATTCGTGCGAGAACAAGTCCGCCGTTGCCAATGACACCAGCGTTACGCCCTTCGTCTACTACAGGTCCGATCCAATCTGGGTAATCCTCTGCGCGAACGAGGTCCCAGCCTTCTTGCCGTTTCTTATGAACGTTTGTTTTGTCATCAAATTCCATCACAGATTCACGAATCCAACGATGAACATATCCGATGGGGGGTTCAGGGGCATCCAAGGCTGAACCGGGACGCCATTCTGTTACGCGCTCTTTGCGCTCCCGCGATTCTACTTCGCGTGATGTCCTATTAGCCATATCAATTACTCCTGTCTTTGCTCTAAACGAGCAACTTCTTTTGCATATCTATCTAATGGGATACGCATTTTTTTGGCAAACGCCACTTGACCCGGCGTTAATTCCACCGATTTCTTCCGCCCTGATTTTACTGACCGTCCGTTTCCAGACGCGGGAGCAACAGTCTGAGCGTTGGACCGTTTCTCCTTAAACTTTTGAGGCATTTCTGTACGCATACGAGTGTCGATTTCTTTATAATAATCGTCACCAGTAGGGTCGTAGCCTTCCTCTAATACTAATTGTTCATGAATTGCTTGTGCAGCACGAGTCATTAGTCGATCTTGACCAAACCACTCATTCTTACCCAACCAACTCTGCAATTTTGGATCGGGGGCTTGTTGTGGAGCCGCCTGCTGTTGTTGTGGTTGTTGAGGTTGCTGTTGAGCAACTTGTGCTTGCTGCTTTGCAACCTGCTGTTGTTTCGCAAGTTTTGCTTTTTGAACGCGCACACGCTCTTTAGCTATAGCAATCTTCGAAATGGCTTCTTGAGCATCGGCAACCTTTTCATAATCGCCTGCCTCCATAGCTTCAGCTAAAGCACGTTTAGCCTGAGACTCTTGAGCCTTTAATCTTCCTTCTGTTTCAGTATTGTAGCCAACGCTCATTTGCTGCAAACGCTGTTTCATCTGAGCGTTTTCTTGCTGCATGTTTTGAGCATACTGAACAGCCGCCTGCGCTTCTTCAGCAGCAGCATGTCTTTTCGCAGTTAATTCTCTAATACGTTTTTGAACAGATTGACTATAATTATCTAATTCTTCATCTTCAGAAGATTTATCCTGAACATTTGTTCGGGTTTCTTCTTTGGAATCGTCTGAAGAAGCCTCAACTGTATCTTGATCATCATCAAGTTCTACAGATGTATTTTCCTCAACCTTTTCGTTTTCACGAATATCTTCAGACATAGACATTTCCTTGTTCTCCCTTCACTTATACATATGAAATGTCTTTGGGGTCAAGAATCGTCGCAATAATATTATCGTCATTTATGATTCTTACCTCAAGACCTTCCACTTTAAACCTATTTCCAGCATATCTTCCTATAAGAACCCAATCCTTTTCATTACACCAAGGACCATTTGGGAACTTTTGGGAATCTTTATATGCGTCTGGACCTAGCTTAACGACATAAGCCGCTACAGTAGCAAAGGATTCACGATCACGAATTGCATCGGGAACAATAATGCCACCTTTTGTTTTTTCACTAGGATAATAGGGAATAATGAGAACACGATAGCCTGTTGGCTGTGGTAATCTTTCTATCGCTGAACTTTCCATCTTAGATGGATCATGCTCGTTTTTGCTCTCCGCACCTTTACCAAAAGCATTTTCTATAGGTTTTGGTATTTCTGCGTTTTTATTTATTTTCTTTTGCGCCCGTGCCACATATTCTGGCACAACTAATTTATTAGTCATCTGCGTACTCTATGCCTTTCATCGCGGTTTTAATTTCTTCTTCAACGTAGGACATTCCGCGTATTTCGCCTACGATGTACCGATACTCGTCAAATGCTTGTATCGAGCCATCCGCGAGCTTGTCTTTTAAACGCACATCGCGCTCACGAATGTTTTTTAGCAGATATTCTGCAAGATTTAGTGCGTCCATACCGCATATAGTATGCGATTATACGGGAAACACAAGTATTAATACCAAAAAATCAGAAAATACCTTGGAATCTCTGGGGTCTTGCAATTTTGCTAAATCTACTTAGACTTTTTGCTTGCTGCTTTTTTCTTTTTGGCTGGTTTTTTTGGGGCTTTTGGCTTTGCGGCTGGCTTCTCAACCCACGCTTCGTTTTCTGGGGTGCTTGGGTCATCTTTAACAAAGTGTCCATCCTCATTACGCGCTCTTACCATTTCCACAACAGGAGCCTTTTGAACAATGTTTGCAGCAGCACGTTTCGCTGCACGAATTTGTTCAACCATTTTTTCTCTTACTGATCCCATATTACTGTTCCTTCATGCTTGAGTTTAGAGCCGCAATGTCTCGCTGTGTTTGAATGCGATCCTCTGCAATTCTTGTTTTATCGGCTAATGCCGCTTCTGAAACATCAATCCTTTGCTGTGCAGTTAGAACATCATTTTGTTCTTTCTCACGTTCAAATTCTTGTTTGGTTTCAAATTCTGTTTGTTTGCGCTGCATGTCTGCTGCCTTCAGTTGCAGTTCTTGATTTCTAATATCCACAAGCGGATCAGATTGCGGTGGAGGTGCTACCGCCTGTGCAAGCTGCTCTGTCATCTCAGCAATTTTTTCAGCCGCAAGAGAATCTATCTGTGGCTTAAACTGCATCATAGGATCAGCAGGTGGCTGACCGGGCTGTGGTGGTGTCATCTGAGCTTGTTGCTGCATCATCTGCATTTGCTCTGGCGGTATCTGAGACATAAATTCTTGCTGTGCCTGCTGTTCAGCCATTAAGCCAATATGTTCCTGAATATGCCCCTGTAATGCCATAATCGACTGCGGGTTTAACTCCATAGCAGGCGTAGACATAACAGCCATATGCGTTTCGATGTGCGCTTGGTGATCTTGGTCAGGGAACGCTTGTAATGGCGCTCCCTGCAATGCCATTTGGTTCTCTTTCGCAGCATTCATAGGCTGCGGTTGAGGTGGGGGGGGAAGAATGGCATCTATATTCGTTACACCAAGAGCCTCATACATTTTACGGTATGCTGCATATAATCCTTGCGGACCACCATGTATTTGTGGGTTTGATTGCACTAACTGTAGTTCAGTTTGCGCCAAAGCAATCCTCTGCGACATAGAGAAGATATTGGGATCAGAAATAGGTAAAACATCAATTTGACCTGCAAAGTCCTGCACAAAAATCTCTGGCCCCATCTGCATATCTGCTTGATATGGATAAGACTGAATTGTTTCTGAAAAGATTCTGGCAAGAAGTTTAAACTCAATCTTCTGTGAGTAATGCAAACGTTTGTGAATTGCGGACATAACCTTTGTACCGCGTTCCATAATTGCCATCGTCGTGCCAACAGGTGTGTCACCGCCCATTTCACCAACCTTGAGGTCAGCCATAGAAGCAAAACGGCGTCCTGCATCAACTAGGGTTCCCAAAAGGTTATAAAGCGTCCCTGAAGGCTCTTTGAAGGGGAGAGGCATCAAGGAGCCTTGCAGGGTGCCTCCAACCACATCAATATCGCGGAACTCACCCGGCTGAAGGGGATTGTCTTCATCGCGGATACGAGCGCCACGGGCTTTAAAGCCTGCTGGAAGATTGGAGAGGGTGCCTGCATCAATTAACTGACGCAGGATCGACGTTGACGCTTGAGCCAACCCACCAATCATGTGAGTCAAGCCAAGGCCGTAGAAACCAAGACCGGGCAAAAACTTGTAATGCACGAAGTATTGCTTCGCACGTTTCATTGGGTCCATTTCCATAAAATTACGACGAATAGCCAATACCTCGCCAGAATCAGCAATGATTGTGACGATGTATGGCAGTTTCAAACCTGTTGGTTCTCCATCTACTCCCATGTCCTCAAAGCCCTCAATATCAAGGCTTGTATGGACTTCATACAAAGTTAAATCTTCAGAAGGTCCACTTGGATGAACGCCCTGAATATCATTAATTGACTCCTCAACCTCATCAGCCATATCGTCTTCACCGTACCCACCAGTAGGTAAGTCGATGTCACGATAGAAACCAACGATCTGCATTTTACGCACTTCGTTAGAATCCATCGTGATACGATGAGTGACACGAGGAGAAGAAACCAAATCAATCGCTCCATAAGGAACAACTAAATCTTCAGCGTGAATAAATTTACTTACCGCACGTTGTTTTAGTGGATCAAAGTAAACTTTCTTAAACGTAGAACCCACAACAGGAAGGTAGAATAACATCTGATCTAACTCAGGATCATACTCTTCCATTTCATAGGTAATCATATAATTCATATAATCTTTGACGCGCTCAGATTGCTTTACAAGCATTTCGTTCTGCGCACCAATAACAGAAGTGCGTACAGGACCAGTTGCAGGTAGCAACTCACGATACGCCTGCGCCTGAAACTGCGTGACAGACTCAGCCAACAATGGATGAATAACGCCAGAAGAACCTTCAAACGGCTCTGTACGATCCTCGGTCTTCATACCAAGGAACTCTAAGCCTGTTTTGTATGTATCTTCCCAATCCTCACGAGAAGCCAGATCATCTTCAATTGAACCAACTAAATCAGATGAAATGCGACCTAAATCAGCCTCATCAATAACATCAGCCAAGTTACCATCAAACGGAACACTCGCGGGAATATCGGCTTGTTCTTCAAACTCACCTACCACTGCGCTACCATCGTCAAACTCTGTGACACCGGGCTGCGCTGGCAAATCAATTACGTTTTGAAGAGATTCGGCTTCTGCAACCATTGGGTCTTGGGGCAATCCACCCGCACCTAATCCACGCTCTATAGCCATTTAATCTTCCTTATCTTCAATCACCGCCCCACATGTGGGACAAGTAATAGCGATTTCTTCTGGGTCTTCATCTGTTATAACTTCATCAACAACTATGACCTCATCTTCAGGTATGTCATATACTGGCATATCATCATAAGGGAGATGAACGTCTATTGTGATCTTAGGCATTACCTTGTTCCTTCGAATTTAAGACCACTAATTGCTGCGCCACCGCCTCGTGACTTGCCGCCACTGGTTGCGCCTTTGGTTGAAGCCTTTTTGGGTTCTGGGTCAACTTCCGTTAAAACTCCATCTCTTTCAACGCTTCCGCCTTTTATATACATAGAGACTTTTGGCTTGTTAACTGCGCCACCCTCCATGTACTGCATAGCAGCTTTAGGGTCCATTTTCTGCTGCACTGCTTCAGGCAACATTGAAAAACCTTTATATTTTTTTGGTGTTTTTGCCATTATTTTAATCCTTTAAAATTACCGCCACGACCTTTCATGACGCAGCCCTTCTTGGG
>UEXM01000508.1_pt1 | contig 40707 bp, 34 predicted proteins | sample 1796661 | NCBI WGS metagenome assembly UEXM01 (sample SAMEA4772469, study PRJEB27181) | metagenome | reverse complement strand
AAGCCTGTAATATTTTTAGTAACAGGCAAGACCAAGAAGTATGATAGACACGGAAACAGATATTACGACCTAGGAATATTTCCTGTCAGCGAGAACTCTATGGGTCTTGCTGAAGAGAAGGTCGGACAAGCAGTAGCATCCTACGAGAAGTGGTTTGCTCCTGACTCACAAGATAATATAGATAACTATATTATAAACACGCCTATTTAATTTTTAAAATTTATATTATGACTGAACAAAAAGAGAAAGTATTTGCTGATGGATTAATCAGCAAAAGAAACGAGAACGCTCCCGACTTTGTGATTATAAACCAATCATACAAGGTAGAAGAGTTTACTAAATTCTTGCAAGCTAATGCAAAGAATGGATGGGTAAACACCCAGACTAAGGTAGCTAAGTCTGGAAAGTATTACACTGAACTAGATACATTTGAACCTAAAACTAAACAAGCTAGTCAACCTGTAACGGATGATTTAGGATTTTAGTTTATAGCCCTTGAACAGGGGAGGTCGCTACTCCCCTTTTTTTGGCTCTAATGTTATGCTAAAAATAATTATCTCTATACTATATATATATTTTATTATTAATTATTTATTATTCTATATATATAAAGAAATAATCAACATTTTCAACAATCCCTTACTGACTAAGGCTTCAATCAACATAAAAACGACACATCAATGACACGAACCATCACTATCTTCCAGGATATTCTTAATACACAGACACCACATCACAGAGATGTAACCCTAGTGCTAGACAGAATAAGGGAAGGCAAGTCAAAAGAACTTGTAACACAAATCAGAAAAGAAAAAAACAAATCAGAGCGTAATTCTTTGAAACAAAAATTAGTTAGCATCTGCTTCAGTGGGAAGTTTTCAAAGCGTGCTGACAACTCCCTGCTTGAACACAGTGGACTTATATGCCTAGACTTTGATGGATATGCAAAACAAAAGGACATGATTCAAGACAAGGAAAAAATGATGAAGGACAAGTACACTTTTGCTTGCTTCATATCTCCTAGTGGTAATGGTCTTAAAACTATTGTTAAGATTCCAAACGATGCAGAGAACCATGTCAAATACTTTCAATCTTTAGAAAAGTATTACAACTCCAATCACTTTGACAAGACAAGTAAAAACATCAGCAGGGTATGTTATGAATCATACGACCCTCTAATATATGTAAACGAGAACTCAACCATTTGGGAAACTTTAGAGGAGGCAGAGTACAGAGAAGTGTCTGTAGCTAAAGACCAACCAACCATTCCAATCACAGATGAAAACAAAATTGTAGACATACTTGTGAAGTGGTGGAACAAGAAACATCCAATGGTAGAAGGGCAGAGAAACCATAATGTGTATGTGTTAGCTATGGCGTTTAATGACTATGGCATTAATAAAAACCTAGCACAGTACATATGTAATCAATATCAGTCTAGTGATTTTACATTATCCGAGATAGACCAGACCATAACTTCAGCTTATCAGAACGTATCTAAATTTAATAGTAAATACTATGAGGATGATGAGGCTATCTCCGAGATAAAACAAAAACTAAAAAGAGGTGTAACTAAATCAGAGATACGAACTCAACTCACAAGACTAGACATAGAGGAAGAGGTTATCGATTCTGTTCTTGTAAGAGCAGATGAAGAGAACAAGGAGATGAAGTTTTGGAACAAGAGCGAAAAGGGTGTAATAAAAATTATACACTATGTGTTTAAAGAATTTTTAGAAGACCACGGGTTTTACAAGTACTGTCCCGAAGGAAGTAAGACATACATCTTTGTTAAGGTTACTAACAACCTTATAGACCATACAAGTGAGAAGGAAATAAAAGACTTTATACTCGAGCATCTTAAATCTTTTGATGACATCAGCGTATACAACTACTTTGCAGACCAAACAAGATTCTTCAGAGAAGAGTTTCTTACCCTGCTGGGAACGATTGATATTCTTTTTATAGAGGACAGTCCATTTGCAAGTTACTTGTATTATAACAACTGTGCAGTACGAGTAACCAAGAAAGAAGTCAAGGCAATTGACTACCTAGATTTGGGAGGCTACGTTTGGAAAGACAGAATTATAGACAGGAATTTTAAAAGAGAGAGGGTAGACAAATCAGATTACAAAACATTTATAAATAATATTTGTTACAAGGACAGTAGTAGAACCACATCGATGGAGTCAACTATTGGATTCTTGTTGCATGGTCATAAGAATATGTCCTACTGCCCTGCCGTAATTTTAAATGATGAGATAATATCAGACAACCCTGAAGGGGGAACGGGCAAAGGTGTATTTAAAAATGCATTAGGGCATATGAAAAAGTTAATTACTATCAACGGAAAAGACTTTACCTTTGAGCGTGCTTTCGCATATCAGTTAGTGTCAGCAGACACACAGATAATAGCTTTTGATGATGTAAAAAAATACTTTGATTTTGAAAAACTATTTAGTGTCATAACAGAGGGGCTAACTTTAGAAAAGAAAAACAAAGATGCGATTACAATTCCATTTGAGAAGTCTCCCAAAATTATAATAACAACCAACTATGCTATCAAGGGTGCAGGTAATTCATTTGCTAGAAGAAAGTGGGAACTCGAATTACACCAACACTATCACGAAAAATTCGTTCCTCACGATGAGTTTGGTAAAATGTTTTTTACTGATTGGGATACTGAAGAGTGGTCTCAGTTTGATAACTACATGATAGACTGCTTGCAACTGTTTTTAAACAAAGGACTTATAAAAAGTAAGTTTGTTAATTTAAAAGTAAGACAGTTATCAGCAGAGACTTGCCATGATTTTATAGAGTGGTGTGGTCTTATAGATGGTGCAGTGCCCAACAGAAACTTTGTTGATGGAGGTAGGGTTAGTATGCAGACCTTGTACGAGGAGTTTGTGATTGAATACCCAGACTACGCTCCAAGGGCAAAGTATTCTATTTCAAGGACTCGTTTTTATAGATGGCTTATATCTTACTGTTTATTTAAAGATGGAGTAAACCCTAAACACGGAAGAGATGCATCGGGCAAGTGGATAATTTTAAAACCTATTGAGGAAATTGTTCCTCAGCAATCTATTGAGTTTTGAAATTTTATATAGACATAGCGATGCGTAACTCCTACGACATAATATTTAATGATGTTTTGCTGAAAGACTTTAGCAATACTTATTTTATGCACAACCCTAATGCAGATTTAAATGATGAGGTCCTTATGGATATGTTTAGGCATTTTAAATCTAAAAAAGAGTGGGACAAAGTAGTTAAGATTACAACATTAAGAGCAAAAATTAAATTTTATGATACAACTAAGAGACTATCAAGAGCGTATAGTAAACAAGGCGACTGAGGTAATAAAGCAGAATGGTTTTGTTTACTTAGCAATGGAGGTGCGTACAGGAAAAACCCTTACGGCTCTATCTATTGGAATAGAACTTAAAGCACAGAAGGTTTTGTTTATTACCAAAAAGAAAGCCATATCATCTATTGACAGGGACTATGATATGTTAAGACCAACTTATTTTTTACATACTATAAATTATGAAAGCCTGCACAAGGTGTCTTATGATTTAGATTGGGATTTAATAATTGTAGATGAGGCACATTCAATGGGTAAGCTACAAAAGCCCAGTAAGCGTGCTAGAGATGTAAAGATGCGTATAATAAAAAGCAAAGCAAATGTTATACTAATGTCTGGTACGCCAACTCCTGAATCATACAGTCAGATGTATCATCAAGTATATGGCATTCCCAACAACCCATTTAAAGAGTATACCAATTTCTATAAGTTTGCTCACAAGTATATAGACATAAAAATCAAACCCATCAACGGAATGCAGATAAGAGATTACTCTCATGGTCTTCCAACTATTATGGATGCGATGAAGCCATATACTATTGCGTACTCACAAAAAGAGGCAGGGTTTAAGGTAAAGACTACTGAAAAAGTACTAGAGGTAGAGATGGAAAAGACTACTTATGAATTAGCCAGCGAGTTAAAAAAGAAATTAGTCATTGAAGGAAAGAGGGAGGTTATACTGGCAGACACTCCAGTAAAGCTTATGATGAAACTTCATCAGCTTTATTCAGGAACTATAAAATTTGAGAGCGGAAACTCAGACATACTTGACTACTCAAAAGCTAAGTTTATACGCTCTAAATTTAAAAACACGAAGGTAGGTATCTTTTATGTGTTTAAAGCCGAGCTGAAGGCTCTAAAGGAGGTCTATGGAGATGAGCTGACCACAGAGCTTAGTGAGTTTGAAGAGACCAGTAAAAGCATAGCTCTTCAAATTGTAAGTGGAAGAGAAGGAATAAGCTTAAAACAAGCAGACTGTTTAGTGTATTACAACATTGCTTTTAGTGCAACCAGTTACTGGCAGAGCAAAGACAGGATGACAACTAAAGAAAGATTAGAGAATGATGTGTACTGGATATTTAGTAGAGGTGGTATAGAAAAGAAAATATACAAAGCAGTAACGGATAAAAAAGATTATACCCTATCACATTTTAGAAAAGATTTATTAAATTTATAATCATGGGACTCATAAGAAATAGTAATCAAGCAAAACAAGGTGTAGATTTTGAGGGTGTAGAGTGGGGAAAAATACACCCTACTGACATTGATTTTGTTTTAGAATTTAAGAACGAAGTTTTGATACTTGGCGAAGTAAAACGCAAAGGCTCAGACATGGCTTTGGGACAAAAACTATTATTAGAGAGGCTTTGTGATAGTTGGCACACTGGCAAATCTTTTATTATCTTTGCTCATCATGAGCACGATGATGAAACCACAGACATTCCTTTAGACAAGTGTGAGGTTTATAAACTTTATTATCAAGGGAATTGGTATGATAGAAGCGGCTCTGTAAAAAATAAAGTTGAAGAAATATTAAGGAATTTTAAAATTGAATTATGACTGAGCAACAGATTCAGTCAAAAAGAATAAAAGAACTGGAAGCAGATGGCTACTATGTTCTTAAATTAATTAAGACAAATAAGAATGGTATACCAGACTTAATTGGGATACCGCCTAACTGTAATGTAATCTTTAGTGAAGTAAAAACAAAAAAGGGTAAGGTCTCTCCTTTACAAGAGTACCGATTAAAAGAATTAAAAGAACATGGATTTATTACAGAAGTATACAGAGGCTGACAGGTTTTATGAGTTAGATGAAGCAGTTATTGAAACGATAGATTCTCTATCACTAGTAAATGCCACTCGAATGATACAACAAATTCAGAAATGTATTCCCTTATTAGAAAGAAAAAACCACCGCTCACAAATTATAGGCGGTGTACTAAAAGGAAATAAGCCCCTGTTTTTTGCCATGAGGTACATCTATGAAGAATTAGATGCCCCATATTTTTTTCAGTTGATTAAAATATCATCTGATGAATACCTAGACTTATATAACTTAAATAAAATCATATAAAATGTGTGTAGAATTAATTAAAAATTTAGTAGAAAAAGAATTTAATTTACAATTAATAAGAAAAACTAGAAGAAGAAAATATGTGGAGGCGAGAGCTGTATACTATATGCTTCTTAGGGACAAGGGAAGAATGAGTCTTCAAAGCATTTCTAAAACACTAGACAAGAACCACGCTACAGTAATACACTCTATAAAGAATTTTAAAGATTGGATGCTTTACGATACTAATCTTAAAAGCATCTATGAATCAATAGAGAAAAAAACAGACTTCTTAATAGAGATGAACCCCGAAGCTTTTGGCAGAACAAAGACTGAAAAAGAAATGTACGAGGTGGCGTATGAAGATATAAAAGAAAAAATAATAGAACAAGAAGTGTTACATAAAAAGAAATGTGAGGAGATGGAATCTAAGTACCGAGCCCTCAGAGGAAGGTATAGATTTTTATTACATAAGCTTAAAAAGAATGCTCCAAAGACCTATAGAATATTTAATGAACTAGAAACCAATAATATATAAAATATTTTTCATAACTTTATAAAACCAAATATTTATGTTATGGAATTTAGTATTGAAAATATTCCTCACATTGTTGAATGTACTACCTGCACGAAAAAGAAAAAAATCGACAGACTTTTAGAACTCGATGCAGATATGTATACCAACATGGGAATCGAAACAACTAAGACTGACAGAAAAATTGTAAAACGTAACTCTAGGAAAATTTATTACGCCATAAAACAAATAAATCCTGAATTAGGTACAAAGCTAATTCAAGCGATGGATTAAATTATGACGTATGAAATCTCTGGAGAATAAGAGAATCCAAAACATCAACTTTATAATGGATGATGTTCACGACTCTTCCAACTCAATCTACGAACATTTAGTGGACAAGGACTTTGACTCTCTAAAAGCAGATGTTCAAACCCTGATAAAGAAACTTAAATTAATTTTAGAATCAGTTCAGGATGAGTTATAAAGATTTTAGACCAAGGTTAAGCGGAGATAAAAAAATAGCTTACGATAATCTAAACACCAAAGAGAGACGCATACTTGTAATCGGAGACATACACGCTCCGTTTCAGTTAGATGGATATCTGGAGTTTTGCCAGGAGACTTATGCAAAACACCTGTGCAATCAAGTAATCTTTATAGGAGACATAATTGACAACCACTATACGAGCTACCATGAGACAGACACAGACGGGTATTCGGGCGGCGAGGAGCTCCTACACGCTATAGAGGTAGTGGCTGACTGGAAGAATGCTTTTCCAGTGGCTGATGTAATAATTGGAAATCACGACAGGATGTGTATGCGTAAGGCACAGACATCAGACATACCCAGCGCTTGGATTAAATCATACAACGAGGTATTGGGAACGAACTGGAACTGGAGCGAACGGGTGGTATATGACAATGTACAATACCTACACGGCGAAGGCGGCACAGCTCGTACAAAAGCAAAGAACGATATGATGAGCACGGTTCAAGGACATATCCATACGCAAGCCTATACAGAGTGGATGGTTGGAAGAAATTTTCGTATCTTCGGGACTCAGGTGGGATGCGGTTTAGACGGAACGTCATATGCTGCGGCATATGCAAGGCACTTTAAAAAGCAAGCCATAGGAAACGCTGTGATACTAGGAGGGCACACAGCTATAAACTGTCTAATGGATTTATAATGTTTGAACAAGACCAAGACATAAACAAAGAAAAAAAAGCTATAGAGCTTTACTTGAGAAGATTAGGAGGAACTTACAGAAAGCTCGGCATAGACGATGTAGACTTTAGAATACAAGGAGAGACCGGAGCTGTAGTCGGATACGCAGAAGTAAAAGTCCTGGACACGGAGATGAAAGATTCATTCCCGCTACTGGTTGAAGCTCGCAAAATTATAAAGCTTCGTGACAAGCGACTACACGCAGTAATGATATGGTCATGTATAGATGGTATCTACTATCTTCCTATAGAAGGACTGGTGGGTAGAGCACTCTGGTCAGAAGAAGAAGAGCTCATGCTATCCTTTGATAATAAAAAACTTTTTAAATATGTCAGACCCTAAACTAAACTTCGCTATAGCATTCCTAATCAACGGTCTGCTGTGCTATTTAATTTATAGAGCTATTTTTTAACACCTGGAAGAGGCCGAGAACCTGTAGACTTTCCTTGTTTTTTCTGTAAGTTAATTCTTTGTCTTATGTATTTTTGTTTAGCAGGATTACCTTTAGCATTTTTAAAGTCTTTTTCAGTATACTTACTTCCTTTTTTAGATTCTTTAGGCTTGTCCTTGAACATATCTTTTAGAAGTATCCTTCTTACATCTTTGTAAAAAGGCAATAAACCTACATTACCAGCAGCCTCAATCGCCATTCTCAAGGTTAGTTCATCCATATACTTCTGCTTAGTTTCTTCTTTTGCAGAACCCGTTAATCCCTGCGCCACTTTAACGCCCCTAGAAATGCTTCTAGCTAAAGGGGTATATGGTCCTAATAAAGCTTTAGTTCCAATAACCTCAGCTTTGCTTTTTCTTAATTCATTAAGTCCAATTTGACTAAACACAAGTGAGTTTTCAAACTCATCATATTCCTCTCCGCTTCTTAAATCTTCACCATATTGTTCGTTAAGATATTCTATTAATAAAGATATGGGTATAGCAGGTACGTTTCCTACGCTCCTTCGTAATATTAGCGTAGAACCAGTTCCCACTAACTGTCTCATTAGTTGATTTTCTAACCCATCCTCTTCTTCTTCTACATCTAAACCGAAAATACCTCCCATCACTGTATCAAACATATTGCTTAAAAATTGATATAGTATCATGTAAGATGTCATACGAGCTACTGACCCAGCAATAAGACCAGCGCCTTGACCTTTACTTATTTCCCCATCTGTATACAAAGCCCTAACTGCTTTTCTGAAAGTAGAGTACTCAAATAAAGTAAACCTAGCCATATATCCATTAGCCTGTTTATATACTTTAACCCATGTTTTGTCTCCTTTTTTAGGTTGTAATTTTAAGATTCCACTATAAGGATTAACCGTAGTAGCCATTCTAATATTTTCATCGTCAGCCTTTTCTCTTGCTTCTTTTATTTCATCAGGATATTTGGCAACAAAATCATCTATGTTTTTAAAATCTTTTGAAGTTAATTTTATTTCTTTTCCAGATTTTTTAGTAGCTTCGGCAAATGCCCTTACGAAAGTATCAAAGTATAAAGGCCTTGATATAGCTTTATCAGGAGTAGATATTAAATTTTCTGATATCACCCTAGTTGCTTCTACCGGACCTTTTATAATCGGTAAATTATTATACAAATAATTTATTGTTTCAGACACTGGATTTACAGCTTTACCTCTTTTATCCTTACCTCTTTCATACAAATTAGTATCCGCCAACTTACCTGTTAAAGCCTCTTTGTTATATAATTTTAAAGTTTGACTACTTCCTATGGCATCCAAAACTTCAGCACCCTCAGCACCCATAGAATATTTTCCATAGTTTTTAATTCCGGTAGCCAAGCCTTGTGGATTTGATAATAAAGCAAATGAAAGGTTACTTCCTAACTCAGCTCCTGCTCTAGGCAAAGAAGCGAGCGCAGCATAGTATCCTAACTTTTTAGCTTTGTCTAAAAACTTATCTGCAACTCCTATCTCTTGGTATGTATTATCAAATATAATTGAGTTTATTTCTTCAAAAGCATCCTTAATAGCTTTAGCTGTTCCTTTTTGCAGCTTTGTTGAATTAGGGTCAGACTCTATTGTTTCTATAACATTTGATAAGGTTTTATTTACAATCCTAATAGGCATAGTCATGTGAAAGTCTAGTAAGGTTTCCTTTGCCGCTCTGCCTGCTGAAGATATAGGGTCAAAACTAATAGGCTTCGCTCCCGGTGTACGCTCGAGTAAAGTTTTTGACTTTGTAGAAGGCTTGGTCATCCTTTCTCTTTTATTGTTAAGCATTTTTTTAACATCATCTTCGTTCTTCATGATAACATCATGGTGAACATAATTGGAAAACAAGTTAACCCTATTACCCCTCAGCACTCCTGAAGTAAACAATGCTTTTTCTGCTAGAGACTGATTAGCTTGGTCAATTAAATTTAAGGCTTTCTTTTCTCTAGGAGTTAAGCTGTTTAGTATTTTATCATTATCAATCTTTCCTTCAACAGTAAACTCTTTTTTTATTTCTTCTAATATTTTAACGTCATTATCTTTAAGAAAATTTTGTTCTTCAGATTTTATAGCATCAACAGTTGCGTTTATAAAATCTAGCGCAGATGCAGTGCCTTTTTTACCATTATTTGATTCAAACTCTCTTTGCAATTGATAAGCCATTATCTTGTACTTGGCTTTGATAGATTGGTTTAATAATCTTTTAGAGAATCTACCTCTCTTCCCCTGAGTCAATAAAGCTTCAGCCTCAGAAAGTATGTTGTCAATTTTTCCTAAAGCAACTTCATACTTAGAATATTCAGAAGCTAGATAATCAAAAGTTTCACGAGCAATGTCTTTCTTGTTAAAGTTGCCTAAAGCCTCGTCTATGTTTGTTAACGGAGCAGCTCCTATTTGTTTTCCTATAACATCTCTTACCCCAGACCTGCCGAATAAAGTTTTTACTTTTGCAATAGCTCTTTCAACCCCCTGCTCTAACACATTAAATTTTATTTTACCTACGGCAGGTGCAATTATTTTATTTTTACGGCTTGCCTCTATAGAGGTGACTAAGTCAGCACCAGCTTTAGGAAAATACCCATTCTCTATATTTGATAAAACATTTTTTAGTTTTTCTACCTGGCTGTAGTTTTTCTTACCATCCTTTTCGGTGACTAGCCCCTCAATATCTTCTTTAGATAAAGAATTAAGATAATCGGCAAGAACTTTTTCAGGCTTTATTAAAGAAGGAACTACAATTCTATTAGATATTATATTTTTTATTTCTTTTTTTAAGTTGTATTTCTTTTTCTTACGAGGCTTCTTTGATTCTTTTTCAACCTTTTCCTCTATAGAGTTTAATAATTCATCTGCTTGTTGGAGCGCTAAACCTTTTTCAGGTAATGTAAGAACAGATTTTGTAGCCCCAAAAGCTTTTGCTAATGACAGGTAAGAATCAATTTTATTTAATGGTATTTGATTTATATTTATATTAAATAAAGACTCTAGCGCAGGAAATAAATCTTTAGCCGTTCCTATTTTATTTTTAATGTTTTGCTTTGCTTTCTTTCTTAACTCATTTGCGTTTTTAATTTTTTCTGCCAGCTCAGCATTTCTTAAAATTTTATCTGCATATTCAATAAACTCCTCTACCTTAACTTCATTGTCTACGTTTAAGCTATTTATTTTGTTGGTCAAGACAAAAGCTTGAGTGGTTGTTATTTGCGCTTTGCTTTTAATACCTTTTATAAATTCTTTTATCTGCGCTCGTTTCTTTTTAATATCAATCTTAGCTTCTCTTGCCGCTCTAGCTTCCAATCTAATCTGGTCTTTAAGAGCTTTAGCTTCATCAACTGTTATTTCTTTTTTAGGCGGTGCTGTAAGTTTTTCAGCAGAAGGCCCTTTCTTTTTACCAAACGCTCCGCCTTCAACTGCCTCACCCTTTTCATCTATCGCTGGTTGTGAAAGCTTTTGCTGCTCCTGCAACTTTAATAATTCAACAGGGACTCTTCCCTCTTCAATACCAACCACTAAATCAATATTAGCAGGCGTTGGCTTTGCTCCCGTAAGTTCCTCAAACTTTACTTCCAACTCTATAATTGAAGGGGTTTTAGGAGTGGATTTTATTTTTTTCTTAGCTTTTTTTATTTTAGCATCAGTGTTATTTTGTTTTATAAATTGAATTACTTCTTCTACTGTAATTCCTAAAGACTTTAATCTTTCGCTTGTATCTACAGGCAACTCATCTTGTTTTGCAAATCGTGACAGCCAGCCATCTTCTAATGACAAACCTTCAGGCTGACCCATAACATCAAAAGAATCATTAATCCAAACCTTTTCTATTTTAGACTGTTTAGGAGTTTTTCCAGTTAATCTTTCCCAGCTTTTTGAAGTAAACTCTAAACCAAGTAAATTATTTAAATCTTGCTCTTCAATTAAAGTTGATTGTAATTCTTTGTTTTTCTTAATTCTATCTTCTTCAGTGCGTATTGTTTCTGCTATCTCTCTGACATTGTTACTATTATCTGCTATATAACTAGGGCCTTCTTCTTCCTTTATACCCTCAATAATAGGAGCTTTTTCTCCAGCATCTATATCTATAACCTTTTCAAGTATTATCTTTTCATATTTTGGCCTAGTAGAAGGAGCAACTTCTTTGTTAGTTCTCTTGTTGATAATACTTTTTATAGAGCCATCTTCATTAAATAAAACCTGAACTGTTCCTATGGTAAAAGGTTCAGTAATTTTTATTCTTTTGGTTTTAAAAGATTCTGTCTTTTCTCCTTTTCTCCACTCTGAAAATGGGGTAGTTACTCTTCCTGCCAAAAAGTTTTCAATGTAATCTGCAAAAAACTCAGCATCATTTGCCTCTAAAGCTAATCTTCTCTGTAAATCAGCTACGACCTGTTTAGGATTTGTTCCCTTTTCCTTAGCTTTATTTAGTTTACGCTCTATTACCTCAACCTCAAGTTCCGCATCCCTTCCCAATAAAACCTCATTATCACCCTGCTTTACGGGTTTTTTTAATGTTATATTTCTTGGGGCGAAGTCTAAAGTTTTTCTCTCAACCTTCTGGTCCTCAACAATGACCCCTTCTTCCTGTAATTTTTGGGGTGTATCCTTGTCGGTAGGCTTTGAGATTGGCTTGTCTCCTTCTCCCACTTTTGTGCTATCTTCGGTAGATTTTGATACATCCACCTTCTTTGAGCCTGGCTTCTGAATGGCATCTTTTTCTTGTTTAGTTAATTCATCTAATTTTTCTAGTATATCTTTTTCAGAAGGCTCAGTAATACCTTCTTCCTGCAATGCCTTAATTGCATCTTCTTTTGTGGCTTCTTTAATAGAAAGCTCAACTCCACCTTCAAGACTAATCTCTTCAAGTCTATCATTAATTTCATCAATACGGTTTCTTTCTTTTTTTGACAACGCCTGGTCTTTACCTGCAATTAAGTTTTCAAGCTTTCTTTTTTCATCAACCAAAAGCATAGCCTCAACTTTTTTGTCTTGAGATATATCTAGGTCTGAAGTTTCATACACTAATGATGCGGCATTATCATACGCTTCTAATATTGCTTTAGCTTCCCCCTCACTAAGAATGTTATTTTTTACTTGTTTAGCCAGTGTACCTTCTAAAAAGAGCCTACTGTCTGGCGAAGATATTATTTCAAGCCGGTCTAGTTCCACAGTGGGCTTGCCTTTTTCTATTTTAAAAGCTTCTGTTATATCTTTGTACTTAGATTTATCTATAATTTTATTAAGTTTATTCTTACGCCTTTTTTGAGATATCGCTCTTATTCCAGGAGACAATGTATTTAAAGGAGCGCCAACAGCACCTCCTATTAAAAATGTATCTAAAGTTTCACCAACAATATTTACAAACGCTTCTTCATCTCCAGTAACAAAAGCATCAAGCATTTTTTGTGACAGTAAAGTTGCCGTCTCTGAACCTCCTTCAATTCCAAAACCTTTTAATAAAGAATTACTAATTTTTTTTGCAGTTACTAAAGCCTGGTCTTTTGTTTTTCCTACGAGCTGTTTAAATATACTTTTAGGTATTAATTTTCTAGTATAGTTTTCAAAAATCCCTTCAGCAGTTCCTGAGCCTACTGCGTTTATAAAAGTTTTATAATCTAAATCTTCTCCCTTTTCTTGTAAGGCTCTACTTTTTTCCGCCGCACTACCCGCTCCAATAACTCCAATACCACCTGGAATAAAAGCTAAAGCCAAAGACGGTGCTGTGCCTACAACTTCGTCTAGTAAACGACTAAGGCCTCTAACTACGTTCTCTGAAAATATATCTTCAGTTATTCCTGTATCGTATTGAGTAACCGTTTCTTGTATCTCCTCAGCACTTTGTTTAAATTTTCTAGCAGCCTCATTTGAAGCTTCAGTTATTCCCATAACTCCTCCTTGAGCATTAGCTATGCTGGAAATAAAATTTTCTCTTTCTTCTAAAGGTAATTCATCAAGATAAGATTGCAGCTCAGGGTTAAAAGCGGTGGCTGCGTTTATTGCGTTTTCAGCAACAAGCATTGGTATTCTAGCGATGCCACTTGCCATTTCCAATGCATTTGCTTTAAACTTTTTAAAAGCTTCGCTATCTTCTTCAACAGGTTCTGGTTGCACCAAAGAACCAACCTGCGATGGCAATTCCGTATCTTCTTTTTTTTTTAAACCGTATTGTTTTAAAAAAGACTCTTTGTTTTTTGTGTATAGTCCATCACGAGAGACAGCATTAAAAACTTTATCCTGGTATGTAGGGTCTTGAAACTGAACATTAAACTCGTCTAAAGTTTTAGTATAATATCCGTCTCTAACTAAAACATCATATAACTTTTGTATTTCTTCCATACTATGTAGGGTCTAATTCTCCAGGAGTTTTTACTGTAGATGTTGTTGCTGTTGTCGTTCCTGTTGTCGTTCCTGCTTCAGGAGGCACAGCATCAGGGTTATCCTCAGGGGTTTTTCTTGCGTCTAATTTATTATATATATCATACATACCCGCTATGATTCCGTCAATAACATTTCTTAATGTAGCATTGTCTTCTTTGTCATCATAGTTAAATGTTATATTATTTCCATCGGTAGTAACTCCTGACAAATCTTTAACGAAAGGCGTTAATTCTGTAGGTAGTTTAATTTTTAAAACATCTTTACCAAATGTACTTCCAACTCCACTAACTTCTATTTTATTCATTATAGACTCTGTTCCAGGAAGAGGAAATATATCTTTCACAATATCATTAACTTTATTAGTCTTATCCACATCAGGGTCTTTTATATTTTCAATTTGTTCTGAAATAGAAACACCCTGCTCTTTTTTAGCTACCTCTGATTTAGTTTGATATGTGCTAGAGTTTTCAGTTGATATTGCGGTTCTTTTTCCAAACAAACCTTTTTCTTTTCTCTCTCCTATCGTGTTAGACTTTAAATATCTTTGCTTAGCGGTTTCTGCTTTAGTTGCATCGTAGTTAGGATTAACAGCAGCCATTAAAGAAACAGCAGTTTCTTCTCTTGCCTCTACACCATCTCTCATTATTTTATTGATAGTCTTGTCTTCGCTCCCGTCTCTGTATTGAATAACATACGAAGTCTCTGTTTCGTAAACATTATCTATAGCATTGTTGTTAGCTTTAATTTTTTCTAAAGACTCTCCTGCAATACTACCTCCAGATGTAAGGTCTAAAGCTAAACCAAAACCTATCTCTCCCTCTTGCTGAGCTGTTCTTTCCGTAGCAGTAAGGCCTGAAGGTTTAGGGGCTAAAGGAGCTTTTTTCTCTTTAGGTAAATACACTTCTAGCAGCGTGTCAAACTTATCTACAGCATAGTCCATCTGTTCTTTACTTAAAGTGGTTGAGCCATCTTGATTTAGTAAAATCATTTTAGACATTTTTCCGTCTACTGTACGAGCTTCATCTGGGTTTTTTGTAAAAGAAAAGCCCTCATTTAGTGTATCTGTTAAATATGTACCTGCTTTTTCATCATCAAGGATGCCTCTAACTTGGTCTAGTCTTGCTTGTTTTATTTTAGCTTTTGTGTCTTTATCAGCATTCGTAACAGCCATATATGCTGATTCAATGGTGTTTCCAAACCCATCTCTTATTAGTCGCTGTCCCACACTTTCAGCTAATGAAGCAGCTGCTTTGTTAGCATCAAAACTATTATACATAGATGATGCTGCCTGCATAAGCTCACTTGCATTTAAAAATTCATTAGGATTGTCGCTCATTACATAAGCGCCATCTACTAATTCTTTTTTAGCTACATTAACTTCTGAGGTTAAAGGGTTGATGTATATGCCTGTTTTTCCAAAATCAAACATACTCTCCGCTTGTGCTCTTAAATACAACATTTTTTCTTTTGCCAATGTGCCATCAGCAATGCCATCCATTACAGCATCATAGTTTTCATTATATGTTTTAAAAGCTGATAAAACTAAATCCGTTCCTTGTGTTCTGTTAGCACGATTACGCATATAGTCTTTGGTGCTTAAAGCTCCCGACTTCCATAGTTTGTTGTTCATACCGGCAGACCCGGTTATAGAATTAATACCATTGGTAAGCCATTCATTTGCTTCAGCATCTTTGCCTAATGGTGTTTCCACCATTTTTTTCATGTCAGCAGCATAATTTTCTTGCTCTTTAACACGAGTAGCTTCTCTAGCCTCTTCCTGTAGTGTAAGTGTTTTAACAACGTCTTTACTGACTGATAACCAATCTACTCCTCCAGAGTCAATTAATGGCTGTGCTTTAAATCCTATTTTTGTAGCCATAAAATACTATTATTTTCTTCTATTTCTAAAATATTGTTTTTGTTCGAATGGACTCATGCCGCTAAAAAAATCTCTCGGATTGTCATATCCTACTGAAGATAAATCTGTATAATTACTGCCATATGCATCAGCTAAAGATTGGTCAAAATTTGGTATAACAGGGTTGAGATTTCCAAACTCTCCTATTGTCATTGTTCCGCTTATATCTCCTTTTCTTTGTGCTCTATTAAACTGTCTGGTTAGTTTGTTTACAGCAGCTGTTTCTGGCGTAGCAAAATATTCTGGAAGAGCCGCCCCGGCCATTTTAACACCTTCACCTACAGCCTCAATTCCTCTTTGACTTTGCTGCTCTGCTCTTATCTGAGCCAACATAGCGGCCTCTTGTTGACCTTCAACTTCTTTTAAACTAAGGCCTGCTTGCATACTAGCCAACCTAGCGTCTTCTCCCGCTGCTAATTTTTGTAAACCAAAAAGCTCTTGCCCCATGGCGGAAGCAACTCTTCGTTGACCTTGTTGTTGTGCCATTTGAACTCTACCAGCAGTAGCAGCTACCCCCCTGGTTTCTCCTTCAGCACCTGCTTGTAAAGCTTGAGCTCCTGAAGACAGTAAAGCCTCACGCTCTAACTCGTAAGCCTCTTTAGGTATTGACAGCCCCTCCAAGTAGTTTACATCTAATCTTTTCCTAGCATCAGCTAATGCTTCATCAGCAGCTCGTTCTGCTTTTTGTTGTGCTTTATTTTGTTGTTTTGCTTTTACAAACGAAGCTGTGGCTGTGCCTGCTGCTGCTGCAATTTTTGCAGCTGTTGCAATTTTTGCTGCTGTTAGGCCCACAGTTACTGCTGTTCCTGTAATTACTCCCATGTTATAATACTTTTATCATTTCTTTAGTGTAGCTATCTCCTTGAATATAACCCAGCTCTTCATATGTTTTAATAAGACCATCGTGTTTTATAAGAGCGTATGTGAATTTGTTTCCTGCGCTTTGCGCTACTCTAGTAAGAGCGTCAATCAACAAAACTAAAGCAGCCTTCCTGTTGGCTCTATCAGTATAATCTTTGTTAGAAATAATCCAATCTACCCAAGCTACTTTTGAATTTGTCATATATATAAATCCTGCACAAACAGGTATTTTTTCATCATAAACTATTAAACCACCTTTACCTTCATCTGGTAAAAAATCTTTAACAGGTGCTTCCCATTTCCAATCTTTCCACCAACCTACTAAAATCTGCTCATAGTCAGACTCTTCAAGTGGTCTAATATTTAATTTCATTCACCTACAAAGATACTAATTTTAGGGATAGCTTTTCATTACTTCAGACTCTACAGCAAATAGTTCCGTAGCTGTGCTATCTGTATTTGTTATTGTAAACAAGCAGTAATGTCCTAATACTCCATTTGATTCAGCTTGCTGATTCTTAATGTACATTATAAACCCATCCTGTAGGGATATAGCTACTGCTCCAGTTATAGAATTATCAATAACAATGTTGTTGGTATTGTTTTGTAAGTCTATGTTTATTGCCGTTACTTGACCAGCCATTTCTACTGCGCTATATGGAGGAGGCGCAAAGTATATAATGTCGCCAACACTAAGGTCGCTGCCAATAGCTATTAAAGGGTCTGTTGCAAAATTAATTATAGTGCTCGTTCCTACTACACTTACCGAAGTGCTTCTGCCTATACCATTTACTGAGCGCATAGGGTATTCTTTTGTCTGAGCTGGAAGTGTTCCATTGTTTCTTACAAAAGCAAACCACGCCCCTTCTTTCTTTTCAAACCATGTATAATCTATGCTTGCATCAGTTTGTATGTCACTATCTAAGGTTACAGACCAAGCCTTATCTGATTCTAAATTTATAGTTTTAAATAATTTATTTTCTAATGGCATATCATTAAACACACTTGTTAATGTTGAATTATACTGAACATTATAATAATTGTTTCTTAATTCATTGGTATTGTGTCTAAATAAGTTACCTCCTTTAAAAGAATAAAAGTAATTATTCATTCCTATCATCCAATCTGGGAAGTAAGAATAAAACGAAGGCCAGCCTTTTGCTGTGTCACTATAAGTTAAAGTGTATTGAAGTGAAGGGTCTCCTTGAGGTGGTATAATTGGCGGCTGTAAGTTTGGGCAAATAACATTATCATACATTAAATTGTTTTGTCCACCCATGTATCCATGATAATAACACTCATAACCAATAACACCGTAAGCTCCGGTAACCGTAAGCGTTACATCTCCATAAAAATATTCATAGGTGTTTCCGTCTTGTCCAGTTTTAGTTCCTACACTAAATTGACCTTCATAATCTATTGTAGATGTTTTACCATAATTTTGAAAAGCTATAGGATGTGAAGACGGAACGCTTGTAAAAACAAAAATTCCTGTTCCACTACCATATAAGCCATAATTACCTCCAAATACATATTTATTTATTCCTCCAATATTTTCTATAGTTACCGCATTTGTAGATTGTAAACAATATTCAGGTTGGCTTGGACCTACAGGTGCTGGTACAGGAGAAGGTACTGGAGCTGTAGGCACTGGACTAGGGGATGGAGCTGTAGGCACTGGACTAGGCGCTGGACCAAAACATATATTAGCTCCATTGCAGTCGTATTTGTTTGTTACTGTGCCGTTATTTTCAATTAAAAGCATTCCTGTTCCTGTAGCAGGAGTACTGCCAGGAGTAGCTATATAAAACTGATTGCTTCCTATAAATGGAGTAGTAAGACTTGCATCTAACCAAAAGTGCTGTGTACCGCATACCACATTGCTATAACTATTTACATCAGAATATACAGTTACTGGACAATTAGTACAAGAGGTAGGTTTTACAAAACTACCATTTCCTTGAACTTGATTAAATTGCCATAAATAAGAAGTAGGAGGCGTAGCCGATGGTGCGGGTGTAGGGGCTGTACATTGAGAACAACCATTTAACCCATAGTAGGCACTGGACACTACTTGTTGTCCGCTATTTCTTAAAGCTGTTACTTGCCAACAATATCCATATATAGAATATACATCAAAAATGTTTAGCTGAGGATTCCCTGGAAACGTCCAATCATTTTTTATGCTAGAATCATCACAGCGAGTAAATTCATAATAAAAAGCCATACGGATTTATTTAACTACAAATTTACAAATTTAATTGCTTGCATCTTTTAGAGCAAGAAGCCTGATATCTGAAGAGTATACTTGTCTTTCATACCTGCATTTGCTGATAAATGAAGCGGTTTAGAATCCCATATATAGCCATCTCCAGCGTTCCAATTATCGGATGTTTTCCAAATATTATCTTCTTCAGATTTGTACTGTAACATATGTCCAACTTTCCAAGGCTCAAGATATATATTAGCCCTTACCTTTGTTCTCTTGTCATCAGGAAACCTTTTGTTTATTTGAAAAAAAGTATCTCTATGTAAAGCAATTGTATTTCCTGGAGGCTGTAATATACTAGAGATAGTAATTACTTCCATTCCAGTTTGTTTTCCTAAGTCTTTAAAATCTACCTGTTTGTCTGTGTACCATAGCTGCTGAATTACAGTATTATCTTTAGTATACGTTTCTCCTAGCCCATACTCTTCGTGTATGTCTGTTAGCTCATCAAGCTGATGCGCCAAACAAGTTCCTTTATGAACTGAATAATCTTGCATTGGAGGTAAAAAATAACTCCAATCATAATCTAATTTTATTTTTTTTAACATTATAATATATATTTATTGGTTATTACTTCATCTACTCCTGTGTTTTCTTTCATCCACATAGCTTCTTTATAAGTGTTTAATATTGGTTTGCCTTGAATATTAAAAGAGGTATTTAATAATACAGGGTGATACTCTAGCAAATCATATATAAATTTATTTTGTTTTTCAGTAACTGTTTGAAGCCTACAAGTTTTATCTACATGAGTTATTCCAGGAAACCGACTATCTTTTACTTTTACATTGTGAGTCATCCACCTGTGCCTGCCATAAGACTTAAAATATTGACGGGCATCTTCTTCTCTACACACTCCGGCAAAAGGTCTAAACCACTCTCTATTTTTTACCTCTGAGTTTAATCTTTCTTTTACTCCTTGTTTGGGTGTGCAAAGTATAGAGCGATTTCCTAAAGCTCTAGCACCGTGTTCTGCTCGTCCTTGTATTAATCCTATTATTTTACCCTGTAATAACATTTGAGACACTTCGCCTACACTTATATCTTTACCTTCAGGTATATCATCGTATGGTTCAGAGCCTAAGTAAGTGCTGTCTATAGGCTCAGAAGGTTTAATTAAACTTAATAAACACCCTAATGCTATACCTCTATCATCTGAGTTAGGAGAAACAAAAGCTTTATATGTGGTATTGTTTAATATATTCATAGCGCCGCCGCCAGCAAACTGTATTTCTCTATCTGGATATTTAAATATAAAAGGCAATGCAATATCTGCAAACTTTTTTTCAAACATATACTGATTAGCATAGGCAAGGTCTTTAGATTTTTCATCTTTTTGATGACAACCACAAAACATTTCTGACCAATTTTTATGAGCTTTATCTATCTCGTTGCTGTTACTCATATCATATAAACGAGTTACATAACCAAACATTTCATCATCTCTTTTTCCATATGATGATAGCCCCATAGCTTTACCGGCATAAGTTAAATTACCAAACCACCAATCCCTTTCTCTTGTTATGTCTCCCATATAATGCCCTAAAGCAGCGTAAGGAACACATAAATCTTTTTCTGATTGATGTATAAGTTGAGGATGTTGTCCTTTCTCACCTAAATATATATTAAAATGACCATTATCAGAACCTCCATCAAAAGAAACAATTAAAGATTCCTTAGCCTCTGAATGATACATTACATTACAAGCGTGTGCTTCATGATGTGGAACATACAATACATTAGCAGCTCTTAAATCTTTATTGTGTTCTTGAGGCCAAGAGTTTGTCATAGCATAATCATATTCTTTTGCCCCGTGTTTTAATTCAAAGTAATCTAATATTTCATTTAAAACTTCAATAGGGTTAAGTATGGGATGGTAATAAAAAAATGCTGCATTTTTTATTTGCACCCATCTTTCTAATTCTATTACCTCAAGAATGTCTCCTCCATAAGATAGAGCTATTGCTGCATTATGAGACCCGTGTATTCCTAAATTAAATTTTGCCATAATATAATTCACCCCAAAGGTCTTGCCAGTTGTAGGGCTCTGATTCCCAAGGGTATTTATTGTATTGAATTTGTTTTCTGTCAAAGTTTAAAGACTTTCTGTGATGGTCTATTTCACCATTGTAGCCTCTAACTATATTTATGTAATCACTATATGTAGACATCCTAGAGCCATAAAAGTTTTTAGCATTGGCGCATATAATAGTGTCTAAAACTAACTCATGGCTTTTGCTAGACTGTGTTAAGTCTTTTAAAAAAATAGTATTATATTTTTCTTTTAAAAAATCAAACATTGATAAGTCAGGTTCATCAGTTGCTATGTATAAAGGTACTGATTTTCTGACACTTCCATCTAATAATGCTTCAAGATTCTTGTAAAGGTCTTCTGTCCATTGTGTTTGTGTATATTTAAAATCTCCTCTTCTTATATGCACAGCGTCATAGTCGCCAGGCATAAGTTTTTTTGACTGTACAAAAAACTCTTCTCTAAACTTTATACCATCTTTTACTTTTTGCTGTATTATCCTTCTTGCGTTGTCGTTAGGAGGATATACATGGTATCCAAAATGTCCCAATAAATTTCTAGGAAAATGTATGATTTTATCTTCACACATAATATCATATAAAAATTCTCTGTTGTCACAATTAAATTCGTTAAAGTGATTTATATCTTCTATACTATGGTATATAAGACCTTTACCTATAAACTTTTGAGGACCCCAGTTTATGTCTGTATCGTTAAACATTACACATTTAATGTCTTTACATATACCATCATAGTTTTGTATCTCTGAAGAATATTTTACAAGGTCAGTATCTTTATAATCGATACAATCAAAATTATCTGTAAACGCTTTTTTATCTAGTATTTCCCAAATATCCCAAAAAGTTTTTTTGTCGTGATGCTCTGCTAAAAATAAACAATACCCTGGAGGAGGTAATATAATTTTTCTTCCTGAAACATATGACATAGCTCCAACCATCTCATAGCACATCCGAATATTATTAAAACCACCCCACCACCAATCAAAAGATATATATCTATCCTTCATAAGGAGTAAACGGTTCTGCGTAAGTAAAGTGTGTGTATATATTGTCAAAGTAAGTCCCTTGATAATTATCCAATCTTCCGTGCATACAGCATCCAGATTCAAACATAATCATTTGACCGGGTTCAACATCTACTCCCCACCACTGATTATCATGGTCTTGAATATTTAAATTCCAAGGAGCATCTTTTCCAAGAGTAATACTAGAAGCAACATGATGGGTATCTTGTCTGTCAAAATGCGCATTAAAAATGGTGTTATTGCTATAACTTCTTACGCCATAAACTACAGCTGGGTTTAAATCTCTTTGACACCACTCTTGATGTAAATCAAGCATGGTTGATTTTATAAAATTTACTTTATCTTGGTGTTGATTTATGTCTTGTAAAAAACTTACTTGTTTTGAATAAGCCTCCTTCCCTGGATAATTTTCTTCTTGAAACTGAGCTCTGTCATAAAAATCAACAAGTATACTATATACCGCTGGAGGCACATCTAATACTTGAAAACCTTTTTTGGTTGCTCTAGTAATTGGCTGTAGTGGACTAGGGTCATACGGAACATACTTCCTCTCTTCTTTTATTAGCATCATAATTATATTTAATTAAATTTAACAACTTCCTGTCAATGTAAAACTTGAACCATTCCAATATTTATATGTAAGACCTTGCGTATAATATCCAGCACTAGCATTTGAATTACAACTACTATTAGCATATGCAGTAGTAGCAGAGCTTAAACTGGAGGCGTTAAAGAAATAATTTCCATAACTACCTGAACACACAGTAGAACTGCTTTTTTGCACATATAAATTATAGCATTGAACCACTGGGGCTGGAACAGGACTAGGCGCTACTGGAGCAGGACTAGGGGCTACTGGAACTGGCGTTGGACTAGGAGGTACAATAGGAGCAGGCACCGGAGCTGTAGGCACTGGACTAGGTACAGGACTAGGGCTAGGCGCTACAGGCGCTACAGGACTAGGAGTAGGGGTGGGACTAGGGCTAGGCGCTACAGGCGCTACAGGACTAGGCACAGGACTAGGAGCAACAGGAGCTGGAGCTGGAGCAGGTACAGGCACAGGTATTGGTGCTGTAGGCGTTGGCACAGGAGTAGGAACACTACACGATTGCCCCGCCATTAAAACTCCGCTTATTTGTTGCCTTACAATACTGTCATCGGAATACCATCCGTTTTGTGATATAGTTGATAAATTCGCATCATCATAAATCGTTGTTGCGTTTGTAAAACTTGCTGTATCAAAATAATATGTTGCTAGTGTTGCCATTTTTTAAAATTAATTACAAATACCTTCTCCATAAATATAACCTGAGCCTGGACTTATTTCTACAGCTTTCCCATTTGGTAAACAAACACTAGGCGGAATAAACCACACTTTACCAAATGTATTAGTAACACTGCTTAATAAGGTTGTTCCTGCCGCATCTGTATAAATGTAATCTGCGCCCACTGGACACGCACCGCTACCACTATGATAATAGGTTTGTGTCGAAGAGCTAGGCCCATTAACGCAAGCATCTAAATAACTGCTCCAATATACATTAATACTTGTCATAGTAAATGCCGTGGTGCTTGTTGTTGGCGCTGGTACAGGAGTTGTAGGTACAGGCACAGGGCTAGGCGCTACTGGCGCTGGCACAGGCACAGGCACAGGCACAGGCGTTGGATTTGGATTACAAACCCCAGCTGTATCTATATTAGAAGCTGTTCCTAAATCTGTCATTCTAAAAATTCCCTGTGACTGTCCATAACCTTGATTAGGCTCTCTTACTCCAAAATAATTATTTCCTCCTTGAAATATTGTTGTTAATGCTGCATCTGTATAGAAGAATGTGCTATTAGCATATGTAGTAGCAAACGAACTAGAAAAACTATAAAGAGCTACAGAGGCTGAGGGACACGATGTAGGGCTTGTAGAGCTACCCGTTCCTGGTTCAATTAACCATCGATATACTGGTGTTACCGGTACTGGAGCTGTCGGAACAGGTGTAGGTGGAAAAGTACACCCTGTACAAGCATCTGTAGTGCTTGTTGTTGAATAACAAAGTTTTTGTGAATTAGACTGTCTATAGTCCCAAATTAAATATAAAAAATTACCGCCAGCAGGCAAAGTAAAACTTGCTGAATATTGGTCTGGGTTAGTTTGACTTGATATAGGAGTAACATTAGTTGATGCCGCCAACAAAGCGTTTATGTCAGTACCATTATTATCGTAAAAAGTTCCAGTTCTAAGATATCTAAATTTATTTTTAGATGGGTCAAATACAAAATCATCAGTAGATTCTTTTTTACTTATAATAGAAACTATTGCTCCATCTCCCGGAATAAACCCTCCTCCTTGCTGCCCTGCTTCTTGTAAATATTGTGACACTATAGGATTAGTAGTACTATTTCCAAAAGTAACAGATGTGTTTTTAGGTGGTGAATTAAACCCGCCGTCACTCCACCTATATATATTTGTAATTCTTTGAGACGCATCAGCATTACTGGTTATTGAAACATTAAATACAGTCATGGTTGCAGCCTGAGGACAGCCAGCAGTAACATCTATTGTTTGAGCTGATAAGCTATCGTGTGATATATTTATTTGAACAGTATCTGTAGTAACAACATTTTTATTAAAAGTCAATGTACCGTCTTGAAACACCACGCCGGTAGTGTGAGATACGCTATTGTAAACCGCTGTAATAGTGTATCCTACTCCGCTTATTGTAGTTTCAGAAACTATATCGTTACTGTTTGTTTCAGTTACTGTATTTTGACTAGATTCAGTAACAATATTATCAAAACCTTGAAAAGGTATTACAAAATCTATATTAACTAGACCTAATAAATCACCTAACTCCACGCAATAACTTACAGTTTGCCCTGGTAAAATTGTTAAATCTCTTGTAGTGTTGCATTGAAAACAATCTTCTGACACTATAGGTAGCTGAACATTTGAATGCAATACATACTCATTCATATAAGGGTCAAATCCACCTATTTTTTGAGTATTAAAAGTTTGTATAAATAAATCCCTAAACCATCCTCTCATTCCAGCTTCTGAAATAACCCGAAGCTGTTCGTCTCTCATTGAGCTGCCAACTAGATTTATTACAGCACCTCTTTTTGCATCAGTAAAATATTTATTAGGCCCCCATGATGAATAACTTTCAGGATTTTCACTAACACCATACTCTTCTATTCTAGCTATTTGAGTTCCTAAAACTTCCGGAACAGATGTTACTGCTCCTCCACCCGTAGAATCGCTTAATAAATTTTTACCTGTTAATACATAAGATATTCTATCTTCTTGTAAAGTAAGTATATCTGTTTTTCTACCATCTAATAATTGAATAGGTCCATAAGACTCTTCTAGTGGTTTAAAATTAAGAAGCCCTAAATTAAACTCATTAAGTTTATTTACGTTGGTTTCATCATTATATACTCCACTATAAGTTATGTCGGCAAAACGGTGTTCTTCCTTATAATTCATATTGGATGTTGAAGTAACACGCTCTCCTAAGTTTTTAGTTTTACCAGTTATAGAGTCTAATATTTTATAACTTTCTACTCCATTTCCAAACACATAACAGTTAGAAAACTCTGTGTCTATAATAGCTGATTGACTAGATGTTTGAGTCTGAACATTGCCTGTATGCATTCCGTCTGCACTTATAGGAAAAGATAAGTGGTTTTCATACCATACATTAGGAAGCGCATCAGTAGGTTGTGTTTCAAATACTAAAATAGAATCGGCTCTATATATTTGTATATCCGCTGTAACTGTAGAGCGTCTTTTTGCTCTTGACAATGTGCCTCCACATCTTACAGTACCTGTAATAAGTAATGATAACTCTCCATCTCCTCCAGCAGGATTTTGTTCTCTATAAAATTTATAATAATTTGTGCTTTCAGCAGTTGATATATCAGTTTTAGAAGTGGCTGGAGCTGATTCATATACATTTAATATGCTTCCCGTGTTTCCTCCGACTTCTGTAATTGCATCGTCTAATGCTACTTGAGCGTTGTCTCCATTCCACCAATCCTGCATATTTGAATAAGTAGTAGATGACACAAACTCTACATTTAATGTGCTTATTCTTCTTTCACACTTTGCATTACCTTTACCAACACCTAATCTCTCTTGTCTTATAGATATAACAATTCTACTGCCCGCAGGAACATCATAATCTAAAAACTGAGTAGGATTTGCTGGGTCAGCTAGATTCATGGGGTATGAAAGTATAGGAAAATTATTTGCACTATTTTGAATCGCCGTGTCTGAACCCGGAGTTATAATATCATTATCACCACGAACAGTAGAAAAATTATTTGGGTTAATTTTCATGTATGTTCCAGATGGAGAAGTAATGGCAGCTCCGGAAGCATCTTTTAAAAAATCTGCTGATTTTACTTCTTTCTCTAAAACAGTAGCTTCTACGCATCTTAGTATAGGACCATTGCTATCAGACTTTACAAAGTATCTATCTCCTTCTTCTACTTTATTAGCGTTCTCACCCTCTAATAAAAAATATGTTGAATTAGTTAGAGGGTCTTCAAAATAAATACTTGTATATATAGTATCATAAGTAGATTCTGAGGGCTTTATTACAAACTTATAGCGAGTTGCCCAGCTAGGAGCTAATTGCTGACTTGGTATTGTCGCTCTTATATCGTTTTTATTTATTGAGCTAGAACAAGGAATATGTACAGAATTATTAGGACTCACTAAAGCTGTAGAAGCTCTATTAAAATTATCCATATACACTATACCTATTTCATACCCTCTATTGCTATGTAAACTTTTTGGAGAATTTGCAGTAGAAAAAGAAGCGACAGCACTATTAACAGAATAAAACTCATACGAATTGTTAGCACCGTCTACATAATTCATAGCTATAATTTGCAGTCCAATTGTATTGCTTGCTGGAGAGGCTATTATATTTATAGGTTGTCCTGAAGCAGTTATACCACTTGCTGTTTTAGTATATGTTCCAAGAGTAGAAGGCAATGCGCAATTAACCTGGTCAGTTAAAGTAGAACCGTTGCAAGCATTAGTGACGGTTTGAATATTAGCTACAGTTCCTATTTTTTCAATAAAATCGGTACTTGTTGCTAAACCATATACATTATTGAAATTTGTGGGAAGAGTGTAATCAAACACTATGCTAGTGCTTACTGTTTGTGAAGTAGGCGTAGTTCCAGTAAATTGACTATGCTGGATATTAAAATCTAATGTAATACTTGAGCCAGCATTTAATTCTAATGTAGTTCCATTTTGATTAGATAAATCAAAATAGACTACACAATCATTTACAGTTACGGGAGTTGGTCCGTATGTATAATTCCCTGCTCCTGTAGAATCTAACAAATCAGAAATATCTATTACTGTTGAATTAATACCTGCTGAAAATTCTAACCTTATATCTTCTTCAAACTTATCAGTTAAATTATATCCATCTTTATAATTTCCGTACATAAGCCTGTTACCCATTAAAGTTTGGGATTTAGCTATTAAAGGAACATTATCATAAAGCCTCAGTAATTCTGAATCAGGCAATAATGTAAATATTTGACTGTTATCAAACGTATAAGTGTAGTTAGTATTGTTTGAATATCCTAGATTACTTTTATCTAAATACTCTATAACTTTTATATTATTAGTTGTAGATTCTTTAAACAATAATTGTATACCCTCAACCAATGAACTTCCTGAATTAAAAGTAATAATTGCAGCATTCTTAGTATTTTGCATTCCTTCATTTAAATAACTATTGTAGCTAAAATTAAATGAGCTCGGAGTAAACGCTTCCTCGCTAAACTGTGAAGTTGCAGAATATTGATTGTCAGCATATTTATATCTATAAGCAAATGATATAAATCTTTCTTCTAAAAAATCATCTTCTTGACCTGAAACATTAATTGTTTGAATTGTAGGAGACTCAATGGGAGGTCTTTTTATTACTAAAATAGATTCTGCACTAAAACTATCTAAATTATTTACCGGAACACTATACCTTCTGTTTACATTTATGTATCGTGGAGGATTTAAATTGTCCGTAAAATATAAAAGTTTATTATCTATTAAATTAACACCGGTTATTAAATGATAAGTGCTAAAATTTAAAGTAGTATTTAAATTAGTTCCGTCATTAATACTAATAACATGATATGTTATTGAATTATCATTTGTATTATAAGATACAATTAAATCTAACTTACTTGTAGAGCCTGATGGAAAAGATGGGTCATGCACAAACCAATATATAGTTTCATTTGCTCCGTCTTCGTAAGCGCCTACACACCTGGCGTTATTACTTAATTCAACATCGTTAAACATTAAAGTGCTTAAAGATGTATTTCCTTTTGAATTTTCAACTGAACCAACTTCAGAACCTTCTGTAGAGCCTAGCCTTACGTTTAAAGCATCAATATACTCACCATTCGGAACAAGCCTTTCGTCAAGGCTTTTGTTCATACGGCCAGCGATAAAATTTCTTTGAATGTTTGCCATCTTATTTAATCCACTTATTCTCTCCTCTTAGATTCATTAATAATCTACCTGGATGAATATTGCTTAATCTAATTTTTGCGTTTCTAAGTAAAGCTGTTTTTCTTTTTCTAGCTCTATTAATAATATATTCTTGAACATTGAACTTGCTATTTAAAATTGCATACTCAATGTAAGCATAAACATAATCTTCAAAAAGTTTGTTAACCGATACTTGAGAATCATCTCCACCTTCCATTCCGTCAGAGATGTATTCTAATACACAGTTTTCATTAAGCATAGTGGAATCAAAATTAATAACCCCTGCTTTTTTATCTATTCTAAATGTAGGGTTAAAGTTTGCGGTTTCTGTATTTAAACCATAACGAGCTCCAATAGTATAATCTGCATACCAGTTAGATTCAGAATCTAATGCTACTTGGTCGGCTGCATTTTCTTGATTAAGATAAATACTGTTTTGTTGACCATTTTTTCTTTCTGTATCTAAAGTAGATTCATCAGTTATTACCGTGCCGTCAGCATTAAATGTTAGCGTGCCTCCAGCTCCTTGTAAATAAGACTGAGCAGAGTTAACTTGAATGTTCTCATTTAAAGGTCTAAGCCATCCATCTTTGTATAATGAAATACGAATCCAGTTTACATAGTCACTAGGCAGCACAAAAGTTAAGTTGTCAAAAACTGTCAACTCTAATGCTTTTACCTCCATAAATGCATCGTAATTTAATTCTTGTATACCACGCTTTGCATGAAACAATATTTTAAATCTTTCTTCGTTATTAACTAAAGAATGATTTCCAGAATACATTAACTGAAAATTATTTACTATATCTTCCAAGCTTACATATTGATACGACCCCCAATTCTTATTAGTAGGTGCAGTGCCTGCATTTTCGTAATATTGATATTGTGATAAATATGCCATCCTATTGTTCTTGGTTTTCTTGTTGTTCTATTGATTGCCCAAATTGTACTGTAGCTATTTCTCGTATAGACATTCCAGCATATTGCAGTATTCTAGCAACCAAATTATTTACGTCATCTGGAGGAAGCTCAAAGTCCTGGTAATCTGATTGAGACTGGTCAAAGATAGGCTCTCCTCCTGTCAATGAAACATATGTCCATTTAGGGTCTTTAGGGTATCTTATATATTGACAAACTACTCTTCCTATAGTAGACACAGTGTCAGGGTGCAGTGTTAAAATTGAGCCTTCTTGTGTGTATGCAGGAAAAGTAATATTTGGAGCAGTAAGCATAGATTTATTAAGCATAGTAATTTTACTATGGTTTACCTGCTCTGCTTCATTTTTTAAATTTACTTTTTTATAAATTGCATATGTTATATTTGCTGTAGTTAATGATGCCACATTGACTACAAGTGTGGTTTGATTAGTTACAGAAACAACTTTTAAATTTGTCACTACTGAATTAGCTAGTATAACAGACACAACATCTCCCGCTGCTACTCCGTCAGTCTGAAACGTAGCAGTAGAATCTATTAACTGTGTGTTTCCTCCTCCGGTAGACGTTGTAACTCCGGATGAGGTTACTAAACTATATATCAAAACCTTGTTTAATAAATAATAATCTGAGCCAGTTGTAGCTGGTGTAGGAACACTATATTCACTTAACACACTATGAGATAAACTTGCTGTAACAGAAAAAGTATCTATAACTTCTTCATATCCCTTATTAATATCAGCATATCCTGTACCTGATACTCTACCGTTTTCTTTATTAATCTGATTATTATAAGCTATAAAATATTCATCAAAAATATCTAGCTGTGCTTGTTTAGCAAATAGATTAAAATCCGATGGAGAGATGTACCCGTAATTATTCTTGTTAAGGATAGCAAGAACTGTATTTCTAACAGCGTTTATCATCGCTTTCTTTTTTACAAAGATAAGCAAAAAAAAAGAGGTCAATTATTTTTGACCTCTCTCTGCAATCGCTAATCTTCTAGCAATTTTTCTAACATCTTCAAAGACTCTATACCATCATCGCTTTGTAGATATGAGGACACAATATACATTGGGTCTTCTCCAAAAGGCACAGTTAACATCTTCTTTTTATTAGTAGATGTGTTAAACCATACTTCTTTTTGTTTATTCCTAAATGACAATAATCCCTTATCAAAAAACAACTGTACATTAGATTGTAATTTTAACATAGGGTCGTTAATCATTTTTAAAAATGTATGTGGGTCACGCTTAACAAAAATTAATATGTCTCTACGAAGTTCTGCGGTACTCATTTGCTCTGTGTTTTTTCCAAGTAAAACTCTGGATATGGTTTCAACTTGGTCTACAGAAAGTTTTCTAGCCTCAATAAGTGCATCCGCTTCTATATTTAATTGTTCAATCTCTGCTGCTGCATCTTTTTCTTCATTCACCTCAACAAACTTTTTACCGTTTAAGGGATGGTAATACAAGAACTCTTGTAGCACAGGATTGTTTTTTGGAACTCTTAAAAACCCATCCATAAAGTCAATAGGCTCTCTAACTACCTGTCCATCTTGCTCATCTTCAAAACAAGATTTTTGGTTAGGAGAATATCTCAACACTCGGTTGATTCCTTTGTCTTCATCAAAATGTAATAAGGGTTGTCTTCTTGAGCCACCAGAAGGTAATAAAAAAGATATTGGGGCTCTATCTCTAGTAAGTTTGTAGACCTTGTCTACTAATGCGTTTTTTTTCATTATATATAAATTTAATTTGATTTAAAAAAAAGGGAGGCGGTTAAACCTCCCTTGGTAAAAATATTACTCTTGGAATAAGAAGAAGTTGTTTGCACCTAAAGTACATACAGCTCTCTCAGACAAAAAGTGAACTTCCATAGCATCTAAGCTTGAAGTTGCAGCACCGCCAGCAGAACCTGTAATCCAAGTTTTGTAACGTCTGTCTTCAGTTTCAGAAGCTCTGTATCGAACATGAAGGAATGGTCTCTTCGCATTCTTCCCTAAAATCTGGTCGTATACTGTAGTTGAACCAGCTGGTACTAATAGTCCGTTTACACGGCCTGAGTTAGCTCCTGTAGGTAAACCACCACGCATAGTTGGGTCATTTAAGTATTTCCAGTCAGACTTGTAGAAGTCATATCCTCTACGGAATCCAGTGAATCCAAGGTTTAATGCCATGTCTTTGTCATTGTCAAATAAACCATAAGATGTTCCACCAGCTCCATAAGAGTTTTGAGCTGCTAACATATCATCAATATCAAAGCTAAATTCTCTATCAACGAAAATTACATTTTCTTCAATAGAACCTTGCTTATCAAGTCTTGAAATAACTGCATCAAAGTCAGCTAGTGCAGCTGGGTTTCCACCGCCCCACACATTTCCACGATTCTCAACTACATAGAAGATACCTTCAGAACCTTTGTTCCCTACATCTCCTGTAGCAGCAATTGCTCCTGACGCAGCTTCTGCTGGTACAGCTTCAATCATTGCTGTTTCTAAATAGTCGTCAAAACGTAGACGAGTTTCGTGCTCTGATTTAAGATACCATAAGTATCCAGATGCTCCGTTTTCAGTAGTTACTTCTACCCATCCAATTTGCGCCATGTCAGACCCGCTTACAGCGTATTTGTCTTTGATGATAATTGGAGAGTTATCAAAGATAACGTCATCAGCTTCTAATGAGCCTACCATTCCATTAGTTCCTTTTTTAAATTCAGAACCATAGATGAATACTGTTCTTGTAAGTCCAGTACCACCAACTTGTCCAGCTGCTTCATAATAAGCTACATCAAAAGTACCAGCTGCTGTGTTCACAGCAGTAACAATACCTTTGTTCATTCCACTTCCTGCATTATCAGAGATAACAACAGTCTGTCCTACTCTAATTGCAATGCTTCCAGTACCAGGTACTAGCGCATCACTTACAGTAATAGTAGCTGTATCAGCTGCTGCTGCTGCTCCTGAAGCACAGTTAATGTATTTAGTGTGTAATCTTCCTTGCTCCGCCCATTTGATAAGGTCAGAGTTAGATGGCATCTCTGCTCCTACTAAACGTAAGAAAGATGCGATTGTACGATTTCCATATCGCTCAAACTCTTTTTCATAAGTATCAGGTAAATACTGATTTAAGAAATCAAAGTTTGTAATGTAGTTAGTTGCCAAAGGCACCTGTTCTGCACTCGGTTGTAAAGCAAACCCAGGGGTTGCTTGAACTGCTCCTGCCATAATAATTAATTTTTAAAATTTATTTTCGTTTAATACTTCTTATTTTTAAGCCTCGTCCCGAATCAGGGTTAACTGACTTAACTTGAAATCCTCCCTTATTAGTTATTTCAGGTGTTTTACGCTCAGTCATATTTATATTCTTAGTTTTGCGTATTACATCTTCCGTAGCTTCAGACTTGCCTTGTTCATAAAAGAACTTAGCAAATTTGTCAGGATTCATTGCAATTGATAAAGCTCTATGGTATCCGGCAGCGTCACTAATTAAACCCTTATCATCCAAGTACTTATTAATAAAGTTCATCGGAGTCTCTTGATTTTTCTTAATTGTCTGCGCATCACCGGGAGAGAAGGTTACTGTTTTGTCGTCAAGCACGAAATCAAAACCTTTGAAATCTTCAGTAAAAACTTTATCGGATTCTTTTAAAAACCAATTACGTTTAACCTCACTTTCCTGTTGTTGAGTTTTAACAGATTCTAAATATTGCCTATACTCTTGAAGTTCTTCATTGTTGCTCTGAGAATCAGCAGCCGGTCTCGACTCAAGGGGCTGCTTGTATAATTCTTTTTGCTCATTAAAAAACTTCTTTGCTTTAGCAATAGTTTTCTTTTTTGCTAGTTTAGTTTTTTTAACTACAGCTTCGTCATCTAGTTCTTCATCATAAGAAAAATCCTCCATTAGAGAATCTATGTCTTCTGGGTCTAAACCTTCGCCTTCTGTAATTGTTAAATACTCTCTTAGCAAAGCATCAGGATTCATAGCACTAAAGTCTTTTTGTAATCTTACATAGTCTTCAATACCTCTTCCTGTTTCTTTTTTATACTTAAAGTAGGATGCAACATCTTCAGGAAGCTCTTCAGCTTCTTCTCTTGCTGCACTTAATTCATCTAATGAATTAATTTCCTTACCGTATCTTTTTCCAATATATGAAAGAACGTCTTCTTCTGATAACTCGGCTGGTTCTTGAACTGGCTCTGGTTTTTCTTCAGAAGTTTCTTTTGCTTCAGTAGTAGCGTTATCGCTACCTTCTTCCGCAAAGTCCATTTTTACTTGAGGAGTTTCTTTTGTGGTCTCATCAGAGTCACTAAACTTTTCCTCATGCTTATCAAGAAGTTCTTGTTCAACTTCTTGTACTGATTTTTCTTCAACGGCTTCTACCGCTCTTACTTTTAATTCCATTTAATTTAATTTAAGTTACAAATTTAGTTAAAATATTAACGCTCATTATCGAGGTGAAAACTCTGATAAATCAAAGCCATCAAGACTATCTTCATTAGACTCAAAGTTTTGAGGAGGTAAATTATTTTTACGTTGTGTAATTAATTTAGACTGCTCAGTATTTTGTTGACTAATTCTGTCACTCTTGGCTTGTTCTCTTTCACCCTCTCTAAAAGCTAGGGCCTGTTCGCTTGTGTTGCGAAGTTGAATATTGTAATCAAACTCTTGTTGCATTAATTGAGACTTAAGCTGTGCCTCCGCTTTTTGTTTTTCTATTTCAAAAGCTATTTCAGCTTGCTTAACTTTCATCTTAGATTGAGTCTCTAACTCTATCTTTTGCATAGCTACTTGAGATGCCATCTCTTGAGACTTGAGCTGTTGTTGAGCTGTCATGGCTTGCTTTTGCATAGCCATCTTTTCATCACGCTCTTGTTTAGCAAGTCTCTTAACTTTTAATAATTGATTAGCTAGCTTCAAGTTTTTTATCTCACGAATATCAATAGCATCTTCAAGATTAATATCTTGTTTAGATAAAGCCATTTGTATGTTCTGTTCAAGCATAGCTTTTTGCTCTTCGTCTGGAGAAAGTTCTATGAATACTCCAAAGTCATATATATACAAGTCAGATATTTCACCTAGTATACTTACATTGTACTTGCCAATTTTATTTATAAAGTCTTCTTTAAAATCTGAGTACTCTAAAATATCAGCTACTCTATAAGTTAAAGCCTCTGCTAATGAACGATATATATAAAGACTTCCGTCTAATATATGTCTAGTTGCAGTGTTTGAGTTTAGCGCTGCTAGTTTTTGAACACCTACTAAAGCTTCAGGAGAAGGCGTAGAACCGTCTCTCGCTTCATTTAAGCCTGTTACACCACGAATCATATCTAAGTAGTGGTTATAATTAGCTATAAGCATTTGTGTCTTAGAAGCGCCTGAATTGCTTGTGAGCTGCTGTATAGGTATTTTACCTTGATTGTACTCTCCTTCTTGAGTATAACTTCTACCGACTACACTACCTGTTTGAAAGTATAATCTTAATGCGTCAGATGGGTCATATGCCGCACCTGTTCCCAAATCCACTTCATTAATACCATCTGCATCAATATAAACCCCATCAGGTACAGTTCTAGCTATAACCTGTTGTAATTTTAAATGAGTCATCTGTATTAAATCAGCAAAAGGAATCATTCGTCTTACTAAAGACTCAATAACTCCTTTATACATTCTTGGTGCTACGGCAACATAATTTGGTAAAGCGTGCTGTGATGATGACTTAGGTCTAACCATATTTTCAGCTAGTTCCCACTTGAGAATAATATTAGTACCCATGACCATTACACCATCATACCATACATCAATAGTTTTTTCTATTTTTTCAAACTTTCCATCTTCCATCATTTCTTGTGGAGGATTAAAAGTGTCATCTTTTTCTATTATCTTAGAGCCACCACCTTCAAGTATTCTTTTTTTATAGACCATTTTTTTAGTGGTCTTATAATTAAAATACATTAGAGTACAAGTATCTCTATAAAAAATATCATTCTCATAAAACTGAGCTACATTATAATAATCATACCAGCTCTGACTATATTTAGATATTTCTTCTAAATCTTCACGAGTAAGACTAGGGTCAATCTTTAATAACTCGCCTATAGGCAATGTTTTAATTTCACCCCAATAAAAACAATCTTTAAAGTGTGGGTCTTCAGTATAGCTATACACAACATTAGCTGGGTCTACATAAGATATTTGAACTCCAGCACCGGGTAAAAATTCGTGTTTAGCTACAGACATCCCTATAACTGTAGAGTCATAGTCTATTTGTTTACGAATATCATCATAATGATTTTCTGAAAACATAGTATCTACCGCTTCTTCTTCTGCTATCTCTATTGCAGGTTTATAGTTGAGGTTCATATAAAGTGAAAGCTCCTCATCAGAAGAGGGCAAATCATCAGGGTCCATTATAAAAGGGTCTACCCCTGTCTGCTCCTGTATAGTAGTAAGAATATCTTTAGCGGCCATCTGACCCTCTATCATATCTTGATACTTGCTTCTTTTAGCTTGAGATAATGCGTCTTGAGCATAAGCTTTAACCTTAAACTCTCTGTCTTGCATTCCATTGACCACAATGTCAACAAACTTTGGAAGTATAGGCACAGGAGTCCAGTCTAAATTTAGATAAGACAAGTCTCCATCAATTGCTAATTCGTTTTTGTATTTGGCTATGGACTGCTCGCCCCTAGCATATAATCGCAGTCTGTGAAAGTCCCGCCATTGATTATAATATCTACACTGGTTTCCATCTTTTTTAAACCATTCGTACTGAATAGCTTGTCCTATCTGTAAACCAAATTCGTCTGTAGCTTTTTCAGCGTCTGAGACAAATTGACTTGGAAAGCCTGTAGATGCAATGTCTATTGTAACATCCTTCATCTATCTAATTAATTCACTTAAAGTTCCCTTATTTGTATACCTGGCAAAGTTAAGGTTTATTTTTGATTGTTTTTTCTCTACCTGGTACATATGCTTTTGTGTTGCCATAATTGCTAGTCCAGAACTAATACTGGCATCAAACTTAGTTCTGTTGTTTATATCAAACTTAGCCCAGTCTTCTAATGTCCTGGTAAAGAGCATATTGCCCATCTCGTTTTGTTCTCTAAATGTGCCTTCTAAATCTAATCCTACATTTTTTTCTATGTATGATTCTATTGCAGCAGCGTGTGACTGTTTTACATCTTCAGAACTGTTTGGAATACCACCCAGCTCTTTTTCACTTTTTGAAAGTTTTGACTTATGTTTATCTGGTCTGTTTATAGAAAAAGGTCTATAGCCTCTATTTTTAAAATGGTATAACAATCTAGGTTTATTATTTTCTACAAGGATAGGCATTCCATAAAATACGCAGGCCATAAGTACCTCTTCAAAAAATATCTCAGCTGTTTGTGGTCTAGCTACATACTGTAAAAAAAACTCATTTGCTGGAGCTTCTTCCATGCTAAAAGTTGTCATGCCATGAAGCGCTCCATTAGAGCCACCTCCACCTACAGTTCCTGATATATCATACGAGTCACAACCAAACGCACCAATATGCTCATTCCCTGGATAATGCAATCCGTTTCTTTTTATTACTCTATTTTGTAAATTTTTTGAAGGAACCCATCCTATTAAAAAGCGTCCTTTTTTATCAGGACTAAAAATTACCTTAGTATCTTTTATACCATTCTCCCAATAAAACTTACCTCGTGTTAAATGGTGCTGCATAATAAGCGAGTCATTATAATCTATCTGCTGGTATATTTTAGTAAGGTTGAATAGTGATGATTTACTTTCATCTCTAAATGCGTGAGACTCTGTTCTAGGAAACTGTCGATAAAATTCATTAAGAGCGTCAGCATCGTGCTTCAAGGAGTCTACCTCAGCCTCCCAATAGTTTATAGCCCCATTTGTAATCCACTCACCATCAACACCTTTACGTTTTTCTTTAGGAACTCTAAGAACAGGCTGTCCATATATATCTATAAATCCCTCCATATTCATTTCCATAGGAATAAACAAGGAGTACATACCACTTTTTGTTTGTCCGTTGGCGTTTCTTTTGTTTACATCTGAATCCTCATACAGTTTTTTAAAATTATTACCACCCTTGTCTAATGCATTAGAGGTAGACCCCATTAAGCACTTGCCAATAATCTTACTACCTAGCCTTAAACAAGTTTTAGTAACCCTCCAGTTATTAAGAATGTTATTTGGTTTTATCCATTTACCGCTCTCATCATGAACAAGAAGTAAAAGCTTTTCACCATCGTAAGAGTTGTCATCTGTGTTTTTCCAATCAATAGTGGTATCTAATCCAGTTAATTCATTATCCACTACTTCATACATATTTTTTTTAGTAATCTTAGAGGCTGGTATTCTAAACGCAAGTTCAGTCTTGGGCTTATCCATACCATCCTGAATAGGTTTAAAAAAGAATGGTAGCCTATTAGATATAGGCACTACTTTATCTGTAAACATTTTTTTGGAATCTGAACCTGTCTTAGATAGTATACCGACTCTTGAGTCTTTAGCAAGTGTTCCTGTGTTTACACACTCTGAAGACCCCATAAAAGAAAATCCAGAACGTCTTATTTTTAAATAGACCATTCCAAAACTTCTTTTGTCTGCTCTGCTTGCTTCCCAAAAAATATAAAAAATTCTATTAGCTTCTCTATAGTCTGGATAGCCTACATCAATAGTAGACCACTGTAAATACATATAATGAGCGCCAGTAATATAAGTAGGCGTACCATTGTTTAAAAACCAATGTCCCTCTTCTCTTCTGTCAAACTCAGACTCTATATAGTCTACCCATTTAGATTTAAACAATGAAGGCATTTCATTCCACTGAAATATAGACTGTATTTTAAAAAGTTCTTTTGGAAATTCTTCACGCTCCCAATACTGTTCCGACTTAGTTGCAGAACGGCTAAAAGGTTTTTTAGGTGCTAACGGAAGACCTATTTTTAGTCCTGATATTTCTACAACATCTCCCACCTTTCCGTTTTTAGAGATACATATAAAGTCATACTTTTCGTTATAACCATACTCCCAAGTTTTACCTCTGTTTTTATTAGCTAAAACTCCTTTAGGTATGTATTCTTTTAATACCCTATATATACTATCTTGAGCGTCTTTCTGCAAATCCTTGTTTTGTTTCTACCTTAGAGTCGGTACTGTTAGATATATTAATGTTTTCTTGTTCAGCATCTATCTTATTTAAAATATCAAAAGCATCAAATACCGCTAGTTTTTTTGTAGCTGCTGCATTTTTTAATCTATCTGCTGCCAACTCATCTTCTGGGTCGTGCTTAATAATATCTTCCTTAGCAACCTTAATAAGCTGCTCTACAGCTTTTCTTCCTGCTTCAATTATTTTTTTCTTTAATTCTTCTGAACTCATTTTTTTTTAAAGCGTTTTTTAAATGGTACTTTTCCCAATGCATTCTATATTCAAATCCTCCAGCAAATGTTTTATCACATTGACTGCATTTAATTGAGTGTTTCACAATACCATTGTAATGTGATGGTCAAACATTCTATATAATTTTTCGCCCTCAACATTAAACTCATATTCCGTATCTGGTCTAAAAGTAACTAAGTCACCTTCTTTTATACCATTATCTTGTAATGTTTTATTTATATATTTCATTTTACCCATAAGTGGTTCTTCAGCAAAAGGTTTATGTATGTAAGACTCAGTAACTGGTATTGGCTCTACAAAACAATACTTATCATGACACTGCCACTTATTGTTTTTATTGTACATATAAAATTGTTGATTGTCTACAAAAAACAAATCATTTATAAAAAAACTTTTACCGCTTTTTTGACGACCCTTCATGTCATTATAAAACTTAAAAACATTATGGTGCACTAATAATATATCTCCCGCCTCTATATCTCCATCATATCCTAAAGGAGTAGAAACAACAATAGCCTCTCTGTTAGACGCTATATGGTTTTCTTCTGAAGTGCTAGTTATAAAATCTATGCCGCCTATCTCTTTTGAATTATTATATCTTTTACCCTTTACAGGTTTTACTATAAAATAAAAAGGAGACCTCATTAAAAATTTATATTATATTCTACAGCAATTGGCATGGTAGGATTAAATTCTTTCCATAAAAATATTTCATCTTTTTTTTGAATCCATATTTTTATTGAGCCTTTTTTTTCGTCTTGCTTTATTAAGTGAATGCTGTGTGAGCCTCCTAAAATTTCTTGTCCTACAATATAGTGCATTGCGCTAGACTTATAGTCTGGACCTATTGATATCTTTCTAATATCCATTGTATTAAATTTATTAATACAAATATAACGATTATTTGCCTGGAAATTTTACTCCTATCTTATCTGCCGTTCTTGCTCCGAAGTATCCGCAGAGAACCCATGTTAAAAGCGAGGCTGTATCGGAAGTATCTAATCCCATATACCATCCACCTACATATGCTCCAACTAAAGTAACCAATGTTAAAGGTCTTACATTTCTAGCTAGCCAGCTTTGACTTCTGGAGTCGGAGACCCACCTTCTAGTTACCCCATCTATCTCAGCACGCTCTAGTTTTAATTTCTCAAGAGCTATTTGTTTGTCTGCTTCTGATAGCTGACTGTTTCCAGATATAAGCTCTGATATAACATTTCCCGGCAAAAAAGCATCACCTACTATTCCAAGTATTGAAGGAGCTTTTTCAATAAGGAATTTTCCTACGCCCGTTTCTTTAAATGGTTTTTTAGTTTTGCTCATGCCACCCTATATAATGTTTTGCCATTAACTTTATCAGCTATTAAACATCTTTTTCTGTTTTCATCTTCTGATATATAGCTAACATGAATCCAGTCTGGATTAGTCTCATCTCCAAACTCCCATATAAGCTGGTCAAAATTTAAATTGTTTTTTATAAACTCATACATCTCCGCATTTGTTTTATGCCCAAAAGTGTCATCCAGGTCCATCGCTCTACCCTCACAGTGTTGCGACCTAGAACTTCCCCCTAAAACAGAGTTTAATTTTTCAGAGCGGAACATACTTGTAATCTTTATAGGACCTCCTACATATTCTCTAAGAGGCTCGAAAACATTATGAGCAACACCAACCATATTAGAAACTTGATAACCATCGGGTGTATTGTTTATATTTAACCTTGTCGC
>UEXM01000507.1_pt1 | contig 40717 bp, 65 predicted proteins | sample 1796661 | NCBI WGS metagenome assembly UEXM01 (sample SAMEA4772469, study PRJEB27181) | metagenome | reverse complement strand
TATCATGTGTGATAGGTGTTTTTTGGGATTTAGATTTCATCGGTCTTGGTCCTTTTTGTTTAAGGGGTAGTTGACGCTACCCCTTTATTACTTTTAGCAATTAGTAACCCATCAAAAAACCTTATGTTTCTTAATGTTTATAAACAATTAATGATTAGAGAAAGTTTTGTCAAGATTTATTGACAATGTAATTTTAAATTTTAAATGTCAGTAATTTCAAAATCTTCTTGTCTAAAATTCATAGATATACTTGGGTATAACTTAGTAATTTTATGTTTTTCGGGTTTATTTGTTATAAAATTATGTGTTTTAATAGAACCCTTATTATCATTATTAGTAATAAAAACATGATATGCATATCTTTCTTTATCCATAATTACGGCAAAACCTTTTGAAAAATTATAATTATTTATGGTGCTAAAAAATTTAATGTGTGGAAAATCTTTACCTAATAAAGTGCTGTAAATAGCTTTTACATTTGGTTTTTGTTCAGCATGACCAAACATTAAAACAGCTTTTGGTTTTTCTTCAATTAAATTTATTGTATTTAAATGCTGACACTCTGGTGTTTCTTCAAATTGAATAGCATATTTTGGTACAGAATTGCCTATTAATTTTGCAAATGAGATATTGTGATCAATTTCCTGTAATACATTATAATACCATTTTAATTCATGTACTTTTATTGACTCACCATTTAAATGATTGGCAATGGTGGTGTTAGTAATTTCATAGCCTTTATCGTGAAGTCGTCTTTCTAACTCTCTACCTTTAATACCTAATTCAAAACAAACCTGACCTAAATCAGTTTTAGCTTTAAATATTTTTTGCTTAACCATAATATTATTATTAAACATAAATTCACACACTTTCTAATTGTTGTCAAATGTTAGTAAACTTTTTAATAATGAAAAATAGTGACGTTGTAAAGATAAATTGACAAATGTTTGTAAATTTATTATTTAACAACTTATCGGACAAGATTTTCCCACTTTTCCGACAATTTTTAATTTAGGACTTAGAAAGTTTAACGTGAAATGCCCAAACTGTAATTATAATATGCAAAAAATACCCCTAACAAAGAATATGAAAAGAGTTTTATTGTTTATTAATCAATTTATAAAATCTAACTCTGCATCACCTAGTTTTGAAGAAATTAAGGATGGTGCAGGATTTAAAAATAAATCTGAAGTTGCAAGATATCTTATGTGTTTAAAAGATAGAGGATGGTTAACTTATCAACGTTATAAAAAAAGGACAATACGAATTCTATGAATGGTTACATCAAAATAGATAGAAGTATTTTATATCATCCTGCATTACAAAAACGAGGACAAGAGTTTTGTGAGAAGGGTGCATTTATGTGGTTATTACTGGAAGCTAGCTTTGTTGATAGAGTGTACCGCATAAAAGATAAAACTATTTTTTTAAAACGTGGTCAATTGTGTTGTTCATTAACTTATATGGCCGAAGCATGGGGGTGGGATAAGTCAAGAGTTCAACGGTTTTTAGAAAAACTTAAAAAATTTTCGACAATTTCAACCGATACACCAAACGATACACCAGCCGATACGCCAGACATCCTTACAATCTGCCATTATGACAAGTATCAAGATACACCAACCGATACGCCAACCGATAACAAACATAATAAAGGATATAATAAAGGAAATAATACTATTGATGAAAAGGCTTTTGAGGTGTGGTGGAAGTCATTTAATTACGTTGGAAGAAATAAAGGTAGTACCGTTAAAGCCAAGACATTTTTTAAAAATACGAAAGATAAAGAATTACTAAAAAAAGTTAAAGATACCTACAATGATTTTTCTGCTTTTCAACAAAGTAAGAGTTTAGGTGTTCCGATGGTAGCGACATGGATTAATCAAAAACGATGGGAAAATTATACTATGTCTGAACCTGATAGTGAATTTATTCCCATTAAAAAAGATGATGCTTATTTGAAGTGGGTTCCTTGGGTAAAAAAAGGAATGAGAAGTACAGCGATTAGTGATGATATGGTTTACCGAATGAAAGCAGAAAAGTTAATTACCGAGGAAGAATTTAAAGCATGGTAAAATGTTCACAATGTCAGCAGGATGCACACATATTACAATATAAAAAATATTATTGTGCAGATTGTTTTTTACAAATATTAAAAAATGAAAAGAAAAAAGAAAAAAATTGAATTATCAGATTTTGGTTCTAGCCAATTAATTAAAGACGAAAAACATAATGTTTTAATTCGTCCTGTAGATAATGCAAAATTTCACGTCGTCTATCCAAGCCAAGGACAACGACACTTACAACGCATCGACGATCACATCCTCGTAGTTTATAAACGTAGAAAATTATTAAATCCAATCAACAGAGAAAGTAATGACCGACGATATTTAGCTGGAGCAAGAATTCGAGATTTAGCCGACAGGTCAAACATTCAGGAGAGAGTAACACCAAATTATACCAGCTTCCTAGCTATGGTACATTCAGGTAAGGAAAGTATTACCGTCGATAAAATAGATACCTACCAGCAGTTACATGATGCATTACGTTTTGCTATACAACATCAAAGTATTATTTGGGATTGTTGTGTTAATGATCAATCAGTAGGACGTAAAATAAATAAATTAAGAGAAGGTTTAGATACTCTTATCGAGTATTTTAAAATAAAGTAGGGCCCGAAGGCCCTAGATCACAAAAGATATAATAAAAATAAAACAGCAAGTAAAAGCAACCCAAAGCGTAAACTCACTAATTATCTTTATCCAAGTTAACATTTATTGCATTATCTAATCGTTTTAATTGTTCATCTTCAGGAAGTGAGTCAAACTTAGCAGGAAATTCTATACCTTGTTGGGTTTTAAGCATGCGCTTTTTCCAAGCTATATCTTCCGCTTTAGTTTTTGTACCACCTAAAATGCTTCCTAATGAAGCTATCGTCGATGCTAATTTTAAATTACTAACGTCATCGGTCATCGTTACTCCTTTTTGTTTTGTGCTAGGCACAGTTAATACTCCAACGATTTTTAAGACTTGGTGCAGATTTATTATAAATCTTATCTGCGTTTTTACTTTTCCATTTCTTAATTCTAGTTTGAGTAAACTCGATAATAAAACCAACAGCTTTTAAATATTTTGCTGGTTCATCAATTCTTGTATAGGTAATTAATTTTTTATATCCTAATTCTTTAACTCTTTTAATAATTGCAGAAACAAACATACTTGGTACTGGTGAAGCATGATCTTTATTAAACTGTGGAAGCTGGCTATCAAAACATGGTTCATCATTATCATTAACAAAACAAATACGAGTAATTTCTAATGTTTGACCATCATTAAGAGGGCAAGCAACAGGCAATCCAACAGTAGCAACGCCAAGTAAAACACTACCCTCAGATTTAGGCCGAGCATAAACACCTTCACCGCCTACATTTAAAACATAAGCATCATACTTTTCACTATAATTTACATCACCATAATCAGGGTCATAATATTCTTCAATACTATCATCAGTAATATCAAACCTATCAATAATTACCCAATCATGTAAACCTTCAAAATCATCACATTCCCAATTGTCTAATTGCTTTCTAAATATACCTAAAGAAAACTTATGACCTTGTGGCTGGATATTATGTTTATGAAACTTATTAATTATTTCTTGTGCATCTTTTAATGCAATAGGTTTAATTTCAATAAAATCTTTATTGATAGTAGGCATATCAACAAAGTTAGATGGTGATAGATGGCTCATTATTGAGCCACCTGATGTTTTGTTGTAAAATCATAATCATTAAAAATATAATTATTAATTTTATCAGAATTTTCATTCCAATTAACACTAACAACTTTGTTATCTGTAGTAACAACTATATGATATTTATTTTGAACAGTTCTAATAACTTTACCAGAAATGTTTTTGTTATCATGTTTTAAAATAATAGTTTCACCACTCCATGCTTTATAATCATTTAAAATTACATCAGTAAAATTAAATATATTTTTAATAGTTTTTTTATTCATAACACTGTTATAGTATGTAACAATGTTATATGTCAAACAATATTATAAAAAAAGTGAATGTTCTATAAATGTAGGGGTTACAAACGTTGCAGAACTAAGGTAAAACGTTGATAACACTAGAATTCCGTTAAAAATTAAGGAAAAATATGACACCAGAGATAAAACTTTGGCGGTCAGTGATTATCCAAGCTATTACAGACGCATTAGGGTTATTTTCTGAAATAAATTACCAAAATCGCAAAATTAGACAGCAAGCCGTTGATTGGATGTCCAGCGAGGACATAAAATTAGTTTCTGACTATGCCGACACGTCAAAAGACTACATTGTGCACTTATACAACAGATTAAGGGCCCAAAGACACTTAAAACTACGAGATACAGAGGATTTACTTAAAAATGCTTTTCTTCGACCCAGACAATTTACAATTTACAGTAATGAGGGAGACAAATGATGAAGAACCAGCGGTTTTGGTCAGAATTGTTGGTTTTGCCAGCCATGACGAAGCAAATCTCTTTTCTAATCAACTTTTAGCCTTACATGGTGAAACGCAGAGTCAAACAGTACATTAGTGGAATGTGGTTTTTTGAAAAAACCCGAGAACAACAACAAGAACATCAAAAATGTCATATCTGTGGAGATATAGGCATCTTTAGTAATGATTACATGCATACATGGTATTGTAATCGACATATGGACAACAAATGGAAAAAACAGGACGACCAAGCAAATATTCAGAAGAATTAATCGATCAAATAATGAATGAATTGGCGCATGGAGTCAGTATAAAAAAAGCATTAAAGAAACACGACGTTCACTGGGAGTCATTTAGGCAATGGCTAAATAATCCTGACTATCCTGATCTTCGTAAGAGATATACTGAAAGCAAAGCAGATGGCATTGAATGGATGATGGCGGAGACAACAGAACTATCCGAGAAAGCATTGGCCGAGTCAAAAGAAGAAAATAAAGCGGGCCGAACAAACAGAGATTATGTTAATATGATGCGTCATCATATAAATCTACAGACATTTAGAGCCAGTAAGCTAGCACCAAGAGTATATGGTAATAAAGATCAATTAGAAATATCAGGGGTAGATGGTGGAGAGATCAAAGTCAGTTTCGAGAAGTGATAGGTCTGGTTTACTTCAGATGCTTGGACATATTGAACATAAAGTATCTAATAAAGAGAAAAAAGAGATAAAAGTAAGTAAAAAGAATAATAAAGGTAAAGAGGATAAGAAGAAGTAATTGGCTGTTATATTGGGATATATTGGTGATATTAATATAATAATCCAAAATAGAGGTCTTTTTAGTCTAATAACCTCACGAGAACTTAAAAATCTTAATAAAATTACTTAAATTTGTGAAATAAACTAAGAAATGGCAGTATTTAGCCATTAATATGGGATAAATAATCCTATTTTATAATTATTTGGCTGTTTTCTGCCGATTTAAGGGTTGGGCACCCCAAAGGAAATTTTTAAAAGAATTAGGGGAGTCTATCAAACACTTTGCAGAGTCCATTCGAGGACCTTTTTTTACAGGAGATATATGAGCACTAAAGTATGGGATAAGCCTAGACCTAAAAACCTTGGTAAACCTAAAACAAATAAAAATAAAAAGAATTATGCATCAGTGAAAGCACAGGCTGATAAAAAATTTGGTTCTGGTACCTCGTTGGTAAAAAACATGTGGATTTCCAAAAAATTATCGTAAGAAATTTCTTCCCGTAGAAAGATAACAATTGCCGACTTATACTATTCCGTACAAACCAAGGAAACATCAAGCACAGTTACATCGTAAACTAAAGCGCTTTAACGTCATTCCAGCACATAGAAGATTCGGGAAATCCTACTTTTGTTTAGCAGAGACATTAAAGAAGTGTTTTGAGTGCCAGCTTCCAAACCCTCGGTATTATATTATATCGGCTACGTATTCTCAGGTAAAAAAAATACATTGGGATACGCTAAAATTTTTAACAAAAAATATTAAGGGGACCACGTATCACGAAACAGAACTTCGTTGTGATATGGTAGGGGGAAGAAGAATACAACTATTAGGGGCCGACGGAAATAGCGTTGACTCTATTCGTGGAATTTTCGCGGACGGTGTTATTCTTGATGAGTGTCAGTTACTCCATAAAGATTTATTAAATAAGGTCTTACGGCCAGCTTTAGTCGATAGACACCAGATGGATAAAAAATCAGGATGGCTTATCGCCATCGGGACCCCTTCGGGGCATAATTTTTTTTATGACCTTTATATGAATAATAAAGGCCATAAAGATTGGTTTGTTAAAAAGTACACCGTAGAAGATACAAAAATAATACCAAAAGACGAGTTGGACAATCTAAAGAATATGATGTCCCCAGAAGAATATGATACCGAGTTTATGGTAGATTTTGACGCTGGAGTCGTTGGCGGTATTTACACAAAATCAATGCAAGTGGTGGAGAATGAAAATAGAATTACTAATGTTCCTCACATCGCAGAGTTACCCGTTACCACATTTTCCGATATTGGATTTCGTGATGCTTTTAGCATTGTTTTTATTCAGAAGGTAGGTTCGGCAATTCATGTTATTGATCATTTAGAAGGGTCAGGAGAGAGTTTAGAATATTACGCTAATAAACTAAAAGAACTACCCTATACATATGATAATCACTTCGCTGGGCATGACATAGTGGTTACTGAGTTAGGGTCAGGAAAAAGCAGGCAGGAGATAGCATCTAATTTAGGATGGTTTATACAACCTGTTCCCAAACTTAAAATAGAGGACGGCATAAACTCTTTACGAATGTCTTTAAAACGATGTTATTTTAATAAAGATAAAACAGACTACCTCATTAATTGTTTGAAACAATACCGATGGAAGAAAAACCAACTAGGAGAACAAACGTCAACACCTCATCACGGACCTGAAAGTAATTCATGTGATGCTATGAGGTATATGAGTATAGGATTGAACGAGTCAAGCGATTGGTCCAGTAAACTTAATTACGGGCCTTCTGGGATAGTCTAGAAACCTTTTTTTCTAAAAAGGTAATACGTTTATCTTTTTCAACAATCTGTTCTTTAAGATTTAGACCCCAAGCCAACTGGTTATTCACGGGCCTACGGCCATTGTAATAATTACCGACGGCTGTTCGGGTAATACCGACTTCCTTCGCCAGCTTCCCTTGGGATATACCAAGAAATTTAAGTAATTTTCTAAATTGAAATTTAGTCATATAACACTGTTACACTACAACAATATATTTATCAATGAAATTAAACAAAAAAAAAGAACAAGAACTAAAAGGCACCATTACACGCGAAACTACTGATGCATTAGGCTATCAAAACGGTAAACTGGTCCAAGAACGTTCCCTAGCCTTAGATTATTACAATTCTGAGCCATTTGGCAATGAAGTAGAAGGCAGATCACAAGTTATAAGTAGTGATGTATTAGAAGCCGTCGAAAGTGTGCTTCCCAGTTTATTACGTATCTTTACCGCAGGAGACGATATTGTTAAATTCGAACCTGTAGGTCCTGAAGATGAAGAAGCATCCAAGCAGGCCACGGAATACATAAACCACATAATATTTAAAGAAAATGACGGCTGGAAAATATTTTATACGTGGTTCAAAGATGCGTTAATCCAAAAAAATGGGTTTATAAAGCATTATTATAAATACGAGGATGAATTCCTCAAAGAGTCTTATAAAGGCCTTACAGAGATAGAATATCAGGCTTTATTAATAGATGATGCTGTTGAAGTAGTTGACGTTGAAGAAGTCATTGAAGAAAAAATGGTGATGACTGAACAAGGTGAAATGGCAGATACCCAAACTGTCTTTAACGTTGATGTTAAACGTAAATCATCATCAGGTAAAATTTGCATTGAAAACGTTCCTCCCGAAGAAATGCTTTTATCAAAAAGATGTAAGAATATTGCAGACGCACCTTTTGTAGCACACCGTATTAAAAAAACGGTATCTGATTTAATTGGTGAAGGTTACGATAGAAAAAAAATAGAAGATATACCGTCTTATGCTAATTCAACATGGAATGAAGAAACATTAAGCCGTAATCTTTTTGATGAAGAAAGTTACATGGATGAAAACGCAGACCCATCCATGCGTGAAATATTATATACTGAATGTTATTTGCGCACCGACATTGATAATGATGGTGTTGCAGAATTAGTAAAAGTTTGTACTGTAGGAGACACTAACGAAATATTAGATGTCGAAGAAATATCGTATATTCCGTTTTCAACAATAACACCGATCATCAACCCTCACCGTTTATTTGGTATGAGTGTTGCAGACCTTGTTATGGATTTACAGCAAATAAAAAGTGTACTTCTACGTCAGTTACTTGACAACGCTTTTCTAATGAACAACTCACGCGTATTGGCTGTTGACTCACAAGTAAATCTTGATGACTTACTACAATCGCGCGCAGGCAACATTGTAAGAGTTAAATCACCTAATGCTGTTGTTCCATTACAAGCACAAAACTTTATGCAAGAAGGTTTGGCAATGATGGAGAAAGTTGATCAAATAAAAGAACAACGTTCAGGCATTAGCAGGATGCAACAAGGCTTGGACCCTAACACAATTCAGAAATCACATACTACGGCAACTGGTGTTAGAGAAGCAATGCAAAGCGCAGGCCAAAGAATTGAAACGATTGCTAGAGTGTTTGCAGAAACAGGTATTAAAGATTTGATGAATTGTTTGTTAAAATTAACAACACAATATCAAGATTATAAAAAAGTAATAAAGATTAGAAACAATTACGTTCCAATAGACCCAAGAGAGTGGAAAAATAAATTTAATTTAACAATAAACGTGGGGTTAGGAACGGGAAGCCATGAGCAACGGCTTCAAATATTAGGTCAGATTTTAGGCATCCAAGAAAAAATAATGATGTCAGGTAGTAAATTAGCAAATGAACAAAACATCTACAATACGTTAGAGCGCATGGTTCATAATGCTGGGTTTAAATCCCCGCAGGAATTTTTTACAAATCCCGAAACACTTCCTCCTGAACAGCCTAAAGACCCAATGCAAGAAAACCCGTTGCTTATTGCTACACAACAACAAATACAAGCTGACAGAGAAAAGAACATTGCTGAATTGCAATTGAAAAAAGAAAAGATGGAAGCTGAACTTGAATTAAAAAAACAAGAACAAGTAGCCGAGTTAGAATTAAAAAAACAAGAAATGCTAGCAGAGTTACAAATGGAAAGAGAAAAGATGAATAGAAAAGCACAGATGGGAACTTTATAATGGTACAGTTTACACCTTTTGGCGAGTCATCTTTATTTTCTACTATTGCTAGTGGAGGTGGTACACCATTAGGTGCAGTCCCTATGGATTTTGCAACAGCAACTCCTTTTAAATTTGATACAGACCCAATGACTCCTGAACCAGAAACACCTGAAAGTGATTTTGACATGGGAGTATTTTGTTCAATGCCAGCTAATGCTAATCATCCAATGTGTGTAAATCAAAATAATACTTCTGATGATGAGGAAAGAAGAATTAAAATAGAAGGTACAGACAGATTTACTACAATGGATAATTTTATACCTACTGATGAAGAAGTAGCAAATATGACTAACAAAGAATATTTAGCAAACTTACAACAAAGAGGATGGTTAAAAAATTCTATGTTAGGTGTTTTACCAAGTAAAGGTTCAACATACGATTTAAAATCTGGTCAAATAATGAACCCTTATTTCACTTTAGCATTTGGTAAAGGACAAGAAGCTAGACGACTAAAATTAATACAAGAATTACAAAATAGAGGTTTACTTGATGCTATGCAAACAGGTGGCGATATTAAAATTAATTTAAACAATGCAAATAGAGGTAGGTCTAAATCAGGTTTATTAATGATAGATGAAATAGCAAAAGCAGGAGTTAAAAATCCTGAATTTGATCAAAGATTGTATGATGATAATAATACTGAGAAACGAGTTAAACGTTACAAAGATACTAAAGGTACAAGAGTTTCAGAAGCATATTTAAAACCAGATGATAATAAAAAAGAATTCGACAAATTAAATAAAAAATTAGACAAAGGTCAAATAAATGTTGGTCAATTTGTAAACGAATACAGAAAAAAAACAGGATATACGTCACCAGCACAAGTAAGTAAAAGAGAAGATACATACCAACAACCGCAAGGTAAAAAAGGCACTTACTCTTACAGGGCAAAAGGTAGATGACCCCAGAACAAGAAATACAACGATCTAATGACGCTAAAGCAATTATAGAAAATCCGCTTTATCAAGAGTCATACAAAGAATTACGAAAAGAGTTAATTAATGAATTATTAGATACTCCCCTTCGTGATACGGAAGCAAGAGAAAAAATTTACATGATGGTAAAGATGCTTGACTCCGTACAAACCCGAATACAATCCATTATGGAGACGGGAACAATACTTAAAGAATAGGTAAAATATGGCTGACAATCCTACACAGGAAACAGCGGTTACTGACGACGCTACGGTTCAAGAACCAGTAGCAAAAACAAACTTATTAGGTGAATTCGAGAACTTTATAACCGCAGAGAACGAAGCACCAACACAATCGGCTGAACAGGACGCGAAAGCACAACCAGACGCAACCGAAAGTGAACCAACTCCCGACGATTTGGAATTAGAGGAAATTGACGACAACTCCCCAGCAGAAGCTAATGAGGAACTTTATTCAGTCAAAGTAAATGGCTTAGAAGAAAAAGTTAACCTTAACGAACTTCTTGCAGGATATAGTAGGCAAAAAGATTACTCGACTAAAACAAATCAGTTAGCAGAAGAACGCAGAGGTTTAGAAACCGAACGAACTAAAACGCAAGCTGAAATGGAAGCGGTCAAAAAAGAACGCGATGACTACGCAGTAAAACTAAAATCTTTTATTAAACAAGACACAGAAGAAAAGATTGATTGGGACCAATTGTATAAAAACGACCCAATTGAATACGTTCGACAAAAAGCTGAGTCTGATAAAAAGAAAGAAGTACGTCAACAAGCGGAAGCAGAACTAAAGCAAATAGAAGCAAAACAAAAAGCAGAGACAGAAGATAAATACAAACAGTATGTTACTTCCCAGTCCGCTTTGTTACAGGAAAAAGTACCTGAGTATGCTGACCCCGTAAAAGGTGATAAGCTAAAATTAGGTGTAAAGAATTACTTAAATGATATTGGATTTAGTGATCAAGAATTGAGCATGTTAACCGATCATCGAACCGTTATGGTAGCGATAGAAGGTATGAAATATAATCAATTAAAGAAAGCTAAGTTAGATGGAAAAAAAGTAAACAAGGTTCCTAAAGTTTCTAAAGCTGGTGTTCCTACTTCTAAAGAAGATGTTAATTACGAAACTCGTCGCACAAGTTTTAAACGTGCTAAATCTGGCAAGTCAGAGGACATGCTAGATGCGTTTATGAACGTAATCAACTAACTATATAGGAGAAAATATATGGCACAGCCAACAAATACTTTTGACTCTTATGACAGTGTAGGAAATAGAGAAGATTTATCAAATCTTATTTCTATGGTAGCGGTAACTGAAACACCGTTCCTATCTTCGTTAAAGACTCAAAATATTAATTCCACATACCATGAATGGCAGACACTAGCTTTAAGTAGTGTTGCTGATAACAAAGTAATAGAGGGTGACGAAGCAACTTTAGACGCTTCTCTAACTACCGCTAGAGTAGGTAACTACACGCAGATTTCTGATAAAACTGTTGTAGTATCAAACACTTTAGATGCGGTTAACAGAGCAGGCAGAAAAAAAGAAAAAGCTTTCCAAATGTTACACAAGTCCAAAGAATTAAAAAAGGACATGGAACACGCAATGATAGGTCTAAACAATGGCCAAGTTGCTGGTAACGGTTCAACAGCAAGAGAATTAGCTTCTTGTCAAAGTTGGATAGCTACTAACGATGTCTTTAATTCATCTGGTTCACCAAATGGTGCTTCACCAACTGGTAATGGAACTAACGCAAGAACTGACTCAGGTACAGCACAAGCATTTACAGAAGCAATGTTCACAAGTGCTTTAGACTTAATTTTTGAGTCTGGTGGTAATCCTGACACTGTTCATGTTGGAAGTTTTAACAAAAGAAAAATGAACGCTTTTAATGGTAGAGCAGACGCTACTAGAAGTGTTGTCGATAACAACGGTACTATCAATGATTACTTTGATGTTTACCGAGGTGACTACGGCACATTAAAAGTTATTCCAAACAGATTAGTAAGATCAAAAGATTGTCTAATCCTAGAGTCTGATAAATGGGCGATTGGTTATTTAAGACCATTCACTACACAAGATTTATCAGTAACAGGTGACTCTCAAAAATCACAACTAATCGTTGAGTACACACTTGTTAGTGAAAATGAAAAAGCTAGTGGTGGTGTATTTGATTTAACTACTTCGTAAATTTTAATTAAGGGGGAGGGGATTATTCCCCCTCCTTTATTTGTTCAATGTTGTTAATTTTAATATTATTTCTATCGGTAAGATTAATATCAACTAAATATTCTTTATTAGTTGCTTTATCTTTATAAACAGCATGAGCAGATGTTTTTTCAGATAAATAATCATAAATTTGAACATGAGATTTTCTTGCAAATTTTACAAGATCGTTATTGTTTGATATTTTATTCATCGTTTTACCTTTTTGTTAAAACGGGGATTATTCCCCGTCTATTATTTATATGTGATTAACTTCCCAACAAGCATCACCATTAATAGTTTCTGCAAGAAATTTATGTTGGTTTAAAACTATATTAAGTGGGTCACTTATCATGTGATGATGTTCGTTATCCCAAAGAAAACCACCCATACCTTGGGATTGTAAATAAAAAGAAGCATCGTCACCTGCTTTATTGTTTGGGTGACAAAGAAAAAATGTTTTTGTTTCTGTATTATTAAAAGTTTCAGAAATAATTTCACCTTTAATATAAAAAGAAATATTAACATCGTGTTGTCCGTCACCATCATATTTTTCAACACGAACATTTGAAACTTTATCACCAAAAGTATTGTTTTTAAATTGTTCTTTAACAAACTTAATTAATATTTTTTGTAATTTTGATTTAGTCATTGTTTTTATCCTTTTTGTTTATAACGATGTTATACCCTATAACAATGTTATATGTCAAATAAATAATTAATAACCTTAAAAAACCTAGGAAATATGCCAAATTTTACTAAATTTAACCAAGCCTTTAATCCAGCCGATGTGCAGGAATTCTTTCATTATGACGAAGCGGAGGACAAGTCTATCATTTATAAAACGCAAGATGTAGAACCTATTTTAAATATGAATAAAATAGAAATGAACCACATTGATCAAAGCGGTGATATAATGAAACATGTTGCTTGTATTCCTAGAATAGTAATTGATCAATGGCGTAAAGAAGGAATTAATTTTTTTGATAAAAACGATTGGCCAAAAATAAAACAAAAATTAAACAGTAACGAATTTATGTATTTTAGAACACATCACGGAGAAATTTAATGGCATTAGATACATTTGCAAATTTAAAAACATCAATAGCAAATTATTTAAACCGCGATGATCTTACATCTTACATACCTGATTTTATTGCATTAGCAGAAGCAAGACATGGTAGAGATTTACGTTTACGTATTATGGAAAGTGTTGGTACAGCAACCGCAACAGGTGGTCAAAATTATATTGATTTACCAACTAACTTTTTAGAATTTAGATATGTTTCTTTAAACACATCACCTAAAATAGTTTTACGGTATATGTCACCTTTTGAATTAACAAAAAATTATGGTGGTGTTACAAGTGGAGAACCTATCTATCAAACAATTATAGGTGAAAAATTATACTTTGGTCCTACTCCTGATAGTTCGTATTCTATTGAGTGGGCCTTTTATTCTAAACCAACAGCGTTAAGTGATGACAATACAACTAATGCTATTTTAACAAACCATCCTGATTTATATTTATATGCATCGTTATTAGAAAGTGCACCTTTTTTAATGCAAGATGAACGATTAGGTGTTTGGGCAGAATTGTATAGGGAAGCTGTAAGAGTAGCGAATACATCTGATGAGTCAGGACGACATTCTTCGGGCCCGTTACAAATGACAGCTAAGAGTGTAGGATGATTGAGTTCGGTCAGTTAATGTCTGACATGCCTTCTTTTCAAAATAGAGGAAGCATGAAAGTGGACAATGTTATTCCTTTAGCAAAAGGGTATAAATCTTTTCCATCATTTACAGAATTAACAACAACAGCTTTGACAGGACCAGCCGTAGGATTACATACGCAACTAAGTGCATCAGGCACAACGAACTATTGCGGTGATGCAACAAAATTGTATCAAATGAATTCTAGTATCGTCTTTGTCGATAAATCCAAGGGGGGTGGCTATAATAACTCAACTACAGAAAATGCTCGTGACTTTTGGTCCTTTTGCCAATTTGGTAACAGAGTTATTGCTACTAACTTTGCTGATAATATTCAGTCTTTTGTAGAAGGAACATCAACAGCTTTTGCCGATTTAGTTTCACTAAAAGCTAAATATGTTGCTGTTATAAGAGACTTTGTTTTTGCTGGATACACAAATGAAAGTGGCACCACATACTCAAACCGCGTAAAATGGTCAGGGATAAATGACCCTACCACGTTTACCCCATCACAGACTACTCTTTCTGACTCCCAAGATTTACCAGACTCAGGTAATATACAAGGAATAGTAGGAGGTGAAAGTTTTGGTGTTATCTTTACAGACAAAGCAATTTTTAGAGCAGACTTTATTGGTGCACCTTTAGTATTTCAATTTTCTAAAGTAGCAGATAATATCGGGGCCTTTGCACCTAAATCAATTGCAAGTGTTGGTAGTGATGTATTCTTTTTATCACAAGATGGATTTTATAAAATTACTAACGGTTCAAAAATTACACCCATATCTAAAGGTAAAATTGATGAATTCTTTTTTGAGGACTTATCAAGTAACTTTGACGGAATATGTTCGGCTATTGATACTAACAACAGTTTATATGTTGTTTCTTATCGTGGTTCTGGTGCTACTGGTTCTAGTACAATTAATAATAAAATGCTTGTTTATAATTACGCAACTGACTCATGGTCAACTTGTTCAGGACAAGATTTAGATTTTATTGGTACAGCTTCCCAAGAAGCATTTACAACATTAGAAAGTTTAGATGTTTTAGGTTCATTAGATGATTTACCTAGACCGCTTGACTCTTATTTTTATCAAGAAGGTGTTCTTGGTTTAGCAGGATTTTCGAGCGCTAAAAAGTTTGGTAAATTTATGGGTGGGTCAATGACCGCTACCGTTGATACAACAGAGTTTGAAGGTGCTGAAGGTAAAAGATCAACGTTAATTAACGCACGTCCTATTGTTGACGCGAACGGAGAAAACACGACAATAACAGTTACACCAATCTCTCGTTCCTCCCAAGCAGACACATTAACTACAGGAAGTGCCGTAACCGTAAAAGCATCTGGTGATTGTCCTTTACGTACTAATTCAAGGTATCACCGATTAAGAGTTATCGTAAATGGAAACTTTACGAATATGCAGGGTGTTGATGTCGAAGCAAGACCCGAAGGAAAACGATAATGGCTGGCCAATTTCAGGCTGTTCCGTTATCTAATCCAGTAGCAGAAGATCATCGACGACAAATAGCCATTGTTACAAACAACTCCTTAGATGGAAAATTAAACAGTACAGGCTCAATAACTTTAACCGCGTCAACAACGACAACAACGTTAAATGATAAACGTTTAGGTGGTGAAAGTGTTATTGTATTTATGCCAACAACGTCAAACGCGTCGGCAGGAATAACTAGCTTGTATGTGTCCGCACAAGGAAAACAAACCGCAACACTAACGCATGCAAACAATGGTCAAACAGATAGAACGTACAAATACATCATCATCGGATAGAATAATTTCTTATGTTCCTCCTAAGAATGTTCATATTATATGGGGGCAAGTAGAACCTTTATTATTGAAAGCGGTCATGTATGATGACTTTTCGTATAATGGTCAAAACTTATTAGACGGTATCTTACAAAAAGATATGCAGTTATGGATAAGCTGGACACATAAAGTAGAGTCGGCCGTTCTAACGCAAATAATAGAGTATCCTAAATTCAAAGTATGTCGCTGGTTTTTAGCTGGTGGTTCTAATATGAAAAAATGGTTAGATCAAATGACATCGCAAGTAGAAGATTGGGCCAAAGATAATAACTGTAAACGTATCGAATTAGTCGGACGTAAAGGATGGATTAAAAAATTAAAGGATTATGAAGCTAAACATATTGTTATGACAAAGGAATTAAAATGAGTAAAAGTGCAGGAACGCAAACAACACAAACAATTACGGAACCTTGGCAAACACAAGCACCGTATTTAGAAAAAGGATTTCAACGCGCGGAAGAATTATTTAATTCTGATGTACCTAATTATTACCCAAATCAAACTTATGTTCCTTTTGCCAATGAAACAGAGACAGCGTTACAATTAGCAAAAGCTAGAGCAACACAAGGTAATCCGTTACTTAATAAATCACAAACTTACGCAGACAATGTAATGAGTGGTGCTTTTCTTAATCCATCAACAAACCCGTATTTAAATAATTTATTTAACACAATGTCGGATAGAGTAACCGCAGGCGTTAACTCCAACGTTTCACAAGCTGGACGTTATGGTTCCCCTGCACATACAGGAATGGTAGCAGACTCTTTAGGTAACTTAGCTAATCAAGTGTATGCCGATAATTATAACAGAGAACGTGCTGTTATGGACTCTATGTCAATGAGAGCACCGCAACTTGGTGAAATGGATTACAACGATATATCTAAACTACAAACTGTGGGTAGTGCTAGAGAAGAACTAGCAGAAAGACAACTTGGTGATGCAATAAAACGATTTGAATTCGAGCAACGTAAACCTTACGAAAAACTAAGAGAGTATCAAGCGAGTGTTGGTGGTCCTTTTGGAACATCACAATCTACCATAACACCAATGACAAAAAATCCTATTATGGGAATACTAGGTGGTGCTTCTAGTGGTGCTGGTATTTACGATATGATTAATGCTACAGGTTCGGCTAATCCATACTTAATGGGTGGTGCTTTACTCGGTGGATTAGGAAGTTTTGCATAATGGGTGCATTAGAAAAATTATTATTTCCTGATTTAACAAATAATCCTACAGCAAATTTACTAGGTATTGATGCAGTAAGACGAGCAAGAGGGAGAGGGTTATTAGATGCTGGTTTAAAAATGACAGCTTTAGCTGGCAAAAGACCAGCAACAGAAAATATTAATCCTGCAATGATTTTACAAGCTGGCGTAGAGTCAGGAATGAATACTTATGATAATTCAATTAATAGAGCAACACAACAATTACAAACAACAACCGCTTTAAATAGTGAAGTACAAGCAAAAGACACTTTTAATAGTTTAATTGCAAGTGATTTTTTAAATGACGAAGAAAAAGCATTTGCTTTAACATTAGGACATGAAAAAGGCGCTAAATTTATTGCTGATCTTTACATGAATAAACAAAAGAATTTAGATAAAGTTCCTAGTGTAAAAGAAATGATAGTAATGAATACGGAAACTAATCAACCCGTATTAAAAGACGATGGTTCACCATTAAGAGAATATGTCAGTGTTAAAGATATTTTAGCTAATCCAAGTAAATATCAAATACCAGATAAAGAAGGAACCTATGCTAAAAATATCCGTGACTTTGAAAATTTATTAGGCCGTCAATTATCATTTGAAGAAAAACAAAAATATATCATGGCTGTAATGAACGGCAATGAAAAGAAAATTAGTGTTACAACAGATGATAGTGGAAACACAACATTTACTATTGGTGGCGATGGTCAATCAATGGAAAAGAAAACTAAACAAGATTTAGAAAAAGAAATTGTTTTAGGAACAAAAAATTACCAAGCATTTGAAAGATTAGAAAAAGCATGGCGACCAGAATTTTCAGAAATACCTACAAGATTAGGTATTAGTTGGAACTCTTTTAAAGACTCATTAGGTGATTGGAATGTATTTGGAGATATTTCTGATGAAGATAAGCAGTTAATGTCTGATTATTATGCATGGGAACAACAAGCATGGGATGTAACAAACCAATACATTAAAGCTATCACAGGTGCACAAATGAGTGAAGCAGAAGCAAAAAGAATTATGCGTGCTTTACCAGACCCAAGAACATTTAGTGGTTCACCAACAGAATATCAATCTAAATTACAAGGTGTAATGAAAAATGCTAGGCTATCAATTATTCGTAGCAATTTATTAATGGCTTCAGGATTTGATGCTTACGATAGTAGTGGTAAATTTGTACCAGAACAATTTATGATTTTAGAAAATGTTAAAGATGCATTTAATAAAATTGGTAATCAAATGTTTCAAGATTTAAGAAAAGATGAAGCATACGATAGTTACACTGATCAAGAATTGTCAAAATTAGTTTTTAAAGAATTAGAAGCAAAAATTGGAACAACAAAAGATACATCACAATTTGATGTAAATTATTCGGATATATTAAATTTATGAGTGAGCAAACAATAGACTTCTTTAACATGTTATCTGAACAAACAGATACGTCAAAAAAAGTAAATAATAACATTCCTGAAAATGCACCAGTAATGAAAGCGGACACTGGTCCTATAATGAATTCGAGTAATAACGACTCTAAAATGGATGGTATGTATGCCCCAATTTTAGAAAACAATTACATAGATAATTCAGGTATAGCCGTAGGGTCTTTACCGCGTGATAGTTTTTACACTGTTCAAGCATACGCAAAAAGTAAATTTCCTGACATGCCAATAGATCAATCAATGAAACGTTTTGGTGTAGCAGATGGAAGAATATTTTACATGGGAACAGATGGCAAAAGATATTATGCAACGCCTAATTTTTCTGCTGTAGTACAAAATCCAGCTAATATTGATGAATTTGCTTTACGTGGCACAGGTCCAGCTATTCCAATTGTTACAGGAACAGGCGCAGGCATGGTAGGTATGTCAACAGGACCCGTTACAGGCGTAGCTTCTGCTATGGCTGGTGGCGGTGCTGGTGATGTCATCAGACAATCATTATCAAATTATTATACAGGCGAAGATATGTCAATTGGTCAACGTGCTGGTTATGTTGGTAAGTCTGCTTTAATGGAAGGCGGAGGTCAATTTTTAGGTAATGTATTTAATAAAGCAATAAAAACTGTTTTAACTAAAATGCCAAATAAATTAGGTAATAAGTTTTCTATATTTGATACAAAAGCAAAAGATGAAATAGTAAATATATCGAATAAGCACGGCATTAAATTAACAACAGCAGAAATAAGTTCAGACCCAGCGCTTATTAGGATGCAAAAAATGTTGGCAGGCGTTTCAGGTAGTGATGAAATCTTAGAGTCATTTTATAACATACGAAATAAAGACGTACAAAACGCTTTGTTAAATATGTTTGAAACACTTAATACAAATAAAGCATCGGCTAATTTAATTTATAAATCAGGCATTGAGTCGGCAGAAGGTATAATAAAAGGTGAAAGTAAAATTTTACAAGATCAAGCAAAAGCTTTATATTCAAAAGCCTACCAAGTTAATAATGTTAATACATCAGAAACATTAGAATTATTAAATACTTTAATTAGTACAGCTAAAGGCAACAACTTATCTCAATTACTAAGAGTAAAAAACATGTTGTTTAAAGACGTTGAAATGCCAGTGTCAGGCCCTACAATGGGTGGTAATATACCATCACAAAACAAATCAGTTGTAGAAACTAGCTTACAAGCATTAGACGGTGCTAAAAGAGAAATAGACGACATAATTAATCAAGCTGGTAAAAGTGATAAATCTATTGCCCCAGCAAATAAAGTTAACTTTGTTAAACTAAAAGAAATGTTGCTTAATAATATGGATGAAGTTTCTCCTGAATATGCAAAAGCAAGAAGTATATACGAAGCAGGCATGCCAAATGTAACAGCTACCGCTACAGGTATGGTAGGATATATTGCTAAACAAAATCCTAATAGATATTATGACATTGGTAACATGTTGTTTAATTCTAAAACAAGTAGTGTTGCAGATATTAAAAACGTTAGAGAAGCATTTAATAAATTTGGATACACTAAAGAATTTAATCAAATTGTTGGTGCTTATTTAGAAGAAAGTTTTGAAAAAATATTAAAAGATGAAGTAGTTGGTCAAAACTATAATCTTGCTGGTAAATTTTATAATAAATTATTTGGTAATGAAAAACAACGTGAAATGATGTTGGAAGCTATGAGCAACAATCCTAACTTTGCTCGTGACTTTGCAGATTTAATGTTGGTGTTTAATGGCACACAAAAAGCAATGAAGTCAGAAAGTATTACCGCATGGATGCAACAAGCTATGAAAGAATTTGCTGATGAGTCTAAATCATTAACAGGTCAAGTAGTTAAGACATTAGAAATTTGGAACCAGCCATCACGAATAGCAGGGTTCTTAGATGATTTAAAGAAAGATAAAATGGCTGTTAAATTTGCTAACATGCTTACAACAACAGAAGGCAGAAAAGAATTAGCAAAATTAAGAGACATAGGAATTAACACAAAAAAAGGCGTAATCCTGTTTACACATATTTTAAATGGAGGAACAATCACCGATTTAACAGAAGGTCCTGAAAAAAATGTTGAAATGGGCCAAATGGAAAAAGGGAGTTATTAAAAAATGGCAATTAAAGATTATTCAACAACAGCAAGTAGCAACAGTACATTAAGCGGAATAAGTGTTGCTGAAGGAATGGCACCATCGTTAGTTAATAACGTAATTCGTGCTGATATGTCTGCACAAAAAGAACAATGGAGTGATAAAGAATGGTTTGTACTTGGAAACGGGGACACAACTAATACTTATACTAGAACAGGTGCAACAACTGTTACTATTGGTGCTGATGTTACGACAAGTCATCACGTAGGCAGGCGTGTAAAAGTAACAGGTGCCAATACATCAACAACAGGTATCTTTGGTAAAATAGCTTCCAGTTCTTATTCTTCACCAAACACAACAATTACAATAACATTTGACTCAGGGTCAATCCACGCAAGTGACAGTAACCCAGTTTTATATCTTGGTTCAACATTCGTTGGCCCATCAACACCTGTCATCGATACAGACGCAATGACGGAGGACAGCGCAATCTTACCTCCAAGTCAATCAAGTGTAAAAAACTTTGTCGAAAGTGGCTCATCAACTTTAACTAATAAAACATTAACATCACCTGTTATTAATACAGGCGTAAGCGGTACAGCTATACAAGATGATGATGGATTTTCTTCTGCTTCTGCTTCTAAACTTGCAAGTTCAGAAAGTATTAAGGCTTATGTTGATGCACAACTAACAGCGCAAGACGTTGACATATCAACTGACTCAGGAACCATAGCTATTGATTTAGACTCGGAAACATTATCTGTATCAGGGGGAGAAGGTATTGATACTTCTGCTACTGGTAATGCAATAACAATAGCGGGGGAAGATGCGAGCACATCAAACAAGGGTGTTGCTTCTTTCCATTCTGATAATTTTTCTGTATCTTCAGGTGCAGTAACAATTAAAGATGGAGGGGTAGCTAATGCCGAATTAGTAAATTCTTCTATTACCGTTTCCGATGGTTCAAACACAACAGCCGTTTCACTAGGTGGAACAATAACATATACGGCTGGCGAAGGTATGGATGTTACTGAAAGTTCAGGCACCGTAACTTTTGCTGGTGAAGATGCAACAGTATCAAATAAAGGTATTGCATCTTTTAGTACAAATGATTTTGCAGTATCCAGTGGTGCTGTCTCAATAAAAACAGCAGGCATAAGTGACTCACAATTAGCAAGTGGTATCGACTCAATTAAAGTGGGTAATGGGGACGTGACGAATACCGAATTATCAAGAATAAATTCAGTTACAGAAAACGTTCAAACATCACTAGATGCCAAAGCAGTAAAATCAAATAACCTTAGTGATCTAGCGTCCTCATCAACAGCAAGAACAAACCTTGGTTTAGGTACAATTAGCACACAAAATTTTAATAATATTTCTATAACGGGAGGACAAATTTCAGGTTTAGGTTCACCAAGTGCAGGAAGTGAGCCAGCTACAAAAACATACACGGATAATTTAGTAGCAGGATTAAAAACAAGAATTATATGTCGAGTAGCAACAACAGGTAATGTTGACTTAACAGCAGATTTACAAAACGGTGATACAATTGACGGGGTTGCGGTACAAACTGGAAACAAGGTACTTGTAAAAAGCCAGAGTAGTGCAAGCCAGAATGGTATTTATACCGTAGTCGCTTCGGGAACGGCACAAAGATCAACAGATTTTGATAGCATAGCAGAATTATCGGGCCAGATGGTAGTCATACAAGAAGGCTCAACAAACGACAATAAAATATTTTTATGTACGACTGACTCAGACGCAACTTTATCGTCAGACTCAATAACATTTTCACAGGTAACTCCAAGCAATACAGGAACGGTTACAAGTGTAGGAATATCAGGTTCAGAATTTACGATAGGTTCTTCGCCTGTAACAAGTTCAGGGACTATTACTTTAGCAGTTAATAATATTGACGCGACTAAGATTGGTGGCACAAGTAACGTGTCGAATACTGAATACAATTTTTTGAATGGTGTAACTAGCGCTATTCAGACCCAGTTAGATGCAAAGGCAACTACTGGATTTTCAACAGCAATAGCAATAGCGCTTTCATAAGGAGTATAAATGGCAAACAATTTTGATGAAAAATCATTAACCATTAGTAATGCTTCCCTGACGGATGTTTATACAGCTTCAAATAAGTCAATGGTCGTAACTGGCACATTAGCCAATACTGGAAGCGTTAGCATTAATATAAGTCTAAAAAAATATGATGCGAGTGGCACAGCTACTTTCACTAAATTTAAAGATGTACCTTTACCCGTCGGTTCGGCATTAACTATACCAAAAATCGTACTTAACGTGTCCGATAAAATTCAAGTTCAATCAAGTTCAAGTTCTGGTTTATTAGATGTGTCACTAGAATTATTAACGGATATAAGCTGATGACAGACTCATATATTGGAGTACCACCACAATCAGGTTTTATATCACAAGAAGCTAACCAGTATTTTACTGGGTTAACGCAAAACTATATAGACTTAAATCAAAGCATAAGTTCTCTTAGTTCTGTTATCGTTTTAGTTAATGGAGTAGTTCAAGAAAATTCTGATTTAACTTTAACTTCTACAAGTCGTATCACGCTTGGAGCAACTTTAGTCGCTAGTGATAAAGTCACTTGTATTTATGTAGCTAAAATTTCTAGCACACAAGCACCAGCAACAGGAAGTGTAACTTTAGATATGCTTTCTGCTAGTGGAACTAAATCAAGTTCAACTTTCCTTGCAGGAGATAATTCTTTTAAAACTGTCTCTGGCACAACAATAAATAACAATGCAGATAACAGAGTTATAACAGGTAGTGGCACAGCTAATACTTTAGAAGGAGAACAAAACTTAACTTTTGATGGTGGAACATTAACAGTTAAAGATGATGGAAGTGGTGCTACAACTGAAACTTTAGTATTAACCAATGGCACAAGTGCTAACCCTTCTTATTCAAATTTAGTTTTTAAAACTAATGGTAATACTTCTGGTGCATGGATTAAAGGTGTTCAAGCAAGTGGTGGTAATGATGGTAGATTAGAATTTCATACAAACCTTGCTGGTACTGTTAGCGAGAGAATGAGAATACAAGCTAACGGAGATATTCAATTTCCTAATACCGCTGGTTCTGGTTATTTTACTTTTAAAACTGCTTCTGCTGAGCCTTATGTTATTCACAATGGTACAGTAACAGGAACTACAACATTATATATGTTTAAAGTTGGTGGTAATGAAGTAGGGACAATTAATAGAACAAGTTCTTCTACTCAATATAACACTTCTTCAGATTACAGATTAAAAGAAAATGAAACAGCTATTACTGATGGAATAGATAGAGTTAAACAACTTAAACCTTACAAATTTAATTTTAAAGTAGACCCAGATAAAACTGTAGATGGTTTCTTTGCACATGAGGTTTCTGGCATTGTACCAGAAGCTATTAGTGGAGAAAAAGATGCAGTTTATGAAAATAAAGATATTAAACCTCAAGCCATTGACCAATCTAAACTTGTTCCTTTACTAACAAGTGCCTTACAAGAAGCAATAACAAAAATAGAAACTCTTGAAGCAAGAGTACAAACATTGGAGGACGCATAATGCCTTTTACTTTATTAAAACCGACAGGTATTGATTTAAGTCAAACCTTTGCTTTTACTGGTAGTGTTACAGGTGTATCAAGTAACTCTTTTGGTTACTGGAGTACAACAGGATATAAAGCAACAAAACATTCTGGTAATACAACTTTTAATGATGAAACAACTACAACTGTAGCTTTTTCAAATGAAGATTATGACAATGGAAATAATTATAATACTTCTACCTATAAGTATGTAGTTCCTGCAACAGGTCGTTATTTCTTTACCTTTAATATTTCTATTGAAGCTGGAGTAGATAACGAAGGTAAACAATGGAACGCTGGTGTGTATATAGGTAGTGCATCTGATCCAAAATTAAGAGTTATGTATAATTCTAATAATAGTAGATTTAGAAAAATGAATTTATCAAATAGTGGTACTTTAGATTTAAGTTCTGGAAACGAAGTTCTTATGAAAGTTTATTGTGATAGGTCAGATGGAAACCAACCATTTTGGCAAGGAGGTCAAACACCACAAATGAGTTATATAGAAGGTTGGAGAATTTCATAATGGCTGAGATACATGACAAAATAAAAATATATTTAGGTAGAACACCAGACTGGGTTGAAGAAGTTATTATCTTTGATGATTTAGATGACAAAGGTTTATACATTAAAGAGTGGAGAGCAACTGATAAGCCTAAGCCAACACAAGAGGAGTTAGACGCTTTATGAGTTACATAGGCAGAGGAATTGACCAAATAGATAACATATCTACTTTAGATAATTTAACCTTCAATGGAAGTGACGCAACATTTAACCTAACACAAAACTCAGTAGCTTTTGTACCAGTAAGTGCAGACGCATTACAAATTCAAATTGATGGTGTAATACAATCTGGCAACTATACTGTTAGTGGCTCTACTGTTACTTTTGATTTTACTCCTAGTGGTAGTTCAGTATGTAATGGTATTCGCCATTATGGGGTTGGACTACTAACTACAGTTTCGGACAGTTCCATAACGACAGCTAAACTTGGTACAGATAGTGTCAATGGAAGTAAGATAGCTGACGATAGTATCTCTGATGAACATTTAGATATAACAGCAATCACAGGTCAAACAGCTATTACCTCTTTAGCCGATACCGATAAGTTTTTAGTATCTGATGCAAGTGATAGTGGTAATCTTAAATATGTAGAAAATCAATATTTAGGTGGTAGTGAGTATATAAAAATTGCAAATAATAGTGGCACTAATAATGTTGGAGGAGCATTTATTAATGATTGTTTTTCTACAACTTACAGAACATACTTAGTAACTTTTCAATTTGAAAATAATGTAAATGGAAATCAAATTTGGTTAAGATTTTTAAAAGATGATGATAGTGAAATTAGTGTTGCAAAGTATCGTTATGCTACTCATCAAATAAATAATGGTGGTACAGAAAGTTCTATTACAGCTAATGATTCTAGTTATTGGCGAATGACTGGTGGCACAGCAGGAGGAAACACAGCACTCTTTGGTGGTTGTTTTGGTTTTATGTATGTTCACAATCCTTACACAATAGCATCTGGTCAAGCAGGAGCAGGAAACTTATATCGTACAGGTTGGAACGCACATTACCATGAATATGATGACAGTGGAGGTGTATCCAATATGGTATCAACAGGTATGTTAGAACAAAATTCTGACAATGTTGCAGGAATACAATTTATGCCTAGTGCAAATTACATAGCAAAAAGAAACATAACTGTTTGGGGATTAAAGGAATATTAATATGACAAAAATTGCAGGTTGGTCAAAAGAGTTAGGTAATCACGAAAGAGATATGACTGCTACAGAACAAGCAGAATTTGACGCAAGACAAATTGATTGGAATAGTGATGCAGAAAAACTAAAAAGAATAAAAGAAATTAGACAAAAAAAACTTAACGAAACTGATTGGTGGGTATTTAGAGGAGAAATGACATCAGAGCAATCTGCATGGAGAAAATCTTTACGAGATATACCAACAACATTTTCTGCTAGTGATTATGATGCTTTGCTAGAAATGGAAGGCGAAATACCTAACAGAAACTTAACACATTCAATTTGGAGTAAACCATAATGGCACAGACATTTTTAAATTTAGCACAAGGAGTTACAGGAAACTTAAACTTAGCTACTAATGTTACAGGTACTTTGAGTACAAGTAATTATGTTCAAGGTGGTATTACTGAATATGACCAATGGAGAATAAATGGAACTACCAACCTCGTTGGTAATGGTACCACAACTCTTACTTCAGACTTTGAAAGAAATGATACTGATTTTGATAAAATAGGGACTGGTATGTCGGAATCATCAGGCGTTTTCACTTTTGGAGCCACAGGTGTTTATCAAATTATTTATGATGCTTTTTTTAGAGCAGATGGTGGAGCAAGACCTATGATTGGAGCAGTAATACAAACAACAACAGATAATTCAAATTATAATAATAGAGCATTTAGTTATACAAGTGGTTACACTAGTGAAGCATATGCTAGTTCTTTAGTTATTTGTGGTTTTGATGTTACAAATACATCAACACATAAAGTAAGATTTAGAGCCAGACATGGAGATACTACAAACATACAAGGTAGTACCACTTCTAACTATACTTGCTTTACATTTACAAGATTAGGCTCAACATGATTAATCCTTGTTGCGAAGATGGAAAATGTACTTGTGGTAAATAATCCGTGTCCTGATTGTGGTGCTAAAACAAAAGATCAATGTGTTTGCCCAGAGGAGTGCGATACTTGTTCCGCATAATATTTTTTAACTTTTTTGTTTTAATCATATTATTATTTTTATTTTCTCTTGCGAACCCAGTCTTAGGTAACAACTCACAAACTAATTCTAGTGGGTCCAACACGTTAATCGATGGCAACATGACCACGAACAACACCTATTCAGGTGGACAAACCAACACAACAAACTCAACATCAACTAACACCTCCACAGGAAGCGAAATACCAGTAAACAGTGCTAACTCACCATCTTATTCTAGTATGAGTCAGGATGTGTGTTCTATGGGAGTAGGCGGTTCTGTATCATCTACTTTTGTCGGTATCTCAGGGGGTAAACATGTGTACGATAAAGAATGTATTCGCTTAAAATATAGCAAATTATTAATGGACCTAAAAATGAATGTCCCTGCGATTACGTTGCTCTGTCAAAAAAAAGAAATTTTTATAAGTTTTATGGAAGCCAATACACCTTGTCCATTTCAAGGAGTCATAGGTCCTGAAGCACGAGCATTATGGGAAAAGTATCCTAAACTTAGACCTGACTACGAGGAGTACATGGCTAGATTAGAATACATGGAACAAGTGGATTTACAATTAATAAAAAAGAAAGCTGAAAATGAACCTGTTAAAAATCCTATTATTAACGTTCATAACTAGCTTTGCTTATGCAGAGACAACAGGAAACCTACTTACAAATTCAGATTTTAGTAACGGATTAACTGGCTGGACTAATCATGGTTCAACACAAGAACATCATATTGGTATTGGAAATGAATGTGATGGAAGTGCTGTTGATACTAGTAATTCAGGATGCGGTACATCAGGTTCACTAGCTACACTTGATAATGGTGGTGTTAGTCAAACTATAAAATTATCAGAAACAACAAATATGACTAGCCTTGATATGCAAAATGGCTTTTCATCTACCATGTCCTCAGATATTTGGTTTTGGCACGGCACGGACACAGTTACCATGACACAAACGGTAACAGGTAGTAATGATGAGGTAAACACACAGTCACGTATTATTACTGATAATCATAATAATTATCAAACGTATAGTGATACAATTATTATTGGTTCAAACACATCTACTGATTTTGATATAGAAACAAAATTAGATATTGATGATAGTGCTAATTGTTTATCGCATTGTGGACCAGATATAGATAACGTAACGTTATATGTAGATTATACTGTTATTCCTCCATTTACAAATGACGTACAAGAAGAATTAAATGACATTGTTATTAATGATGATTTTATAAATGACATTATTCTAGATGAGATAATCTGGGATTTTGAAGAAATAACTTTTGAAGATACAATTATAGAGATTGAGGATTTAAATTTTGAAGAAACTTTAATTCTCGATACTATAGCTAGTTTTGAAGAATTTGATCTTACGGAATTTGAAGAAATAGATTTTAACGAAATAGATTTAGATGAAATAGATTTTGAAGAATTTGAAGATATTGATTTTGAAGAATTAGAGGAAGCTATAGAAGAACAGCCTATCGAAATAATCGAGGAGGTAGAAGAAGAAACAATCGACATCGAAGAAGAAGATAAGATTGAAATTGCCGAAGAAAAAACTGAGGAGGTTATAGATGATACTATTGAAGAAGAAGCCACGGAAGGGCAAGGGTTACTAGAAGAAGAAATTGAAACCGTTGAGGACGTTACTGAAATAGAAGAAGTAGAAAGTGATGAAATAGAAGTAGCTAACAAAGATATTAAAATAGATATCAATGATAATATTACTGTAGATATAAAAGAGATTACTTTATTTTCTAACAGTAACGCCTTGGAGGTCTACACAAAAAACGAATTTTATAAACCACAACAAATTTACACAGAACCAAATGACGGTTTGTTTATTCAAGCAGACTTAGGTTTGTATTACAAAAATATTTATACAGGAATTACACTAGGTAATTACATTGATGCTGACCCAATTAGCCAGCACAACAAAAAACTTTACGATTTAAAAGTACAAAAATTACAAATCTTAATTGATTTAAAAAAACTTAAAGGATTACTATGATTGATAAATTAACTAATTACGCATCTATAATAGGAGTAATAGGCGCTATTGGTGGTGGCTTTTATGCATGGGGTGAATTTAATACTAGACTTGATGGTATAGAGAATAAAGAATTTGTTGTTAATGAAACTGTAGATTTAACTCCTATCAATGAAAAGATTTCTGATTTAGAGGTAGAAATATTAGACCGCATGTCTGCATTAGAAGATGAGTGGATGGCTAGAGATAATGATACCAATGATGATATACTTAATGATATTGCAGGAATTAATTCAGACATAAAAGAATTACAAAAAGAAATAAAAATTGCAGATCAACAATTACAATCAAACATATCAGATTTACGTGGTGATACATTTAAAGAGTTTGGTAAGTTAAGAGATTTAATAAATGAATTAAGTAAGTTAATTACCATTGTTCAAAAAGAAAATGAATTGCAGAACATATTAATTGACGAAATTAAAACACAAAACTCTAATCCTTTAGGCTAATGTTTAATATAGTAGCGACCATTTGTTTTTTAGAGTTATCTACTTTACCGCCAATGTGTTTAGCTAATGCATACATACCTGTAGATTTTGAAACGAAAAATGAATGTTTATTAAAAAGAAATATTTTAGTAGATGAAATAGATCAAGATTTAAAAGACAGAAACATTTCTATGTTTTTATATTGTATAGAAAAAATACAAGTGGAGAGTACAAATGTCTGAATGGGAACAACAAATAAAAAATTTACAACACACACTTAATGAAATTAAAATTGAAGTTAAAGAAAACCGACAAGAAGTAATTAAACTAAAAGAAGAAATGGCCACAGGTAAATCGGCTATACGTACTACTCTCTTTATTGGTAGTGTACTCAGTGGGATTTGGGTATTTTTAAAGTTGATTAGTAGTCAATAACTAGGACTGTTTCAGGGGGACCATGAAACTAAATAATCGCGTGTTAATAATTTCAGATTTGCACATGCCTTATCAACATCCGCAAGCGATAAACTTTCTAGCAAAGTTACATAAGAAATGGAAATTTACTAGAGTGTTTTCAATTGGAGATATTTTTGATTTAGCATCCGTGCAAGTAGAAAGACCAAGTGACCCAGAGGTGGAGTCACCTATCTTTGAAGTTAGTAAAGCAACAAAAGAAATACGGAAGCTGGAAAAGTTATTTCCTGATATGGATATACTTAAAGGTAATCACGATCTACGCATTGAACGTAAAGCCGAACGCTTTGGTATTCCTCGAAGCATGCTTAAAGATTTAAACGACATCTTTGACATAAAAGCAAACTGGCGATGGCACGACAAATACATCTTAACCCTCCCAAGCAAACACAAAGTATTCTTAACACATAACTTTAAGTCTAATGTATTAAGTAGTTCGAAAGAATTATCTTGCTCATTAATCACGGGACATTTTCACACCCAGTCAAATATAAGTTGGTGGTCCTCACCGACAAGTTTAAACTTTGCCATGTCAACTGGCTGTTTAATTAATCCAAAAGCACCAGCAATGAAATACCAAAAGTTATTTATTAAGCGACCAATTTTATCAGTAGGTATGTTGATAGATGAAACACCAATGATACAACCAATGTATCTCAATGAACAAGGGGAATGGAATGGACAAGTCTGATAGATTAGTAATGGCTCAAACAATATGGGGTGAGTCAAGAGGTGAAACCAAAGAAGGACAATATGCAATTGCTCATGTCATTAAAAATAGATTAGACTCTAAGAGGTGGTTTAGTGCAGATACTTTAGAAGGTGTATGCAAAAAGAAATGGCAGTTTTCTTGTTGGAATGAGAATGACCCGAACAAAGAAAAAATGGAACAGCTTACTCACGGAGATATAAAAGACTTTGTTGATATAGCGAATAATGTTTTAGATGGATTGCACGATAGTAATGTTGGTAAAGCAACTCATTACTATGCAGATTATATTAGTGAACCTAAGTGGGCAAAAGAAAAAACCCCCATCACTACAATAGGGGTTCATCATTTTTACGAAGATATTAATTAAATTTACCATCTTCTATTTGTTTTGACATTCTATGAATAAGAAAAGGTTTTCTTGTTGCAATTTTTTTTAAGTGCCACCAATCTTCATTTTCTGAATACAAATTAGAAACTTTAGAAATTTGTAATATAAAACCTTCGTGTTCTAAATCAAATTCTAAAACTTCATCATCTTCTTGCATGTTAGCTACTTTTTTAATTTGTTTGTAATTTAAAAACACATGACAATTTGTATTAAAATAAGCATGATTAGGTTTAAAATCTGTTAAGGGTTTTCTAAGCACAGGATTTTCACCTTCACTTGGTATTAACTTAAAATGATTATCAATTTGAAAATCAAGTTCTTGATTTCTTTCATAAGTATAACCTAAAAAACACATTTGATATACTTCTCGAAAACTAAAAACACCTAGTATATTTTCACATCTACTAGCTGGATAATATTTTACTAAATACATTTTAACTCCTTTCAGTAAAATTAATTTAAAAAAAGCATATCATGTTTTTTGTTGAAAGTCAAAAACGCTGTTATACATGTAACAATGTTATACCTAATAAATGAGGAGTTACCGTTAAACACAAAAAAATTATTTAAGGCATAGCTTAAAAAAATATTTTTTTTTATCCTGTGGATATTTTTTTTACAAAAAGGAAAAATTATTTATGTTAAATTTACTTTTAGGACCTGTTGTTGACATTGTTTCTACAAGCGTAAAAGGTTTTGTAGATACAAAGAAAGCAAAGGCAGAACAAAAAGTTACAGAGATAAAAGCTAAGACTGAGTTAATGCATCAACAAATTAAAGGGGAAGCTGACTGGGATTTAGAAGCAATAAAAAATACGCAAGGCTCATGGAAAGATGAGTACCTTACAATTTTATTTTCTATTCCATTGTTATTATGCTTCATACCTTTTACTGTTGAATATGTTGAACGAGGTTTTCAAGCGTTACAACAAACTCCCGATTGGTACAAATATACATTAGGTGTAATCGTATCTGCATCATTTGGAATTAAAGGTGCAAGTAAATTTTTTAAAAAATAGGAGATAGAATGAAATATTGGAATTGGTTTAAAGACTTAAAAAAACAATATCAAATAGGTATTATTATTTTAGGTATTATAATCGTAATGTATTTTGTAGGATTACTATAAATGAAGTGTCCTCCAAAAATTAAAGTTGGATACAAGGACATCGCCATTGACCTTGTTCGTTCTGATTTCACAAAGCAAACTGATTGTTATGGGGAATATCAACACCGAGCAAACAAGATAGAAATACAACAAGACTTAACGCCAAACGATTTTTCTAATACACTACTCCATGAAGTGTTACATGCAGTGGTGTATGAACATTCCCTCACCGTCGATGGAAATGTATTATGTGTAGATAGCAACGAGGAAATAGTTGTTAACTCAGTAACCAACGGACTGATGACTGTCTTTAAAGACAATCCTTGGTTCCTAAAATTTTTGCAAGACAATATTCATGGCCGACAATCTTCTTGATTTAAGAACAATAAAAGGATTTCAAGGCGCAAGCGAAACACCTTTTACTGATAATTTATTAGGAGTAAATACAGGCAAGACTATTACTGGCCAAGAATTTTCAGACAATCCAATAATAAAACCCTTCCAACAATTTAATAAAGCACTAGGCACAGGACTATTAGAGACTGGTGAGAAAGCATTTAATCTTGGAATGGGTGCAGTTAATTTACCTTTTGCTTTTGCTGGTGATACAGCAGAAGGGGTGTACGAAATGCTTCCTGAAGATTGGCAAGCTAAGACATCACAGCTTATGTATAATTCAGGTGGGAGTATGGACCCCGACGAGTTTGGTGATCAATTCTATGGTCATCTAGTTGAAGGTGTTTTTGCTTTTCCTACACTATCAGAATTCCAACCGTGGTTCAGAGCCAATCAAGGTAAGAAGCCACCAAAAGAAATTGTCGAAGCAATTGTTGAAAAGATTGGAACACAACCAAATCAATTTAGCCAACAATTATATTTATCATACAATAAAAATATTAATAACCCCAAGCAATTAGTTACAAATAAAGTTGATGCACCAGAAAGTTATTTAAAAGAGATAGCTGATTTTTATGATGGGGCCAAGCATCAACCTAATCATCCTAAAATACAAGCATCTTACGAAACATTAATAAATGAAACATTAGCACAGTATCAACACATGATTGATGGTGGTATTATTCCTAAAGTTTATATTGGTTCTAAAGGTAAACCAGAACCTTACGTATCATCAGGTCATATGATGAATGATGTTGCTAATAATAAAAGTTTAAAATTTTTAAAAACTAATTTAGATGATCTTCCTCCCGATCACCCATTAGCACAACCATCAGGAATTATATTAGACGGACAAGAATTAATAATGAATGATGTCTTTCGTATTGTGCATGATTTTTATGGACACACACCAAACGGTTTTCAGTTTGGTCCTACAGGTGAGTACAATGCATTTAGATCACATGCTAATATGTATAGTGATGCATCTATTCCAGCACTAGCTAATGAAACATTATTTCAAAACGCATGGGTAAACTATAATAAATCAATCCGACGTGAAGATGGCACGGTACCAAAACCAAATGACCCTGACTTTATTCCCCAGAACGAAAGACCTTTTGCCGATCAAAAAGTAATTTTATTTGATGAGTCATTATTAAATAAAGACCCTAACTTTGAAAATGTAAATGCATCTATTGGTTATACAATGGAAGAAGCAGGGCCTATGTTTGAAGGATTGAATATAGCTGATGAAACTAAAAACGGTATTATTTATGAATATGATTGGTACACTAAATCAAAATCATGGGAAGGTGATAAAGGTAATCTTTGGCATGGCTTAAAAGTTAACGCAAAAGAACAAAGTAAATTTGAAAACAATATACAAAAAAAAATTATAGATAGAGAATTGATAATTTCACAAGGCGAAACGTGGGCCGAACAATCAAAAATTAAAGCACAATTAGATACGCAAGATTTAAAAGATTTAAACAAAGTACGAGTTGAGCAAGGATTAGAACCAATAAAAGAAACTTCTGTCGGAAAAATAAGAGGTAAACCAGTAGAAGCAAAATTTGTTTCTGGCAATATAGATGGAGTTCAAACAGGTTTAAAAGACAACGAAATAAAACGAATAGCTTTTATTATGTCAGATAGTATAAAAAGCACGAGTAAATATTTTGATAAAGAACCATTAATAATGGGTTTAGTACAAGATACAAAAATTGCCCCATTAAGTTTAAGAAATAGAATTGATGCATTAAAAAATAAAGTTGAGTCAGGTAAAGCTACACCTGATGAAGTAAATAAATTAAATGAATTATTAGAAATAAAAGACAATCAAGTTAAGACAACATTAGCTGTAAGACAAGACAATAATTTTTTACAACCTCCTTATAGTTATTCTGAAATGGAAACTTTATCACATGAAGTAGGTCATTTAATACACCAACAATTATCTAAAAATACTATACCAGATTTTTTACAAGGGTCTAATTTCAATATAAGTTTAGCTAAAACTGAATTAGAAGCAGTGTCAAAAAGGATGCGTCCTAATTTATGGAATGATAAACATATTAAATCTTATAAAGGTGATATTCCTGATAAAGTTAAACAACAACATCTTGAACAAGTTTATTATAGAAATAAAGATGTTGAATTATTAGCTGATTTTATAAAAGGGTATTTAGTTGACCCTAAACTGACAAAAAGATTAGCACCTACAATGTCTGCTATATTGAAACAAATGGTTAATGAAAGCTGGTTTGCAGACATATTAAAATTAGCTAAAGCTGATACAATGCCTAAAGATGGTCTGTTAAAAAAACAAGAAATCAATTCTGGTCTTTTAAATACAGCTATGGTATAACATTGTTATGCAGTGTAAATGTGGTAGTAAACATATATCTCATATAATATTAGACCCCGATTGGAATAATCCTAATGCGGATTTTTCTAAAACCGAGGTCTATGAATGTGAGGATTGTGGTAAAGAAATTAATTTAACTTCTTCAACAAATTCTCAGGACGAAGATTAGTATATCGTTTAAGCATCTTCCAATCTTTGTGACCGCTAACTAAAGCAACCTCGGGAATTTGAAAACCTTTTTCAAACAAACGACTTATACCTTCATGTCTCATGTCATTAAAACGAAGATCATCAAACTGTAACTTAGCCATCAATCGTTGCCACTGACTCTTTAATGCTTCATAACTAGGTAAGTCATTACGCATCATTAAGTTATAAGCCTTTGTTGGTATTGGTATTTTTCTTTTACCAATATGTTTCACTGTCTTATGTGCATCTAAAATTAACAAATAACCATTCTTTGTTTTCTCAATTTTATATTCACGGTTAATCCATTCCGCCTTACGCATACATGTAAGTATCGCAATCTTAACGCTGGACCATAACTCAGATGACCCGTGCTTACACAACATCTTTAATTCGTAAAACGATGGACGACGATCACGCGCATCATCACCTGTAACTGGCTTCTTCACCTCCACAGCAGGATTAATTATTCGCATTTCATGTTCTTCAATAGCATGGTCATAAATTTGTTTAATACGATTAACACGCTTATGAATACTGGTAGGTGCTAAATGTTTTTTACTGGTAACATATTGCTTCACAATTTTTTTTGTTAAATATAAAGGACCTTCTTTTATATCTAATTGTAATCTAAAATCACTTACCAGCTTCCTCACCATCCGTATCTGTGCCATTTCATCAGATAGTTCAGGTAGTTTTTCATTCTCATATAAAGTAGCTAAATCATTAAAGCATTTATTTTCTGAGTAAGTATCCAGCTTCTTACGATCTATGTCCGTAATAGTATGATGAATAAATTTTTCCGCTATAGTTTTATCAAAAAATTTTTGTGAGATTTCCACGCCTTGCATCCTAATACAAACATGGAAAACCTTAGTGCCATCCTTCTTAATATATTCTTTGGTATATTTCATTTTGTTTCCTTTTGTGTTATTACCAAGAAAAAAGATGTCTAAGCAGGACTCTTGCCCCTCGCCATGAGACTGAAAATCCTCGTGTCGGTGGTTCGATTCCACCCTTGGGCACCATTTTTCTAGGTATTATCTACAATATAAAAATGTTCTATGTTTGTCAAACCATATAACAATGTTACCATTTTAAAGGCATTTGTGAAATATCGGGAAAAAAAGCAGGGGATAGTTAGATTAGGACTTGATTATCTACTGGATTTACCCCCTGTTTTTCTTTAGTTTTATCAATCTTTTTAGATAAAACTCGGCTTTAAGTAGGTCCTCAATGCCGTTCTTTCTTTCATATCTAAATAAATATTTAAAAATATTAAAGATCAAGGCACCTTTAAATTGTTCATTAGATAGAAAATCTTTTGCAATATCTAGGAATTCTTTACTCCCAGATGTGTAATGGTCAGGATGATTTACAGGGTCACTCACTCTTTACCATTTCTTGTATGTCGTATTTCATTGTTGGCCACGTATAACCTAACTCCAAACAGATATTTAAATATCTGTGGTATAATATTAACTCTTGATTGCTCAACCAATGATACCTGTTGCCCTTCTTCGACAAGGGTCACAAAATCTATCAAACTTTGAGTCTGAATAATAATTAGACGGGCATAAAGTACATTTTTTTACTATTTTATTTTTCTTACTTGGAGTTAATAACTTAGTATAATTTTCTTCTCTATATTTTTTATAGGATAATCTTCTAGCTAAATTGTTCATTTTTTTGCAAACTCTGGCTGGTCTTGTTTAAGTTTTTCATTCTCTGTTCTCAGGGTAAAATTTTTATCGGCCCAACTATCTAATCGTTCCGTTAAAAAAGTATTATGGGTAGTGAGTTCTTTATTTTCTTTACGTAACTTTCTGTTCTCATTAACCAAATCTTTTATTGTTTGATCTTTATTTTCTGTAGTTGTTTCCATGTAACTCCTGTTGTTTGATTGCATACGTTGGACCATAACCAAGGTCTGTCATGTTATGATCTTGATAAACTTCTTCGCTTTTCATCCAACCTTTGTAAGTAAATTTTCTATCTAATCCTGTCATCAACACATAGACATCTATACCGCCATCATATTTTTTCTTTGGAGTCACCAGCAATTGACCCTCATTCATTTTCGTTGTTTTAATATCAATAGCAACGCCATCAATATAACAATCCGCAGAACCTTTTCGTGGATGATAAGATAAATCAGGATAACAATTCATCATTTTACAAAATGCTATTTCGGATAATGTTCCTGACTCAGAAACTTCTTTATTAGTCTTTCGTGATGCCATTTTTCTATTCACCACATTTTTAGTTTCACATTCGTGATAACGTCGATAGGCTAACTCTTTAGCTAATTCTATTTCTAAATCATTAAGCGATACAGAATGATCAATGTCAGGTAACCCCATAGTATCAAGTAACATCGTAGATACCCTTCTCTATCTTAACTCTATCTAATGCTTTCTCTTGTCTTAAATCATCCTGATGATGTGACAATTGCAGGACCATGGCATTGGCTCTAAATAATTCTACTTCATCCATGCATAAATCTTCTAAATGTTTTGAATATTCTCTATGATTAAAAGCATGCCATTCGGCTTCTTTACCTGTCTTGTTTCCTTTTTCTTGTATGCAAAGTTTACTGAATAAAACTTTCGTATATTTTTCTAAGTAATGCACTCTAGCTTTACATTCACCCATATATTCATTAGCATCAAAGATAGCTTTAGCTAATAACTCTCTGTCTATAGGTAATGGATTAGGTAAGGAAAATTTTTTGTTGTTCATATATATCTCTTATTTTTTTATTTGGTGATGTGGCCCAATACTTTTTAGCCATTGGACTAATCATTAAACGATGTAGATGCCATTCTAATTCATTGTGCTGGTGTTGTTGTTCATGGAGTAAATGATGCATAGGTATGGTCCATTGATCTGAAACACGCTTACCCATCATAAATCTTTCACCAAGAAATTTAACATGGCAACATTGAACACCTTCTGTAGCACCAGTATAAAAGCAAGGCTGTGATGCTACGTGGCGTTGATGTTCTTTACTTATTATTATTTGACTGTCTAGGCTCATTGTTTTTCAAAATTGTAAATCTTTTGTGGTTAGGATTAGGATTAGACATTGAATGAACGCCTATCCATTTGTACTTCTCTTTTTTATTAATAAAACTTGGCCAAAACTTTTCTATTACACATTCTATAAAAATACTCATAATAACTCTCCTCAAATATTTATATGTTTTCATCTTTGTAATTTCTAAAACTACTTGTTTTAGGTTTCTTAGCATCCTGTATTTGTTGCTTCCTCGTAGCAAAATAAGGCTCTAATAAAATACTAATGACACTGTAATCATTTGGTGCAGTTTTGATTAAGTGACGTGTCAGAAAAGTTGATATAGCTAAAGCGAAAGTGACGGAAGAAACTTTGCTATGCTTTTTTAACACGCCATCTAAATCAAGCAATACCGCAGAAAAATCTTTTTTAAAATTTTTATCTTGCGGTATCATCTGACGGACCCAACAAATAGGAAGGAAAAAAAAGGTCCGAAACTCATTATCTATTATTCCAGTTATTATTATTTTGATAACCCTGATTATTATTGTAACCTTGATTATTGCCTTGGTTATTACCCTGATTGTTCTGCTGGTTATTACCTTGGTTATTATTTTGGTTATTATCCTGATCTGCTTTCCATGTATTTATTTCAGCATAATATTTACCGTCTCGATTTTGTTTCACATCAAGATTAATTTTTTCTTCGTTAGAATTTTGTAAATATTCTAGTAACTGAGGAACCACAATTCCTATTTTACATACAATAAATTCTACATTGGGGGCATTAATATATAAACCCGATACAAACTCTTTATTCTTTTCCATTATAACTCCTCGTTAGATTGTTTTTGGAATGTGTTGTTGAACTCGCTTCTTCCCGTGAATAACAAATTCCTCCTGATTGAACACATTCCGCTTGTGATAAACCAACACAAACATTATCTATCCGCCATTGATAGTCAGGAGAACTGATAGATAAATTCTTATTATCGTCTTTCATAATTACTTTTGTTTACTTGTTTATAAGTCTCGTTTGTTTTGTTACCTGATGCTTGATTGCCGTCATCTTCAAAGTCAGCTTCCAAGTTAAGCATTGCTTGAATATGGTATCGACGAAAATACGTTATTCCCGAACCAACTTGCTGGGGTGTGGAATTTGAATGACCTATAATAGATGTTGATGAAATAGATTGACCGCTAGATAAATGTGTAATGATAGTTCTTAAAAAATTTAAACCATCATTATATTCACATTGATAACTTATCGATATGCCATGTTTAATTAATGCATCTTTACAAGCCTTATTAATATCTGCCAAGGTACTAAACTTATGTGGTTCACCGTTTTGTGTTTTAAAAAAATTATTTTGACCATTTTTTTCTAATGGCTCAAAATCTATTTTAGCTAACTCAATTGCTTCTAAAACTTTTTCAGTCATCTTTCCTCCTCATTACTTTGTTAATTAATTTTTCGGTTTCATAACATTCACTATATTTTTTGAATTGTTTGGAACCCAAGGCTAAATCTTTTTTAGAATATTTTTTTATTTGTGTTTGATCATCGTCTTTAGGAAAACGAACAATGATAGCTTCATCAACTTCAATACCATCTTCTAATTTTATTAATTCACTATACGCACCAAGCTGGATAAGATGATCACCGTACATATTTTTAGAAGTTTTAAAATCGATTAAAATTATTTCATCTTTGTTTTTTTCAACATTAAATTTTCTTACTAATAAATCAGGACATCCACCACAGTTTAATTTTTTACTTGTGTAAGTTTTTTCAGTCCAAATGACTTCACAATCATAATTGTTCCACCATTCTAAAAATTGTTGAAAGCAATTATGCACCACAGGGTCTTTAGATACAAATGGTTCATTGCCTTTAATATATTCTTCTGCAAGATTATGAAGGTCAGTACCTATATCACCAGCTTTTTTCTTTTCTTCACGATAATCTAAACCGTTCATTCCGCATTGCCATGCCCAATGAATTAATGAGTCAGCACTTTTATATCGACCAATCTTAGTCGTTACACCAGCAACTCGTTTACCGTCTATTTTATATGCGATAGTAGGCACTAAATCGTCCCCCCGTAACTATCGTTCTCTGTAGCAAAAGATGAATTACCAGTTGGAATACGGCTTTCTATAATGTCATCTAAGTTATCAAGCATATCAATGCCTGAGTCATGAATTTCACCAAATTGTTTTTTTAAATTACCTTGAGGACATTCAAGGTGTAATCTATTTATTTCTTTATAGATTAAATCGAGTCGTGTTCTAATACCCTGTATTTGTAAAAACTTATCATGTGTGATAGGTGTTTTTTGGGATTTAGATTTCATCGGTCTTGGTCCTTTTTGTTTAAGGGGTAGTTGACGCTACCCCTTTATTACTTTTAGCAATTAGTAACCCATCAAAAAACCTTATGT
>UEXM01000506.1_pt1 | contig 40739 bp, 51 predicted proteins | sample 1796661 | NCBI WGS metagenome assembly UEXM01 (sample SAMEA4772469, study PRJEB27181) | metagenome | reverse complement strand
ACGGTACACTAGGACAACTGAAAATATTGGTTATGAAAACTGATGGCGGTAATGCAACTATCACACCAACAACATTTGCAAATGGCACAACACTTACAATGGACGCAGTGTTAGACAGCGCAACGTTAGTTTATACTAGTACTGGATGGGTAATACTTGCTAACCAGAACTGTGTTGTAGCCTAGATAAATACTCTATAATGAGGAGTATTAGAGCATGACGGCTCCAGTATGGGTAACACCACCAGGTGATTTAGGCACTGTTGTTGAAGGTGAATTTTATCAAGTACAATTAAGTGCAGACAATGCAGAGTCCTACTTGTATCTTGCTGGTGTTCTTCCTGTTGGCATTCGTGTTACACAAAACGGTATACTAGAAGGCAATCCTAAAAACTACGATTATATCCAAGGTGTTCCAACTGAGATTGCACAGGACGTAACCAGTAAGTTTGTTGTTCGTGCAACCAGCCTAGATGGTACTGTAGCAGACCGTGTGTTTGAAATGACTGTTACAGGACAGGATGCTCCTGTTATTAACACACTTCCAGCAGAAAACTTAGGTTCATACTTTGATGGTGATAAAGTTGATGTGCAACTAACAGCAACAGATCCCGATCCAGGTGATACACTTACATGGCGGTTACAAAGTGGTAATTTGCCTGACGGATTGAGTATTAGTACTAGTGGTCGTATTTTAGGGTCTATCGAACCATTTGCCACAATAACTGGTGCGCCAGGATTTGATGTTAATAATTTTGATATTGGCGAATGGGACTTTGGCACTAAAAGTGTTAACAAAAACTACGAGTTTACAGTTGAAGTAAGTGACAGCAAACAAATTGATTTAAAGACATATAGTTTATATGCACTAAGTCGCAATATTGTTACTGCTGATATTGACCTTATTACTGCAGACAACTATGCAAGTCAAAGCACAGACACAGACATTAACAGTTTGCTGGATGCAAGTCAAACTAACTTTCGCAGGCCTGCCATGCTTACACAGGCAACAGAACTTGGAACAATCAAGCATGACAACTACTTTAGTTTCCAAGTACTTGGCAAAGATTTTGATGGTGACGTGCTTGAGTTTCAGTTAACTGGCGGCTTTGACGGAGCAACACTGGGTTTTGATAGTTTAAATTTTGACGTTGAGACTGCAAATCTACCAACTGGACTTGTATTAGATCCTGCAAGTGGGTGGATAAGCGGCTATATTCCTGCACAAGCAAGTACAACCGCAAGCTATAGTTTTGGTATTTTCTGTCGCAAGCGTGATAATACAGACTATGTAAGCCAAGACACAATTAGTTTCACAATGACTATTGAAGGTGATATTGATAGTGTCATCACTTGGCCCGATAGTGATTTGGGCATAATTAAAACAGGTGAGCAAAGCGAGTTAGATGTTATCGCAACTATTAGTGATAGTAGACCTGTGCAGTATGAACTTAAACGAAGCATAGGTGCAGTACAAAATCTTCCTCAAGGACTTAGACTAAACAGCAGCGGGCTGTTGATTGGCAGAGTTAGTTTTGAAACAATGGTGTTTGACACAGGCATTACTACATTTGACATTGAAGATTTATACACCAACGAAACTACCTTTGAAAGCATACACGAATTTACAGTTAGAATCTACAGTTCAGACGGAGTCATTGACACCTTTAAAAAATTCACTGTTACAGTTGATGCAGATACTAACAAGCCATATGAAAGTTTATTTGCTCGTGCATTGCCGCCACAAGACCAAAGAGACGTATATGATAGTTTAATACAAAACAATGATGATATTCCTCAACAAGATGTTTATAGACCTAGTGATTATGCATTCGGTGTTCAAAAAGACATACGCACTATGATTGCAGCAGGCTTATCACCAGTGCCAGAAACAGACTATGTTGAGGCAATGAGTAAGAACTTCTGGAATAACACACTGAGGTTTGGTGGATTTAAAACTGCAAGAGCACTTAATAGTGACGGCACAGTAAAATATGAAATTGTTTATGTAGAACTTGTTGACAACAAACAAGGCACAGATCCAACTACTGGATTAAGTGCAGGCCCTGTGCTAAGACAAGATGTGCGCAGTAACAATACTACTTGGGCAAATCCAATTAATGTTTCAGATAGTAATCCAGATGTTAGCCACGGACATTATCTTGCTTCACAAGCAAATGATTACTATGTATATCCTAACAGCATAGAAAATATGCGCAGCAGACTTAAAACAGACATTGGTTACCAAATACTAGAACGTAAGGTATTACCAAATTGGATGCAGGATAAACAAGCAGATGATACTGTGTTAGGATGGAAACTTGCAGCACCTATTGTATACTGTAAGCCCGGCACTAGTGCTAAAATTAAATATAGACTAGAACAGCGCATTAAAACCGCTAATCTAGATATTAAAAAGATAAGTTTTGAAGTTGATAGATTTATTCTAGATAATAATTTAAGCAAGTACTACGATAAGTCATCAAACAAGTTTACAATAACTGACGAAACTACTTTTGATGTTACAGATCCTACTACAACATTTGATAATGGCGGCACAAATTTCTTTAGATTTATAGACAATTATGCAAGTCAAGATGACGGCGACAAGTATATTAAATTCCCACAGGCAGGACCTTTTGATAGACTGCCTTACACGGAAAGATAAATATATGCACAGTTTCCACAAACGGAGTTTATAGATAATGGCAAGCGGAATTATTACAACAGGTATTGACACAGCGTATCCAGTGGCAGGTCAGGACAATGACAGCCAAGGATTTCGTGATAACTTTACAAACCTAAAAACAGCACTAGATACTGCTAAGACAGAGATCAGTGACCTGGAAGCAAAAGCAGTACTTAAGAGTGCGCTAAGTGGTGAGAGTCTAAATAATGACGGCGCTGGTGCTGTTATGGAAGATTTTGAACTAAAGGATATGAGTGAAACTCGTATTGCTAAAGGATCTGTTAGTGGAACAGTGACATGTGATTATGAAGATGGCCCGTATGTAACAGCGACTACAAGCGGAAGTATTACACTTGCATTTAGTAACTTCCCAGCAAGTGGCAAAGTAGGCACAATCCGTGTTGAAATTAACGTTGCAAATGTAGCGCACACTATCACACTACCAAGTGCAGTAGACATTGGGCAAGATCAACTAATTGGCAGCAATGGCGCAAGAGTTATCACACCTGACAGAACTGGCGTACACATCTTTGAATTTGTTACAGATGATAGCGGTTCTAGTATTGCTGTTATTGATTGTTTGCGTAATAGCAGAGCAATTGAAGTACGCACTGCAGTAGCGGCTGGACAAGCCGGCGATAAAGCAGGCGACATTGCAGCAGATGCAACTAACCTATATGTATGCACAGGTACACATGACGGCAGTACTGTAATTTGGAAAAAACTAGTTCTACAAGCAATTTAACAGTTGACTTTGACTCTATATCCTGTATAATATAACATTATATAAGAGGTATCTATGAACAAAATTGACTTAAACAAGTATCAAGACTTCGTACAAGAAGTAACATCACAAGAATCTAACGATAGTGGCGAAATGGCTATGGCTATTAGCAAACTAGAAGAAAGTGGCGTAAACGTAAGTTTGCTACTAACAGGTGCTGTCGGCATAAGTGCTGAAGGCGGCGAGTTCATGGAAATTGTAAAAAAGTGCATTTTCCAAGGAAAACCTTTATCAGAGGAGACTCAATTTCATGCAAAACGAGAACTGGGTGATATTATGTGGTACTGGATTAATAGTTGCCGCGCTCTTAACATTGATCCTAACGATGTAATTGCAGAGAATGTACGCAAACTGGAAGCACGTTATCCAGGCGGATCATTTGATGCATACTATAGCGAGAACAGGCAAGACGGTGACCTCTAAAGATCACATCGTATGTGCAGTGTTTGCTGTACTTTTAATGTTTAGTCTTAAACTAATGTTGATTCCTAGCATGCTATGGAGTGCGCTAGGTGCTTGGCTTGTGTGGCGAAACTGGACAACGTTCAACACATACTGTGAACAACGCAGGGACGGACTAAGATGAACCATCCACTTACACCAAATCTAAGAGAACTGAGCGATGCAGACTTGCAAAAAAAACAAGGCGAGTTGCAAAAGCGTATTATCTACGGACATCAAACTGGTAACGCAAATATGATTTCACAAGTAGAACTTATGTTAAATGATTACAGAGAAGAATCAATGCGCAGAGACAGAGAGCGAACACAACAAGCAAACGAAAATGCTGACAGCAAAGGCACAAACTGGGACGATTTAATCGACATTTAAATGATAGAACTTAACGAAACCTTTAACACTACAATGATTATCGAGGATGTAATTATTCCAAACACTTGGAATATTACAGTCCAACTTATGCCCAACACTAGTAGAAATAAACTTTACAACAAGGCAATGGAACGTATACAATACTATATTCATGAGGTATTGGATAACAGTATTTTTGTAGGCAGTCACAATTTAAAGTTGCTTAATGAGATTCCGTTTAAAGCACAGGTACATGTGTTTCCGGACGATCCATGGGATCATCTAATTGCAATGTGCTTGTACACTAAGATCAACAGCATGTGTGAAGAAGTGTTTTATGTAGACAGTATTACTATTAATAGCCATCAGGCACGAAGTGTAAGCCATAACTTTAGTGAAGCAGATGGCGGAAATGAAAACTTGCTTGAACTGTTTGAGGATGAACCGGACTTGGAAGCATATGTAAAGTATTGGTACAAGCCTACACCGCAACTGTTTTTGTTGCACGAAGGACTTAAAATTGTAGATCATCCCTGGGATGAAGTTGACCTGCAGTATGAAGATGCACCTAAAGAAGCAGATGTAATTAGTTTGAAAGATTTTAAAAAGCCACCAAAGAGTGATAATGACGATATTGCTTGACAAATATAGTAGACAGGTACTGAGTGAGAATCAGGCAGTAGAGATGCTGTATTCTGATCCTGCACTTGATGTTTCTAACTTGTGTTTACAAGATAGTGATCAGTTTAATAGTGCATCTAAGAAACTTCATTTAAACATGTTTATAACACAATTAGATGAAATAGGCGTTGATGTAGCACAGTATCATAATAATAATCAAAGCAACTGGCACATGCCTGAAAAGTATAAGCAGTTAGACATTGCAGAATATCTGTTAAAACTATGTAACACAGATGCAGAACTACAACGTGTAGGCACAGAACTGTTGTTGTATCAAGAACGAGATATGTTTGACCTACTGCGCTTTCTTGTTTACATTGTAGATGTTATGCGAGAGCAAGACATTGTTTGGGGTGTAGGCAGAGGATCGAGTGTAGCAAGTTATGTGCTTTATCTAATAGGCGTACACAAAATTGATAGTCTTTACTATGATTTAGATATTGCAGAATTTTTAAGATAAGTATATAATATACGCATATAATAGGAGAATTGAAATGGCACCTAAACGTGGCAAAACTTACAGAACATCAAGCGGTCAACAAGTAGACTTTGGTGCTCTACTATTGAATAATGAAACTGTGCCTGCACTGGGCAACATGAATGTAAATGCTCGCGGCGATGAAATTGCGCCAGATGGTAGTATTACAAAAAGTCGCGAAGATATTATGCGCGAGTACAATGAACTAAACACTATGGTTCCTCAGGATGGTGCTATTCCAGAAGGTACAGGATTAGAAGCAGATGATGATTGGCAAGACTGGGAACCACAAATACAAGTAGAACCTGCTCCTGTAGAAAACATGACAGTGCCTACTGAAACAGTTGAAGTAAAGGCAGAAGAAAAACCTAAAACGCCAACAGGTGGGTTGGCTGCGGCAGTAGCGGCAGCAAAGAAAACTACGGAGGAATAAATGAATACAAGAGTTGAAGGTATTTTTAAGCCATTGCGTAGCGGCATTCTTGTGCGTAATATGGATTTCGCTGGACACAAAACTCCAGGTGGAATTATTGTACTAAGTGATGATGGCAAAGTTGGTGGCATTCATCCTCGCTGGGGCGAAGTAGTTGCCGTTGGCAATGAACAACAGGATGTTAGTGTGGGACAGTATGTACTAGTAGCACATGGACGCTGGAGCCGCGGCTTTGAACTAAATGGCGAAACAGTGCGCACGGTTGATCCTGACGATGTATTGGGTATCCAGGATGAAGAACCTGCTGATACAATCTTTAAAGCAACCGCCGGGCATCAGAATCGTGCATATCAAGGCAAGGTAAGTGTAGGCAAAATGGAGGTCTAAATGACTTACAAAGATCATACCCAAAGTGATGCAGAAGTATACAGGAAACAAATGTTAGCAACACAAGCAGAAAATGAGTTGTTAAGACACAATATAAAGGAACTGCAAGAACAGGTTTATACATTGTATAAACGTATTGCAAATTTAGTCGATGGTGATATGGAACGGCAAACATCTGATAGGAACTAGCCCTAAATGTGCTAGACGCAGTATTGTTGCATGGGGCGAACAAAACGGCTTTGTACAACTTGGTGATGCAGATGTAAAAAAGATTGAAGAAGCAACAGCAATTTACCTTGTAAGGAATCCTAACGGTAGATTGCCAAAGCAGATTCAAACAGTAACCAAACGCTTTGCGGTAGCACAAGGCAAAGAGCCAATGGTGCAGTGGCAGTATACAGAAGAATTACTGCGTGAAACACTGGAAGATGATCCTAAAGATTGGCATAACATTGATCCGGTGCATCTGCAAAGACAAACCAGTGCAAGTGAGCGTTACAAGAATATCACTTGGCAGTTCGTTAAACTAGACGATTTTGATGCGTGGGCAACTGACAATGTATACGAGTCGTTTGAACTATATCCAGAGAACGCAGACCCTGCGTTAATAGCACTAATTAATTTTTTTATAGAAGAGTGCAATGTTGAAGACCTTTACAAAGAAGATTTTGACCTTTATCAATCACTGTAAACATTACATAGCATGGTATAAACAACTACGCCAGAAGTATGACATATACACATCATTATTGTGTACGCTATACAATGGCAAACACTATAACCTAGACGGTTCATATAAGGAGGCTTCCAAATGATTGGGAACAGAACACTAGCAGTACCCGGACCTACTAACGTGCCTAACAGAATATCACAAAGTATGTATATCCCAACAGAGGATCACAGAGCACCTGACTTGCCCAGCTTTGTCAAACCTCTTATGGAAGATTTGAAACAAGTATTTAAAACTGAAACAGGCAGTGTAGTTGTGTTTCCAGGTACTGGCACAGGCGGTTGGCAAGCAGGACTAGAAAACTTGCTTTTTGAAGGTGACCGTGTGCTTGTTAGCCAGTTTGGGCAGTTCAGCAAACTATGGGTACAAATGTGCCAGGACATGAAGTTTGCAGTGCATGATATAAGTGTTGAATGGGGCGAAGCAACACCACTTGATGGTTATCGTGAAGTTTTGGCAAGCGATACAAGTAAAATGATCAAAGCAGTAATGGTTTGCCAGAATGAAACAGCAACTGGTGTCACTAGTGATGTTGGCGCAGTGCGCGAACTGCTAGACGAACTGGATCATCCTGCACTGCTTATGGTAGATGGTATCAGTAGTATTGGCTGTATTGAATATAGGCATGATGACTGGCGTGTGGATGTTGCGATTGCAGGATCACAGAAAGGCTTTATGATGCCAACAGGGTTGGTAGTTGTTGCACTAAGTGAACGTGTTGTAAACATTATCAAAGGTGGCAAGTGGAAGTCAAAAATGAAGTACTATGATTTTGGTACAATGATTGCTAGTAACGAAACTGGCTATTTTCCTTATACACCTGCAATGACTCTGATGCGCGGATTGCGTACTGGCACTGACATACTGTTGGAAGAAGGCATGGAAAATGTGTGGGCAAGGCACAATAGATTAGCCAGCGGTGTAAGAGCTGCTGTGGATGCTTGGGGACTTACTATTGCCGCAAAAGATCCTAGCACAGCAAGTGATACAGTAACTAGTATTGTTGTAGATAGACAAACAGATGCAAATGATGTTATACTACATGCATACAATGAATATGGCATTAGTTTAGGAGCAGGACTTGGACCGCTTAATGGAAATGTATTCCGAATTGGACATCTTGGATGGCTTAATGAAACAATGGTGTTGGGTGTTCTCGGTGGGGTTGAGCTTGCAATGCGTGATCTAGGTGTTCGTTTTGAGCCAGGCAGCGGAGTAGGTGCTGCTATAGAGTCATATACCAGTGCTGACCCAAAAGTTGTACAACTTATACTAAGTTAAGGTAAACTATGAAAGAATTATGGACTGAGAAGTATCGCCCTAGTACACTAACAGACTATGTGTTCCGCGATGATGCACAACGCAAACAAGTGCAAGGATGGGTAGATAGTAAAACTATTCCACACTTGTTGTTTAGTGGTGCACCAGGTACAGGTAAAACTACACTTGCAAAAGTGCTTATCAACATGCTGGACATTGACGAGTATGATGTGCTGGAGATCAATGCTAGTCGTGAGAACAGTGTTGAAAACGTGCGTGATAAGATCACTAACTTTGTACAAACTATGCCTTTTGGTGAGTTTAAAGTTGTACTGCTTGATGAGGCAGACTATATCTCGCCAAATGGTCAAGCGGCACTGCGCGGTGTTATGGAAACATATTCTAGTAGTTCGCGCTTTATTCTCACATGTAACTATCCAAACAAAGTTATCCCTGCACTGCACAGCCGTTGTCAAGGCTTTCATATCGAAAAGATTGATCACACAGAGTTTACTGCTCGTATTGCAACAGTGTGTGTTGAAGAAGGTGTAGAGATTGATATTGATACACTGGACAGTTATGTAAAAGCAACATATCCTGACTTGCGTAAATGCTTGAACCTGTGTCAAATGAACACAGTGGATGGTGTACTGATAAAGCCAAACGAAGGCGACAGTGCAACAGCAGACTATAAACTGGCAGTAGTAGACTTGTTCAAGCAAGGTAAGATACTTGAAGCCCGTAAGATGCTGTGCAGTCAAGTGCGTCCAGAAGAAATGGATGATCTGTTCCGCTGGATGTATGACAACTTGGAACTGTGGGGAGAAACACAGGAACAAAAGGATGCTGCTATTCTAATTATTGCTAAAGGATTACGCAACATTCCAATGGTAGCAGACCAAGAGATTAACTTGGCGGCAACACTGGTAGAACTTACACAAATAGGTTGACAAAGTCTATATCTGTGCTACTGTAAGTATAGTAAAACAAACAGAAGGACCAACCATGCAATCCCAACAACTATTCGATCTTAAAACTGTAATGACTTTTGCTGTATCTGCTCACAAGCAGAAAGGCGAAGATTACACTAACTACGGCACAGTAACAAACAAAACGATTGTACAAACGCATCTAGGACTACTAGAAGATAGTCGTGCAGTATTTGTAGATCATGTCTCACAAGAGTGCGCAGACATTGCTGAACAAATGATTCAGTACTACAAGGGTCTTACATTCAAGGCTATGGGAAATAAAATAAATGATTTTGAGCAAAAGGTTCTTGGTTTAATTAATTGTAAGCAAGTTGATCGCCGTGACATTGGTGTTATTGCTAGTTTACCTAAAGCATACTTTCGTGCAGTAAAGCGTGATGCAACTGACACACAGATGCGCAAACTCAGCACCTCCAGTATACACATTGGTACGCTGGGTGAAGATGTTCAAGGAACAATTAACATTCTAAACTGCAGTTTTATTCAAAGCCTGCAGTGTCATGTAGTAAACGCTGAAATGAACAGCAATATTGTTTGCTTTTTTACCAAGCATCCAGCAGCGCATTGGGGCGAAACTTGTGAGATTAAAGGCAAAGTAAAACGCCATCAAACAAGCAAGTTCCATGGTGGAAAAGAAACTGTGCTTAACTATGTTAAAACGGTTGACAAAGTCTAATACTGTGCTATATTAATATAGTAAGTTGATGTTGAGGAGATAATATGAAAAAGACAATACTAGTAGACTGTGATGGCGTAGTTCTTAATTGGGAATATGCATTTGATATTTTTATGCAAGAGCATGGATTTACTAAAGTAGAAGGTGCAAATCTCATGTATGATATGGCACTGCGTTATGGTATTGACAAGCCGCAAGTTAAAAAACTAGTAAAGATTTTCAACGAAAGTGCTGCAATTGGTTACCTTCCTCCACTGCGTGATGCTGTACAATATGTAACACGGATGGCAGATGAAGGTTGGACATTTATTGCAATTACAAGCCTCAGCACAAACAAGTATGCACAAAAATTGCGGAAACGGAACTTAGACAAACTGTTTGGAGAAGGCACGTTTGAAACTGTTACATGTTTAGCAACAGGTGCAGACAAAGATGATGCACTTGCAAAGTATGCAGGAAGCGACATGTATTGGGTAGAAGATAAGCCTGACAACGCACTTGCTGGACAAAAGCAGGGACTAAAGCCTATCCTGGTAGAACATGGCTTTAACATGGACAACAAGGACTTTCCGCTTGCTAAGAACTGGAAAGAGATATACGACATTGTACAGGGTTAGTGGATATTTCAAAGACCATAAAGTTGTAAGATACTTTGTTGACCAGTATGATGCTATAGAGTTTAAAGACATAGTGGATGCTCACTATCCACTAAAAGTTACATATGAAAAAGGAGTTTATCCGGTGAGAACATTTATTGTAAATGGTTGGAACGCAATAATGGATCATAACATGAATCCACTGCGCAACATTCCAGATTTGCACACGCGGCACATGATTATGCAGGTATTAGCATGGATGTGGTGTATTGTGTTTAGTAGTTACTTTGGTAGTATGTGGATGTTTGGCATTACTGCTATTGCACACGTTATTGTATTGGCAGCAATCGCAATCACAGTTGGAACATTTGCTGTAGCAAAAAACAATCCATCACTTTTTAACTTGCGCTCGGATGGTTATCATTCTGTAAGTCGCACAAGAGGACATATGTGGATCAATGGTAAGAAAGTTATGCTTGATCCAAATGATCCCGGTGGAGAACATGAATAAATCAAAGCGTATTGCAAAGAGTGATGCTGCCAGATCAAAACGCCGCAAACTAAAAGACATAGTTTGTGAATGTCTAGAGCGGAAGTTTAATAAATTACGCAAACTTCGCAAGGCTGGTAAGCGCAACACAAAGTTATAGGTTCCGTAGCTCAGTTGGATAGAGCAATTGCCTTCTAAGCAATGGGTCAGGGGTTCGAATCCTCTCGGAATCGCCAATAGGGGATAAGTGTTACGGTAGCACGACAGGCTCCAACCCTGTAAGCGTGGGTTCGACTCCTACATCCTCTGCCAAATTTTAGTCATAAAAAAAGAGCCCTAAGGCTCTTTTCTTTTTTTGTATAAATTTAAACTATCATGCTTCCAAACATGTAAATTCTTTAACTGGAAATGTCATTGTAGCACCAGTGTCGTCAGTACCGCCCCATACAACAATTGTATAGAAACCATCTGCCGCTCTGCCGCTCCAAAAATCATCTGGAATTTGATCACCTGTTACTGCAGTTGGTATACCATTAATATAATAGTTGTTAAAATCTGTAAAATCGCTGATCGTAGCTTCAACCTTATTGTCACTGCCATCTACTGTGTTATTTTTATAGCTACCGTTTGCGGCTTTAGTAAGATATCCAATGCCGTTAATGTTTACATTTCTGTCTGTATCCGCATCAACATAATAATCATTTACAAGCACTACTTTAATAGCAAAACTAGTGTCTGCAGCAGGTGCAGTTAGTCCTGTGCTTTCCCACGCAATAACCTGTGGGCTATCTTCACTGGTAGCAGTGACTTCGACTTCATCAGCGACTTTCGTACTGCCCATAAAAACGTTCACTTTTGCGTTATCACTGCCTGCTCTATCCTGCCAGCAACGAATTGCGAATCTATAATCCATTTTAACTTCTCCGTATTCGATAAATTTATCTTAATTGTTATAACTTATTATTTATCGCCGTAGATGTCTAACACTTCTGCAACTGCTGGGTGTCTTTCAATGTCAAAATGATCAAAGGCGCATACACTGATGTATTTGCTCCCACTATACTGTGCATATAACTTTTGAAAATCCATAAGTCCGTTTTCATGTTCTTGCCTATCTGTTTGTGCAATATCTCCTGTAATAGCCATGCGACTATCGTCACCAATGCGTGTTAGCAACATTTTCATTTGCCCTGGTGTAGCGTTTTGCATTTCATCTGCAATAACAAAAGCGTTTTTAAAAGTTCGACCCCGCATGAAAGCAAGTGGAGATATTTCAATCACACCTTCAGCAATCATGGTTTGTATTTGCTTTGCATTGTAGTATTCGCGAACAACATCAAATATAGGCTTGGTCCACGGCTCCATCTTCTCCTCTAAACTTCCTGGTAAAAAACCATGCTTTTCATCATCAACGCCCACTGCCGGTCTCGTCACAATAATTCTGTCAATCGTTTGATCCTTGAGTGCTTTCACAGCCGCTAGTACAGCCAGCATGGTCTTACCTGTGCCTGCAGGTCCCGTTGCGAAAATAATAGTTTGTTGAGGATCTAAGAGTTTTTGAATATACTCTTTTTGATTTGGATTGCGTCCTTGTATAAGAACTTGTTTTTGTTTCTGTGCTTGAGGTAGGTAGTGTACGTTTGAGTCAACAAATTCAGCGTGTGTTTGACGCCGCTGAGCCTTTGCTTTGCGTTGTTTTCTAGCCATTGTATATGCTATCTCCTTGGGTTATAGAGAAGCATAGGAATGTTACTCGAATTCATGAAGACCAATATGCCTCCCTTTCTAATAATACTTACGATGCTAATACAAGAGTTAAAGTATCATATATTAGTTAAGTGAGCATATAATGGATAAATAATTTTATGCTTCCCAAATATTTGATTTTAACACCTGATGGTGTTGGCAGTACTTACCTGCAACGTGCGCTCACTGTGTATTTGCATAGTGCCGGATTAGACTACTGGAATACTCATGAACTGCTAAATGGGCTAGGATTATCGGAAGGAAACTTGTATAAAGATTTTAGTTTAGGGTATTCTCAAACAATACCTGAAATATGCGGATTGCTAGAATCTACAAGCAATAGTTTAGTTTCTCGTATTGCACAATATCATATTACCAGTCGATTAGAGAATAAAAAAGAAAACTATCAACAGTTATACGACGTGTGTAATAAAAAATTTGATAAAATATTTTACTGTACTAGAGATCCATTTGAATATGCACTGAGTTGGAGTATTAGGCGCAATACTAAAACGCTTAATGTGTATAGCGTAAAAGAAAGAATATCAGTGCATGGTGAGGATATAAAGCAAACTTTAGATTTAAGATATTTTAATGGAAAATTAAAACAATATTCTAATTACGAATATTGGGCAGAAGATAATTTTAATATTACAAGAGCTGTAAACTATGACGACAATCACCGCGACGTAGACAGTATGATGAAAGAGCTAACAGGATTGGATCATAATGTTGAAAGTAGACTTGGCATTAGTTTACAAGAGTATAGCACTATTAGGTATATGACTAGTATGTATATGCAAACTAAAGATAAAAAATATATATGTAATAGAGAACAAGCAGCGGGTGCAACACAATTAAAAAAGTTTATACAAAGCCTGGTACCAAATAAACTACCAAATGAAATACCTGTAAAAATGAACACCATGCAAGACAAACAAAAACGTGTTATAAATTTTGATGAAGCTGCTGAAGTTTATAACAAATGGACAACAACTACTAACAGCCATATGCCGATATCACAAGAGGATATTGCACAAAGAATAGCAACAGAAAGTAAGATTTATGCTACCTGAATATATATTTTTCACAGGTGTTCCTGGTAGTCGCTGGAGTGGCATTGCCAGGGAAATAAAATCCTCAGGTCAATACAACTGCACAGATCGTGCAGAACATCGCAATTACACTCACCATGGTTTTGCTGGTCACCAAGAAGCATACTATGGCACAGGCATGGAGTTTAATGTAAGTTTAGATCGTTCAAACTTAAATGCTCCATATACAGATGCAGATCCTGCACAAGGCTGTAAACTAATAATGAGTCATGAGTGGCCCTACTACTTTGAGGCAATACAAGATGCTTATCCACTTGCTTGGATACAACTAGTATACAGACCAGACTGGGTAAGTTTTCTATGGTGGAAACAAGCAGGCGGATTTGAGATTACATATCCAAACTATGATTGGTATGAAACAGATTATTTTATGACTTATCGTATTCAAGAACAAAACAAATTAATACTTGACTTTGGGCAAAAACATAGTGTACAATGGGTACAACATTATAAACACAGCGATATTTTTATAGGCACCTATAAACCAAATGCTAATCAATGATTTAAATTACTTTAGAAGATCAGCAAACTATTCTAATACAACAAGTGGATTGGATCATCCTAATAGAAGTCATCGTACAAATCAAGATTGGCATACATATCCTATTCAGGACTTTGATTACAAGTTCAACAGTTGGGGATTTAGAGGTCCCGAATATACACAGTATATTGGAAAGCCTGTAAACATCTGCTTAGGCGATAGTTTTACAGTCAATCTAGGTGGCCCAATTGAACACAGTTGGTGCAGTCAACTAGCACTACATTTTGACGTACCCACACTAAATCTGGGTATGGATGGTGCTGGTAATGATGCTATAAGATTAGTGTACAATAGAGCATGTGAAATATTTGATGTGCAGAATACTTTTGTGATGTATAGTCATTTGCATAGGCGGTTGGTTGATAACAAATTTGAACAAGAAGTGTTAGATGATATTGAAAATTTTAATTATTTTTTAGAACACAGAATACTAAATGTTTTTGAATGTGCATTGCCAAGTTGGAATTGTACAGACGAAGAACAAAAGTTCTTATCTAAATTAGAAATATACTTTTTTGATATGCCATTCTACTTTTTCGATAATCAAGAAATAGATAGAAAACTTATTGACAAAGAGTCATATAATAATCTCAGAGGAAATAATTGGCCAACACTAGAACAATTCGCACAAGGTGCTGAACCTCATCCTGATATGCTTACAAAGGAGTTTGGTCAGTTCATCTCTAGTTTAATGTACAAAAAATACAAAAACAGAGACGGGCATCATATGAATCAAGAAACAAATAAAATATACGCAGACTATTTTTACAACGAATGGAAACAACGCAATGAATCATAAAATCCTACACAAACTTGAAAAAATGCTACACATTAGTCCACAGTTGTTGCGTAATCCTGTAACACTACAGCAGGCTATACAAGGCACGTTTAACATTGAAATAGATGATGTATCATATAATAACATAGGTGAACTTGTAGATCGTATTGATGACAAAGTACTACACAAATACTTTGGCAGCGTATGGAAAGGCGACATGGCAAAGTTTAAGTACAGTGGATACGCACTTGTTGATGAAATTAACAATCAAAAGCCGCGTCGTGTACTAGACATTGGTTGCGGCTATCACTTATTCAAAGATAAGATCCATAACATTGTAGGCATTGATCCATACAACACAGCCGCAGATCACGAAGTTGCACTGTTAGATTATCATCCAGAAGAAAAGTTTGATGTGACAATGGCACTAGGATCAATCAACTTTGGTAGTACAGATAAAATCTATGCTGAACTAGAACATGCAGTAAGCCTGTGTAATCCAGGTGCTGTAATGTACTTCCGTGCAAATCCAGGTTTGCCACATGATAAATTAGAAAGTGATTGGATTTACTTTTACCCCTGGGACAGTAACTTTATTATTAATTGTGCTGAACAACTTAATGTTGAAGTTCTAGATATTCGTACTGACAGCCACAAAAACAGGTTATACTTCGCTTGGCGGACTAAATAAACACATACTACAATTAATGTTTGTATGGCGGAAGGCCCAGAACTAACATTGTAGATTCCCGTAAATTAATAAAGGCACGATCGGTGTTTGCATCGTCGTGGATTCTCCATGATTGAAATGATTGCATACTTACTCGCAGGAGTATTCTATGGACTTATTATAGGTATTATACCTAGTGCAGGTGCTACTACAGGTTTGGTTGCACTGTTTGGATTCATAGGTTATTTTGCACATGAGCCATACATGGGAGTTATATTCCTTATGGCAGTTGTTGCAGCAAGCACAACAGGCGACAGTTTTACTGCAATACTGCTAGGTATACCAGGTGCTAACAGTGCGGCTGCTACTATGGTAGATGGCTTTCCACTAGCACAAAAAGGTAGAGCAGGTTATGCCATCAGTGCTGCAGTTACAACAAGCACAGTAAACGGACTGTTATGGGGTTGTTTAGTTTTTCTACTACTACCCTGGTACACTAATCTAATCTACATATTGGGTGTTCCTGAACTGTGGGCATTTGTTCTACTAGCATTTGTTACTGTAGGATTTTTAACTAACCAGTTTTGGTTCCGCACTGTGCTTGCTATTGCATTTGGAATCTTTGTAGGCATGGTAGGTGTCAACCCTGATAACAACGAAGCAAGATTCGGCGCACAATATTGGTTCTACCTAGAAGATGGTATACAAATTATGGCAGTTGCAGCAGGACTATTTGCTGTGCCAGAACTTACACGAGGATTGTTTCTCAAACACAGCACTGCGGACAGCGTGATTCGTGACGGCGAATTATGGGCAGGCATGAAAGCAAGTTGGGACAATCGTTGGCTTGCACTGCGCGGAGGTTTCATTGGTGCGTTTATTGGCTTGCTACCCGGACTAGGTGGACAGATGGCAGACTGGATGGCATATGGTCAAGCAGTTGCTAGTAACCCCGATGAACAGTTTGGCAAAGGAAACATCAAAGGTGTAATAGGACCAGAGGGTGCTAACAATGCACAAAAAGCAACATCTATGATTACAACAGTAATATTTGGAATACCGGGTGCAAAGTTTGCTGCTATATTAATGAGTTTGTTTATGTATCTAAACATAGAACTAGGCACTCCAGATATTGCAGAGGACACAGAGTTATTTAAAAGTATGACATTTGGCTTCTTAGGTGCTACAATAGTTGTTGCACTTATTTGTATGTTTCTAATTAAACCTATTAGTAAACTAGCCGCAGTGCCATACAAATACTATTTTCCTGTGCTACTAGGATTGATTATTTTCACTAGTATGCAGTACACAGGCGGATGGGAAGACCTTGCAATGTTAGCAGTATTTTCTGTAATAGGATTTACAATGCGACATTACAAATTTAGCAGACCTGCTATGCTAATTGGCTACATTCTAGCAGAAAAAGTTGAAGGACTTACACTTCAGATCACAGGACTTTACACTGTGGAAACACTAATAACAAGACCAATATTCATGTCACTAATAGTGTGCATTATTGGAATATTCATATACAGCATAATGAGAAAAGGAAGAATTGACTATGCGTAAACTATTATTTTCACTAGCACTGATGCTAGGATTCACAACATCAGCACTTGCTGATTATACAATGATTGTACCACAAAAGCCAGGCGGCGGTACAAGTCAATGGGCACAAATTGTTGCTACTGAAATGGAAAAGTACTTGGATGGTGAGAAGATTATTCTTAAGCATATCCGTGGTGCAAGAGATATTCCTGGCTTTAATAAGTTTCACAATGAACTACGTTTTGATGACAAAACTATTATGGTATCTAACGGCGGTAATGGTGTAAGTTTCTTGCAAGAAGCAGTGGATTACAACTATGCTGACTATGATAGTGTTGGACTAATGAATCTAAATATTATTACAGCGGTACATGGCGATCATAATCCAAATGCTGACAGAACAAGTTTCTCAGGCGGTGGCGGTAAAGTTCCTGAAGGTATTGCAATGACACTACTCAAGTGTGGTAATTTGCCTAGCACAGAAGCATATGTAACTTGCTTCAACGAAAAGGTAAACTGGATTAAAGGAATGAAAGGCAACGAAAGACGTCTTGCATTTAAGCGTGGCGAACTTAACGGTACTCGTGAAAATCCTGCAAGTTTTAAAAAGCATGTACAGCCAGTAATTGACAAAGGTGAAGCACGTTTATGGTTCCATCATGGCATTCTACAGCCAGACGGTTCACATGCAGATGATCCAAACTATCCAGGCATTCAAATGGAATCACAGTTTAGTGCTATGTATAAAGACATGCCAAAAGGCGATCTAGCAGATGCATATAAACTTGTAAAAAGTTTCCGTGATGGATTACAAAAAGCATTATGGGTAAACAAAAACAATCCTAATCGTGCTAAACTAGTAGCAGCACTGGAGCAAGTTTCAAAGAATCCTGAAAGTGTTAAGAAGATTCAAAAGAAAGTTGGCAACTATGAGTGGATGCTAGGTGATGCAGGCAATGCACAAGTTGATACACTAATGAAGTTTGTAACTGCAGATGCACTACAAACACTAGTGGAATTCAACACACAAGCGTTTGGTCTAAAATCAGTATACAAGCCAGAGCTAGTAAAGTAATGGCAAACATACTAGTTATCAGTGGCCCTCAGGGCACAGGTAATCATGTGTTTAGTAAAGTTCTCTCCATGCACAGCAATGTGCATGGTTGGGATCAACTACTGCGTGAATACTGGATTAACCATGACAATGCTCCATTCAAAGATATTTGGAACACGCCTGAAAACATTGACAACTATAACTGGACAGAGCATGAAAACTATGTGCTAAGTGTTAGTGGTCCTTATGTTGATAAAGACAAAGACGGCGTAAGACACACAAAGTATCCTAACTACAAAGAAGTATTGCGTAGGCTAAATGAAAAAGGTAATTTGCAAGTCGGCATTATTGGTAGAGACCAAAACATTACAGCACAAAACCAATTACGCAAGCGTGGCGTGGAAAGCCTGCATAACTACTTAAATAAGATCGAAGATATCATGGAGTATCGACACACGTTCTTAAGTGTTGAATTGCTTTACATGTTTAGACACCAGTATGTCAAAAGTCTTGACAGCGTACTAGATATTCCTGTAGATTACACCAATGAACGTTTGCATTACATTCTTAACAAAGATCCAAATGCAAAGTATGTACACTATGTAGAAAACAGTTGGTTAGATAGACGCAGAAACGATATAGGACATATGATTGACGGCAGTAAGCCTCACATCGAAAAAGACACACAATGAGAAATTGGAATAAAAACACAAAACTAGACGATCCTGACTTATATCCAAGCAGTTGGGATTGGACTGTGAGACACAGTGAATATCATTTTGATGATACTATAGATGATAAGCCAGGCGATTGGTTTAATGTAATTGGTAGATTTGAAGGCGATTGGCGTGAGGAACGTGATAGACTTGTACAAGCAACACATCCTGTAAACTGGGCAACCCGCAAACATTTTGCACAAAAGCAAAAAGATCCTGACATGCTATCGCAAGAAGAATACGACATTGCACAAGCAGGCGGTGATCCAAAAGGCATAATGCTTACTAATAAAAATAGTTTTGCAGACTGGTCAGACTATCCAACACTGTACAAAATGATGGATTACTTTCAACTGACCAGTGATGGTGTTAGTTTAGTTAAGTGGCAAGCACATATACAAATGACTGGTCAAATGTTTAACATGCACATTGACAAACTTTGGGATCGTTGTCCAGAAGATCCAGAGCGTATTGTGCGTATTACTATTATGTTAGATGATTGGAAGCCTGGACATTTTTATATGTATGGAAACTGCATGTATGATAGATGGCGTGCAGGAGAAGTGCATGTGTTTGATTGGAGTAATGTCCCGCACTGTACAGCAAATGCAAGCAGTCATCCTCGTGCAGTGTTGCAAATGACTGGACTTAAAACAGATCGTACTCGAGAAATACTAGCAAACTCCAACAAGGATACAATATTTAAAATATGACAGTATTAATCGCCGGCGGCGATAGTTTTACTTACGGAAGTGAACTGCCTAGTCAAGAACATGCTTGGGCAAACATAGTTGCACAACGTAAAGGCTGGAACATATGCAACACCGCACGACCAGCAGCAAGTAATAGTAGTATACGCCGCAATGTAATGAACGCAGTAAACAAGTACAAAGACCTCGACTTGTTTGTTGCAGTAATGTGGAGTTTTCCTAATCGTTACGAATTTAGATTTGCATATGATACTGGGCATTTAGATAGTCCATGGTACAGCGTCAATCCTTGGACTTACAATGATCAAAATTTTGAAGATCATTTCCATAACAAAGATGATGAAGTATTACAAGCACAGCAAGCAAATAGAGCCAATGCAGAAGCAACAGGTATAAGTGATTTTGCTAAAAGTTATGTACAAAACGTGGCACAGACAGAGTATTGGGAACTATATACAAGTTGGTGTGAGATAGTTATGTTACAAAACTATTTGGATAATAAAGATATTCATTATGCGTTTTTATGTGTTGATAACAGTCTGTTTGAATCTAACTGCGAAATGGACACTAGTTTAACTACCCTAAGGCAAAATATAAATTGGTTTGCACATGATGAAGGCATGTATACATGGGCGAAGCGAACAAAGCAGCCGTTTTACACGACTCATCCTAGAGAGAGTGCGCACATAGAATGGATAAATATGTTATACGATAGGATAGTGTAATGGATATTGTTGACATCATCAAAAATACAAAACAAATCTACATGAGCGAGAGCAGTCTCGAAACCATGATGGACATTGAACGTGTCATGGATAGTTTGGACATGTATGCTTTTAAAAATTGGAAAAAGGGCGAGCTAGTAGAAGGTCCTATCCGTAAGAAGCACTGGGTAGAAGCAACATTTATGTGGCCAAAAAAGGCAATGCCTGATCCAGATGGTGCAAAGAGACTGTTAGGATATAATGCTAAAGTTACATATGAAAATGGCTCTTTAAGTACACCAGTCAAGGTTGAAGACTATGGCGATTTTCGTCCTGGTACTAAAAAGGCTAAACTGCGTGAAGATCCAGTCTGGCTGGTAAAAGTTAAACTTCCTATAGAACTTATTAAAGAGTTCCGCGATGGCTACATGGAAATTGAAGGTAGCGAAGTTGATTTACAAGAGATTGACGATGCCTACGAAGAAGGATTGGATCAAGCAGAACTAATGAACACAAAAACAGACGAGGAACAAATGGATGGCTCTTGATCCGCAAGACCTAGAAGGTCGCATTGAAAGCACTGTACATTTTGACGAGTACAAGCCAAAGATGGGCAAAGATGATGCAATAATTGTTGCTACATTTAAAGTTTTTGGCAAGCAGGCTGCACAGGATCTAGAGAACTTTATTGAAATGGGCTATGACTGGGTAATTGATGCAGAGACTAGCGCAGGTGAAATCAGCGAAGGTCGGTATATTGTTTTTGTAGAAGCAGAACGCCGTAATAGTTACCCGCAAAAGTTTATGGGCTTGATCGGCGATTTAAACAATCTCACAGACGTAGAGGATTGGACCATGGTTTACTTTGCAAAGCCAGACAGTAAGAAAAATCCAGTACAACCACTTAGCGCAGATACAATTGCAGCAAGTGTTCCATTAAGTCCTAAACGCTACAGAGATGCAAAAACAGCAACAGTAGCAATCGAAAGTATTTTAAACACAGCGAGAGTACCTCGTACAAAAGGAGATATCAATGAATTTAGAGCGTTTACAAGAAGATCTCGCGACTGACGAAGGCGTAGTATATGAAGTATACCTGGATCATCTGGGTTTGCCTACTGTTGGCATTGGGCATCTTATCCTTGAAAGTGACCCCGAGCATGGTGCTGATGTCGGTACTCCAGTAACAGAGGAACGTGTTACAGAACTATTCCAAAAAGATTGTGAAATAGTACTAGCGGATTGCCAAATCCTCTATCCAGATTTTGATGACTTGCCAGAAGAAGTGCAGTTAATTGTTGCCAATATGATGTTCAACATGGGCCGTCCAAGACTAAGCAAGTTCAAAGGCATGAAGCGCGGAGTTGATAATCGTGATTGGAACGATGCTGCAGATGAAATGGTTGACAGTGGATGGTATCGTCAGGTAACTAATAGAGCACAGCGTCTTGTTGATCGCATGCGAGCTCTAGCATAATAGACTTGGAGGCAACTTGAGTCAGATAAAATACAAACCAACTACATGCCAGAACTGCGGTGATTACAGTCATTGCGGTTCGCAAAACTGGCGAGAAGAACGAGATTATGACGGCGGGCATATTTTAATTAAAGTGTGCGATGCATGCAGATGTAAGGAGTGTGAAAATGATAAAAAAGTTTATAACAAGTAGATTAGAAGAAAGAACAAGTTGGGATGGAGCAATGTTAATTGCTATGGGTCTCATTGTTTTAATTGCAGGACCATTTGCTAAACTAGCAGCATATATTGCTATTGCATATGGCGCATGGACAATTTACAAGAGCGAGTAAATGTTTAAAGTCTATGCATTAATTGCACTATTAGGAATACTTGGCATTGTAGGTTACGGTGCCAAGTACTACTACGACACAACGCAAGCAGAAATAGCAACGTTGCGAGACAACAATGCTAAACTAGAAGTTGCGATTGAAACCAGTGAAGCAAGCATAGACACACTTAGAACACAAGCAAAGAACAACGCAAAACTACAACAAAACCTACAAGCACAGTTACAGGAAGCAGAAGCGTATGGAGATAACTTACGCAAAAAACTTCGTCAGTTAGACTTGCTTGGAGATGCATTACGAGATGCAGCAAATCTAGAAGGACGTATGAATGGCGCAACAGCAAAACTATGGCGTGAAATCATGGGCGAGACCGGTAGTACTGATGGCAGTAGCCGTCCTCTTCCTAAGTGGTTGCAGTCGGTTCCAGCCGGAGCCGGAAATACAAGTAGTGACGCAAACGGTGAAAACAACAGTACCGATAGCGACACGACCAAAGCCAATTGATTTAGTTGACACTAGAGTATATGTAGTCAACCAAGCAAACCTACAAAAGTTTATTGAGGACTTTAAGGCAGAGAATGGCGACTTGGCTTTTGTTGCACTTAGCGTCAAAGATTACGAAAACCTTGCACTTAACGTTGCAGAACTACGCCGCTTTATCAATCAACAAAAAGAAATTATAATCTATTACGAAGAGGCAATGAAGCCAGATGATCGAGAACAGACCTCTGGGAAAACTACATCTACCGACAGCAATACACAAAACTAAAACTCGCTATGGTGAGATGTCGTACTATGATGAAGATCCTACTATTGGAAGATGCTTAGAACTTTATGGTGAATACACACATGTCGAAATACTGTTTATGCAGTATTTTACTGATATAGGCAGTTGTGTGGTAGACGTAGGTGCTAACATAGGAACGCACACACTAGGAGTATGCGAAACAGTAGGTCATGTAATCGCAATAGAACCAGATCCGGGTAACTATAAACTACTTGTAAAAAACACAGAAGGCAGAGAAAATGTTACATGCATGAATCTTGCAATTAGTAACTGCGAAGGCAGAACGGACACAAGATTTAACTACGGTAAAAGCAAGCTCAGACACGGCAACACAATTCCATATACTACAATAGACATGCTTGATTTGCCTGCAGACTTTATCAAGATAGATGTTGAAGGCATGGAGTTGCCATGTCTGCAAGGTGCTACAAACACAATAGACACCCATCGCCCAATCTTACTTGTCGAAATGCAAGATGTTGAAACTTATAGTAGAACATTTGATTACTTGAAAGCAAAAGACTACTACATGTACTGGCTACCTGTTAGTACATATCATGCGGAAAACTTTAAAGGTAACACTGAAGATGTATTTGGGCCAAAACACGGAGTAATCAATTGGCTATGCAGTGCAACTAAGTTAAATACAACACTGGAAGCAGTTGTAGATAACGAAGATTCTGTGGAAAGAATGGTTTGGAGGAGAAATCAAAATGTGGGAGACGATCTCAAACATGGCGAGTGATCGCTTATGGATTTATACAGGAATAGTAGGATCACTTTTTGGTGCAGCATTTTTGTTCTGGTTCAAAGATACACGCATGGCTATATGGGCAGTACGCAAGTTTGATGCAAGTCTCGAATGCCTGGCTACAAAGTGGGGGTGGACTTGGGTACAAAATGATCCTAATGCATGGCGTGTAAAGTATCCTAAAATTACAAGTAAGATAGATGAACTTGAAGCGAGAATTAGTAAACTTGAAGGAAAAAATAAGTAGCATATCCAAAAAAACAATGTTATAATTAGATATGAATATTAATCATATACATCTTAAAGATAACGAAGTAATAGATTTTATCAACAATATTGATCTATCATATAAAAAGTTACAAAATTTCTCATTCAGCGATTTTGAAAATAAATGGCGTGACTGGTTGCAAAGCAGTAGTTATAATAAATGTAATTTAGATACTATGAAGCATTGCGGATTTACATCCGGTACTACTCAAAGTTTTAGCGAGTTTGTAGCAAGATACAATCAGTGTAGAATAAGAGTAAGCCGAAGTGATTTTGTAATAACAAAAATTCTATGTAATCAATATAACGTAAGTTGGAAATACCTAGAAGAAGCGCCACTAGAATCAAACGACGCACTAATTATAAGTTTGCCATTTAGTGGCAACGGAAGCATTTATCCAGAATACGATAATTTATTAGATACATGTGATGAGCTAGATATTCCTGTGTTTATAGATGCAGCATATTTTGGAATAAGTCATGGTATAACTTATGATTTAAAAAGACCTTGTATAAAAGATTTTTCAACAAGCATAACAAAAACTTTTGGGTGCGAAACAATTAGATCAGGTGTAAGATTTACCAAAGAGTTAGTAGACGATGCAGTAACAGCACCATTACTTGGTCCTGGATTATTTGATCGGGTCAATGCTTATATTACTATGCAACTATTAGAAAATTTTAGTCATGATAAGTTTGTTAGTAAATATGTAGATAAAAGTACTAATATTTGTAAAAAATATGATCTTACTTCGACCAATACAATAACACTTGCTATTATTAATAATTCTCAATATCTAAGAGGAGACTATAATCGTGTCTGTATCACGGAATACCTATCTAAATAACCTACAAGACAATGATTTTCTATGGTGTACAAATATAAGTGCCGATTGGGAATCGATCCACAAAGACTGCGAAGATTTAGCAGAAAATAATCAGGATCACTGGCGTCCCGACATGGGAGAAGATTACAAACCATGGGACGAAGCGGGTGTAAAATTTAAAAAGTATTGGGATAGTTTTGGCGAGTACGGACTAGCACCTAGTAACAAGTTTCAAGGCTATAATAAACATAATACAAGACATTGGGAGAGCACTGCTAATAAACCTACACTTACAAGTCCTTGGATGGATGAAGTAATGGAACAATTGCCTCTTACTCATAAAGGTTGTAGAATAATGATGCAACCGCCTGGAAACACAATGCCATGGCATGTAGATAACTTTTGGAATCTCAGACATAATTATCCAGATATCGGTAAGTATGCAATAAGATATATTGTATTTCCAAAGGATTGGGATCACGGACATCTGTTACAAGCAGGCACAACATTCATTACACATTGGAAAGCCGGTGATGTAATTGTATGGCATCCTGATCGTTGGCATCTAAGTGCTAATGTTGGTATAAGTAATAAATGGACTTTTAATGTAACAGGCATATTAACTGAAACAGTCAGCAATGGTGATGGAAAAGTTAGTCCTTAAGAAGATTCTTAAGTCCATATAAAGTTTTTCTATCTATACTACTTGCAGCATGAATAACTTTGCCTGGACGAAGTTTTAGTTCTCGCACAATGCTGTTATACTTGTCTAGATATGTATCTATGAAATAATCAACACTTAGATTTTGTAAATGATATCTAGCAATTTCAATGCTTGCATGACTAATCATTTTTGCATCAGACATTAGCCACGCATTATCCACAGTTTCAAATCGTCTCCATCGTATAGCGACTCTATTCCATCCAAGGTCTAGTGCTTTACTAAGACTTACACTAAAACTTTTAATACAACTACGATTAAGATCAATTGTTAAACCATGACTGCAGCACCACCAGGCACCGTCAATGTGTACATCAATACCTTTTTGTTCACACTCGTCTAGTATTGCATCCCACTGGGGGTGTAAGTTCATATAACCAGGCATAGGTGCTGCAATAATTAGCGGCTTATTAAATAATAAATTTCCTAACCTAGCATATTCAATATTTGGCGTGATTTTGCGATAATATCCATAATCATGTTCAAATGTTTGAACACCTTGAACACCATATTGTATTAACAAACTATCTATGTATTGTTGATTGCCTTGAAGGACATCCACACAGGTATAGTTTTCTAAACCTAGAATTGTGTTATATTTGTGTGCTAGAATAGATTGCACGGCAAGTGTTTTAAATTCTTCATAACTGGCATCACTCCAACTGTGTGTCGCCAACTCTATATTTTTTAAACTATCTTGTGCAATTTGCTGTAACAGTCTATCAGTTAAAGGAGGTAACCTTCCTTCTAATAAATTTTTGTGTGTATTACTATGCATTGTTTACTCGAATTTGTTTTTAAAAAGTTATTACTTGCATGATACAATGTACTATCCCACCATAGCAAGTCTCCTTTATTCCATTCCAACACTTGTCGTATTTTATACTGAGATACTTTTTCTACTGCCTCATGGGTAAAATACTTTTCGTAATCGTTGGAATCTCCTGTGCCAGGATCTAATATAATTGTACTACTATTATTGCATAGTTCAGCATCATTGTCTACACTAATAGGAATAAGAAAACTAACATATGGAGTGTAATCTTCTTTTTCTGGAAATGTATCGCAGTGTATGTGCAGAGGAGTTTTGCTGTCCATGTAATGTGCAAAAAATAACTCACACTCGGAAAATTCTTTTCTTAAAGACTTGAGTATTGCATGCTCGAACCAAAGGTACATCTTTTTGTTATTCTTATCAATACCGTAAGTTATGCTATTCTCAGCGTTTGCAGAAGAAGCAGTAGTCATAGTAAATTTTTCACACCAATCGTCTAATGTATTGGCGTCAACCCAAGATTCAATCTTACCTGATTTGTTGGAATAATTGTGCATTGCGAAATAATATTTATAAATAAATTTGGAGCAAGGAGTTCAATATGGCTGATGAAGAAATTAAACAAGCAGGGTTCCATCCTGCTGATACTAACGGTGACGGCAAGGTTACTGAAGAAGAACACAAAATGTACATGGAATTCAAGCGTAGAGAACTAGAAGATGCAGATGCAATGCGCGATGCACAGCGTAAGATGGCATGGTTTAGTTTAGGAGGCATGTTATTATATCCGGCAATTGTATTGATTGCAGTGCTAGTTGGCGTTGACCAGGCTGCTAAGATCCTAGGTGATATGGCTGCTGTATATTTTGTTTCTGTTGCTGCTATTGTTGCTGCATTCTTTGGCGCACAAGCAGTGGGCAAAACAAAAAAGTAAATTTACAATCAATTCCTAGTATAGTATAATTACAGTTATGAACTATTATGATGTGCTAGGACTTGAACCTACTTGTAGTCCTAAAGATATACAATCAGCATACCGCAACAAAGCAAAACAGCATCACCCTGACAGTGGCGGAGATGTTGATACTTTTCATGCGGTTGCAGAAGCATATGAAGTCCTAAAAGATCCGCATAAACGTGCAGCATTTGACGTTCGCAACAGTCGTAGACAAAACATTAAAATAAACACTGGCAACATGGACAGTGTATTTGATGATATGTTTAATGTATTTGGCAGTGCAGGCTTCCATCCTAGCAAAAGAGAATACCATCGTGCAAAAGTCAACAAAAATTTAGCAATAAGCATAGATTGTACACTGGAAGAAATACTAGCAAACCAAGAAAAAACAGTTAGTATTAGACACACGGATGGAAGCAGACACTTAGTTAATCTAAAGATACCCCAAGGTGTGAATAATGGTACTAAAATAAAGTACAGTAAGTTAGGAGATAAGACACACAGTAATTTGCCGCCGGGTGATCTCACAGTTACAATAAATGTAAACGAACATGAAGTGTTTACCAGAGAAGGTGATAATCTTAAAATGCACTTGACTATAGATGCATTCAATGCTATAATAGGTAAGGTTGTGCAAATTAACACCATTGAAAATAAAACTATTAACCTTAATGTTCCAGCAGGCACACAGTACGGCACTAGTCTTAAAATACCAATGCATGGAATGTATAATAAAGCAGGCACAAGAGGCGATTTGCTTGTGCAAGTGCTAGTTAAAATACCTGAAAACTTAACTGAACAACAATTAAATATTTGTAAAAAATTACGGGATGACAAATGAAAACCTCTAAGGAAGTAGATAAAGCTCTAGAACACGCAGGCAAGATTGCAAACAAATATGGTCATGTGTACATCAGTACTGAACACATGTTGCTCGCAATGTTTCTAAACAAAGAGTTTGCCAAAATGTTAGTACAGTATGGCGCACAACTTAACGAACTTAAAATGGATTTAGAAAGTCATATTGCCGATACTTTTCAATCAACACTCGGCAAAAGTCAAATTAAAACACAAGCACTAGAGCGTGTGTTTAATCGTGCGCTTACAAGTGTACTGTTTAGTGGCAGAGAAAATGTTGCGTTACTAGATATTTTCATTAGTATTATGAGTGAACACAACAGTCACAGTAGTTACTTCTTGATGAAATATAACGTCAACAAAGAAGAGTTTATGCGGTTTATGAAACAAAACACTAGAAGCAGTCAACTCAACAAGCAACAGATGCAGTATTTAGACGGTATTATTGACGAGTTTTGTGAAAACTTGAATACACAAGCAAGTGAAAAAACACTAGACCCTGTTATTGGCAGAGATGATGTTATTGATGATATTACACAAACATTTGCACGACGTAATAAAAGCAACGTGCTTATGGTGGGAGATCCCGGTGTTGGTAAAACTGCAGTTGCAGAAGGACTGGCTGTAAAGATTGTTAATAAATCAGTGCCTGAATATTTACAAGACCACGTTGTTTACAATTTGGATGTAGGCAGTATGCTCGCTGGCACACAGTATCGTGGACAGTTTGAAGAACGTGTTAAAGAAGTACTAGGTGCGCTGATCCAAAAAGGTAAGTGTATCTTGTTTATTGATGAAGCACACACTCTTAAAGGAGCAGGCTCAGGCGGCGGCGGCGGCACAGACTTTGCTAACATGCTAAAGCCTTACTTAGGAAGAGGTAAACTTAAAGTTATTGCAAGCACTACCTGGGAAGAATACAACAGTAGTTTTGAAAAAGATCGTGCGCTTATGCGTCGCTTCTATCACATTACTATTTCAGAACCTACGCCTGCACTTGCTAAAAAGATTCTTATGAACAGTAAGAAGTACTATGAGAAGTTTCACAGTTGCAAGATTACAGCACAAGCAGTTACGGATGCAGTTGATTTGAGTGTGCGTTATCTCACAGACAAACGATTGCCTGACAAAGCATTTGATATGATCGACAGTGCTGGTGCGAAGCAGCGCAGACTTGGTGTTAAGGATGCAACTATTGACAGACAAAACATCCTTGAAGAAATTAGCAAATATGCAAAGATTCCCATTGCACAGTTAGAGGACAATGAGGACACTGTCAAACCTCAGGACATTGAAGCAAGTATCAAGTCACAGGTATTTGGACAGGACAATGCAGTAGACGGAGTGCTTGAGAAAGTTTGGGTTGCTAAAGCAGGACTTAACAGGCGTGACAAAACACTGGGTGTGTTTGTGTTTACTGGGCCGACTGGTACAGGTAAAACAGAACTTGCTAAACAACTTGCAGAAGCAAATGCAATGAAACTGCTACGCTATGATATGAGTGAGTATCAAGAGCGTCATACAGTAGCACGTTTTATTGGTGCACCTCCAGGGTATGTTGGCTTTGAAGACAGTAACCTCAGTGGTGGACTGCTTATTCGCGATATTGAGCGTAATCCACATGCAGTTATACTGTTTGATGAGATTGAAAAAGCACATCCAGATGTTAGTAATGTGCTACTACAGTTGATGGATGAAGGCTTTATTACAGGCAGTAATGGCAAGAGAGCTGATGCCAGAAACTGTTATGTAATTCTTACAACTAACTTAGGTGCATCAGAATCAGAAAAACGTGTAATTGGATTTAACGAACAAGAGCACCATACTGAAGCAGTAGATGAAGCATACAAGAAATTCTTTGCACCAGAGTTCCGCAATCGTATTGACGCAATGTGCAAGTTTAATCCTCTACCTGATGTTGCAAAGCGTAAAGTGTGCATGAAGTTTATTAATGAACTACAAATACAACTTAAAGAAAAAGGATTTGCATTGCACGTTGATGAATCAAGTATTGACATTATTCTTGCACAGGGATATGACGATAAGATGGGTGCAAGACCGATGTCTCGTGCTATTGATACTATGTTGCGTATGCCAATTGCTAAACAAATAACGGTTGACAATAACAAGAATGGCTGTAAAATTAAAATAAGAAATGTAGATAACAAGCTCGTTATTAAATTTAGGTACACAGATGGAACTATTACAGAAGCTGGAAGCTCTGAGCAATCAGTACAACCTTCCGTTACAGCATAACGACAGACTGTTTTACGGCAAGTATCTCTATCGGCTGAGCATTCATATGTACCGCTATCACTATCCACAACTAATGCGTGTACCTACTATTGACAATTGGGGGTGGAAAGTTGACACAGAATATCAAACAAGTTTTACAAGCACACTAAGACGCTTTGCAAACAAGTGGAGTGATCGTGTTCGTGTTGAAACTGAAACACTTAACTATTACACAGACAATGTAGATAGAATACAAAAACTTGCTGAATATGTCAATAGACTAAAGCGTAAAGAGGAAGATATTACTGATCTTATGCTTGAACTGGTTGCAATACGTTATTTTCCAGGCACAGTTACAGAACGTAACATACGCTATCGTAAAAAGCGTTTGCCATATGGTAAGTATCGTTTTCAAATACTTGGCAATAGAATGAATTACGAGCAATACAGCGACTGGGCAGTGTGGGCAGCACAATATCCAGATACTATCCGAGTAAACGATAGTAATACTATTCGTAGATGGGGAACATGGTGTGGAGAAAGCATTGGCTACATCAGTGATGAAAAGATGCTACAACTTGTACAATTTAAACTTGGCTCTAAAATTAATAAAATTGTTGAATATCAAATTAGGGAAACTAAACAAAATGATGAATGAATCACTTCTAGCAACACTAGTAGAACGCAAGCTCGTAACAGAGGAAACACTGGTGTATGCAAATGTTAAAAGTAAAGGATTAGGTGGCAAAGATATCTACATTAAAAAGGATGTGTATTGGTATCCTGGTATGAGTGCAGGCGCCATTAATGATATTGAAGGTATGATTCCTGAGCGTTTTGCTAAAGCATACAATATCAAACCTGATGGTACATACAAAGAACATAAAAAGCGTGGACGTAAGCCTAAGACAGAGTTAGCATAAATATACTATATAATTATATAGGAGATAAATTCCATGGCTACAGTAACAAGAAGTACCGGCACTAGCCACATGACCGTCGGTGTACAACACGAACCAGGATGCCACTGTTATTTGTTAACAGTGCAAAATGCATCTAACAGTGCAATTGACCTCAGAGCAGAAGATGATGCAGTCAACGAAGCAGTAGAAGCAATCATAATGGAAATTGCACCACTTGGTTACTTTATTACTGACAGTAATGCTGGAACAATTGCACTAATTATGGACTTTAATGTTGATGATCACACAGAGTTGCAAACTCGTATTAGACGTATTGGTGTTGATAGTGGAGCAAGTACAACAAGTATTGGTCCTAATGACATTGACATTAGCGGTAGTGATGTGTTACCAATTCGTAGTTTTGGCGCACTAACAACTGAGGGTGTAATGGCATTCACAGGTGCTAGTTAATGGCTAAACTGAACGAACAAATGTTAGTTATTAAAGTAAGTGAATTACTTAAAGACAATCAAGAAGCAACTCCGCCACTTGATCCAGAGGTTCTAGGTCAACTAGAAGCAGTGATTAGCGAACTTGCAGGACCAGGTAAAGTAGTAGAACTTATTCAGGAATAACAATGCCAGCAACATCCAGCGTAACATTATTACCAACAACCACTTTTGGCACATCAGCAGGTAACTATGATGGTTCCAGCGCAGCGTTTAACAGCGACAAAGTTAAAGGTGATGGCTACTATGGATTCAGTGACGGTGTACACACAGTACAAACTCGTGTTACATCATTGGTTGCCACAGTAAAAATACAAGGCACACTTGTTAAAGATCCAGCAGATACAGACTGGGTAGACATTGCAAGTGTGGTTACCACTGACGGTAGCACAGCAATTACTAACAGTTACCTAAATAACTTTACAGGTAATTTTGTTTGGATACGCATTGCAGTAAGTGACTTCACTGCTGGCACTATCAACAACGTTTTCATGGCACACTAATGAGTTACATTCGTTTCACAGCAACTAGTTTAAGTGAACAGCAAATGGAAACAATTGCTGCCGCTGTAGATATGTATTGTGAAACAGTGTGCATGGAAGATGACGACAATGATGCTACATACTATCAAACTGAACTCGGCGAAAGCATAGAGTTTAGTGTAGCAGAAGATTTAGACGAGCGTGTTGTAGAAGCAATTATTGAATCGCTTGCAACACACATAGAAGATTTTACAGTAGAAGCAACCGGTCAATAAGGACCACATTCGATGATATTATGGTTGTTCGATAAAAGAAACCAGCACGGTTTCCTTCCGAACTTAATTAAAGATGAAACACTGGAACCAAATACCAGTGCATGGTGGGACCTGTGCATTAATCCGCCTTTTTCGTATGAGTTCCGCTTCTTGAAATACTGTAAACTGGATGGTGTCGTACAACAGTGTACATTGGTCAGCGATTACATCAGTGGCACATCAAGTGCGTACTATCCTATTAATTTAAACTTTTGGGATCCTGACATAGACTATATTGCACTCATGGATGATCGCAGTCGTCAGCGTTTTAAACAAGGCGACTTTAGAGTATTGTTTTACTACAGCGAAGGTGACAATCCGAATCCAGAGATACATAACAGTTTAGATCGCATGTGTGCAACACACGGTGTTACAAAACAAAGCATACGTTTCGTAACTGCAAACTATAAACTGCGCAGTGAAGAACCTTTTGTTTACTTTCCTGACGATGAACTTTATTATAGATACTTGCAATTACTTGAAGGCAAGTATGTCAAGAAACATAATTTAGAATCTCGAGACAAAAAGTTTACCTGCTTGATCCGTGCAGACAAAGCATGGCGTAAAATATACGCAAGTTTCCTACATAATTTAGATGTTGCAAAACACGGTTATTTTAGTTATACAGGCTACAAATATGAAACAAGCCATAAAGGTTTAGATGATTTTAGTTTGTGGGAAAAGTATGACGACACACTACAGCAAGACGTACTGAGTTTTGAACTGCAAATGCCATTTAACTGCGATGAACTTTCAGATGCAGACCATAACAATCACAAATTAATCAATCACAACTTTTATCAAAATGCGTATTGGAACTTTGTAGTAGAAACACACTTTGACGATGATACAATCTTCTTGACAGAAAAGACATTTAAGCCTATACTTAACATGCAACCTTTTATTATTATAGGTAACCCTGGCAGTTTACAACTACTAAAAAGTCTAGGATATAAAACATTTGATGATGTAATAAAAGAAACATATGATATAGAAACAGATCACAGAGAGCGTATGAGTATGCTGTTAAAGATTAGTTATGACTTGTGTAATCTCAGCGATACCCATCATAAACGAATACAGAAAATTATTGCAGATGTGGTCGAACATAATCAAAAAGTTTTTCTAATGCCCAAGGTACACAGGATAAACAACTTACTAAACAGATTGGAATACAATGCCTAAAATACATTTCATGACACCTTGTTATGGTGGACAAATTACTGAAGTATGTTTTAGTAGTTACTTACAGTGGACCATTCTAGCAATTAAAAATAATATAAATTTTACCATTGATACACTGAGTAACGAAAGCAATGTTAATAGAGCCCGCAATAGTTGTGCAGCAAAGTTTCTTAGCGGAGATTGCACACACTTGATGTTTGTGGATGCAGACATACAATTCAATCCCACTGACATTGTTAAACTTGCTGGGCATGACAAGGACATTGTTGGGGGCATTTATCCACAGAAAACACTACCGCCTAAGATGGTTGTTAACACACTAGACAATGGAAAACGTGAAGGCGACTTAATTGAAGTAGGCACACTAGGCACAGGTTTTATGTTAATCAAACGTGTTGTATTCGAGGCAATGATTGATCAAGGTGCTACAAAGTACACTGATGAAATAGGACTTTCGGATGCAGAAAATGACAATCAATATGATTTTTTTAATTGTACTATTGATAGCAACGGACGCTACTTAACAGAGGACTGGAGTTTCTGTCGAAAGTGGCGTGAAATAGGTGGACAAATTTGGGCAGATACTTCAGTAGCACTAGCACACGTTGGATCGTATAGGTTTCAACCAGACATGGGAGCAATTAAAATTGGAAACAGTTAATATTAAACTAGACCTAAGCATTATTACACATGATGCAGTAAGCGAGCATCCGTTTGTAAACATCGGCATCAATGGCTTTCCGCAGTTTGGTGAAATTTGCGAACAAGACACAGTAGTTGAGTTTGATGTTGAGATCGAAGACGATACTGAAAACTTTTTGACAATTGAATATCATAATAAAAATGCCAAGCATGATGTTGTGCTAGGCGAAGATGGCATGCCAATTCTAGACAAACGTGTTGAAATTACAAGCATTAGTTTTGACGATATTGAACTAGACTTTTTTCAATTAACAGATCCGGATACATTTAAGTATGAAACCATTGATCCAGAAGGTTATGAAACAACAAGTTTTGATGCTACTAAACTTGCGTGGAACGGCAAAACAACACTGCGCTTTACAACTCCAGTCTACATTTGGTTATTGGAAAATCTTTAACGCATAAATACACTGTGTTTTAGGGATACCAATTAATGGATACAGTCGTAATCTATCCGGGGCGTTTTCACCCGTTCCATAAAGGTCATAAGAGTGTTTACGATGCTCTTGTAAAGCGTTTCGGTAAGAATCGTGTATACATTGCTACCAGTAATAAGGTAGATCCCCCAAAATCCCCATTCACATTTGATGAGAAGCGAGCAATGATGGCGCTAACTGGCGTTGATCCAAGCCGTGTTGTTCAAACAAAAAATCCATACCAAGCAACTGAAATCACAGACAACTTTGATCCCCAAAACACAACAGCGTTGTTTGCGGTCAGTGATAAGGATATGGCTGAAGATCCTCGCTTTTCATTCAAACCTAAAAAAGATGGTAACCCTAGTTACTATCAGCCAGCACAAAAAGACATGCAGCCAATGTCAGAGCATGGTTATATTATAACTGTGCCTACACTGCAGTTCAATGTGTTGGGTAAACCTATGCGCAGTGCCAGTGAGTTTCGTGCTAACTTTGCCAGTGCAGACAGTGAAACACAAAAGGCAATGATTACAGATTTATTTGGTCAGTATGATCCAAAAACGCACAACACAATGTCACAAAAAATTAACGAACAACTTGTTCGTGCAGACCAAATATTAGATCAACTTATTGAATTGGGTGCAGATGATTGTTACATCTTAGAAGCCTGCATAAGAGTTGACACACTTGTAGAGAGCATAACAATGAAACAGAGAAAGCAAACACTATACCAAGCAATCATGGAAGGTGGACATAGTTTACCAGAAAATGAAATTGTGCGAGAAGCAGAACTTGCTTGTCCACTTGCTACACAAGACCTAGCAGTCAACACAGAGAACAGAGATAGAACTATAAAGCAGTTTAACTATGGTCCACTTAATGTTGATGTACCAGGTGATTACTGGAAAGATATTGGCGAGTATTGGAACACCTCAGAAGAAGCAGCACTAGCCAGTAACTGCGGTAACTGTGTAGCGTTTGATATTAGTGAACGCATGAAGGATTGTTTGCCTGGCGATACATTTGATGATGACGGCGAACTAGGCTATTGCTGGATGCATCACTTTAAGTGCCACAGTGCAAGAAGTTGTCATACCTGGGCTAAAGGTGGTCCTATCAAAACTGAAAAAGAAAGTGCTGAATGGCAAGGCAAAGCCTTTGGAGGACAGGGCGTGAAAGAAGAAATCACAGACTTTAATAAAGAAGATCCTATGAACAGTGTTATTGCTATTCGTGGCATTGGTACAATGAGTATTAGCAGTGCGCTTAAAGAAGTTAGTGAAATGTCAGCAAATGTTTCAAATCTTGCTAAAGTAAAACATGCTAAAGGAATACAGGATAACTTTGATCGCTACATGAGTTTGCTTAACGTATACAACGATGGTATCCAAGAAGCATACAGTGAACTAGCACAGCAACGCAAGCGTGGTGGTACAGCAAGTAAGGGAATAGACAGAGATATTGAAGAAAATTATCTTGTAGCAACACCTGCTAATCCACTAGCAATGATGGGACAGCCAAGAACTAGTGGTGTAGACAAAGATGCACTAGTACCCACATTAAATATTGTGACTAAGAGTGCGCAAAAAAGTTATGATAATTTTGATAAAAAACAAGCGGCACAGGATGCAAGACAAGGTGCACTGCAAAGTAAAATTGATAAACTACCACCACGTGGCTCAGTGAAGTCTGTAATAGCACAGCCTAAACCAAAAGCAAATGAACACTGTGGTGATCCAATGGCTGATGATCATAAGCCAATGCGTATGCTACTAATGAAACTGTATGATAAAGAAATGCAGTGTAAGCCAGGCAGTCCAGAACATTTTGAAGTTATGCAAATGATTGACGGCTGTAGAAAGAACATTGGACTAGACGAAGGCATAATGGATAAAGTAGTAGACTATGCTAAAGGTCAAGTAGCAAAGCGTACAGCAACACTTACAGGCGGTAAGAAGAAATCAAAAAGTAGTTTTAGAACATCATGAAACTAGGTGAATTTGGAGTAGGCAAAATTACTAAACAGAACGCTACCAAGGATGCTCCTATAGGTAGTGAGTATAGTAATGTCAAAAAACTGGGTCTTGGATCTGGTAAGCCTAAACTTCACAATAAGAAAGCAACTAAGAACAGTGATCCAAACACACTGTTTAACTTGGGTATTGGTGAAGGCGTAGATGCATCATCACTGAAACCATTTGTAAAGTTTTGCATTAAAAATTTAGAACTAAAGAGTGTACCTAAGATTGTTATCACCAAAAAGAAACTAGATGGCACATTTGGCTACTATGATACTGATGCAAAAACACTAACTGTTAGTTCAAGTGACAGGCACCTTGCAGACATTATGAGAACACTTGCCCATGAACTTGTGCATCTAGCACAAGATGAGCAGAATCAAGACATTGATGGTAGTGATGGTAGCAAGCATGAGAATCAAGCAAATGCTGTTGCTGGTGTAATAATGCGCAAATGGGCTGGCAAAGATCCAAGTTTGTTTGAAAATGAAGAACCTGCAATGTTGTACCATGCAACATACAAACCGTTTCTTGATAGTATTATGAAAAACGGACTGGGCGGCAGTGGCGCACAAACACAGTGGGAAGATAGTAAACCTGGTTATATCTACCTTGCTAAAGATCCAGAAGTTGCTGTCAGTCATGCAGAAGCAAACGAAGAAGTGCCAGACGAATACATTGACGATATTGTTGTGTTAAGTATAGATGCTAGTCAACTAGACCAGGACAACCTGGAAGATGATACAAATGTAATGGATGATGACAGTACACTGGCATACAAAGGCATTATACCTAGCACTGCATTTAGTGTGCAAATAGATGAACTTAAAATAGAAAAGCCAGATCCTAAAGACACACTAGGTGTACTGCGTAAAGATATGCCTCAAGTAAAAAGCGATGACTATGCGGAGTTTATAGAATACTTAAAATCAAATGGTGCTAAATTTACCAAAGAAACTATTCCTGCTCGTGACCTAAAAGCAATGCAAAAAGAGTTCAGCGACGAAGGCATTATGAAGCAGTTGATGAAGAACATTGAACAAGGACCAAACAGAAAAGCAGTTATTGCTAGTAGTGATGATTACATCATGGACGGTCATCATAGATGGCTTGTTGCTATTAACACAGGCAGAGACTTAAATGTTTTCCGTATTAACTTGCCTGCTTATGAACTATATGATCTGGTAAACAAGTTTGAAAAGACATATTACAAAGACATCTATAATGAACGTGGAAGTATTGGCGTGCCACTTGCTAGTGGACTTGTAATGTCGCTGTTTCCACATCGTCCACTAAAGATTAAAAAGAGTACACCTGGTAAACTGCGCTATGACGAAACTATTACAACTGTAGACCTACAGCAATTAGAAACGTTTGCAGATAAATTGTTTGCTAAAGTAGGCATTGATGTAGAGTTTACTCGCCATTTCTTAGACAGAGTTAATGATGAAAGAAACAAGAAACCGATTACTATGGCGGAACTTACTAGACTGTTTAAGCAAGAGTTTAAGCGTTGGTCAAAGCCTATTGCGCAAATGGGACCTGGGCAGGAAGCAGTAATGAAAGATTTGCAAACAGATATTAACTTGCCGTTTGCACTACAGTATGACAAAGACAATAATGAACTAGACTTAATTGCTAAAACTGTTATGCGTAAAAAAGATTTTAAAACTCCTAACAGAGAGTTTCCTGTGGAAGGTTGGAGTGCAAAATACAAAAAGAGTATAAACTGCAGCAATCCAAAAGGCTTCTCGCAAAAAGCACACTGCGCAGGCAAAAAGAAAAATGAAGATGACAGCAAAGACACTTTGGGCAGCATTATAAACTTTCCTGGGTATGAGAAAAAAGAAAAAAAGCCTAAGTATAAACCTGTTCCTAAACAAGATAAAAGTGTATTAGACAAAGTGAAAAGTTGGTTTACTGATGACATTAATGAAGGCTATAAACTAAGACTAGAAAATGACGAAGACCTGCTTGTGTTGCACATTAGAAATACTCGCACAGGTGAACGTGCAGAAGTACGCGGCAATCCTAACTATGAAATAGACTATGACGAGAATGACGAACTACACCAACTGCTAGATGTTATTGGTAAAGCAAGTAACATAAGTGAACTAATGAATGGTGAAATTGTAAGTGTAAATCCTAAACATCCAGACGGTCCAAAGAGTTATGCAGCACTTGATAATGCAATGAATGAAGATGATGCAAGTGACAAAGTATATGAACTGCTATTAGATAATATTGGTGCTGGACCATTTGATGGAGGCTGTGTTGTTGTAGCGCAAGCATTACAGTTAATACATGGCGGCGAACTTATGGCATTGGTACGCAATGACGGAACTGCTGATCATGCAGTGGTTCAAAAAGGCAACACAATGTATGACTTTGATGGGCCAGGCACACAAGAAGAAGTTGTCAGCAGATTTGAAAAAAATGAAGGCACACGGATTGCAGAAGTTCGTAAACTAAGAATGACAGATCTGCCTGATGCTCCTCGTAATAGCGAGTTAGCAAAGCAAATTGCTAGTTTAATGAAAAAGCCAGTGCAAGAAGCACCTACTGCCAGAGACAGTATGAATTTGGATGCTGATAAACTACAGCAAAGCATAGATTACTTTTATACAGATCACGCACCTAAAAACTTTGGATCAGCGAGAACAGAAGGCAACTTTAAAGGACTGAAGGTTGTAACATTTACAAAAGGTAATGACACACTGATGTTCCTAGTAAACAATGATGATCAAGCAGTGTTTTATGTAATGTACAGCAAGTTTGACGATGGTGTTGCTATTGGCAATGTGCGCAGTAATGGCACTGTGAAAGCAACAGAAGTGTATGCATATCTAGTAGACAAGTTTGGTACACTATACAGTGATGATAGTCAAACACCACAAGGTAGTAAAATATGGACAAGTCTTGCTAAGTTTTACCCTAATCTGGATGTAAAGGATACAGGTGGCAGATTTGTTGCTACTAAAAAGACACAAGTTGACGAAGGCGTAAACGACCCACACATCTTTAAAGCAGTGTTCCTAGCAGGTGGACCAGGCAGTGGTAAAAGTTTTGTTGCTAAGAACATACTTGGCGGCACAGGACTGCGCAGTATTAACAGCGACGAAGTATATGAATACTTAATGAAAAAGCAGGGTCTTTCTCTGGATCCTGAGACTATTTTTTCGCCCCAGGGCCAAGAAATTCGTGACAAGGCAAAAGGTATATCCCGTAAGCGTGAAGCAACTTACTTGGATGGACGCATTGGATTGATCATTGATGGCACAGGCAAAGACGTAAGCAAGTATCAAGTGATGGCACAAAAACTTAAAGCAATTGGTTATGACCTTAGTATGATATATGTAAACACAAGCCTAGAAGTTGCACAACAGCGCAACAAAGAAAGAGAGCGCAGTTTAACACCTGCAGAAGTAGAAAAAATGTGGAATGACGTACAACAAAATTTAATGCAGTTTCAGCAGATTTTTGGTGCAGGACGTTTCCATATCATTGACAACAGTGGAGGATTAGAAGACCTTGATAGACAGAAAAACTTTGATAAAGTGTACGTTGAGACACAGAGATTTTTAAACACTCCACCTAAGAACAGAAAAGCTCTAGCGTGGATCCAGAAACAAAAAG
>UEXM01000505.1_pt1 | contig 40775 bp, 37 predicted proteins | sample 1796661 | NCBI WGS metagenome assembly UEXM01 (sample SAMEA4772469, study PRJEB27181) | metagenome | reverse complement strand
CCCACAGGGGTGTTATATTAAGGGCATAGGAGATTACTATGCCCCATATTTCGTTCTCGGCATTAAAAGATTGGAACACTTGCGCTTGGTATCACAAGCTGACGCGCATCGATAAGATAAGAGGCTTCACCGGCAACGCCTTCACAGCATTTGGAAATGCCATCCATGATGTCTGCGAGAAGAAGCTACTGAAAGAAGAGATTGAAGAGGAAGATTACTTCCTCAAAAGGTTTGAGCATTTTCTTGGGACTCTTGATGAAGAGCCAGATCAAAAACTAGTCTCGGATATGCGCATACAAGGCAAAGCTATTTTGCCTGAGATTGAAGATGCTCTTGAGGATTACTTTGGAGAGTATGAGGTGCTTGGATCTGAGATCCCACTTGATGAGCCGATTGAGGGAGAAGATGACTTTATCTTCAAGGGCTACATTGACGGCGTTATTGCTACACCTGATGGCAAGGTTCACATCTTTGATTGGAAGACTTGTTCTTGGGGCTGGGATGCAAAGCGTCGTAGTGCTCCTATGACTACTTACCAGCTTACTCTTTACAAGTATTTCTTCGCTCAGAAGATGGAGATTGATCCAAAGAATATCGAAACGCACTTCGCTCTTCTTAAGAGAACATCAAAGAAGGATAAAGTTGAATTTTTCAGGGTCACCTCTGGTCCAAGAAAGACTGAGAATGCCACAAAACTTTTGAAAAAAGCTCTATACAATATCAAGAACAAGAGGTACATTAAGAATAGAATGTCTTGTAGGTTTTGCGACTTCAACAAGACCGAACACTGTATGTAGAGGAATACATGACAAAGAAAAAGATTTTGGTCTTATCCGACCACCCGCTGTCACCGTCTGGCGTCGGCACACAAACTAAGTATATGATTGAGGCGCTGCTAAAGACTGGACGATATCAGTTTATTTGTCTTGGTGGTGCGATGAAGCACAAAGATTATACACCACAAAAGGTAGAACCTTGGGGTGATGATTTTCGTATTTTCCCGGTCGATGGTTACGGCAATCATGAGATAATCAGATCTATTTTACAGAAAGAGCGCCCCGATGCGCTTTGGTTTATGACAGACCCACGCTTTTATGGATGGCTCTGGGAGATTGAAAACGAAGTACGTGCGAACATTCCAATGATTTATTATCATGTTTGGGATAACTTTCCTCCACCAGAATTCAACGCCGATTTTTACAACTCAAATGATGTTGTAGCATGTATTTCTAAAGTTACACATGAAATTGTTAAAACTGTAGCTCCAGATGTGGATTCCGTTTATCTACCACATGCAGTAAATGAAGCTTTCTTTTCTCCTGCAAAGTCTGAAAAAGACATTGAAGATGCTAACAATTTAAAAATGAATATAACCAAGCAAGACAAGAATAAAAAAGTATTCTTTTGGAACAACAGGAATGCTAGACGAAAGCAAAGTGGAACACTTATTTGGTGGTTTAAGGAGTGGCTTGATAAGGTCGGACACAATAAGGCAGTCTTGCTAATGCACACTGATGCCAAAGACCCACACGGACAGGACCTACCTCATATAATAAATCATCTTGGCTTGAACCAGGGTCAGGTTCTATTATCAACCAACAAGCTCCCTCCACAACAATTGGCAAATTTGTACAGAGCCGCTGATTATACAATTAATATATCTGACGCCGAAGGTTTTGGTTTGGCAACTCTTGAATCTCTTTCTTGTGGAACTCCAATCATTGTTAACATGACTGGTGGCTTACAGGAACAGGTAACTGATGGTAAAAACTTTTTTGGTTTTGGAATAAAGCCCTCATCTAAGACTGTTATTGGTTCACTACAGGTTCCCTATATTTATGAAGATAGAATATCCCAATCAGATTTTGAGAAAGTGTTAAATAAGGCTCTTAACTTGCCATCAAAAAAGTATCGTCAAATGGCGGCTGCTGGACGAAGGCATATTTCAAAATCATACAATTTTGAAATATTTGAAAAGTCTTGGATTGAACTGATGGATAAAGTTATTGAAGAAAGAGGCTCTTGGAAAAATAGAAAACAATACAAAAGTTGGCATCTTATGGAGGTAGCATGAGAAAAAAAATACTATTAAAGGCACCACTCCTTACTCGTTCTGGTTATGGTGAGCAAGCTAGATTTGCATTAAGATCTCTGAGATCTAGAGAAGATTTATTTGATATTTTTATCCAGCCACTACAATGGGGGCAAACTTCTTGGACAAACGAGATAAACGAAGAGAGGCTTTGGATTGACCAAACAATTGAAAAAACAATAGCCTTCATCCAGCAAGGCGGCACCTTTGATATGTCGTTACAAGTTACAATCCCAAATGAGTTTCAAAAAATTGCACATTATAACATTGGATACACAGCGGGTATCGAGACAACTAAAGCGGCACCTGAATGGTTGATGAAATGTAATGAAATGGATAAAATTATAACCATATCTAGCTTTTCAAAAAGTGTTTTTGACTCAACTGAATATCAAGCACAAGTTAAACAGACTGGAGAAAACGTTATTGTTAAGACCGAAACTCCCGTAGAGTTTGTAAATTATCCAGTTAAGGTTTATAGTGACTTACCGAAATTAGATCTGGATATCACAACTTCATTCAATTTCCTCACTGTAGCTCAGTTTGGTCCGAGAAAGAATCTACAAAATACTATAAAATGGTTTGTAGAAGAATTCAGAAATGATGATGTTGGCTTGGTTGTAAAATCAAATATTGCAAAAAACTCCTTGATAGATCGCAATGCGCTTAGGGGGAAAATTGCGTTATTTTTACAGACATTGGGCGAACGTCAGTGTAAGGTATACCTTCTCCATGGTGATATGACAGATGAAGAGATGCACTCACTATATCATAATGAAAAGATAGATGCGTTTATATCTTTACCTCATGGCGAAGGCTTTGGGCTTCCTTTATTTGAAGCCTCATATTCTGGTCTTCCTGTGATAGCCACAGGATGGTCCGGTCAGCTTGACTTCTTGATAGATGAAGACGACAAGGAACAATTCTATAATGTTTCTTTTGATTTGGAAAAGGTCCAGCAAGAAGTAGTGTGGGACGGTGTTATAATGGCAGACTCAATGTGGGCTTATCCAAGAGAAAATTCAGCTAAAGAGCAGATGCGGCTTTGTTACAACGACGTAACCAATAATGTAGCGCGCTGGGACAACTCAGGGATAACTGAAAGATTCAATCAACAGAAGATGTATAAAAAATTTGTTAATGCAACTGGTATACATGATTTTGTAAACAATGACAATGTTGACGAATGGTTAGATAGTTTAGGAATTGAGGAATATGAGTGACATTGTTTATATAGCCGATTCAATATATCCTGAATTTATTGGTGGAGGCGAATTAAACGATTTTGAACTTTGTAAGATTTTAGAAAACGATTTCAAAGTCAAAAAAGCAAAATCTTCAAATATCACAATCAACTTTTTATCAAAAAATAAAAATTCTTTTTTTATATTATCAAATTTTTTGCTATTGAACAAAGACTGTTACAATTTTATAGTTAACAACTTAAAGTATGTTATTTATGAGCACGACCATAAATATCTAAGGTCTAGAAATCCAGCCGATTACATAAATTTTAAGGCTCCTGATTCACAAATAATAAATCTTCAGCTTTATAAAAATGCTGTGGCGGTGTTGTGCCAAAGCTCTTTCCATAAAGACATAATAAAAAAGAATACCAGCCTCCAAAACGTTTTAAACCTATCTGGCAACCTATGGAGTGTAAATACTCTTGATATTCTGGAATTGAACAGTACGAAACAAAAACGTGATTTAGTCTCTATAATGGAGAGCAACAATTGGCACAAAAATACTTCTGATGCTATTTCATATTGCACGGTCAAAAAGTTAAATTATGAATTAATAAAGCCTGCGCCATATAAAAAATTTTTGAATAATTTATCAAACAATAGGAAGCTAGTTTTCTTTCCAAAGACTCCAGAAACACTATCAAGAATTTGTGTAGAAGCGAGGATGATGGGAATGTCAGTGATAACAAATAAGAACGTTGGTGCTTCACACGAGCAATGGTTTTCACTAAAGGGTAAAGAAATGATAAATTTTATGAAAAACAAAAGAGTTGAAATCACTCAAACAATTAAGGATCTAATAAATGAAGAATAAATTTCTCATCGTTATGCCTTTTTACAATGCCCAGAAATGGGTGTCAAAAAGCATTAAAAGTGTCAAGTTGCAAAATTATGATAATTTTCATTGTATCGTTGCAGACGACTGTTCTACAGATCAATCTTATGAAATTTGTAAACAATCAATTGGCGATGATAACAGGTTCACACTGGTAAAAAGTGAAGTCAACATAGGTCCGCTCGGAAATGCCTATGAAGCAGCGATAAAGTATGCAGAGAGCAAAAACGACATTATTGTTATATTGGACGGCGATGACTTTTTTTATAGCCCCAATACTTTACAAATTTTAAATGATGTGTATAATAATAACAACTGCTGGATGACATATGGTAGCTATATTAATTTATCAAATAAAAATATTGGCAAATTTTCAAAGCAACTTCCGCAGCAAGTAATTAAACAGAATTTATTTAGAAATTATGAGTGGTGTACATCACATTTGAGAAGCTATAAGTTTGGTTTACTGCAAAATGTCAAAAGACAAGATCTTATAGATGAAGAAGGAATATACATTCGAGCGGCTGGCGACTTGGCATTAATGTTTCCTTTACTGGAGATGAGTTCTGAGCGCTCTAAATTTGTAAAAGATATTCTTTACATCTGGAATGATTTAAATGAGATGAATGAGCATAAGACTAAAAGAGACTTGCAGATAAAAAGTGAACTGTACATTAGGAACATGAACAAGTATAATAGGATTGAGGATATACTATGACAATTGAAAAAAACAAGCTCTACCTTATTACAGGCGCAAGTGGATTTCTTGGGCAAACACTGGTTGAAAAAATTATAGCCCAAGGCGGTCGCGTTAGGGCTTTTAGTAGAAATGAGGGAAAGCTGATAGACCTGAAGCAGTCGTTTCCAAGCATTGAAATATATACGGGAGATGTAGCTGACAAGTTTGAAATTAGGCAAGCGATGCTTGGAGTGGATGGCGTTTTTCATCTTGCTGCTTCGAAGCATGTTGGTCTTGCGGAGATATACTGTAGAGAATGTACAAAAACAAATGTTATTGGCAGTCTTAATATTTTAGAAGAATCCCTAAACAATGAACTTGATTTTGTAATTGGTATTAGCACAGATAAGGCAGCCCAAGTCAGTGGCGTTTACGGTGCCTCCAAATTGCTTATGGAGAGATTATTCCTTCAGTTCGAAAGAGTAAATCCAGCAACAAAATACAGGATTGTTAGATATGGTAACGTGCTTTATTCTACAGGTTCTGTTCTATGCAAGTGGAAAGATCTTTTGTCACAAGGTAAGCAAGTTATTGTGACTGATCCAAATGCTACAAGATTTTTTTGGACGCGTCAGCAGGCGGTTGATTTGATTTTTTCATGTCTTATGGAAGCACAAGACTCTCACCCATGGGTGCCAGAAATGAAATCAATGACAATAGGTGATTTATTGTCTGCCATGGCTAGAAAATATTTACCCCAAACATGTACCTTGGATATAAAACAAATAGGATTACAGCCCGGCGAGAACTTGCATGAAAAAATAATTGAGGCAGGACCAGCTTCGAATGAAGTTGAAAACTTCTCAATTGAAGAAATAATGGAATTAATTTGACACAAGCGCCAAAAATATTTATTCCTTGTTGTGATGAGTCATTACCAATTATAAGAATAAATTCTTACTTATTTAATAAGTTCTATCCAGATGCAGAAGTTCATTATTTAGGCTTTTCAAAACCAAAGTTTAAGCTGTATGGAGATAAACACTATTTTCATAGTATTGCGGAAAGCCAAGAGGGCGGCGCGTCTAAGTGGACAAGATATATACATGATTTTATATCAAAAATTGAAGACGAGTATATTATTTTTTCTATAGATGATTATTGGCTTTGTGACTTTCCAAATGCTGAAATGATACAATTGGCACAAAAGATAATCAATGGAAACACAAAAGTTGGGAGATTTGATTTAACGTTCGACTCGCAGGTTGAAGGAAATATAATTCAGGTAAAAAAAATAAAAGAACATCAACTATGTGTGAAAGCGCCTAATGCACCATATCGAGTATCAACACAGCCAGCGTTATGGAGCGTTAAATTTTTGCTAGAACTATTAGATAACGATTGGTCTCCATGGCAGTTTGAGCTTGAAGGGACGCACCTTGCATTTAAAAAGTATCCTGACCTTTATCATACTTTTTGCTTCTCTGATAGTGATATGAAAAACTACCCCCTAAGAACGATTGCTAAAGGCGCGGTTTCAAGACATAACGCAGGTAAGTATAACGTTCTTGGGCTAAAGACTGAAACAATAAAAGAGTTGATACTTGAAGGATTTTTTAAAGAAGAACAATTAATCTGGGGACAATGGCAGGGCAAGGTTCCCGGTTTCTACGAAAAAGAAGGGTATAATTTTCATCCTGGCTTTTTAGACCATCATGAAACATCAAAGACTAATTTTAAAGAATACCATACGGTCTATGACGACCCAGGCTACCCCATGTTAACAGTAAACTTGTTTGACGCGAGTTTTTCTCACACTTTGACTCATCCTGATTTTGGATATATCAGCACAAATGCTGAAAAATCTCCAAGAGGAAAGATAATAAAATTTGTATCAGGAATCAAAGATTACACAAAAGACTGTGGAATCACTTTGTTCACAGATCATTATTTAAAAAAGGAAATTATAAGCCAAGTGAAAAGTGAAATGAAAGTTGGCTGGATTTTAGAGCCACCTGTTATTCATCCTTGGGCTTATGAAAACATAGATTCGTATGTTAATGAGCTTGATTATCTTTTAACATTTAGCGAAGAAATATCTAAAAAATACAAAAATGCAATAACCTTTCCATGGTGTAGTATTCGACTTGATCATAAAGATTGGGGTGTTCACAATAAAACAAAGTTACTGTCTATGATAGCTAGTAATAAAAAAGAAGCCCCAGGTCACTTGCTTCGCCACCAAGTCGCCAGTGATCTTTCAGAAAAACATAGTATTGATTTATGGGGCGGGGGCTACAAATTATTCCCACAGCATGGTAAAATTTTAGCATTGAAAGACTATATGTTTTCAGTCGTTATCCAAAATTGCAATATGGATACTTTTTTTACTGATTTTGTAGATCCTCTGGCTACAGGTACTATACCAATATTTTGGGGAACAAAAAATGTAGATAAATATTTCAACCCGGATGGCTTTATAATGTTTGAAACTTTTGAACAGCTAGACACAATACTCTCTAATTTGACAGAAGAAGATTATTATGATAGAATTGAAGCTGTTAGGGATAATTTTGAGAGATCTAAAAAATATTGGAGAAGTGACGACCAATTAGGAAAAATGTTACATAGATTAAAGGAAATGAAAAATGAATAAAAAAATATCATTTGTTTGCCCCACAATGAATAGAAAATCTTTACAGATAAGATTGGCGGATAGCATATTCAATAATGCATACAATCCAGACGCTGTGGAAATTGTCTTTGGCATAAACAATGACGATAAGGTAGCCCAGGAAGGAGCAGATGAATTACAAAGCAAGTATGGAGAAGACAAAATTAAAGTCATGTTAGTATCTCCAGATGAAAAATTACCAAACATAAGCAACATATGTGCAAGAGAAGCAGCATCTGGAGAAATAATAGGAAACATTGCAGATGATGTAGTAATGGAATCTAATAACTGGGACTTAACTGTTATACAAGAATTTTCAAAATACCCTGATGGGATTTTACTTCTTTGGTCAGACGATGGGTTGTGGGGCGGAAGCTTGGCGGCTCATTATTTTGTTCATAAAAATTGGGTACGGGCTTTGGGTCATGTCCAACCAACCCACTTTCATGCTGACTGGACAGACCACTGGAATCAGCGTTTGGCTGAAAAAGTTGGCAGAACCAAATGTATAAGAGATCGAAGTAAATTATTCTTGCACCATCTCCACGCTGAATTTGGTGGTATGGAAAAAGATGAGACTTACTGGAAAGTAAAAGAAAAAAGAGAAAGAAATGTAAAAGAAGGTCTTAATTTTAATGGACCCAATATCCCAACTCATCTTCTAGAAATGCACGATATAGAATATAAAAAATTAATAACATTTATAAGAGGTTTTAAAAATGACGGATAGAAAATACTTACCAACACTTTCTGAATTAGTTGATAGACTCTCGATTGTACAATTAAAAGAGGTATTTATCACAGAACATAAGGACGAGTATGCTCAAGAAATTTCTGACATTGTTCATGATATAAACTTGACATTGCAGCAAAATGATGCTATTCTAACAGCAGATGTTGTGAGGGCAATTGTTGTGTTGTCCCAGATGAATTTACATATTTGGCACAATGAATCAAATTATCGTAAGGGAATCAGAGACGGCAATAATCTAGAACTTACCCACGGACTTAACGGAATTAGAAACACTGCAAAGAACAAGATTCAAGAAGTGGTCGGTGGTAGAAAAGATTATAAGATTGATTGCCTAGCAGCAGAATTTAAAGATTGGGAAATTAGTTGGGAACAAGAAGAATAGATACTGGTGTAACATACTACACCCCGGATGTTTATACTGACTTTAGGGGAGACCTGTGGACTTTATGGCAACAAGGTAAGTCAAGTTTTGATATGCCATTCAATCATGATAAAGTTTCGACTTCAAGAAAAAATGTCCTAAGAGGCATTCATGGAGATACAAAATCCCACAAGCTAATAACCTGCCTTTATGGTGAGATTTACTTTGTTACTGTTGATAACAGAACAGAATCAAAGAGTTATAAACAATGGGATTGGGAAATCCTAAGTGATAAAAATAGAAAACAAGTCTTATTAGAGCCGGGAATTGGTAATGGGTTTTACGTTTTAAGTGATATGTGCGTTTTTCATTACAAGTGGTTTTACGATGGTGAATATCCAGATGTAGAAGACCAATTTACCATAAAATGGAACGACCCGGCAATAAATATTTTTTGGCCATCTAACACGCCAATTTTACAAAAAAGAGATTCTTAAAAGGAGAAAAAATGAAAAGAGCTATTATTCTTACACATGCTGGTTTTCAAGATCATGAAGTGATATACCCATATCACAGTCTAAAAGAAAACAATTTTGAAGTAGTGGTGGTTGCAAATCAGCTAGGTAGATTTTATGGTATTTTAGGATGCCACATGGTTGGAGATGTTTTAACAACTGACTTTGAAGATGCAGATACTAGAGCTAAATTTTTAGAATATGACCTGCTCGTAGTCCCCGGCGGTGTCAAAGCATTAGAAAAGCTTAGATTAGAAAAGGGTGTTGTTGAATTTGTTAGAGAGTGGAATTCTCTAGACAAAACAATATTCTCTTTGTGCAACGGCGCACAACTTTTAATTACAGCAGATGTAATCAGAGGAAAGACCGTATCTGGATATTACGCCATAGAGGCAGATATTAATAATGCTGGCGCAACTTATCACCGAGGTCCGGTGGTCGTAGGCAGCAATATAGTCTCATCACCTCATTATGACTTTATGGGTGAATGGATGAGAACTGGATATGAAGTCTTAGAGCGAAGAGGAAAATGAGTCACGAAAACAACATAGTTAAAAAGCCTTGGGGCTATGAATATTTGATGTATGAAAACGATAAAGTTGCACTTTGGTTTTTACATATCAAAAGTGGAGAGAAGACCTCCATGCACTGCCACCCAAACAAGACAACTGGTTTGGTTTTATTGGATGGGCAGGTAGAGGTTTCTTTCCTATCTAATAAGAACAAGCTAACTCCGCTTTCAAAAATTATGATTAGAAAGGGACTTTTTCACTCTACACAGGCAACGAGCAAAGATGGTGCATATGTTCTTGAAATTGAAACACCTGTTGAAAAACAAGACTTGGTTAGATTTCAAGATTCGTATGGAAGACAAGGCAAGCCTTATGAAGATTCTACATATGAATACCCAAAAGAAGATGAGTGCGTTTGGCTTGAAGAACCACTATCAGGACAGAAAATAGAATATGAAGTAGGTAATGCCACTCTAAAGCTGCACAATATTACAGATGTGGATTTTTTTAATTCTTTTGAACAAGAGAAAAATATTATGTTTTTAAAAGGTGGTATAATAACAGACTACAATGTTAACGTCGCTGCCGCAGGAGATGTTGTCAATACTTCAGTGTTGAAAAAACTTATTAAAGTATTTTCTAAACTTCAAAACAACACCATAATAATGGTAATGGAGTAGATATGATAAGTTATAAAGAAGTTCCACCCGGCTTTGAAAATGATTTGAAAAATCTAGCAATTGATTTTGATGGCGTTATACACAATTTTGATAAAGGGTGGTACGATGGAACATGTTACGGAGACCCACTTCCGGGGTCGCTAGAGGCTATAAAAAAACTATCTGAATCATATAACATAATAATTTTTACCGCCAAGGCAAAGCCAAGTCGTCCACTTGTCAACGGCAAAACAGGAACAGAATTGGTTAGAGAGTGGCTTGAAAAACACAATGTTATGATCCACGTCAGCGAAATAACAGCCGAAAAACCACGCTCCCAAGTTTATATTGATGATAAGGGTTATCATTTTCAAAACTGGGAAGATACAATGAAATACTTGGAGTCTTTGAGTGTCAAATTTTAAATTAGAAGTTTTCAAAAGAGCATCGCTGTGCAGAAACTTTGAACAATATGTTTTTGATGGCATAAGAAAGAAAATATTTAAATTTCCAATTTACCTGTCTGCTGGACAGGAATATATTTCTGCCACTATTGCCCAAGTTATGTATGACGAAGGTATACAACCAAATATATTTATCCAACATAGGGGACACTCTACATATTTATCTTTTGATGCCCCTGTAGAAAAATTGATAGATGAGCTTCTTGGTAGAGAAACTGGTTGCGCATATGGGATGGGCGGCTCGGCTTCTATCCACTCTGCTGAAAAGAATATTTTTGGACACGATGGTTTGATGGGAAGTCAAGTTCCAATAGCCGTTGGGCATTGTTATAAGACCCAAGAGCCCACAATAGTATACATGGGAGATGCATCAGCAGAAGAAGATTACGTTCTAGGGGCTTTAGGCTGGGCATCTACAAAAAATTTGCCAATTCTTTTTGTTGTTGAAGACAACAATTTATCAATCTTGACTGAAAAAAAAGTTAGAAGAAATTGGGAAATGGATGATGTTGCACGAGCATTCAATTTGAGAGCACACAGCATCGAGGACCACCCGGATGCCATCAAAAGTGCTTTGTCCAATGTGTTTGAACGACCAATGTTATTGAACATTGGAACTCACAGGAAGTTTTGGCATTCTGGTGCCGGCATTGATGATGAAAACATTTTTGATAGATATTTGGATCAAATGAATATGATAGGTCCGTTAGCAAACAAAATACACATAGAAACTAAAGATAAGGTTGAACAGCTATGGCAAAAACAGTTAGACAAACAATAAAAGAATTAACTAGGAATCATCTCGCTAGCGGATCTAAATGCTACGGGCAGTGCTTAACGGCTGTCGGCTGGGTCGGCGGAACCCTACCAGAGTTATACGAAGAAGACGGTATGATTGAGCTTTCCATGGCAGATGTGGCGGGCGCTGGAATAGTTGTTGGTGCTGCCCTCGCCGGCGAGAGACCAATTTACGTTGTTAGATATCAAGGTTTTCAGTGTTTTAACTCTCCCATTATTACCAATTATGCTATGAAATCTAAAGAAATCTGGAAGCGCCCGTGCCCAATGATAATTAGAAGTATAGCTATGGAAGGCGGAATAGGACCTGTGGCTGGCTCATCGCATCATTCAATCTACCAAAGAATGCCTGGAGTTAAAGTTATTTCGCCTATGACGCCCAAAGAGTATGAGTATGCTTATGAAAGTTTTATGCAAGATGATAAAGTTTATTACATCTCAGAACATAGAAAAAGTTATGATAATACCGAAGAATTAGGAAATATAATTCATGATGACGCAGATATAACTCTGTTTCCAATTTCAATTACAAGATTTGATTCACAGGAGGCTTCTAAAGAGCTTTTGAAGGAAGGGATAAAAGTTAATGTCATCCATCAGCTTTGGATTAAGCCATTCTATTTTCAAGAGGACTGGCGCCGTGCCTTAGAATTTTCAAAGCATGGCGGTATAGTTTTGGACGATGACTATGAAGAAGGTGCCGCAAGTAGTATTGCACATAGAATGATGGTTGAGTCTAACAAAAAAGTTCGCACTTTGTGCTTAGAACATAGAACTGCTGGTTTCCACCCCACAGTTGATAATTTGCCGCCCAACAAGCAACAAATAATTAAAAAAATAAAGGAGATTTGTAATGTTTAAGTGGCCATTGATAAATGACAACATAACGCAAGAAGATAAAGAAGTTCTGTCTGACTTCATTTTAAACAGCAATAGGTTCACCAACGGACCAAAGGTTAAAGAATTTGAAGAAGCTTGGTCCAAGTGGCTAGGAGTTAATTACAGCGTTATGGTTGGCTCTGGAGCAGCCGCAAATTATATAACCACATCAATAGTTAGGGAACTAAAAGGACAACAAGGCGAAATAATAGTGCCGCCTATTGGCTGGGTTTCTGATGTCTCTTCGGTAATTAATACAGGGTTTACTCCTGTTTTTGTTGATGTTGATATGTCAACAATGGCGATTAGTTATGAAAACATTAAGGCAGCAATTAATGAAAACACTAAAGCAATAGTTATGGTTCATGCTTTGGGCTTCAATGGACTTAACGATAAGATCATACAACTGGCAAAAGACAATGATCTTATTTTAATTGAGGATTGTTGTGAGGCGCATGGTGCAACCTATAACGGAACAAGGGTTGGTGCTATGAGTGATATGTCTTGCTTTTCTTTTTACTTTGGACACCATATAACGACTATTGAAGGCGGCATGGTTTGTACAAATGACGAAGAGATTTATCAACTCGCCAGAATGTTACGCTCTCACGGAATGACCAGAGAAGCCTCCAAAGAAGTGCAAGAAAAATATAGTAGCCCCGATTTGAATCCCCTGTTTACTTTTGCGGTGCCAGGATATAATATGAGAAGCACTGAGTTAAATGCCGTCCTTGGGTTGGCACAAATAAAGAGACTAGATGACAATGTTCAGGCTAGAATAGATAATTTAGATACTTGGTTGTCTAATTTGAGTAAAGAAAAATATTTTGTAGATTTTGAAGTCTCTGGGAATAGCAATTTTGCGCTGCCTTTGATTATAAACCCAGGTATACAGAACGGCATATTGCCCACAGAAGGCAGAAAGCAAGTTACAATGGAGCGCATTTGCCAAATTTTAGAAGAAGAAAACATAGAATACAGAATTGGCACCGCAGGTGGCGGCAATCAAGCACGACAGCCGTATCTTAAGAACTATCATTTTAAAACGGTTGGAGAATTAGAGGTATCTGACTATATTCATGATTATGGTCTTTATATCGGCAATCATACCGAGCTAACTGAGAAGCAAATTATAGATTTATGTGAGAGGTTAAATTATGTTTAAGAATCAGAAAGTTTTAGTTACTGGCGGCGCAGGCATGATTGGTCGCCAATTAGTTGATTTACTATTAGAGCAAGGAGCAGAGGTTCATATCGCAGATTTAAAACATCCCGCTGATATGGCTGACAGGGTTATATTTCACAAAGTTGACCTTAGAGATTTTTATGATTGTATTAAAATATGTGAGGGCATCGATTATGTATTTAATTTAGTCGGAATTAAGTGTTCGCCTAGAGTATGCATAGAGGAACCGGCTAACATCATGGGACCAATGATGCAATTTAACACCAATATGTTAGAAGCTGCTATGAAGCAGAATGTGAAATGGTATTTATATACATCTACTGTCGGCGTTTATCAGCCCGCCGAGGTTTTAATGGAAGATGACGTATGGAATACGCAACCATCAAAAAATGATTGGTACGGCGGCTGGGCAAAGAGAATGGGAGAGTTACAATGTTTGGCTTATCAAAAACAATATGGCGAAGGAAGGTGCAGTATTGTGAGACCCGCGAACGTTTACGGACCGCACGATAATTTTGATCTAGACAGCGCTATGGTTGTGCCGTCTTTGATTAGAAAAGCATTTAGTAACGGTGTTTTAGATGTCTGGGGCGATGGTTCTTCAATTAGAGATTTTATCCACGCAAGAGATGTTGCGAGAGGGATGATACACATGGTTGAAAATAAAATAACGGAGCCAGTTAATCTTGGATCCGGCGATGAAATATCAATAAGAAGAGTTGCAGAAGCAGTCGCAACAGTAGCAGATGTAGAAATCCATTGGGATACCTCTAAGCCTACCGGAGATCACAGAAGAGTTTTCGACATGTCTAGAGCAAAAAGTTACGGCTTTACGCCCGAAATATCCATTGAAGACGGAATTAATGAAACAATAGAATGGTACCTAAAAAATAAAAAATTAGCCGATGAAGGCAAGGATGTATTTAAATTAATGGGCAAGACATAAGTAAAGACTTGATGGTCTTTCTGCCGTCCAGAGACGAACCAGAAAAACTTGATAAAACAATAAGCATGTTATTTGACACCTGTTCTAGCAATTTAAATTTTGATTTGTTTTGTGTCATAGATGAAGATCAGGAAAGCATTTATCGAAATGTCATAAATAAGCACGAACAAGTTTTTTTTAAAATTTTAAAACACAATGAGAAAAACTACTCCAACATCATGTCTTTTCATTTTGATTTAGTAAAAAGCACTGATTACTATTTTAATTGGTGGGTCACTGACGATTTTTTTGGACTTAAAGATAATTGGGATCAAAAAATAGTGGATAAAAAGGATATTTTTTCTGATCGTTATTACACTCTGTTTACTAATAATCTAATGAGTAGAAACTTGAACGCTATGTCTAATCAATTCACAAGAGCGATCGAGCCGTTTGATGGTTACAAAAAACCAATCATGAAAAAAGTATAGAAAAATTATTATGAAAAACAAAAAATTTAGAGTTCTGATTACTGGGCAAAATAAGGGTCTTGGAAAAGGTCTTTTAAATAAATTTATAAACGAAGGACACTATGTGATGCACCACGGTGGCAGCAAGCATGTAGACTTATCAAATACAAAAGAATTGATAAGTTTTTCTCAAGCGGCTAAAGCCGAAGGTATCGATGTTCTGGTAAACAATGCAGCCATTGTTTGCCCAAACATAGAGTTTGAAAAGTACTCAATAGAACAAATAAAGAGCATGATAGATGTAAACTTGACAGCGCCCATTATACTTTCTCATATGTTGGCAAATCAACTTAAACATATAATTAACATCAACTCAATGGTCGGATTAGAGGTTAAATCCCCCAGAACTCTTTATTCAGCAACAAAATGGGGCTTAAGAGGCTTTTCTAATAGCTTGAAAAAAGAAAATAAAAATATAAATGTATTGGACGTTTATCCAACAAATATAAAAACTGATCCTAAAAGACAAAATGCCATGGAACTAGATTTTGTTATAAATGAAATATACAATGCTTTTGTGCAACAAAAAGAAAACTTAATTTTAGATGGGAGAAAATTATGAAAACTATTTTAATATGTGGAGCAACTGGCTTCATAGGCAAAAATCTATTAGATTTTTATTCTAAGAAGGATTATAAGATAAGGGCAACTCACTTTAGACGCGAGCCCGTCGATGGCTATCCCAATGTTGAGTGGGTCAGGTGTGATTTAAGAAATCCATCTGAAATTAAATCTGTGCTGGAAGGTGTAGATATAGTAATGCAGTTTGCAGCCACAACTACTGGTGCTAAAGACATTGTTTCAAAGCCATATATTCATGTAACTGATAACGCTGTCATGAACTCTCTCTTATTAAGAGAGGCTTTTGAGCAGAATATAGAACATTTTATATTTCCAAGCTGCACAATTATGTATCAAAAATCAGAAAAAGCCCTAAAAGAATCTGATTTTAACCCCTCAGACGAAATACAGTCTTTTTATTATGGTGCTGGTCATACAAAAGTATATCTTGAAAAGATGTGTGATTTTTATGCTGGATTTAAAAGGACAAAGCACACCGTCATTAGGCACTCAAATATGTATGGACCTCATGATAAGTATGATTTAGAAAAATCTCATGTAACCGGCGCCACTATTACCAAGGTGATGACAAACAAAGACGGAGTAATTAATGTTTGGGGAACCGGAGAAGAAAAAAGAGACCTACTCTATATTGAAGATTTAATATCTTTTATAGATCTTGCTTTAACAAAGCAAGAGGATTATTATAAGTTGTATAATGTTGGCATTGGAGAGGGAATAAAAATTAAACACCTTGTTGAAAAGGTGATAGAATGTTCTGGTAAAGAGTTAAAAATGCAACACGATTTAACAAAGCCAAGTGTGCCCACTTCACTTTTTTTGGATTGCTCTAAAGCAAAGGAAGAGCTTGGTTGGCAACCTAAGCATACTTTAGAAGAAGGGCTTGCTAAAGCTATAGAATGGTATAGGAGAAATGTAAAATGACAAAAATTGAAACCGACACGGAATCTTTTGCTTTGACTCCTGAACAGCTAAATTTTTATCATGAAAACGGCTTTGTAAAGCTGGAGTCAGTCTGGAACCAGCAAGAGGTAGACATATTAAGAAAAGATATGGATGATTTTGCAAATGGTCACTTCACCAATAAACTAGATGCCCATTATTATGGTAATCTAAAAAATGTACATAGATCAAAAAAGATGTGTGATATAGCAGATTCTATTTTAAACGCCAGAGCTATTCCTATTGGAAGTATTGCTTTCTATTGCAAGCCCAACAACTCACTAGAGTTGGGGTCAACGTGGCACCAAGACAATTATGCTGGCAGAAGTCCTGATGGGAACAACTATTTAAATTTGGCAGTGGCAATAGACGATGCTGACGCATCTAACGGCTCTTTGCTTGTAGTCCCTGGCAGCCATAAGTGGGGCGACATGCCTTGTGATCCGAAAGCAAATTTTTCAAAAGACAAAGACGGAAGACTTTACACATCTGCCCCAATAGGCAATAATATTGTTATGCCAAAAGATGCCAATATTGTTCAACTTGAATATAAATCTGGCGATGTCTTGGTAGTAAACGGATTGTTGGTACATAAGGCTGACAGAAACACGCATGAAAGTAAATGGCGTCGAACGATGTACTTCGTCTATACCAAAGAGGGTGAGCCATTTTGGCCCGGATGGACAGCTAAAAGGTGTTTGCTTGACAGATATGATTCTCCAAACTACAAAGAGGAATAAATGAATAAAGCTTTTATAACTGGTATTACCGGCATGGTCGGCTCACACTTAGTAGATTATTTATTACAAAACACCGATTGGGAAATATATGGACTATTGAGATGGAACGACAGAACCGACAACATAGAACACCTTATGGCAAGAATAAATTGCAAAGACAGAGTGTTCCTTGAATATGGAGATATAAATGATTTTAGCTCCATGTTACATGTTTTTGAAAAGACAAAGCCAGATTATGTATTTCATTTAGCTGCCCAAAGCTATCCTAAAACAAGCTTTGACTCCCCTTTGGAAACATTGGAGACCAATATTTTGGGAACTGCGAAGGTTCTTGACGCCATAAAACATGTTGGCATAAACCCAATCATTCATGTTTGTGCATCATCAGAGGTTTTTGGTCGTGTTCCAAAAGAATTTTTACCAATTCATGAGGATGTGACATTCCACCCAGCCTCTCCGTATGCGATTTCAAAAGTCGGGACTGATTTAGTGGGAAGATTTTACGCCGAAGCTTATGGGATGACAGTGATGACAACAAGAATGTTTACCCATACTGGTCCCCGACGTGGAGATGTATTTGCTGAATCTACATTTGCTAAGCAAATAGCCATGATAGAGGCGGGATTACAAGAGCCTGTAATTAAAGTTGGTAATCTTGATTCATTGAGAACTTGGTCAGATGTTCGTGATGCGGTTAGGGCGTATTATTTGCTAGTTACGCACAATCCAATAGCGGGTGAATACTACAACATAGGTGGCACACACACATGTACAATAAGAGAGATGCTTGATTATTTAATATCTCTATCGACATGCAAAGATATAAAGATAGAAATAGATCCAGATCGCCTACGTCCGATTGATGCTGACCTGCAAGTCCCAGACACCTCTAAATTTAGAAAACACACTGGGTGGTCTCCAAAAATTTCTTTTGAAACAACAATGAATGATTTGTTAAATTACTGGCGCGACCAAATCAAAACTGGAAAAAGGTACTTGAATAGATAATGAATTCCAAAATTTTAGTAATTGGTGAAAGCTGCAAAGACGTTTTCTACAGAGGCGAGGTCGATAGACTTTGCCCCGAAGCCCCAGTGCCAGTGTTTAAGGTAACTGGTGTTACCGAAAACGGAGGTATGGCAAAAAATGTACAAGCAAATTTGACATCATTGGGAAATAATGTGTCAATAACCACTAATAAGAATTGGGAATCTATAACAAAATCTAGATATGTCCATGAACACAGCAACCACATGTTTTTGAGAGTTGATGAGTCTGACAGCCAATATGGACTACTTGATATTGAGTCGTTTAGAACTCAACCCATACATGAATATGACGCAATTGTGGTTTCCGATTACAATAAAGGCTTCTTGACAGAAACAATGTTGCAGGAAATTTCCAAGATGCATAATTTAGTTTTTCTAGATACAAAAAAAATATTAGGACAATGGGCTACAAATTTTTCTTTTATAAAAATAAACAATAAAGAATACAATTTAACAAAACATAGACTCAATGATGCTATAAAAAGCAGACTTATTGTCACACATGGACCTTTAGGGTGTATTTATCAAAATAAAAATTATAGTGTTCCAAAAGTAGAAATAAAAGATACATCAGGAGCAGGAGATACCTTCTTGTCTGGATTGGCTAGCATGTATTGTTATACAGGTGATATAGATAGGTCAATAATTTTTGCAAATGAATGCGCCACAACAGTCGTACAAAAAAAGGGAGTCAGTATAGTATGAAAGTAATATGGACAAATGGCTGCTTTGATATTCTTCACCGTGGTCACATAGAACTATTCAAATATGCCAAGTCTCTTGGTGATTATTTAGTAGTTGGGGTTGACACTGACGAGAGAGTCAAAGCTTCAAAAGGATCTTCCAGACCTTTTAATGTCATAGAAGACAGAGTTGCAATGCTTGAATCAATCAGGTATATTGATGAAATATATGTCTTTGACACCACCAGCGAGCTAGATAATCAAGTCCTTTTAAGTGGCGCCGAAATCATAGTCGTGGGCTCGGACTATAAAAATAAAAAAGTAATTGGTTCTAGACATACACAAAAGGTGATATTTTTTGATAGAATAAGAGGGTACTCAACAACTAAAATCTTAGTGGGATCACAATGACTTATGTTTTTGACATAGACGGAACCATATGTTCTAAAACAGATGGAGATTATACCCAAGCACAACCCTTCCCCGAGAGAATAGAGAAGGTAAATCGACTCTATGATGAGGGACACACAGTTATACTATTAACTGCAAGGGGCATGGGTAGGTCAAATAATTCCGTTAATTTTGCATATGAGTCTTTTTATGATTTAACGCACTCTCAACTGAAAGAGTGGGGCGTCAAATTTCATGAATTATTTTTGGGTAAACCTGCCGCCGATCATTATATTGATGATAAGGGAGTAAATGATGAAGACTTCTTCGACACAGGAAATTAAATTTGTCCCCAAAGGTTGGGGTTTTGAAAAGTGGATTGTTAACAATGAAGAATATTGTGGTAAGCTACTATATTTTGTGAAAGGAAAAATGTGTTCATGGCATTATCACAAACTAAAAGATGAAGTATTTTATGTCCAGTCAGGAAAAATACAAGTTTTTTATGGTGAAAGCGACGATTTGGCAGAAAGCAATGTTGTGGTATTAGAAAAGGGCGACAACTTTCATGTATATCGCGGTTTGAGGCATCGAATGCGAGCATTAGAAGATACAGAACTGTTTGAGTTTTCAACTCAACATTTTGACAGTGACAGTTACAGAATTCAAAAAGGAGATTGATATGAGTAACGGAACATTTAAATTATCAAATCAGGCGCTCGGCGCCGTGATGATGGCTCTACAAGAGTCACTACTAAACGAATTGGACATCGTTCCAATCTTGAAGGGCTTTGAGCTAACACAGGGAGACGAGGGGCTTGTAGTAACAAATCCACCGACTGTTCGTGTTAGTAACAGTAAGACAATCACAGAAGAAGACTTGACGACATTGGCAGGCGAGTAGTTGCCGCGATATCGCTATATGTGTGAGGGCTGCGAACAAGAGTTTGTAGCTTTTCATTCGTTCTCGGACACACAAGAGGAATGCCTCCTGTGTGGTCACGAGAGCGTCACAAAAATGGTAGGTAAGCCCATAGTCCTTAACAAAAAGTTGACAAATTCTAAGGACACTGGGAGCCTTACAAACGAATATATTGAAGCCAATCGTGAGCTTCTAAAAGACATGAAGGAGGAAGCGAGCAATGGATTTCATAAGCAGACTTGAGATGGTACTTTCACTTATATTATTGGTGTCACTTGGTATCAACGTATTGTTATTTGTGTATTCTCGGAACGTAGCACAAAGGTTAGTCTTAATCTCACAAGAGATTAACGATCTGCGTGCGGCTGCTGCTAGCTTCGCCACCCATGTGAAGTCGGTATATGAAATGGAAATGTTCTATGGCGACCAAACACTACAATCCCTAATGGATCATGCTCGTTCATTCCGAGAATACATGGACGAGTTTGATTATATCTACATACCAGAGGAAGAAGAAGCTGATGCCGAGACGCCCGAAATCGAAGAAGTCTAATCACTATTTCACGAAGGAGCACGAGAACGCTATTATAGCTTATTGTTCCACAGAGTGTAATAGAGAGAAAACACAAATTTATGTAAAGATGCTGCAACCAGCTTTTAGCGAGATGGTTGACAAGATAGTATTCACTTACAAGTTCACAACGCTGCCTAACATAGATGTGTTGAGAGACGAATGCAAGATATGGTTGATGACCATTCTTGATAAGTTCCATCCAGAGAAGGGACACAAAGCGTTCTCTTACTTCTCAGTGATTACAAAAAACTGGTTTATTCATAAGGTCAAGAAACAAAAACGCAAGAATATGAGAGAGGTGGACTACGATGCCGCCCCCAAGAGATATGAACAAGAGTATCTTGCGACAGAACAAACCTGGGTAACAGACCAGTTGGAGAGAGAATTCTGGGTCTCATTCTACGAAGACATGAAGACCTGGGAGTCAAACGACATGCGCGATAATGACGAGCGCGTATATAAGGCAATCATCGTTCTGTTTGAGAGCAAAGACGATATAGAAATTTTTAACAAAAAAGCTATTTACCTATACCTGCGTGAGATAACTGGTCTCAATACAAAGCAGGTCGTGAATTCTCTGAACAAGTTTAGGGAACACTACAGGGACTTTAGGTCCGATTGGGAAAACGGCAAGATATGAACAATGAATTTGACGATTTGATGGATGAGGCAATACAGAACATACGGAACGATCGCGATACAGCGAAAGAGTTCCTCAATGAATTGGCCAACCAAATCGCTCAAAACGCAGAAAACAACCGAGCCCTCTCACCAGTTGCTGCAAAGCATATCGAAACCATGCAGCGGTCCAATGAGCAGCTAGTAAAAGTTCTCACCTTAAAGCAAAAGGAGAGAACTAAAGACGTTGGTTTATCTGAGGAAGACAAAGCAAGCCTCTTTGATATGATCCAGGGAGAGGCGTAATGGCAAGACGTAAGAATTATTACGCTTTTACTGACTTCAATTATACAGATGGTGCATCAGAGCTTTTCAACAACACAATCAGAAATGCTTTCGAGTATGATGCGTACACTAGTGATGTTTTTAGAGCACGAGTAATACACAAAGCGCCGTCTAAAATAAAAGACAAATTTATCTATAGAATAAGAATTTTAGGCAACTTATCTCCACATAGATTTATAGAAGATCCATGTAGTCTTGAAACTGCTGTAGTTGAAGAACAAAAACAAATTTTTAATAATTTGTTGAGTCTTCATACAAAACTTATAACAAATCAAACATTGGATCGATTTGATATAATAAGAGTGAGATTGGAGAGAAGTGGGCAATCTTTCAATTTAGTCGAGACAAAGCAGTTTATAGAAGTAGTGCAGGCAGCCGGCGACGATCTGCAAGGCGAAGAAAGAGAGCTTTTTGACAAATGTGAAGAATTATTTACAAAAGCAGCCGAGTTCAAAAAAGCCAACACCGCCGGTACAGGACCTATACCCATGGGGGAGCCTCCAGATCAGTCCACGCTAGATGTAATGATGCAAGGTTTCTACGCGGCTTTTAGGGCATTTGTCGTGGCAAATGGTTTAAGTGACATCAGCAATTTTCATAACCCCTCTAGAACCAGAACAACCATGGCAGGCAGGCAAATGATTATGCGTATGGGTCTTGCTCAACAAGTCCCAGAAGTTTTAAGATTAATCAAAGATAATCAACAACTCTTCGATGCTGGTCCGGAAAAAAGAAAATTCAAAAATTTTGATGATAAATTGTTGACATTTAATTTGACAGAGACGGTAAGGAACGCTGTAATAAAGGCAACAGGCGCAAGCATAGCTACACCTGAAAAGAGTTCCCATCACCCGACTACTGGGTATATCGCAATGGATTTTCAGTATACGAATCAACCAAACCCCGGCTCTTGGAAGGTGCTAAAAGAATACGCAGAAAAATTCAAAAATGATCCTGTATATGAAACATTAGATTTGGAAATAATTAAATACGAAGAGGAACCCATGAATGGCACCAGCAAGTGTGGTGCAGGAAAGTGTGGAGTTCTTCATATTGACTTTTTACCAAGAGATTCTGCATCAGCAGAGTATATGAGAAACTATTCAACAATAAATCCATATACAGAATTTGAAGAAGATACAATGGCAGATTCTAGTGTTCAAGATGAAATAGATCAGTTATATTTTACTGAAGACGAGGTAATGGCAGTATATGAGTCTATGACCGGCGACGCTCCTTTAGAACCCGAAGAGAGTGAGGAAGCAAGACCGGCAACGACAGGCGGCGTAAGCACCGCCGCTAGCCCGGCAATGCTTTGAAAGACCATACAAACACTATAAGGAATAACAATGGCTAGATCAAAAGAAGTAAGCATCATTGACCCATCAAAATTTTCTGGCTTGAAGAGAGACCAAGCTAAGGAGATCCAACGTCAAGTAGAGATGATGTCTGAGAAAGACGTTATAAACCAAATACCACCAAACTTAAGTGGACTATACAATACTAAAAAATTAGATATTGAAATAAATTATAATTCAAGTCCTAACGAAAAAGTAATCCGACACATCGGCGCCTTCATTACATTTGGGGCAGATAAGCCAACTGGCACGGCTAGTGGCTACGGCGGCAAGGGTGCGATGGGTGCAAACAGAATTGATTTGGTTGTTGGCAGACAATCGATGGGTAAGCCAACAGATGGCACAACGTCAGATAACAGCTTCCAGGCAGATGCTGCAAGAATATATATTTCTCAGCTAACTGACATCGATGCCAACTTTGGCATAGACCCAGGCAAGTCTGGATTCCTAGAGGCTCGCTCTGGCATAGGCATAAAGGCTGATGGTGTTAGAATTATAGGCAGAGAAGGTGTAAAGATTGTCACAGGTCGTATGCAAGGCAGTAATGAAAAGAACTCCCTTGGAGGTAAGCTACTACCAGCCCCGACTATCGAACTAATAGCTGGTAATAACACAGAGCCCCGCCCGGCTGCTGGCAGCATTGGGGCGTTCTTTGGAGAAGATGAACTCTTTGATCCGCTGCAAGGGGTTGCAATGGGGGAGAATGTTGTTAAGGCATTCCAAGACTTGATGTTTCTGTTACAAGATGTAATAGGCGTGGTCAGAAAGACAAAATTAAATCAAAAAATTCTAAACGTTGCTGTGTCTGCCGCCATGTCGTTGCCACCGCCCATCGCCGGACCATTCTTTGCTGCTGCAATGGCATTTTATAGCACCAAAGAAGTTACTACAACAATGGATCTGTGGCGCGCAAATATTGATGCCACACTATTTGATATTAACTATTGTCAGCCTTTTGGCTTCCGTTATATTGAAAGTAGAAATGTCAAAGCAACCTAATTACTTGAGAGTTTAAAATGGCAAATCCTTCCCCTTTCCTGCAATATCAGGACAAAAATGGCGATTTTCTTATTGATGATTGCGAAATAAAATTACCGGGACCAATTGAGAAAGTATGTCTTGATTGTGTTCCAAATCCAAAAGCACTAGTCCAGAATTGGAAAACAAACTTAAATACCCCCTTTCTTAATGAAAAACTCTGTCTATATCAAGTTGGTGTTAAAACATCGCACACTGATACCGGTGGAAATGACGGCATCATAGATAGGTTTGAGACTTATAAAGAAGAAGCTGTTGAGTTGTTCTTAGATGAATACCAAAAAGAAGTCAGTGTACAAAACATAGAGGCTCTTAGAACTGGCATTGAATATAATCCAGAAAAAGACTTTCAACTTGAAGCCAGAGCTAGCTCAGTCTTATCTCTTTTGTACTCTGTACCATTTGATGTAATTGAAAATCTTGAAGATGCGTCAGAAGATAACGACGATGATGAGAGAGAGCCAATTGAAGTTACTTATCTGGCTTCCGAACTACCCGTTCTGTTCACAAGAGTGAGAAAAGGTCTTGGACTATACTCTCGCTATACCACAGCAGAAAATGTGATCAATGGCTCCAGTCTTGTATTTGATAAAAGCCGCTCTGTTTTCAACATTAACAACTATGGAGATCGAGGATTTGGCAGAAGCAGCCAAATGGCTAAAGTATTTGTTGAGCTTGATAGATTTTTAAACCGCAGAGGCTTTAATATTGTTGGTGCTGGTTCGTTTGGTTTTGGAAAAGATAGAGTTATAAAATTAAAGATTGGGTTCGATAGAAACTTCAAAGTTAAGAAACTAGCAGTATTCTCCCTTGGTTGTAGAGAAAAGCCAAAGGTCTTTAAAGGCAGGAAGATTTCTGCTTTGAACAGAATAGACGTATTTAAAGATCGTACTGCTATGGCTTATTTCGCACAATTAGCAGACATGGAAAGAGATCTTACAGCCCGTAGTCCAAAAAAATTCACTGAGTTTATTATGGACTATACATTTCCAACGGTTGCATTCTTAAATGCAGAGGAATTATTAGAAGGTGAGACAAATTGTGTTGCCGATAAAATTAGAGATACCGTGCAGGGGCTTGGACAAGATTTACTTGATGATGTACTTGGTATCGGAGATATCATTGCGTACCAATTCCACAAGAATATATGTAGAACCGAAGAAGAAGAAAACAGCCTTAGAGAGCAGTTTGGAGAAGTCTATAGACCTGTTGAGGAAATGTCTTTGTTTGGCAACAAAAAGAAAGGCAAAAAATCAGTCTTCAGTAAGGGAAGCTTGGGTGCGATTGGCGGAATGGCTAAACAACAAGCATATGAAAAACTACAAGCCAATCCTAATGTTTTTGTTCAGTTATGTGCAGATGTGCTTATCGCCGGCACCCCTGTCGGCGGCGCCCTTTCTGCGCGCGGTGTCTGGGACAACTCTTTTAACAAATTAAAACTTTGTGGACTACTTGACTTCTTGCTTGATGCGCTTGGGTGCTTGTGGGGAGGCTTAGAGCTTGAGGAAGCACTAAGAATAGCTCTTACGAGTGCTCTACAAGCAATGGGTATTAAAAACTTTGGTGTTTTATTTGTTGGACTGCCACCAGAAGAGCAAGCAGAACTTGACGTACTTGTGAAAAGAAAACTTGCTGAGTCAAGACAGTCTGCCGATACAAGACAGACAGCAGCCCAAGACCAAGAAAGAGATTCTGTTGATACCCCGGATCCACGCCGAGATGAAAGTGGATTTTTTGGAGGCACATTTGGTGAAATAGATTTTGTCAAGCCATTCGAAGACCCTGCATTAATGGAACAAGAAGACGCCGCAAGAACAGCCGGTCCCTATGAGGGTACCACGGTCTCTAGTGGCGTATATGAAGCACAAAGCAGCAACTTTGGAATAAGACCAAGAATTGGCACAACTTATAACAATCCACAAGAAATATCTGGACGACAGACTGCCGCCGCCGATGCGATAAAGAGTTTAGACAAGAGAGCGCAACAAACTTTCTCACCTGATGTAATAATGGAAGCTTACATACTTGCTCTTGTTGAATACTATTCAGGCAGACTATTAGATCTCGTTGACAAACTCAATGAATTCCCAGGCGCAGAAATAATTAGTAAGGTTCTTGCGGTTGTGGACTGTCCACGCCCACCCCTGTTTACACCAAGCGTGATGGATTTCTTAAAAGATATCGAACTTCCGTTCTGTAGAAATGTGGGCGATATCGCACTACCAAAATTATTTATACCTGCGATAAACTTAAAAGATATTTTATTAAGAATTTCCATTGCTATCGTAGAGGCAATTATCCAATACGTGTTACAAATTCTATTGAAACTGATGGTTAAGATATGTGAAATTCTTGGAGAGGCAATCTGCAAAGCTCTTAAAACCACTGGAAATATAATCGGCGGACTCCCTGGCTTAATAACTGGAAATACGACTATTCGAGATATCGTCAGAGATTCAATATGTGGTCCTGGCGCCTCTGATGAAGATGTGGATGATTCTATTGCTGCTATGTTTGAGACTTTAGGTGGCGCTGGTGCTAACTTGGCTAACAAGGATAAGGTTCTTGAATTTAACGAGGCGATTGCATCTTCCTCAACCCGTCAGGAAATCATTGATGCTTCGATGGGTAACCCATCGCAGCAGTTCTTGTCAATTGTGGACACTATAATCGATGTTCAATTCCCAGAGTTTAGAGATGCTATGCCCAATACGCAGGCAATCGGCGCGTTCTTTAATAACTTTGGCAATCTGTTACCCGCAGAAGTCAAAGCACAGTTGGACGACATAGCAAACCAAAATTATGAAAACCTAGATTTGCCAGCAAACCCTACACTGTGTGCAACCCCCGATCAGATTGCGGAATTCTGTGCCGTCCGAGAAAGCATTTTGCAAGGAAGGGCGTCCGACGAACAGATAGCAACCCTATGTACTCGCCCAACACAAGATTTTGCTGACTTGAACAACGTTCTTCAAGACGGTATTCCTGCTACAATCATGAACAATATGCCCCCAATATTGTCCGACCCCGGTTGTAGTAACGGATTGTTCCCATATGAACCTGAAGAATTACAATCAGCAGCATCTGCTGGATTATCAGGAGATCTGGAGAACCTAAAGATTGCATATTCCTTTGACATGCTTGGTAATGGTGTTGGAAAGGAGAACTGGGGATATATGAATATGGTGCTTAGTGATACTATGGGCAGACCTTTTACAAACCATATGAGAAATGTGAATAGATTCGCACTATTTGGTAGTAAAAAATATATTGATTTCTATGTTGATCAGGAGGCAAACGATGAAGATGATGCGGGCGATGACGTTGGGATTATTGGATATGGTCCTGAGCGCAAGCAAAGAGGGGCGTTCCCCGTATACGTTGGTGAATGGGGGGCAACCTACTGGAACGGAAGCTCTGATAAAATAAAAATTAATACACCAAATAACTTTCTAACTGATGCAAAAACATTTACAATTGAAACAAACGATGACATAACTGCTTTATATAATTATGGCTACAACATGAAATATAAGCCGACCGAAGATGGATATAAAATTACAAGAAGGGCAAGAAAATCACAAGCAGATATAGTCTTAAAATTTAGAGATAACAGAGATGGGCAGGGTGATCAATTATTTGACAATGAAAACATGTCTGCTGGTTATAATTTTAAATTCTTTTTCTCTGCAATACGTGCCGGTGCGAACACTAGAGACAACAATGTAAGAGTGCTTGTCAACCGAATAACAAACAATTACAATTACAAATTTGATCAACGCGATGTCGCGGGTGCTGAATACAGTACTGAAATTCCAGATCCAGAAGCTGACGATGAAAAGGAAAAAAGTAATAAAATAAATTCGAGCAGGATATATGAATTTGTTGGATCTGACGGAAGTGTTGATGATTTATTAGATGAAATCGGTAGCCAATTTATCAGCGAATACCCAAAATTCGAAACAAGTTTACAAGATGGCGGAAATGAATCACCATTAATAGTTCTAATGGCTGAAATGCTTGGAATATCAACCTCACAAGCTAAGTCTTACTGGGTCTCTTCAACAGACAAGATAGTCGAATCGTTTGGGAATAAAATATTTAATCTCGATACCAACAAATCTTTCATGTATGGAGCAAAACCCAACACACTCACAAGCGAAGATGCCGAATATGGTGTAGTCCGCAACGGCAACTTTGTTCCTTATGCTGATGTTGAGGTCGATGGCGAGACCCTAACAAACGATGATTCCACATTGGGTATTAGCAGGGATCAACATATAAATGGTGACAAGGCGAGGGTTTATTATTTAGACCCCAACAAATTTGGTGGCTCTTATGTCAATCCCAAAGTTTATATCAAGCCGGTTGACACTGAGGGCTTATTAGGTCTCGTAAATGTGATGTTCCCAGAGCTTAGTCCCTGTAAACCACAGAATACTGATTTGGTTGACTTCGGAGATATTGCTTCAACAATTTCTAACAGTTACTCGAACTATCCCGACGACCCACGTTTAGCTGGTGATCCAGATTGTGTGGTTGAAAAACCATTTGATAGAATTTTGAGCAGAGTAGCTAAGTCAGGAATCGAAGGAACAATCGCTGCTGCTTGCCGAGTCTACGCATCAATTCATTTTTTGAGAACAATTAACACTTTTGCTGTGTTGAAACCAGATTTCAAAAATAATATGAGCACTATGTATGCATCATTTATCTTGGAGCACATGGAAAAAGAAATGAGAGACTCCCAGGGTGCCTTCGCTGAACTGTTTAATCCCTTTAAAGATGACGAATTTTATTATGCTTTCTTAGAGCAAGCAGTGCAAACTTATTTCCAAATGGTTCAGTCTGGGAAGATCACGGATGTACCCACAGATATTGAATCAGCTTTGGAAAGAATAGGAGAAGCACAAAACAAATATAAATATCCTGATAGAGACAAGATGCAAAAGGCAAAAGTAAATGGAAATACTCCCGTGTTTCAAACATTGCCACAATTTAGAGAAGATAGAAACCTCGCAGCAGTGAAGTCTGTAGAGGAAGATTGCAAACTCATTCTTAAGGAATTTATGGTCCAAGAGGTTAATTTTCTATCCGATGTGTTTTACAAAAATATGATATCTGAAGGCTTTATAGATAAAGATACATATATCTACAATGTTATGTACTACATTCTATCTGCTGAATCTGGACTTACTGCTGGTTCAGAACTTGACATGGCAGGAGAGATAAGAGAAGAAGTGGTTGATATACCGACCGGCGAAAACCAGTATACAGATGGTAACATGTTGGCTTTGGAGGATGGTACCCCTTATGTTGGATACTATCATAGTCACGTAGACGAAGCAGGCGACACGATCTTCATGGTTGGCGAGGAACACAGCATCGAAGCCCACGCCGTACTCAGACCATTTGCTAACAAAGTGCAAGTAAATATCGGTAACGTTAAGGGCACCACCAGCGCTGGGGATAAGCCTTTCTATATTAGAAAGTATATTAAAGTACAAGATGAAAATAATAAAACTTATGACGACGCAATATCTGGCGTTGTAGATACTCTAAGGGGCGGCGGCGACACGCTGGTATCAGAGGCTTATCCCGGCTCGCTTGAGCACGTCTACGACGCTGGAACACCAGAGGCTATACAAAATAGAATTGCGAGAGTGCGCGAGAAAGCCCAATCTGAAGGTAGGGAGCCCACCCCTGACGAACTGAGAGCGGCTAGAGAAGGCGCCGGTCGCCCTGTCGTTGGTCTTAAGGGTGAGCTTGGCATAAGATATGGCTTAGAATTTAGAGCCGCCACGGGTGGACTTATTGCTAGTTCCGAAATCGATGTACTCGACCTGCCTCTAAGTATGTTACAACCACTTGAGGGCGGAAGCAAGGAATTGCTATGCCTTATTAACAAATTAATAGATGATCCAAAATTCAAACTATTCATGGATTATGCGTTGCCCGTGAGAAAAGTGGTATCCGCACTAGCCATCTATAACGACTTAACCTATCTCGAATCAATTGGGCAAATATCGACTGGTGGCAAGAAGGTGAACAAATCCAATATAAATGAAAAGCCCGGTATCAAAGTTGATTCCAGCGGTAATTTTGTAAGACAAGTGCCTGGATGGATTCCAAAAAAAGAACGAACAGGGCTAAGTCCGTTTGTTCTCACTTGGGACGAGTGGAGCAAGCAGACCCTCGCCAAATCAACCGCAGTGTTGAAAAAGATGTTTAAATCTTATTACTATTCTCGTGATTTTGGAAAACAAGATAAACCCACGCCTACTGGCGCACAAATTGCTATTCAAAATCTAAAAGAAAAATTTAAGTTTGCACCCGGCGATCGATCAGTCCCTCGTTGGAACCGTAGAGCAAGCAATCCATTCGATGCCCGTGGTCGAATGTGCGAGAGTTCAGATGACAACTAATTATAAACGTGAGGTAAAATGAATGGCTTCTTTAGCACCAAAACTCCCACTTACTTTAGATTCTGGTGATGGATATACATCCATCAAGACACTAAAAACTTTAATAAAGCAAAATTTTAAAATGTTGATTTTAACAAATCCAGGCGAAAGAGTCATGAATCCTGATTTTGGCGTTGGAATTAGACAATATTTGTTTGAGAATTTTGAAAGCGATGTGTATGCGAGAATAGATACTAGAATTAGAGAACAGACCTCTGTTTACTTACCAATTGTATCTATACAAAGTATAGAATTTGGCACGGGCGGAATTGATGATAATTCTTTGGGTCTTCGCATAGAATATGGGATACCAGATATAGCCGCCAGAGATTTGCTTGAGTTTACTATTTAAGGTGAGGTACACTTAAATGGGAAATAAAAAAATAAAAACGCCTGCGATCAATTATACCAATAGAGATTATGAAGGCATAAGGGAAGATCTTACGCAAATAGCAGAGCGATTTTACCCTGACACATTCCAAGATTTTAGTGAAGCTTCGTTTGGTGCAATGATGTTAGACGCAGTGGCATACGTTGGTGACCAGCTTTCTTTCTATCTTGATTACAATGTAAATGAAGCGTTTCTTGACACGTCATATCAGTTAAACAATATTATCAGGCACGGTCGCGTGCTTGGATATAAGAATTCAGGTCGTCCATCGACTTACGGAACAGTTGCTTTGTATGTTTTGGTGCCTGCTAGTTTATCGGCTCTAGGACCGGATACAAGATATATCCCAGTAATTAAGAGAGGGACAAGGTTCAGCAGCACCAATGGATCAAGTTTTGTTTTAACCGAAGACATAAATATGGCTGAATCATCGAACCCGGTTGTCGTTGCTAGAACTGATGCCACCACCGGAGCCCCAACATTCTTTGCAGTTAAATCATATGGCACTGTTGTCTCTGGCTTTTTTAACACTGAGACAGTCGATATCGGTGCTTTTGAGAGATTCAGAAGAGTACAACTTGCCAGCCCCAACGTTTCAGAAATTATTAGTGTTTTTGATTCTGAAGGTAACGAGTATTTTGAAGTTGAAAATCTTTCCCAAGATACTGTGTTCAAAACCTTAACAAATAAAAATTACAAAAACGATAATGTCCCCTCGGTTATGAAGCCCTTGCTGGTAAATAGAAAGTTTATGGCTGTATTTGACGGAGCCGGTGTGGCATTGCAATTTGGAAGCGGCGACGAACTTGAAGGAGATGTGGTTGCAGAGCCACAAAGTTTAGCAATAGATGTTTTTGGAAAATCTTATGTGACCGATACAGCATTCGATCCAAGCAGATTGGTTTCAAATAAATACTATGGAATTGTTCCGCAAAGCACAACATTAACAATACTATATCGACAAACAAATCCAACAAATTCTAATGCAGCAGCAGGCTCTATTAACAATGTTGTAAGTTCGATTTTAGAATTTGAAGATTCATCTGTGCTAGCCGCATCTAGCATTAGTGCTGTCAGAACGTCCCTTGAGGTTTCAAATGAAACTCCAATTGTTGGAGATGTGTCAAACCCAACGTCTGCCGAAGTTAAGCAAAGAATCTATGACACCTTTCCAACTCAAAATAGAGCGGTAACGCAAAGAGATTATGAAAATCTGGTCTACAGAATGCCCGCCAGCTTTGGCTCGGTTAAGAGATGCTCGGTGCAAAAAGATCCAGATTCACAAAAACGTAACTTAAACGCCTATGTTCTCTCAGAAGATCCCCAAGGCAAATTAATAAATTCGAATAATACTATCAAGCAAAACATCAAGACTTGGTTAAATCATTATCGCATGATCAATGACACAATTGATATTCTTGATCCATTTATAATCAATATTGGAATTAATTTTGTTGTCAAACCAGAGGTTAATTCCGATAAGTTCAAAGTTTTAAATGATTGTGTAAGTGCCATATCAGCCGAATATAGCACTCCACTTTTTATTGGCGAGTCCTTCTCATTATCCAGAATTTTTAACATTTTGAATAATGTGAATGGAGTCAATGATGCGGTGAAGGTACAACTTGTTAATAAAAATTCATCAAATTATTCTAACGTATTTTTTCAAATCGGTGAAAATATGTCTCCCGATGGCGATATGTTGGTGTGCCCCAAAAATGCAATATTTGAATTAAAATTTCCAGAAGTAGACATAAAAGGTAAGCTAAGATAATGGCGACTAGAAGATATAAGGCAACAGCCGATAACACAATAGCGAATGGTTATCAAGAAAATTTAGCAACTCGCGCGACCGGCTCGAACATGGGCTTGGCAGATGTTAGTGAAGTTTATTCCATTTATGGAAGAGAATCTACAACATCCTCCGAGTTGTCTCGCATACTTACGACATTTGACGTGGCTTCGATCACAAGTGATAGAACAGCCGGAATTATTCCCGCATCTGGAAGTGTAAGTTTTTATCTAAGACTATACAATGCCGAGACGAGCAACACAGTACCTAAAGACTTTAAGCTTGTTGTAGAGGCAATTTCTCGTGCATGGACCGAAGGAGATGGACTAGACCTTGAAAACTATAAAGATCTAGGAGTTTCAAACTGGATTAGTGCTTCTCAAGGGGTAGCCTGGACTACTGCTGGGGGCGATTATCACGCTACTCCTGCTTTTGAACAAACCTTTGAAACAGGTCTTGAAGATTTAGATCTTAATATTTCAGAACTTATTGAGCAATGGATAAAGGGCGCCGGAGGCGGCGGCAAAGCCAATTATGGGCTCGGAGTTCGTCTAACATCCTCGCTTGAAACAGCGGAAACCTCCTACTACACTAAACGCTTTTTTGCCAGAGGAACTCAATACTTTTTCAAAAAACCGGTAATTGAAGCAAGGTGGAATTCATCAATACAAGACGATCGTGGAGATTTTTATTTTTCCTCCTCTCTCGCACCTGCTGCCGACAATTTAAATACTCTTTATTTACATAACTACATCCGTGGACAGTTGACAAATATTCCTGCCATTGGCTCCACTGGGTCAATAATGGTAAGTTTGTATTCTGGCTCAGCAGACAACACCGCACCATCTGGTTCGAAACTAACACTATATGATGGAACAACAAATATAACTGGCGGCTTTGTATCTACAGGAATCTATAGTTGCTCTGTGGCTATTACTGAATCTGCCACATCAATTGAAACTTTATATGATGTATGGCATAGCGGCTCTGCTGATGACGAGCACGCCGTATCAATAGAATACTTTACTGGCTCAATTACTCCCGAATCTTTTGCAGCCTCATCGTTTTCAGAAGGCAACATTCGTTATGTTACTAATATAAAGAACTTGAGAAATAAATATTTCTGTGAAGAAGAGGCTCGCTTCAATGTCTATGTCAGAAACAAAAACTGGTCCCCAACTATTTACACAGTAGCGTCAACGGAAATAGAAAACACCATAATTCCTAGCGCATCATACAGAGTTTACAGAGTTTTAGATGGATACAATGCTATACCACACGGCACAGGCTCAGACTTACAAACAATTCTTTCTTATGATGTTTCAGGAAACTATTTCAATCTCGATATGTCGCTTCTTGAACCGGGATACGAATATGGCATCAAACTCGCATTCTATGATTCACAGAGGCAATCTTGGATCGAGCAAGACCAAAAATTCCTATTCCGAGTAGAAGATTATGAGTATTAAAGACCTATTTGCCCGTTCAACAAATTACGTTTCTGACACAAATCAAAAAGATGCCTTCTCTGATGCTGAGTCATCTAGAAATGTAAAGGCAATTTCTGAAAAACACAGATCGTTTGAGCCACAAATAGATTACAGTGAGCCACTCTCTTTTGCTCGCTTTGGTTCCGCTGAGCTTTATTATCAAGGTGCATTTGATAGAATTAAAGATTTCTATCCGTATGATGGTTCAGATGCCGAATATAACGAGTTCTACAATAAGTCATTAGATATCGAAAAATATATTTTTAATAACTTATATCCTCGCACGAATGGTTATGTTAATTTTTCAAGTTCGTCAATTTCGCTAAAGGGCGGACCTCACACAATTAGTTCTGATGAGACAAAGGGGCTCTTTAAGGATCCAGAATCTTCCCAGAGAGAAACAGCAAATATATATGATGAAGATATTTACACTACCGCCGGACTCCCAACAGATTATGGAGAGGGAACAAGGGAATCAAACTTAAAATGTGATTTTCAAAAAGGCGTTACAGTTGAGTTTTGGCTTAAGAATGATGTTCTTGATACGAATACAAAGCAGGCGCTTTTTCACCTAACAAACTCATCCGGCGGCGACGAGTTCACTTTATTTTTGTCAGGAACATCCGGCTCTCCATTCTTTACAACTCTTAGCTCCTCTAATGTTGCTAGATTTGGAAATGAAAGGATTGGTAATACGCCAGATACAAGCTCGATTCAGCAATGGAACCACTATGCTGTCTCCTTTAAGAATACAGGCAGCGAGACATCTACTAAGTTTTATGTTAATGGTGTTCTGGATCAGACTACTGTTTTTGCCGGCGCATTCAATCCCCTAACTCAAGCTGAAACCATCGCTCACATAGCATCTGGCTCTCATGATCAGGGTCATCTTTTCTTCTCGGGCTCAATGGATGAATTCCGTTTTTGGAAGACCGAGAGAACAGCCCAAGATATTGGTAGAAACTGGTTTGGACAAGTCAGGGGTGGCTCCAATACAGATATTTCCAATACCACACTTGGGGTGTATTACAAATTTAACGAGGGCATAACTGGTCTCACAGGGTCAGATAGCGTTGTTCTTGACTACTCTGGTCGCATCTCTAACGGCACCTTCAATGGATACACAGTCACATCCAGAAATACTGGCTCAGCTATTGTATCTGCAAGTGCTGCCTCTAGCGAGTACCTTGATCCGATTATCTACGGCACTCACCCAGCCGTGTCTAGCCTTAGAACCAACTTGGTAGATAAGGGTATCGATCATGACTATCGGAACAATGCTGCTTTCGTGACTATGATGCCAAGCTGGATTCTTGAAGAACATGAGGAGCTTGGCAACACTAACTTTAAGTATCTAAGTCACGTAATAGGTTCTTACTTTGATAAACTATATCTTCAAATTGAAGCCGTTTCAGCCTTAAAGTCACCAATATACACTAGTTCCTCCTATAAACCGCTCCCATTCGCCAGCCATATGCCAGCCTCACTTGGACTTGAGACACCTGAAATTTTTGTTGATGCTAATGTCCTTGAGAAATTTACAAACAGAAACGAAACTCAAGTATATGAAAATGATCTAAATGATGTAAAGAGTCTCATTTATTTGAATCTTTACAATAATTTGACTTATCTTTTTAAATCTAAAGGTACAGAAAAAGCAATAAGAAATGTTTTGCGTGCTTTTAACATAGATGACAAACTTGTTAGATTTAATACTTATGCCAACAATTATACTTTTGAGCTTGAGAATAATCTAAAAAATACAGTTGTAAGAAAGTCCTCTGTAAACTTTAACAAGTCTACACACCTGAGCGCTGTTGTTTACTCTTCAGGGTCTGCGACAAGTAGACAGCTTGGGTTTATTTCAGGGTCTGGTGTTAATTCTCACGAATTAAGATATGGACTAACTCATGAAGTCGATGTTATCTTTCCAAAATTTATTAAAATCATAGATACTTTTACTAGAGACTTCACAAGGGTGTCATTGTTTGGCTTGCACGTAGCTGATGCCAACAGTCCTGATACCACGGTGTTTGACCCTAGTTTTTATGTTTATGCCGAGCGCGATGAAGTATATTCCAAAAACGTAAAATTTGTCTTAAGCTCCTCGCTGTTAGCCAGCGAGATATCAAGTAGCTTGTATCATGGGGTTTATGATGATGAAAATTGGAACTTATCAGTCAGGATTAAGCCAAATACTATAGACTTAACTGGATCCGTTGAAGGCGTTGCAGCCTCAGATTATACAATTGAGTTTGCTGGCTATAATCAGAGATTAGGTGAAATTAGAAATTACTTCACGGTTACATCATCTGTAAATCAAAGTAATACACAAAACCTTCTAAAATCTCCAAAAAGAATATTTGTTGGAGCACACAGAACAAATGTGACTGGCGCGATAGAGCACAGAACTGATACATTAATAACTGCTACAAGATACTGGACGCAATATCTTGATGATACTTCATTACAACAACATGCTTTTGATTTTGATAATTATGGTGTTGCTGATGCAAGCGAGCATTTGTCACCTCTGGATTCTGACAACAGTAAAACCCTAAACAGACACACCTTAGCTCTGAACTATGAATTTAGAAATGTAACCTCTTCAGATGGAACTGGAGGCTTCGCAGTCACAGATATTAGCTCTGGCTCCATAGATGGTCTTTCGGGGCATTATGGAAAATTAGGAGAGATTTCAGCTTACCTATACCCAGGGATAGGCTTTGGTTTCTCACCAAGTTCGTCCGATGTAGTGTTGAAGCAAGAAGTAAACTCGCATCAGTTTATAAATCCTGAACTGGCTATCAGTAGCGACCTCGTGCAAATAAGGACTGACGATGATAAGTTGTTTGATAGCGTGGATACAATTCCCAATTATCATTATGTTCTTGAAAAGAGTATGTATAACGCCATCTCTGAAGAAATGCTTAATTTCTTTGCTGGCGTGAACGACTTCCATAATCTCATAGGACACCCGGTCCATCAATACAGAATGGAATACAAGGGGTTGAGTAAGCTTAGAGAATCTTTCTTCCGCCGCGTAACAAGTGTGACAGAAGTTGAGCGATTTATCGATTACTACAAATGGTTTGACGACACCATATCACAAATAATAGGACAGCTTATACCCGCCTCGGCTGATTACACACCAGATATTCTAAACACCATTGAGTCTCACGCCCTTGAGCGTAACAAATACCAACATAAAATACCATTTATGGCGTTTACTTCCTCGACAGAGGGTGTCGCCTTTGGGGCAGAAGAACTCCAATACGATTGGAAAACAAGCCATGCTCCGGTCGGTGGGTTAGAAAAACAAAATTCAAATTGGTGGAAGCAACGTGCCGAACGACAAGGTACAATTAGTTCAGGTGATAACAATGTGGACACAGCAAGAAATCAAATCAGAAGGGTGTCTACAAACCAAACTAATGGTGCCGTAGGCAGAAGCTTTACAGACACGGGGGTAAAATACTCTCGATCTAATTTCAAATATCGGACCTTATCTAAGGGCTTTGTATTTGAGAAAAAGATTTCTAGAGAAATAAAAGGTGGAACAAATTTTGAACACAATAAAAATATACACTTTACTTACACCGCACTACACCCTGCCGGACCAATAAACACCGAAGACAATGTATTTGTCCCCCAGAATGTGTTGTTAGGGTTTGTAGATGATCTAGTAGCCCTTCAGGATACAAGCGATCCACCAAAAATACCAAATGAAAAGATTAAAAGAAACATTTTGGTTCTGCATGGTCGTGATTATGAAAACGGCGTGGGCTATAAGAATAGAAAATCTTCATTTTCTTTCCCATTCAATATAATGTCTTCTTCCGTAATCAGCGGTTATAACAAGTCAGTTGTAGAACTTGTCACAGCTAGTATAGAAGTTACTAACTTACACAACGATGTATATGGTCCTGATATGGAACGCCCCATGCAAGGAACTTTCACAGAATACGCTGTCGGGGGACACCAATCTAGACATATAAAGCTAAACACAGGCGGCGACAATTATCTTAATAGACCTGAAGCATGGAAGATTCTCCTCGGTGCTAACTGTAACAGCCTAACAGGTGCGATTGGTATGGTCGGCGCTGATTATCCATGGCCAGAAGCAAACGATATTGGTGTTACTCCTTATCCTCTCACTGGAGCCCAGCGAGCCACATTCTTCCGCGATGAACTCGCCAAGCGCCCAGTAAACATTCGTAACATCAAACACACTACCGGCTCAACCATTCTTGGAAACTATGAGCACAACTATCAAGTCGTCCACACAGTCGGTGGTTATGCTAACCCAAGAGCATTTATCGATGAACAACCCACAATACCTACAAAAGCATTGGGCGCAGATGTAGTCAAGACAATTCTCGACATAGAGAGAGGACGAGGCGGACACTTCACATTCGTTGACGACTACAACGCTGGCTATCTAACAGGCTCAGGAGACTACAAGAACAAGACAGTAATAGTCAATAGATTCTCCGCCCCTGGCTCCCGTGAATCCATGGCTCCAGCATTTAGAGATTTTCGTTCTGGTGACTTCTCAATATACAATGAGACAAACAATAGAAATCTTCTTGTCAGAAGACCCTTCCAGGGCGTTGATTCTTCAATCGTTTCTCTAACAACTGGTATGAGAGGTTTTGACCACACTGGTAGAGACTTTGGGCTCACAAACTTGGCTGCGCGACATGCATCAAAATTCTTCAGAGATAGCGTGTTTCAAGCCAATCCTGGCGCTTCTGATGATGCGTTCGCAGAATTGCCCTCCTTCCACAAGATACACAGAAACAATTTATTAAAAGCAAGAGAGGTTGAGACAACTACTCAAGTTCCATCTGCTCTCAGCCTCACCAATGCTCAGTCGCTTTACTTTACGGACGCCGGACCCACCGATGGAGTTAGTGCGGCAGCAGCAAGCGCAGCCCAGGTTGCATCATATCTTACTAGTTCTAGAACTAACGGGTCGACTTTTTCTGCTTGGGTAAGAACGGATCCCGGTCGAAACTCACATGATTTATTCTCTGTTGGTCGTTCCAATGGTAGTACCCCCTTTGTTGACATTACAAAGGTCAGAAGAGGAAGTTCCCCTGTTGGTCACGCTCTTAGATTGGTTATTCAAGCAGACAATGGCGGAAGCCAAACAGGAAACCAATGGGATGCAGTATCTGATTCAGCATTAAGTGACGGCAATATTCACCACATTGTTGTTAGTTTTGATACAACCGTATCTGGATCGGGAGTAGATTTCTATGTTGACGGAACTAAGCTGACTACTGTTGAAATCTCTCGAAATGGAAACGCGTTCTTTACAAAGATAGCTAGCTCTTACAATTTTAGAGGCTTCGGCAATGTTAGTGGTCAAACGTATTACACGCTTGGAAATGATTCTGGCGCCAACAATGGATCCAGCAATAGACTTTCTGGCTCCATGGATCAAGTTACACTTTGGACTAGAAAACTATCAGACGCCGAAGTTGTAAATCTCTACAATGGTGGAAATCCCTATAACATAACTAGCTCTACTGTTTATCTGGGAACCAATACTCCCAACCTTCATGCTTGGTGGACTTTTGAATCTTCAAATGGTGATGCTATTAACGCCGCAAACCCAGGTTCCCGCAGCGCAGCGAATACATATAATGACTCATCCGGTAACGACTACCATCTTTTTGCAATAGCCAAAGCCGCCGAAAGTTTAGATCAAACACTTTCTAATGCTTTGACCCCTGCCCCTGTCACCGGAGATGCCTCCACCACGTCACAGACGACGATAACCTATGTTTGCGATGAAAAGTTTGACAACCTTAACCAGACCCACCAGATACCACGTTCCGATCGTCAATACTCTTGGTTCAATGCGTCAATCACGCATACCGGAACTTGCGAACCACGCTATGCTGGCTTTATGCAAACTAATTCTCCGATTGCTCCTTATTATGAGATCACGGGCAACTACTACCCATTCTTCGATTATATGTCGGGCTCCACAACAACTATCAATGGTACGTTCCAAAACACAACAAGATTGAATCTTTTGTGTCACGATCCGACTGGCTCAGAGATAAACACGCTCGGGGGAACATTGGTTACTAGTGGTCTAGAGAATGCTGGATCGGACCCTCTTGAGTTTAACGCATTATTGATACGTCGTGGCGATAACTTTGGCTGGAACTGGCGGGCGTTTAGACAGCAAGACCACCCAATCTTGCGTCGAGAGCATAAAGAAAGTATTATTACTGTCGAAAAGAACAATGCTCTTAAAGAATTTAGAC
>UEXM01000504.1_pt1 | contig 40933 bp, 65 predicted proteins | sample 1796661 | NCBI WGS metagenome assembly UEXM01 (sample SAMEA4772469, study PRJEB27181) | metagenome | reverse complement strand
TCATTAAAGTTGTCTATACAAACTACTTTATGACCGTCTTCCTTCAGTGACAGCGCAAGATGAAATCCAATAAAACCGGCACCGCCAGTAATTAATATAGTCAAGCTGGTTTATCTCTCATTTTTCTTAAGGCTTCAAGAATATATTTTCTATGCTTGCTATATTCTTTTACGATTTGAGCAAATGTTTTTTCTTTTTTCATATCATGAACTCCGCTAAATTTGCTTTTTCTCTTTTCTTTTCTAATGCATCTGGTCGCCAAATTGTAGGATACATCGGCTTATCGTTTTTATCCATCATATAATAACCAGATGCGTTTTTAAGACCTCGACCTGATCGATCAAGATTATTTAAAAATCTTACAAAAATACAAAGTGTATCTTCATGAGCCACGGCATTTGTGCCTAAGTTTTCTGTAAGATCTGCAAGCGCAAGATCGTGATATTCTACTTCACTCATTCCCTTTGGCTTTCGAAACATTTGTTCGATTGCTTGACGAGCATTATTGCCACAATATAAACTACTATTAGGATCTACATATTGTGGATGATACGTAGCAATATCTGCAATTGCTTGTGCATATGGAAAGTTCCAACGACGAACACCATTCTCTATATTTTTCTGATTAAGTCTATCGGTTAAAGATTTCTGTTCAAGCGGTGGATTACCTGCATTATAGTTTTCTCTAAGATGTTCTGTTAGTTCATCCATCAGTTCTAAACCAAAACTCGTAATATGTTCAGGAAGATTCATACCCTTCTTTGGAGTAGGATTCTGGTTGCCAATAGTGGAAAACATTTTCTTACCGGCTTTTTTCCATTGCTTCATAAGATCTGCCATTTCGTCTGCAGTTTCGTGTAGACCGAAATGACTTACGATGCTATGGTGATATCCATGCCATGGCTTACCTGCATAAAATCCTGATCCTGTACTACGATGCGTATAATAAGCAAAGACGTATTCACGAAGTGTCCATTTGTCAGTTACATAATTATGAATACGCTCTTGCACGTCTTTTGGTCTTTTCTTAAATACTATTTGATTGGTACCATGATTTAAATCTTGATTAACATTATTAAACCCTTCATACGTACGAGATACACAATTATATGCAGGAATATTTTGCATCAATTCATCGTTAATGTTTTCATCAGCTTCAGGCCCAAGATAATCAACATCGCCAATTAGGCAATTCTCTTCAAGCCATTTTGACCGCGGCCAAAAATAATCTACATAACAATCGTAATTTGGTCTTCTTTCTAATTCCATCACATAAAGCTTTCTAATGTATTTTCACTCTCGCCCCAATTCATACGGCGATAAAACATAGGATTAAGATGTACAGATTGGGGTTTCTCCATTCTATCTATAGCAAATTTTTCTTCATCCATATCATACCAAGCTTGAGGTGCTTTTACTAATTTCATTCCGTATATTTTCATACAGCCTTCCATATTCCAAGCGGCTAGCATTCTTTCACCCCGATCTCCCCAAAATGGTTTGCCTTTATAGTAACCTGTTTTAGGTAACTTACGACCTTCGAATTCTATGGGCCATGGCACAGCATACTCTACTTCAATACCAAGACTTCTGCCGAAATTACTATATGCATCTACCATTTTATAGATGTCAGTTTGAACTCTGCATAAGTGGTGCCGCACATCGATATTGCCAAGAGAGATAGTGACACCTTTATGATGTGGTTTGATATGAGATCTGATATAAGCAAAGTCTTCTTTTATCTGACCAAATAATGTAGTGCCATCTTGTTTGACTACACTTGAATTTTTCGGTGCGTACGCGCACACGTGACTATCGCCAATTGCTAACCATTCGTGCGGCAAATCACTACCTACAAGAGATTTAGCTTCAGAAAGCTTCTCAGTTATGGCATCACACCAACCTTTGTCAGTTACGTCTTTTCGCTTCTTTAACTGCGCACCATAGTCAACTGGAGGACCGTCCAGTACGGTTATTGTTTCTGAAGCGAGTAAGTTATCGATCCAAACCTTATGAAGTTCTGTAAACCCGCCCATAAGATTAATTGTACCACCGAAATTGGCACCAGGCAGAAGATAAACATCTTTATGCTTTCCATTCGTATGGTCAATAGTTACATCAAGATTTTCTGACCAAGTTCTGGCATAACCATAACTATGACTTGATGTCTTCTTAGGTATTTTACTAAAGGTTCCTACTATCATTCTATAAACTCATAAAAAACGCCGGCTTCTGAAAAAAGTTCTGATGAATATGCAAACGATTCCATCCAATGATCTGGATATTCTGCTAATGGCATTATAACTTTTCGAATTCCTACTTGAATAATACCTTTTGCACAATCAGAGCAAACAGGTAATCCGTGAACATAAAGAGTTGCGCCATCAAGTGATACACCATTATATGTAGCATTGTATATGCAATTCATTTCAGCATGAACTACAAACTTATACTTGACATCTTTGTTTGCATATCGATCAAAACTATCGGAGATTCCTCTTGGAAACCCGTTATAGCCTTGAGCAAGCACTTGTCCTTTCGACCCTACAGCAATCGCACCGATTTTCGATGAAGGATCTTTAGACCAATTAGCTACTCCAGCTGCTAGCTTAAGATACCGCTTATCCCATTTATTTAACAAGATCAAAGTGCCTTTCGTATACGTGAAGATTTTGAACTTGCCACGTCATAACAGCAGGTTCAATAGCCCCGCCGCCATTCGCAGTACGTTCAAAACGTCTGAAATTATAATCATCGCATAGTTTTCGTACTACGTGCATTTGCCATGCGTAATCATTCTTATATCCGAATACTACATCGTTCGATCGCATCTGAACTACAGCATGAAGCAAACCATCACGAATATAATAAGTAACGGCGTTGGTACAGATGAAATCATTTTTGCCGTTATCTTTATAATCAAGCCAAATATTAGGGCGATTATAAACCATAGTAGCACGTCTTCCATCAGGATTCTCCAGTAATTCTGTTAGCACATTGTCATACTGATTATTGTAAGTATCACTAAAGATAAGCTTACCATAATTAGAATTAATTTCACCATGTGCATTGGCGGCATATTTCCATGCGGCAGGAGGATTACGGTATTCACCATAAATGTCATTGATATTAGTTGACATATTATGATACCACAATAATTCTTGATTAATATAATCTCTATTTGGTACACCGAAAATGGAATCTTCGGTTGCAAGAAAAGATGCGCCGATCATTTCAATAGTTTTAGCACCAGTTTTATCTATAGTGAATGCTTCATCTTTGAGTTCATCAATAAAGAATTGACGTATATCGTGTACACTATTTAGCTTCATATCTATCATCCATATCTTTACCTTCTTCGTATGCTACACGAAGAATCATAAGTTGAGTTAAGGCATGATCGAGATGAAGAAGACCAGACTCTGGATCAATATCTTCTTTATTCCAATATGCCATTAAATGGCGTTGAAGAGAAGAATAAGATCTACTCCACTCAGTCGTGTTTATATCATCACGCCAATTATTTTCACCATATTTCTTTGCACCAAATTCTAAGACTCGAGCTGCAGATTCAATAGCAAGAGTTGGCACAAGGTGAATCGGGGGTTTGCCATCATCATATTTCATAATTGTATTCTACCACATTATAGAGGATATGTAAACCTATTATTTTCATTGATGTGCCATTAATAATAATCTCTTACATACACATCAAAGTGAGTGGCATTTTTAAATGGCGTATCATGCGTATCGCCATCGCGAGGACCACGAGGACGAATACGAAGACCCTTTGTAGAATATTTTTTATAGCCAATAGCTTTATTACATTTATTAAGATATTTATTTTCATTACGAATCAATCGTTTTAAATCTTGGATTTCGATACATTTAACAGTATCACAAGAAAAACGATAGCTATCAGAAGAACGACCTTTGTAAGTTACGAATACCATATTATACTACCTCCTCGGTTACAATCACGCGTGGATTGTTCATTACGTTTTTAGTGTAAACTTTTGTCGCACCGTCATCAAACATAATAGTGTAAAGAGTTTCGCCATCTGCATCTTCGTGAATGCTTACGACTTCTCCTTTGGCAATATAGTTATCTGAGCCAAGGTTTACATATTCGCGAATAATGCCATTTCCAACTTGATACATTGTTTTCTCCTTTTGATATAACCTTTATAACACGTTTAAAAAGCAATGTACACAAAAAAATGCGCCGAAGCGCATTTTAGTTTTGTTTGTAATCAATGGTTTAGAATTTTTTTAATATAACCACTTAAAATCCAGCGACCATTTCTTGGGTAGCTGCCAACTCAGGATCAGAAACCAAACCATACTCAGCAAGAGGACTATCAGGGCCAGCCATATCATCAGAAACAAAGAACTCAATGTACTCACGTAGTCCAGGAATAACATCAATATGCTCTATCTTTACATAGAATTGCAAAGGCCGAGAGATAGGATACTCACCAGATGCAATTGTTTCTGTTGAAGGTGCAACTCCATTTACATTTGCAGCATAGATTGAATCTGTATTATTCAACAAGAATGACAAGCCAAACACACCAATACCTTCTGGATTATTTTTCAAACGATTAAGTGTTTCTGTATAGTCTCCATCAATATCAATGCTTACGCTATCTGTACGAACTTTCATACATTCTCTTTCAGCTTTCTTTTTATCTCCATCATTCTGTTTAAAGAACATATCATATGAACCAGCTGCTTTACAACCTGCTACCATAACCTTCTTATCAAACACTTCACGTGTACCATGTTTGGTACCTGGGATAAATGTTTTGATTGGACGATCTGGGAAGCTAGGATCTACTTCTTGCCAGTTTTCTGCATTTGATTTATCTGAAATTGCCAAATAGATATGCATCGGGGTTAGGTTTTCAAAACCTTTTGTTTCTAAGCGACTTGCAAATACGATACCGTCATATCCAATACGAACTTCAACAGGTGCGCTTACACCATTTGAAGCACACCGTGCAATATCTGAATCTTTAATGTGTGATGATGAGTTTGCTATATCAATAGTGTTTGCTCCAACACCCTCACATAGTTTTTTACGTCCAGCACCAGAGCCACCCGACTCAATGATTGGTGTTGGAAAGTCAAAGTTTTCTCCAAATGCTTCTGCAACAATTGCTGCATAAGGTAGTACTGTAGATGAACCAGCAACATGCACTTGATCTCGTGCTAAGGCTGTTGTGACTGTGAGTGTGAGAGCTGTTACTGTACCGACTAATACGTTTTTCATTGAGTTTTCCTTTAGTGTTTCAACTAATGTTTCAAAGAACTACCACTACGGTAGTCCTTTATTATATATCGAACATATTTTAAAGTAGTGTAACAGCTCTGTAAAACTTGAAAAAAAACTAAAAAAAAATTAATTTAATTCGTACCCACAATTAGGACAACATACACATTTATCTTCTGGTGTGCATTCTTTTACTAATTTTTGAATACTTTTGGCTTCTCTTACTAATGACTTCATAACAAATTTGCGCCTATCAGATTTAGCCAAAGATAATTCTTTTTTTAAATCTCTTTTCAGTCTAGCTAGCTTTTCTTCGAATACCGGAATAAATGCTGTGGTTTTTACCATAATACTTACACAATACTTGATAAATCGCCATGATTGCCTTCATGAGACGGTGGCTTCCAACCACTAGGCTTTAACAAATCAGGTAAACCGAAACGATTAGGCCGGCCAGGTTTTACGCCAGGCGATTTAGCCATATTAGCATTATAGACTTTATTCCATGCTTCATTAGCATCGACGCCCATCACATCAAGAGTACCAATAGCAAATACGCACATATCAATAAGACCATCAACAACTTCCTCTGCATCAGAATTATTAATGGCAGACAGTGTTTCTTGATATTCTTCACCAATCATAAGCATACGAAACATGAGATATTTCTGCATCAGATCTTTGTTACCACGATTAGCTTGAAACCAATCATGTACACCAAACTTATCGTGCATATCTTCAATATCATTTACCCAATTATCACTCATTGTCACTTCCCTTTTTAAATGACCAAATTTCATTTTCACTTTTTTCCCAAACCAGTGTATCACCAATTTGTAGATCAAGAGCTTCAAGTAATTCATCAGGGAACTCAAGAAAGAGTTCTCCATCAGAATCAGCTTGAACCATTATACCATATTTTTCACCCATATAACACGCCTATTTTTTTAATTCCTAATGCCCAATTTTCAGCTGCATCTTCGGCCCATCGCATTGATTTTCCGATATGATCTTCTTTGTAATACATTTTGCCGTTAGCATCAAAATACTTTATATAAAAATATTCTTCTTTTAAATCTACATGGATTTCGCAATACTTACCAGGTTCTTCATCAGACCAATATGTTGAGAGTTTTTTACCCATCACTCTGGCCTTCCTTCTTTAGAAATTCTCCAACCAGCATAACTGTTTTCAGTAGCATAAGCAGCTGCATCTTCATCATTTGCAAAAAATTCGTGGTCGCCTGAACTATCTGTCAACTGGTGTAAAAAAGTATAACTCATCTTATTGGCGTGTTCAGGCCACTTTGTAAATTCAGCCATGTGCTTTCTCCTTTAACTAATAAACGTATTTATGTTAGGATATATACCGCTAATTGATTTTGCTATCTCCCGCGCCAATTCCATGTGTTCTTTTTGGGTTCCATTTGCCGAACGTAACTCAATATAATGTATCCAGGAGCGAATAGTACCATTAACATAGAGACGACTAACCGTATTACCTTCTGGTAAAACAGCTCTTGCTTGTTCTTTTGCGATTCCATTTTCTATTGCCCATTTATATGCCATCTTAGCTGTTTCAATGACAGCTAATTGTTTATTTGCCCATTCATCTTCAAGAGCCATGTCTTCATTTTCAACGCTATTCTGTCGATTCTTAAGATCTTGTAATCGAGCATCTCGAACTACAAAGTCATCTCCGATATCTCGAATGTCAGCATATCTCTGAGAGAATTCTTGAAACGAAAATGATCGGTGACGAAGAAGCTGCCTTGCAATATCTCTTGTCGTTACAACCTCGATGCAAGCACTTGCCATTTCGAACGGTGACCAATGTTTGTGCTTGATTAAATAATTAAGAAGTTTAGGCGTAGTTTTTGTATTAGCTTGATTCGAAGGATTTGATACTCTGGCACAATACGCTACAAGATCCTGAATATTTTCAAGCCCCATAATTCCGGGTTCTCCACTATGCACATGTCGTACAGGTTGACTATGTGAAATTAAGCGTGCTTCCATTAACCTTGTCCTCGATTCTTTTTATAGCTGCGTTTCTTTGATTTATTCATAGAAGACATCTTGACATTACCTTTGCCGATGCTTGTCTTCTTTTTATTCGTGATACCTTTTAATGCCATAATTTACTCCAATTTAAAATCTTCAAATCTTTTATTCACTTCTGTCTTATCAAAAGCCGGTACGTCTTTAACTAATTCTATTGATGGATCATCTGTATCATACAATCTCATCTTCGATCGATTAACACCAATTACGAATCTCTTGTTAACATTCGGATCGTTATATCTATTCTTTAATTGCTTTACTAAGATTTGTCCATCTGCTTCAAGTTCTTCATTTGAGATGAGAGCGAACATGAGATCTGCGGTAGCGGGTAATCCAAAAGACTCGCTCGTATCTTCAAGCCCAACATCCGAGTTACTAAAACCAGAACGAGTCGTTTGTGTTGCAGATACGATCGGTACGTCAAACTCCACCGCAAGACCTCGTATCTCTTCAGCAATTGCCTTAATGTAGGAGTATGAGTTGATTGCACCGCCCATTCCTTTCATTCTACTTGATGCACAGATATTGAGATAGTCAATATAAATGATATCTGGTACAAAATTACGTTTTAGTTTAAGTTCATTCATCAAAGCTCTGAAGTGATTCGTATGAGCTTGACCAGTAGGATATTCTTTTACGATAAGTTTACCGTTTGTCTTTAGATTTTCTACGCCTCGCATCAGTTGTTCTTTAGTGAGTGTATCTAATTTATCAATCGGAGTATCAAGCAAGTTCGCGTCAATACGTTCGGCGATACGTTCTTCAGACATTTCCATAGTTATGTATAGTACATTTTTCCCAGCACTTAGACCAGCTGCAGCACAATGACACATAAACAAAGACTTACCAACGCCAGTGCCAGCGAGAGCAATGTTAAGAGTTTTATTAGGAAGACCTCCTTTTGTAATTTTGTTGAAGAGATCCAAATCGAACGGAAGTCTTTCTTCTTGCTCATGATAGAAATCGTATCGTTCTTCGACGTTCTCGATGTAGTCATGCCCGATATTGGTATCGAAGCTGACCGAGAGTGCTTTTGTAAGTATGTCAGGGAGCGAGTTTTTGGTAAGCGTGGAATGTTTGCCATCGATAATACTTATGCTTTCCATGATTGCGTTATATACAGCACGATCTTGACACCATTTCTCAGTAGTATCCATAAGCCATTTTTCATCAATGGCTTCGGTGTCAAAGATCTGAGGAATAATCTCAACTGCGTGCTGATATTGTTCGTCATTGAATTTGTCAGACTGATCGACTTCAATCTTAAAGGATTCTGCTGTAGGCAGATTATTATATTTAGCGACATACTTAGCGATCTCTTTAAATAGAGTTTTGTATACGCCTTCAAAATATTCTGGTTTTACGAATGGCAAAACCTTTCGCATATAATTTTCATTCGTAAGAATATTACGAATAACTGTTTGTTCAATATTAGTATTCAAAATTTAACTTTCTAACTTATATTTTATATTTTTTTGTAGATTTACATATGGCAAATGTAGAGGAACTTCTTGAGATTTTTCATGATAGAAATCTAACCCTAAAGAATATCTGTGGCCATATGTAGATCTTTGAGAAGTAGTTTCATGGTACATCAAAGAACCAAAAAATGTCAGAGTACCTGGTTTATTTTCAATAGGTAAAAAGCGGTCATGCATTACAGGTACATGATATAATGTCTGAGATGGGCAATTTGAGTCTATAAAGAAATTAGCAGATATAGAACTATCAAAAACAAATGTGTGGGCGTGCTTATCTAACCAATCTAAGTGAGATAATTTATTTGCCCAACATTGTACCTTGTTAACTTCAAAACTAGCATTTAAATATTTTTCAACATAATCAAAATATGCGTCATTTATAAATTGCTTAAGTCTTTCAATTGTACTGTAAGATTCTGCATAATCTAAGATATTGTACTTTGAAAAATGACCTGTCAAAATACTTCGAGTATTAGTAAGCCCATCACTCGTCTTGCTCGTACTTTTATTGGTTTTAAGCCATAACTCAAGTTCATCAATAATTTTAACTAGATCAACCCTTATTTCTTCGTATGAATCGATAGTGTATTCTACGATTGGAAATTGTATAGTCGCAAAGTGGTCAGATTCTTTAATGATATATTCATTTGTTTTCATTTATCTCATTATCCAAAGCACGTTCTAATATAGATGATAGTACACTACCGGCGTACTTTTGTAAACCAATATTTTCAGAAGTTATAGAATCATCTGGAGAATATAACACCGTAAAATTAAAAGAAAGCTGGTCGCTTTCCTCTTTTAATTCTAATGCTCCGAACTGAAATACTGTTTCAATATATTCGCCTTCTAATATTCTAATTTTCCATGTATCATTGACATTATCATTATCATCTGGCACTAACTGATAGTTAACGTTTTCTTTCATCGCTATCTTCACTCCATATCAAAGAAAAATCCTTAGCAGCATTTACTAAATTGTTAGGATATCCATTGGTAGTCAAAAAATGATCAAACCCTGGCATAGTTGGTTCTATATGAGCTGGCATTTTTTTAGGAAAGCCATACGTTTCGCCTGAAGGCGGATTAACCATTTTATATTTTACCACGTTCTATTCCTCTACTATTTCATCCATATCTACTAAAGATTGATGACCAATACTATATTGTTTCTTTAAGAAATCCTTAAAATCTGTTTCAGCAAAGATTGGATCCCAGAAGGATTTATCAAAAGTGGCATCATGCCGAACCTTAGGTCCAACTTCTCCAGTAGTTTGATTAACTGAAGCATACCAACCATTGGAAGGCTTAGTAGCATAACCACCAGCAAGAGCACAATCGAGCAGCCCAGAGTACTTACGGACACCACCGTCCCAAGAAACTGTAATAGGAATCTTAGACTTCTCTTTAACATAACGACTTTTCTCCACATTAATTACGAAATGATAACCCTGAATCTCTGTACCTTTTTTATCTTGTTGCCGACCAAGAATCCAAATATTATCTGCACTATAGTATATACCAGTTCCTCCACCAACAATTGCCTTCGGAAATAATCCAATTTCCATATACGTGTGATTGACAGCAATAAGAGGAATGTTTTTCATAGTAAGATATGGTGTACTCATACGAAATAAACCTTTTAAAGCTTTTGCCCGTGACATATCTGCAACTGATTTTTCATTAATCGCATCATCTAATTCTTTCTTAGATGCAAGATTACCAATAGAATCGATTACAATAATCACTTTATCATTTCTATCTATCTCTTCGAGTTGAGAAATAAGATCAAATTTAAGTTCTTCTACATTAGCAATAGGTGTGTGCAAGATACGAGATGTATCAATATCAAATTGCTCGAAGTATGATTGCGGTGAACCAAACTCTGAGTCATAAAATAACATAATAGCTTCTGGATGTTTTTTAAGATATGATGCTGCCATCAATAAAGCAAACGATGTTTTAAAATGTTTTGATGGACCAGCTAAAACTGTTAGGCCTGGTGCCAGCCCTCCGTCTACAGAACCTGAAAGTGCTACGTTCATCATCGGCACATCAGTTGGTGTCATGTCTACTTCTGTAAAAAACTTAGATTCAGCAAGGACTTCAGCTGTTTTGATTTTACTGTTTTTCTTCAGTTTGTCCATAATTGACATTTTGTTCTCTTTCTCTTTCGTCTAATTCATACATAGCTCTGTATTCATTGTTAATTCTAACACATTCTCCGAGCAATGTAAACCCTTTATCATGATTAAATAATGCGCTGGTATCTTTTGGAAAGCATGCTCCTCCGTATCCACGTTTATTATCAAGACCAGGTACGGCCGTATGAGATGGGCCAATGCGTGGGTCAGATATAATAGCATTTACTATCTTATTATAAGAGCCATTGTTATTTTCTATTACATCATAAAACTGATTAAAGAATAACACTTTCATAGCTAAGAAAGAATTGATCCCATACTTGACATAGCTGGCATCTACTGCCGACATACGATGAATTGGGCAAGGGCGACAGAGACTATGCTCTCTGTAGTAATATTCTAAGTCATCGATAATGCCACTTTCTCCACCAAAAATATGCATTCCCGGATTAATGAAATCATCTATAGAATTTTTTTCTGTAAGGAACTCGGGATTATATACAATTCTATTTCCACCCGATCCTTTGATAAGACCCTTTAAAATATCAGGCGTAACAGTTGATTTGATGACAATGATGCCGGCCATTCGCCTTTTAAGCTGCTTAACAGTGTCTACTAAGATACTAGAATCTATAACTCCATCTTTACCCATCGGAGTCGGAACACACACAAATGCTATGTTTTCTTCTAATTTAACATTTTTAAGACTTACATTGTATTTAGGATCTACTAATTGTATTCTTACACCCGGAGTTTTAAAACCATATTCTACGGCTTTGCCGACAAAACCATGGCCTATAATAGTAATTTTCATTCTTTTATCCTGAATTTGATAGACGAGTTCTTAATTCCGTTGACGAAAATCTATGATCTCTTTTATTGTAATGTAATTCAATGTTTCTGGCAGAACAAATAGCTCGGCCAGTGAACGTATCTCTTTTATATTCTTCACCTAATATTCTTACATCAAAATGAAACATTTGCAAAATATCTTCAAGATCTTGTTCTGTTTGGTACGGAATAATCTCATCTACGTATTTTACACCTTGAAGTTGTGTCCATCTTTCTACTAAAGATTGAACCGGTGAATTCTTATCTGATCTGTCAACACTTGGATCTACTTGCAAACCGCATATTAGATAATCACAAACCGTCTTTGCCTCTCGTAACATTGATATGTGACCAGCATGTAGCAGATCAAACGTTGAAGCAGTGAAGCCTATTTTCATGGTTCTAAACTATCGTCGTCATATGCGTTGAAACCTACAGTTTCACGTTCAATATCATTATGATTAAATTCTGCCCAATATAGTTCATATGCTACTCCTTCGCGTAAACATTCAAACTGATGATATAGTCCTGGCTTTACCTTATGATATTCACCAGCATTAAGACGAGTGATGTCACAAAGATCGTAATCTTGTTGCCATGTACGAATAAGCATCTTACCTGACTCAACATAAAAGCCATTCCACTTATATCGGTGCATATGCTTTGAACAAACACCACCTTCTTCCATTTCAATACGGTGAAACTCTAAAGTACCATTAGCTTCAATAAGTTCTGTTGTACCCCATACTTTACCTGCTTTCATTTTCAAATCCTTTATAATTACGATCAAGCGGAACAGTTTCTCTTTCTTTTGTCAGTTCACCAATTCTTTTATATGCGTTTTGTAGTTCAGCCTGTAATTGTTGTACATTGTTTTCTAACAAATCAATCGTATTAGCTTGAGCCACAATAATCTTTCGATTTTTCTCAGCTTCCATTTGGTCAGGTAACATTAAAAAACTCCATTCTTATATGCATATTCTAAAGCGTTATTAGCTTCTGTTTCAAGAGGTCGATTTTGGTATCTATTAGCTGTGTCTCTATCTATTTCACGGATAAGTTCTACTATTTCGTTAGGCGTCATAGGATATTGTTTATCAATTGCATTGCCGGCAATAGAACACATCAGCTTGTATATCATTCTATAACGACCGGTATTATCGATATTAGCGATAGATGTATATTCTTGTAATAGTCTTTTATTTACAAAGGGACAATCACGATAGCCTGACCATTTGTAGTCAGTATTATCAAGTGAATTCTTGCGATGTTCGATTATTTGTTTGCGCCATTCATCAGGTAAATTGGCCATAAAATCGCCGGCTTTCTTTTCAACATAAGGATGCTTTGCGATTAGATAATCTGGATCTACATCTGAACCAGTCGTATTATTAAAAATAAAGTTATTAGCACCGTCATACTGTGCAGGTACATAATACATACGAGAAAGATCTTTAGTCTGTTTATCTCCAAGCGAGTCAAGTTCCGTGTTGAGGGCGAACCAGAATGCTTTGATTCGATCTCTTTCAATCGGTGTTTTAAGAGGAAATACCAATCTGAACTTTGGTAAAGAATCAGTACTGCTAGCAGTAGAATAGCAAATAAAATTGTAACTTCCGAAGCGTAACTTAAGAGCATCTTCTAGCCCCTCATCAAACGTATGATCATCAACGTCAATAGCAGCCCAACTTGCCCAATCAAGAACATTTTTATTGGCCCGAGTTGTGTCAGGAATATAAGTAGCCGGTGATATAAGTTCTGCATCAGACTTACCTTTCAACTTTCTTTCAGATAATTTAAATATAAATCTTGAGAATTTATCCCAAGTTTCAAAGTCAAATCTCTTGTGTGTCTTATTATCAAATTTGCTTTCAAATACTGTTAGCGAGTACATTAGACAAAAAAATCCTCGAGTGTTGCAGTTGGTTCAACTTCCCACTCAACAGCATCTAAGATAGGTTTTAGTGGTTCGATAAACGTCTTCTCAAACATTATACCATAATTTATATACTGATGTACACCAATTTCTTTCGGTAATATACCAGGAAATGATATAACATTTTCACGTATAGGATTAGGAGTCTTTAGATATACAAACTTTACTTTTTCACCATTATTTATCTGTTCGTATTTCTTAGTAAGGCTTAGATCTTTTAATGATTTATTATATAGTAAAGAACCACGGACATGGATCGGTGTGCCTTTTTTGTATATGGTTTTCTTATCGCGCCATTTAACTAGTTCAGTTACACCACGAGGAAATGAAACAGCCTCAGGCGCAAGTCCATTGAACTCTCGTTTAAAGTCTGCAATAAACTTTTGAGTATCGGCTTCTGTTCCGTTAATGATAACCTTAAATATTTCTTTAAACTTATTGCGCACAATTTCAGGTGTAGATGACTTAATAGCTTCGATGCCCATCATCTTAAGTTTAGGTTCGGCGAACTGTACACCTTCAGAATTGTGAACGTTTAGAATATATCTTTTCTTTGCAGTCCATATGCCACGATCAGCAATAACTTCACGAGCCATTTCCATACGAGGCGTATAACCATTCATAATAAAGAAGAACTCGTCATACGCTTTTGCCATAATTGGTTCAAAATGCTCTTTACATATTTTATCAAGGAATTTAACAGGATCTTTTGGTTTAAACTTCTCAACAAGAGGACCCATATTGACATAGATCGAATCGGTATCAATGGCAACGATATAATCTTTATCGGCTTTTGTAATATCGTTCATCGCGTTATTCATACACTGCTCTGCCCATTTAATTACGGTTTGGCCAGTAAGCGTAACAGATTCTGCAAGTGCGTTATCAAAGTATTTGAAATACTTGTTAGCAAGTGCACCATATAAAGAGTTGAGTAGAATCTTAATTGCCATCTGATTGTTTTCAGCTTGGTTAATCTTAGAAAGAAGAGATTTATCTTTTGTCTTCTCATATTCAGATTGAGCAGCAAGCATTTGTTTTTTAACGACAGTTCTCTCTGCATAATAGTCAACAATCAGTTCTGGAATAATACCCTGCTTGGTACGCTCAAAGGGGACACCAGATGCGCACACGGCATAGTTAGTGTCGACAGGCTTAGATCTATCATGGTCTGAAAGATAATAACGAACTCCTTGTGGAAAACGAATAGAATTATCTCTGCATATAGTTTCTGGTGATATATTTTGTTGAACAATAATATTAGGATATAGCGAATTAAGATCGAAAGATACGACCCAATCATGAGCACCGACATGTGGTTCTTTTACAAAACCGCCTGCAATTGAATGAGGCTCTGTAGCAGTGCTTGCTGGATGTTTTATAGAAGTATCAGTAGGACCGACTTTACCATACATGACTTTGTCAATTTGTTTTACAGGAGGTACAATATTTTGCGATAAGAGTCTACGATAGATAATTGAATCCCATATACCAACAACACCGAAGGTATCACTTAGATTAACACCACCACGATATGCCATAGTTAAAGCAAGAGAAATAAGGCCCATCTTCTGATCGATACGATCAACGAGTTGAACATCTTTGATATTATAGTCAATAAATTTCTGATGGTCTTCTTTATATAATGTGTAAAGATTACCATGTTCTTCATATGAAAGTTTCTTTTCACCTACAACTACGTAGCCAATATGATCAAGCTTATACGATTCCTGATTACCATATGAATATCCGAACTTCTTGAATAACTCAAGATAATCTGCTTGTTGGATACCAACGATTTCGTATGCAGGAAGTTCGCGCTGCATAGAACGTACGTTGCGTTCATTGACCATATTCCACGGAGATAAACGACGGGCCGCTTCTTCAGATCCGATAAGGCGAATACGATTTACAATATAAGGAATATCGAAGTGTCTTGAGTTCCAACCAGTAATTACATCAGGATAGTTTTTAACCCAATAACCTAGAAACTTAGCAAGTAATTCTTCTTCTGATTTACACCGATGATATTGTACAAGATCACCTTGCATATCAATTTGTGATTTCTCTGAATCCCAATCATCTAAACCCCAGACTTGATAGACCGAAGACTTACTCGATTTAAGGGCAATAGAGATAACAGGATATGCGGCTTCTTCTGGTGTAGGAAATCCATCATCAGAAGCAACCTCGATATCGAAGTTAACCACATTAATTTGGTTAATATCAAATGAAATATTATCAGGATATTTACTAGTAATAAATTGATGAATATAATTTGTAGTTCCGTATATTTTTTTATTAGGAACATCTGCCATTGACTCAAGATAATTCTTAGCATCTCTCATGCTATCGATATCTCGAATTTCTTTTAAGTAATTATTAGTGCCGAAAGCTTTTAACTTAGTCGGGGTATTTGAAATATTATATAATTTTGGTACGAACTTATATTTTTGTTGAATGGGTGAACCATTATCAGAATAGCCACGATATAATATAGAATTGCCGTATCGATTTACTGATGTATAAAAAGCCATGTATTCTCCTATCTTCACACCATTCTAACACAAAAAAGAGGGATTGTAAACCCCTCTTTTATAAATTCTTGCCATCAGGCGTATGCGTGCCTGAATTATGTAAAGCCCATCGAAAGCTGTCCCACATGTCCCAGCCTTCTGATCTAAGTTGAGCATACCATTGTTTAAATCTTTTATATCGTTGGATCGTACTGTTCTCCATTATATCCAGACCCCGTTTTATTTGGTCCAGTTTCTACTCCGTTATTACAAGCAAATACAACTATACAAAGAGCAATGATACTCCATAGCGCAGCTCTTTTACTCCATAAAATAAATCCATTCATTGCTACTTCAGCTTGTAGCTGTGCTTGTTCTCTAGGTGTCATCATTAGGATCTCGTTTTATAATAAGAGCGATATATCTCACGAAGTTCTATACTGTCTGTTGATTCTTGCACAATATAATCTTCTTTGTCAACTTTAGCTGCATCTGCCATGCCAATAGCGTCTTCTTGTCTACTGGCAATAGCTATAATTTCTCCGTCTTTTTTTCTTACAATAAACATTAGTTTAGTCCAAAGCAGGGTAGAATATTAAGATTGCAATACCTTCCATAATCTTCAAGACCTACCATTGCCATTAGTAGCAGGACGGGTACTACAGCAATCATAAAGACAATAACGGCAAAAGCTTTACCGAGGTCTTTAGTTGTACAATATTCAGTATGCTCACTCATATTACCGCTCCGCTAATACTATAGTAGTTTGAGAGTCATGATAATCTCCGCTTTCATAATAATCTCTGAAAGCTTCTTCTTTTATCATTACTCCATCTTTTATACGATATGTTATAATTTCTCTGCGAATAACGTCTATAGTGTCTGCATCAAACGCTGATTTAAATGGTCCTTCATCACTCATTTTCATAAAATCTCCGGCTGTAGTAAATTTCAAGTCTTGCATTTCATTATTCATGTTCGCCGCCCGGTCCTCTTCCGCTATAAAATCCATACGGCTTACGCTTAGCTATTTCAAATGTAGCAACTGTAATAGCAACTGCACCGAGCAATAGTGAATGAGCAATCATACTATAAAGACCTGCCCACATGCTTCCTACAAGAATACCAAATACAATACACCACATCCATGCCAAAACTTGCATAATCATATGCCGAGTGTTTAAATCTGGAATATTACTTAACGGATTAAGATTGTGATCCATTACTACATTCCAGCTGTCATGTATAAATTTAATCATCGTCTTTCCTTTCAAAGATAAGAGCTAGGGCTGCCACAAATAATGACAGCCCTATTAGTATTACCCAATCGGGCATATATTAATTTGGTACAGCAGCATCAATACCTTCAACATAGAACATCATCGTATCAAGTTGTGCTCGTGTTGCTACTTCGCCTTCAGCCAAGAACGGTGTGCCATCTTGCTTATTTAATGGACCAGTAAATCCATGTAATTCACCGCTTGAAATAGCGTCTTTAATACGTTGAGCTTCTTCAGCTACCATAGGTGGCATATTTGCAAATGGTGCCATCTGAACTGCGCCTTCGTCCATAGTACCAAAGTAATCGCCAGTTGTCCATGTCCCATCAAGTACTTGACCTACTTTAGCAATATAATATGGACCCCAATTATCAATAGATGCTGTCAACTGAGCCTTTGGTGCGAACTTCATTTGATCTGAAGCTTGACCAAAACCAACTACACCTGCTTCTTCTGCCGCTTGTAATGGTGCTGGACTATCTGTATGCTGTGCCACAACATCGCAACCTTGTTGAATCATTGCTACTGCCGCATCTTTTTCTTTACCGGGATCGTACCATGTATATACCCAAGTAATAGAAATCTCTACGTCTGGATTATATTTCTTAGCGCCTAAATAATATGTATTAATTTCACGCATAACTTCTGGAATCGGGAACGAGGCGACATAACAAATCTTATTGGTTTTTGTCATCATACCTGCAATAACGCCTTGTACGTGCCGTGCTTGATATAAACGCAATCCATAGTTAGCAACATTCTCTGACATTTTGTAGCCAGTAGCATGTTCAAATTTTACGTTAGGAAATTTCTCTGCAACGTTCATTACTGGATCCATATATCCAAATGAAGTAGCGAAGATAATATCGGCGCCTTGAAGAGCCATTTGAGTGAGTACTCGCTCTGCATCTGCACCTTCTGGTACTGACTCAACAAACGTGGTTTCGACACGATCGCCAAAAGCGTCTTCTACTTGTTGACGACCAATATCATGACGATATGTCCATCCATGGTCTCCTGTTGGTCCTACATAGATGAACCCAACTTTTGCTTTATCTGCTGCAATTCCAGCAGTAGCCATCATGGCCGCGGTAATGAAAACTAAAAATTTCTTCATAAATTTTTTCCCTATTTTTTGTCTGAAACAAAAGAATACATTTCTTTTGCTTTTTTCATTAAATCATCCATAGAATACATTTGATATGCTTCTTGCACTTCTTCGTAGTTTTTCTTGCCTTGTTCGTACATATCATTCATCAGCTGAACATTCATGTTATATTGCTGATCCATATAATCTTTTGCTAGTTTGAGCATGTCTGCTCTTATTTCAAACGGATTTTTACTACTCATTTCCGAAACCTTTCATATCGCTTGCAAGCTTATCGACGGCTTCGTCCATAGCTTTAAGTTGATCTTTATAAAAGTTGAAAGTATAAGCATTCATTGCTTTGCTAAAAGTATTCCAACCGGTTACTTTTAAGTCGACCATTTCTTCGAAAAAAGTTCTGTTATGGTCCGTAAGTTGTTTGTATGTAAAAATCATTTACATCTCCTATTTGTGTGTTGTGTGTGACTAAGAGGGCGATTGCCCGCCCTCTGACTTTTTAAAGCCTTCTCATAATAAAGTTGTATTTATAATACATTCATTTGACTGACTGTATGCATCAAAGACTGCATAAAAACCTATCATTATGCATACTAAGATTAGCACCGACATTGTAGCAAAAAAGACTAAACCAAGCCTCTCCACCAATTCTGATGTAACCATTATACGGCAAACATTAATAGAAGCGCTACAAGAAATGCAAAGATTCCTAATGCTTCTGCAAATGCTATACCAACAAACATTGTCGAGTTGTCTGCTTTCTTTGGCATATGTTTTAATACATTACCTACAATTATTGAAACTCCGATGGCTGCGCCACCCATTCCAAATGTTGCAAGTCCTGCACCTATCATGGCTCCCATTGTTGCGATATCACCGGTCATTTTGCAACTCCCGTATTTCCATCATACAACGTTTGGATTCCTCGATCATACCCATTCTTGCGAGCTCCGCCGCTGCTCTCGAGTATCCAATCATCTGCGTGTAGCGATCTAATGAAGACCACAAACCCGACAAGGGTGAGAAGACATAGTTTGCGACCAAAGCTGTCATTAAACCCACCCTCTTAAATTATCATTTTGATGATGAGCGACGTACCAAATATCACCTCTACAAAGGCCAATATCTGCTAATTCTTTATCAGTTAATTTTGATAACTCTTTGATAGTTTGGCGGGCTAATTTATTGTGAACTCTTGATTCTCTGACTTCTTTTATAAAATCAGTAATAAGCTCAACGGTTTTCGTTAAGTAGCTGTGCGCTACTATTATGTGTTGTGTCATTTTCGACCTCGTTTTTTCCAATTGAAATTTTACGAGGACGCATTTCTTCAGGAATGACGTACTTCAGTTCGATTGCAAGTATGCCATCTTGAATATCTGCTCCGTGCACTTTTACGTGCTCAGACAGCCGGAACGTTCTTTTAAACTTTTTCGTAGAAATACCACGATGAATAAAGTCACGACCCTTAGAAACATGCTCACCCATCACAGTCAAGGTACGATCCTTAACTTCGACAGAGAGTTCGTCTTTCGAGAATCCAGCCACAGCCATTTCGATCAAATAGTCTTGATCTGATGTTTTGATAATATTATGTGGGGGATAGTGGTCTTGAGCATGTTTAGCAGTAAACTCTAACTCATTAAATAAATGGTCAAAACCAACGAATGATGAACGGGGAAATAGTGTTGTTAAGCCTGTCATTGTTATCTCCTTTTGATCAAGCAAGATTAAAAACGGACCCGGTTAACCGGCATCCTTAGTTATTTATATAATACTTTTATGCGAAAAGTACATAGGCGGTATGCGTTTTTTTACACTTCCATGTCAATAAATTGACCTTGAACTTCTCCTGGGCTAACAGTAGTACCATCTCTATTATATCGTAACGCAGCCTGATCTTTCAACATCTGTACTTCTTTTGCCCGTTCTTCGATTTCTTTAACTTGATTAAGTTTAATCTCAGTACGAGTAGCTGCTTCTACCACACGAATACGTTCTTTTTCTTGTGGAGGCTTAATATGTTCACTATTTGGATATACGTTGGGATGACCATATTTAGCTGCTTGAATTTGCTGATACATTTCGAATGGCATACCGTTAGTCGGGAGTGTTTTCATTACTTATTTCCTATATTATATTTAGGGCAAAGTTCCCATTGATCCTTATCTTTAAATGATATAACTTTAATTTGTCGCAATGGAGCACACTCTAATTCTGATTCTACTGCAAATGTAATAAGTCCCCAATCACTTAATAGTGTAGCAATTGTGTTTCTTCTTGCAATATCATTTAATTCTAAGTTTGCTTTCTTACCATCTAACATAAACAACTCTTTAAAGTGTACGATAAAATATCGTCCCTGTTTATGTAGGATATGACACGACTGAAATAACTTTTTATCTTTACGTGATGCAACGCCGATACGTGTAAGGGTTTCTCTCACCTTTAAAAAATCATCTGGTTGATTAATGGTAACTTCCAACATACTTGCTGATGACCATTCAATGCTTTCCTCTTTTACGTCCACCTTTATCCACCTTCTCTTTTATTATTTTTATTTGGTCAGGTGATAGGAGTGACAAAACTTGTCTAGCTTTTTCGTTACTGTAGCCATAGTATTGTTTAACCACTTCAATATCACTATCTAACTCAGGTTTATTCCATTTCGAAAAACGTTTACGTTTCCTAACCGTATTTATCAAAAAATGAAATTGTAACCTTTTGTCGATATGGTGATATCTATTCATGATATTAGACAATGCTGCCGTATCATAAAAATAACTAAGGCCTCGATTTACCATGAATGCGTTATAATCTTTTTCGCAATCATCTGTAACCATTATATCTGATTTTGTATCATTAATGGCTTTAAGATAATCAAAATGATTCATGAGTAAATATATCGTGCTACAGTTTGCATTCTCATCACATCCATAACAATATCGTGTCTTGGATCATGATGTACAAATCTGTCTTCGTATTCCTTTGGAATAAATTTATTATCAAGTGAACTACCCCAACACATACCATCTAGCATTGATCTTGTATCTCTGATAATCCACCATGGATAAGGAACTTCTTTCTTAAAATATTTAAGAACGCTTTCTAATACAATAGGATCAAAACCATTGCCTCTTGTATAAGCTTTTTTAAGAGTATCAGGTCCTATACAATCAGTAAAGAATTCATACATATCTTCAATTGACATATCATTCTTTGATGGTTTTAATTGAGCTTGAGCTTCAGGCGATTTACGTTGCCACCATTCAAGTGTTTTCTTATCGATAATTCTATCAAACTTTTCAACTTGCTCTACTACATTAAACTTAGCATATTCAACACGTGACAATAAATCGTCATAGTCATAAGGCTTATCTTCATATAAGTTTTCATCAAACTTAAGCATAGCAAGAGAAACTACTGCACCATTCTCTGCTGGTCCTAGTGTTTCAAAATCATATATTAAATTCATTTAAAGTTTACCTGTGCCATTATTTCGGTCATCATAGCAACCATATTTAATTCATGGTCTGCTACAAAAGCATCTTTATATTGATAATCAGCAAGAATAAGAACTAACTGAGGAATAGACTGAGCTTCAATTGATTCGTACATATTATCATATAGCATACGAATAATTGCGACAGGTTCTTGGTCCATGTTATTTGTGACCCATTGTCGCATTTTCTTGAAGTTTTTATCTTTTAGGTGTGCATTTAAAAGGTTAATATCACCGCTAGTAGAATTAGATATACTACCATGAATACCAGTACCGCTAATACTTCTCCGTTGAACTTCATTAATAGCTCTCCTCCAGTCAGGAGCGTGTTTCATAATTAAATCAGCTACTGCCTGAGGTTCAAACTCAACGCTCTCTTCTTTTAGTATATATGTTAATCTCTTGAAGAATTGCCCTGCAAGATCTGCCATATCTTTCTTAGCGGTATTAAACTCGTATACACCACACCGCGAATGAAGCGGGTCAATGATTCGGTTCTTGAAGTTGCAGGTGAGAATAAAGCGGCAGCTATTCGAGAACTCTTCGATGAATCCACGTAATGCTGGCTGTGTCGATTGCGGATTGAGGTAGTCAGCCTCGTCCAAGATACATACCTTACTTCCTCCAGATAAAGAGACTGTTGAAGCAAATTGTTTGATTTTTCCTCTGAGTGTATCAATGTTACCTTCTTCTGAACCGTTGATTATAATATAATCTGCGCCAATCTCATGACACAAAGCTTTGGCTACGGTAGTCTTACCTAAGCCGGCAGTTCCGGCGAACATCATGTTTTGAAGTTCACCGGAATCTACCATTTTCTGAAACGTGTCCTTTAATGACTTAGGTAAAATTGTTTCAGAAATAGTTTGTGGTCGATATTTCTCGACCCATAAAAAATCGTTCATTCACATACTCCATAATATAGTGATTGCATTATACCGCAATCGGTGCTAGTTGTAAACTAGTCTTCACTTTCGGCAGCTTCTTCTTCTGCACGATTTTCACATAGTGAAATGATTTGAATGCATTGATCTCGAAGAGTACCGATTGAAGTAAGTTCTTCTCCTCGGAATCCACCACGTTGTACGATAGCGTCAATCACTGCAACTGTACTACGGCTTGAACGGCCTGCAAGATCATAAATTTGGTTATCTGACATTATATTCTCCTATTGATATGTCGATGTTTTTTCAAGTGCAACCCAATACTTCATATCGCTTTCAGCCGAAGTAAGAGTAAATTGTGAAATTAATTTAGATGAGATAGCAACCGAATAATTGCCAGGAATCATCTGTAGGTTTTTAATATTAAGAATGAAGTTATAATCACCGGTCGATTGACCAGGTACATCAATGGAGTATGTATTAGATGTCGGGTTATCGATATTGATTACAGTGAGTTTAATCACACCTTCACCATTCGTAATAGATAGCTGATCATGCCCAAGAGCAGATGCAGCTCGTTTGATACGATTAAACGTATCTTGATCTAAATCAAACTGTACTTCAGGATCAGGCATAGAAATAGGCTTTGTCGGTGACGTAAGCATTTCTATATCTGACAAAAAGTATTTGATTTTAGAACGTCCAGAAGAATCACTGATAGTCATGTGCTTATCTTCGAGTTGAATATTTGATGTATCAAATAGATTGATTACAGACAAAAATTCAGATAAATCGTAGATACCAACTTCACGATCAAATGTTTCTGGTACAGTAGCCTGAGCTAAAACATTCTTGGCTTCAGACATAGTCATAATAGAATTACCTGGTCGAATAACCAGATTAGGATTAATGCCAGAATAGTTTTTCAATAAATTCATAGTAAATGTGGACAATTCCATATTAGCTTCCTTTTAGCTTACTAAAGTTTTTCTCTTTGTAAAATTCCAATTTGCTTTGGAACTTACCATCAAGAATATCACCTTTATGACTAATCACAAAGATATTCGTATCATCATCAAGCGTATGAATAATTTTCATTAAATTATCTACGCCTTCATAGTCTAGAGATGAATCAAACGTTTCGTCAAGTATCAATAAATTAGTTGATACAGAGTTTTTCATTTTGGCGATATGTCGCCATGTAAAGAGTAATGCCAAATCAATACGCTGCTTTTCACCTTCAGAAAAAGAATCGTAAGAGAAGTTATCTCTATGCCTTGATCTAATTGTTTCTGAGAATGATTCGTCTAAATTGAATGAGACGAAGAAGTCAAGCACTTGTAAATATTGGTTGACGAGTTTATTTATAACCGGTAAATACTGCTTTATGATTTTTGTCTTAATACCAGTATCCTTAAGCATTTCAAGTATAATAGTATTATACGACAAAGATTCGTTTAAGTACAATCTTTTTTCGAATAAATCATCTTTTAATTTTTTAAGAGTCTCTAGCTCTTCACGCGATTTACTTAAATCTCCACTAGATCCCCGAATCTGTTCGATCGAACTATTGATAGATTTAATTTGTTCTTGTAACCGACCAATCGCTTTGTTGTTAGAAGTAATAATAGAGGTTTTATCTCTAATTTCGCCTGCGGTATCTGTGAGCCGTTCAATAGCTGATTCCACAATAACCGACTTTTCACTGACATTACGTACGGCACTATTGAGTTCTGTAGCTTTTTCTTTAGCGGTTGCCAACTTAGAGTCTCTAACTTCCGAACCAATATCTTGGGTACATGTGGGGCATGTATCATTTTCTTCGTAGAACTTTGTTTCTTTGACCAGTGTTTTGATTTTTTGATTGAACTCGGCTTGGTAGTGTAAGAGACTTTGCCGTTTGTCGTGGTTTTCTTTGAGGCTTTCTTGCAAGCCATCTGACCTTTCTTCGATCTCAGCTGATAATGAAACATTTTCACATTGAAGGGTATTAATTTCTTCTTGTGCATTGCTGATGTCTGCTTCTTTACTATTGATTTGCTCAACTGATAAGGCCTCCACTTCTTTGATGTATTTATTCTGGAGATCTAGTTTTTCTTTATTTAGTTCTGCATCATAGTCGACACTCTTAAGATCGTCCTTTAAAATACTATTTTTCTCTTTTAATATCTGATTCATTTTAGAAAAGACATTAATGTCCAGAAGATCCTCGATAACATCTCGCCTATGCTGAGCCGGGAGCTGCATGAAGGGAATAAAGGAGGATGATCCAAGCACAACAATTTGGTGAAAGCTTTTGTGATTAAGCTTGATAATGTTTTGCTCGAGAATCTTCTGGTACTCTTTGGCATGCGACGATTGGTTTATCATCGAGCCGTCTTTCCAAATCTCAAATTTATTTGGCTTAATGCCACGTACTACTTTAAGATTTGAACCTGATACAGTAAACTCTATTTCGACTACACAATCTTTATTATTGATTGTATTGACAAGTTGTGGTTTACTAATATTTCTGTGTGCTTTGCCAAACAAAGCAAATGCCAATGCGTCAAGCATTGTTGACTTACCAGCGCCGTTATGCCCAACTACAAGTGTAGTCTTAGTGGACAATAGATCAATGGTAGTCCAAGAATTGCCGGTTGAAAGGAAATTCTTGTAACGAATAGTTTTAAATATAATCATGCAATTTCTAGTGACTGCGCCTCAATCATTAACTCATGCATTTTGTTTTTAATAAGATCTTTATCTAGATCTGTATCAACATTATCAACATAAGTATTTAGCAGCGTAGTCGTATCCTCCAAAGATATGCCTTCGTCTTCTACACTCGAACCAACAAACTCGCTAAAGTTTTCGGCTATTTTTAATTCGTGTATCTTCCTATTCTGTATTCTATCAACAAATCGGTCAAATGTAAACTGGTTAGTTTTATTAATTACAACTATTTTTACAAATTTATTATCTAGCTGAGATAAATCATAATCCATATAATCACGATTGCTGTCATCATATCTGATACGATGGAACAAAGTATGAGGATTAAGAACAGGAGTAAGTTCCCTAGTATCTGTGTCAAGAATGTGAAAATACTTTTTATCATGTGCATCATTCCAGAAAAACTCCATCTGAGAACCTAAGTAATGCACATTGTCCTTATGAGATTTAGTATGAAAATGACCACTTAAAACCATTTCAAACTTATTAAACATAGAAGCATCCATTCCATGCGGACTATCCATGCCTTTAAATAGTTCAAAACCTTTTAATTCCAAATGACCACCTAATATATCGGCTTTGCAATTTTCAACAAAACTTAATGATTCAGCTTCATTTGCCGGTGATAACCACGGTAGAAGAGCCATCTTCATACCATCGTAATCCATAACTGTCGGCTTATGAACGATATTAACTTCATTCATATAATGACCTAATAGCTCTTTTAAACTATTTAAATCATTCGTATTTTTGTAGTATGTATCATGGTTACCACAGATAATATCCATAGTAATGCCATGGTCTCTTAACGGTTTAAGAAAGTGATGGCGGTTACGGTTAAGAGCACGGAAGTTGATAAACTTCCGGTTATCGTAGTAATCACCAAGATGCACAATATGCTTAATATTATGTTCCAAAAGATAAGGAAACAATACATCGCTATAAAATTTTTCTGCATTATCGAGAAATATGTCAGAACTATTGCGGATACCACAGTGAGTGTCATTGAGAATGCATACCTTCATTCAAAAAAATCCTGTAAATCTGAATCAACTTTTATAATCCTTTTCTTTCTGCTTTTCTCTTTCTTAGCAAATTCCGTAAATTCAGTATCTTTTTCTTTTACTTTATCAATACGATCTTTGAGTGTATCGATAAATGAGTTAATAACATTATTCGCTGCGGCATCTTCTGAGTTACCAATAATATATTGTTCGATACCACTTTCAGAAAGATATTTTAGTTTGACATCTTGCTGTTTCTTTTCTTTTGCAATACGGCGAAGAAATGCATACCAACTAATCTGTGTGAAATACGCAAATGCGTTAGGATTACCGGTACGTGTAGCAGCTTCGATATTATAGTTCTCTATAGCTTTCAGGCAGTTTTCGACAGCGTCCATAACCATTTCTTCACGATACGTATAACGAATAAAGTTAGATTTATGAGATAAACCTTCAGCAATTTTTAGAAAGCAAGATGCAATATAATCAGGAATAATTGGTAATGCGTCATCAGTCTCTTTACAGTCTTTTACTTCTTTACAATATTCAACTACTGCTTGTGAAAACTCTTTATTGTTTACGTAGTGAATACTTTTTCTTTTAGTTTTAGCCATAACAAAATTTTTCCTTGATTTAATATATTCTAACACATGTCAATATCATTGTACACTAAAAAAAATATTTATTTTATGCGTTTTATGGGTTTACAAACCCGGAGAACAGTGTATAATAAAAGAGTAGCTTTTAAGGAGAGGATAGTATACTAGTGAAACTTATTCTTGTCTATACCAGGAAACATTAGAATATTATCGCCTTCGCTATCATCTAGATCTAGATCCAACCCATCAAGATACTTTTTAATCTTTTCTACTCGATCTGATAGTAAGTCATTAAGATCTTCATCATCAACGCGCTCTTGATCATCTTGAGCATTATTCAAGATAGAAACTTTATATTGCTCTATAATTTCTGCAGAAGGCAATGCTGTAATAATGATTTGCTCAGAATTTAAACTAGAGACTTGTTCTTCTCCGTATTGAAAAGAAAGATATGGTTTTATAGAATAGACTCTAACGCCTTTCTGTATATGATCATATTTATCAATCTCGTAAATATGTCTTACTACAACTTCAGATGTATTTTCATCATCCCATTGCAAAACTTCGCAAAGCACTTCAGCGCCAGAAGTAAGTCTAAATTGTCTTATGCGATCATTTTTCATATATCTACCTTTATCACTTTAAATTTAAACTGTTCTTTTTCATAAATCTTAACACGTTCTGCCGAATGCATCAATGTAAAATTGTTACGTTTTTTCCAATGTAAATCATCAGCTACATCATAGAGCGTAGTAGTCTGTCCATTATCTGATTTCCGTAAACCTCGCCCAATCGATTGTAGGACTTTGATTTGTGATTTCGAGGGACTTGCAAATATAATATTATGCAGGTTCCGTATGTTAATACCAGTACTGAAAGTACCAAGACTAGCGACAATGATAGCATCTTTTTGGCCTTCTACAATTTTTCTTATAGCTTCGCGATCAGATGTAGCTACTTCACCAGATACAAAGAATACTTTTCTTTCTTCTTTGCTTTTACTATTTATCATTTCAAATAGGGGTTTTCCATGAGCATCCACACGATTGAATAATACCAAAGTGTTTCCGTTAGCATCAATAGCCAAATTGCAAATGAGCCTATTACGAGCATCGTTTCCAATGATAAAATCGATTTCATCTTGATAAGTTTGTTTTCCAAAATTCTTCCTCACTTCTTCTGAATAGTTGAGTAAAAGAACCTTTATATCAAGGGGTGCTAAGGTATCATTATCTTGTAGTTCTTTCGTGGTTGTTACTTTATATGTAGGACCGAATAAACCTTCGAGTACAAGTTTATGAGTCTGCGTTCCATCTAAAGTTCCGGTTGTTCCGAATCTATATTTAGCTTCAGTAGCTTTATTCAATATAGACGATAACGACTTTGCCTTAAAATTATGGCATTCATCGCCTATTACCATTCCAAACTGTTCGAACCATTTTTTAGGTAGTTTATATATGCTCTGCCATGTACTAATTACTATAGCAGAATCTATATTTTCTTTATCCTTTCCTGAATATATCTTATGTATGCCTCTCGGATTTTGACCGTATTCTTCAAAATCATTTGTCATTTGTTCTACTAACGAAGTAGTCGGTACTACAACTAAAACACGTCCAGCCTTTGGATATTGCACGCCTTCAGTAATCATTTGTAGCCAATATTTAGCTAGCATATAGATAATAAAAGATTTACCTGATCCTGTAGGAGATAACAGAATTGCCCGACATTCTTCTAACGCTTTCACCGCTGCTCGGTACTGGTACTCTCTGGGCTCAAATGGTAGTTTTTCCAACTTTAGCCACTCGTCGAATTGAGTTACACGTTCCTTCTGAGCAGGTAGTCCATATCGACTTTCCTCAAGACCAACGGTGTAGTTACGTTCTCGAGCAAATTTCTGTAAATAAGCGAACAGGCCCGCGTTTAGCTCACCGGTTATGCTATTAAATAAACGGATTTTACCGTCCCATACTCTGTTCTTATATGCTGGCATGAACTTATATCCAGGAACAAAAAATGAGAAGTAATCGGAAAGCTCTTGAGCTATTCCACGATCACAGTCTATGTTTAACATACTATAGTTATTAAGTTTTACCGATAAATCTTCCACTAGCCACCTGCTTCAAATTGTTTCCATCTTATAATATTACCAATTGTCTGATGTCTCCAGTTTAAACTCGTTACGATTTCAGTAAGAGTTTCAATGATAGTTTTGTAATATTGAATTTTTTCTTCTGATTTCTGAATATCAGGATCTGAGTCATAATAATAATCCATTTCACCTTTTAGAACCTTTAGTCCATCGAAAGGATCTGGGTCCCAACCAAAATTCTCAATAGCAGCTTGATCTAACTTACCATTGTAATAAAGCCATTTATTTTTTAGTAATACTTTCTGAGAAGCTTCTGCTCGTTTTAACATAAGCTTCGCGTGTGTTAATAGTTGTAAATATTTAGCGTGTAAAACCGGAGTTTGTCTTGATGTTTCGTCTAAACTAACTTTATCTATAACACATTCTATGGACCACTGGCCCAGTATTTCTTCTAAATTCATAATATATAATCCTAAGTTTATTCAATTTCAAAGTAAGAAAATCTAAAGTTTGCCGGATAAGTTATAAATGCCTCACCTCCACTTGTAGATTCGAAAGAAATATTACCAAGACCGGTAGGTACACAGTCTATATATTTAACTTTTCGGGTTTGATTATTGTGGCTTGACAATATACTAAGAGTGATATCGCAATAAGTCGGAGGTTTTGCAACATCTCTATTGATCGGCGTTCTATCATTTGATTCTACTAATCTGTTTACCCAATTGTACATTTCAATATAAGAATTAAGATTTTCATCTAATATAATCATAGCAGATAATTCGCCAAATGTTAGCTTATCACCGGCCATAGCTATACTACTAATTCTTTGATACGCTACATCTGCAGCTTGAACAGTAATATCGGGATGTATTACAGCTTGTGCAAAGAACTCTAAATTTGAAAAGTTCTTTCTATCTATAATTAATTTAAACGCATTAGGTTGTAATAGATTCAAATTATTTAACCCGCTTGTAGGCGTGACATCTGAAACATTAACGCTAACGCTTGGATTTAATTCAGGCATAAATAGTCTCCATAAGTTGACTATATTTATAATACATTATGAGGAGTATTTTATGAATAACTGGATCAAATCATTTAAAATAGATGAACAACTTTGCAAAAATATTATTAAGGTTTTTGAGGGCGGTACTGTAGCCACGTCACCAGGATTATCTTCTAACGTAGTTCAGCCTCATATAAAAGACAGCACTGATTGTTCTTTTACTAAACTGGATTTCACAAAGCTTTGGACAAATTATTTTGATACTATTATGCCTGAAGTATATAATTATGCAGAAAAAGCCAAAGTAGCTAATTTTACTTTGGAAATGGCTAATATACAAAAATATAAGCCAGGCCAAGGATTTAAACAAGTACATTACGAAAGAGATGTGTTTATTCAGGGTAGATGCTTTGTTTTTATGACTTATTTGAATGATGTTCCAGGCGGTGGCACACATTTTCCAGAACAAGAATATACCGCAGAAGCAATAACAGGAAATACACTTATTTGGCCAGCTGAGTTTACTCATCCTCATGTCGGACAAATAAGTGAAGAACATACTAAATATATTGTCACGGGCTGGTTTATATATGTAGATCCTTTAAATAATGGCTGTGTTAGATTATCAATGATAGATGAAGAAGCTACCCCGATACCACATTCTTATAGAAATTATACGGTTATAGGGGATAAATTTGATAAACAAAGTAATTGGGAATTAGGATACGAGAATTAAAAAAGGGCGCCGAAGCGCCCTTAGTTTCGATCGGTTAATCCGATTCTTATTGTAGAATGTTATCCACGCGGAAGATTCTGTAGTATTGGTTAGAACGAGCAGTACCCAAACCATTGTTCGAAATCGCACCAGGTACGAATGGATTTGCGGCCATACCGTAACGAGTTTTGAAGCCGATTTTTGGCTGGAAGTCATTCTCACCAACTGCACGTACCATAGTTAGCGGTACGTATGGGCAATAGAATACACCTGCGTCATATGGGTTAGTACCCTTATAACCTACTGTGATATAATCAGCAGTTGCATATGGATCGATGTATACTCTCATGCGACCATTGATAACACCGGCAAATGTGTTGCCTGTATCATCTACATTCAAGTTAGTTGATAATGCTGGAGCATAATCCAAAGTACCTGCAGCAGCCAAAGCTGAAGCAACGTCTGATGAACAGATGATGAAGTTACCTTTACCGCGACGTGTTTCTTTCGCGATTGTGTTAGCTTCACGATCCAACTGTACGTGCAGACCTTTGAATTTTTCTACTGACCAACGACCATCAGCATCTGTTGACAAGTCAAAGATACCGTTTGTGGCAGTGTTAGCTGTAGCAGCACCAGTTTTAGCTTGACCGTTAATTGTACGTACAACTTCACGGTTAATTTCAGCCAAGATCTCTGTTGACAGAATGTTTGACAATTCTGTCTCAGCGTCCAAACCGTGGATCGCTTTAAGGTCTTGTGCCAGTTCCAAGCTATATTCTGCTTTCAATGCGCGTGATTTCGCAGTAACAGTTTGCTTTTCAATGGTGAAGCCCATGTTACGGAATGCACCTGAAAGTTCTGCTTCAGCAGTAGTTGTACCTGTACCGAATGTTGGGTTTGCACCACGTGAGTCTTCGATAGTTGAGTCATTGTCGCCATCTGTCAAACCAGCCAAGCCTGATGGGCTTGCTGATTGTGTAGCACCTGAGTCACCAGCGTATGTGGTATCTGCTTCGTTGAACAATGCTTCAGTTGCACCAGTTGTACCTGTGCCATAGCGTGACTTCATTGCGAAGATCAAGCCTGTTGGACCGGCCATTGGCTGAACACCACATACATCGTATGCCATCATGTTCGGCATTGCACGACGTACAAGTGAGATAAGGACTGGGTCCCAGTTAGCAACAGAAGAGTTACCAGATGATGTTGCTGGTGAAGCTTCTGACAAGAAGTTTGCTTGGCTACGCTCTTCGCGAAGAGCTTTTTCAGTGTTTTCCAGTACAACTGCGGTTACAGCTTTACGGTGTGCGTCAGAGATGTCGCCGGCCGATGATTCGTTTAGAACCGGAGACCATTTCTCTACGAGACGATCATAAGTTTCCATTATAGGATCTCCTATTTAGTGTTTATTTTTACGGATTGCAGCAATATACTGAGCCATTGTATCTGATACTTCTTCTTCGATAGCTTCTTCAGAAGTGTCATCAGAAATTACAGATTCAGCAGTTTGCTGTTTAAAATATGATTCTTTGATGGTAGATACTTTTAAAGCAAAAGCGTCTTCATCTTCAAAATCAATCGATTCAACCAGTGACTTTAGTTTTTCTACTTGAGTTTCAGCTAGATCCTTTGACGCTTCGCGAATGATCGCTTCACGCTTATATGTTTCTAACTCTTCTTGAAGCTCAATTGATTTAGCAACTGCGTTATTGAAGTCTTCTTCAAGTTCTTCGTTTGCAGTAGCAAGTTCGTCAACGAGGTCTACTTTGGATTCTGGAACTTCAACATAAGATTCAGTGAACAAGTCTTTCAACTTACCCATGAAACCCTCTGCGATTTCGGTACGAAGACCTGATTGAATCGCAAGTTTGTTTTCTTCCATCCAGTTCTCAACAACATAGTTGAGGTAGCTATCAACTTTCTCGACCATATCGGTTTTCATAGAAGATACTTCCTCATTAAGTTGAGTAGTATATTCTTCTTCTAACCGAGTGATCTCTTCAGAAAGTTTTGATTTTACTGCAGCTTCAAAAATTACAGCTGTTTTGGCTTTAAACTCATCGCTGAGTGTTGCCTCAGATTCCACTAGAGCATTCAAGTCTTCACTGAAGTCCCCATTAAAATCGATAGACTCTGCTTGTGGAGCAGCTGCTTTTGTTGCGGCAGGTAAAGGTTTTTTATCGCCTGCATCTTTATCACCCTTACGCTTTTTAGCTTTAGGGCCTTTATCTTCGGCGGCATCAACAGAGGCAATAGATTGTGCTTCTGCGTTTGCTGGATCGTGAGCTTCTTCGATTTCCTCGTCGAGCTCTACATCCTGGTCGATTTGATCAGCCATGTTGATCTCCTTATTATAAGTTACGTTTCATTAACGAGAGGAAATTCTTGAACTCACGAGTCTGAGTCTCATAGAGATCAGCGCGTGGAGCTTTTTTAATTTCAGTCTCCATATTTTCAATTACTTGAGCTTCTATAACACCATTGTTCCAAACCCACTCTACACCTTCCATAATTCCATTGACAAAAGCTGTCGGAGCAGATGGATCTTGTACGATATCAACCGTATTAAGAACGAAGTCGTCTTTGACGTACATAGCATTATTTTTTTGCTCAAGGCTACCCATACCACGAGTTGAGACACCAAGTTGAACACCACCATTTAATAAACCTTTTACAATATTACCCATAGGAGTATCCAGTATCTGTGCCTTACCCACAACATCATTTCCCTTCCAATTAAGTTCAGTGATCTTATGAGATACTTTATCCAAGTTAACAGTTGGTCCTTCAGGGTGATTTAATTCACCGACCGCTCTGTTCTTGGAAACCTGTTCAGTAACGTATTTATCAACCGCCTTTTCCATGATAGGTCTGGGATAAATGCGTCCGTTTCTATTCTTTGCTTCTGACTGCATAAAAATGCCTTCAATGAAATGATTTGTGCCGCCATCTTTTCTAGCTTCAGTAATCACTTCAATATTTTGGTCGTTATATTCTGCAATCAGTTTCATTTCTTATCCTTTATACTGCTTTATAAACTCTTGTCCCATTTTCTCAGCTTGTTTCTGAGTTTTATAGGAATCAAGTTTTTCGCCATCTATATAAGCAACAAACATATTTTTTTCTTTATGAATCATAAGCTCGACTTTGCCAAACTTCTTATCATAGACATGCTCACCTGGAGGCATGCCTTTCTTCATTTTTTCTCTTAACTGTTTAAATGTATTCATTGTTTTATTTATACTTATTACCGTTTTAAGAAATTTTATTACTCTTCGTCGGTGTCTTCGATTTCAATAGAATCACCATCATCTTCTAATTCTTCAACATCGTCATCTTCATCATCATTTTCTAAGTCAAGATCGAGTTGCTCTTCGTCTTCTTCGTCAGCCACATCTACATTTTCTTGATCAAAAATACTTGCTGCCATATTTACTTTTTCTTGTTCTAATGTATCAGCTAATCTGTTACTAATTAATTCATTAAAGATTCCGTTTGCTGCATTAAAATCTTGATTTACTGCGGCATCAATCATAGTTTCGATATCACTCATTGTCATTTCCTTGTGCTGGATTTATGTGGTCATCGTCTGGTCCGATTTCACCACTTTTCATTTCATCATCAATTTGATCTTTCATTTGTTTAATGCCTTCATCATCGAAATGTAATACATTTCTCATAACCCATTCTTTTGAATAGAATTCACCGACATACTGTTGCATAACATCAAGAGTCTGTAGTTTTTCTCTTAACAATTCTGCATCTTTTAATTCTGTAAAATGATTATCTCTTACATAATCAACCATTACATTATTGGACCATTGAGACCAATCTTCTTCAGTTATAATACCTTTTAATACAAGTTGTTTCTTTAAGATATTTAAAAAGAAGTGATCAAATCTTGATCTAATTCTATCAATAAACTTCTGGAATTTTAATTCGTCTCTACTAACCTCAGTAGATCTACCTAAACTAAACTGCTGCTCTTGTTCTAATCTGGCAAGAGGAACATTTAATGATCTATACAATCGTTTTTGAAAATAGATGATGTCGTCGATTTGTCCAAGATTTTCACCGCCTGGAAGTGTAGTAATTTCTGTTCCACGCCCACCTTCGCGACGAGGTAACCAAAAGTCTTCAAGCATCGACATATGTTTGCGATCATCTCTAATAGCTCCGCTATCTGCATCATAGACAAGCTTATTACGGTACTTGGCCATAATGTTTTTCATATATTCTTCTGACTTACCTTTCGGTAAGTTACCGACATCGATATAAAAGATTCTGCGTTCTGGTGCTCTAGCTAGTCTATAAATGACTAACGAGTCTTCCATCATGCGTAATTGGTTGATAGGTTTAAGTGCTTTATGAAGATGCGATACAACTCTTTTACGCTTTTCATCTAATAGACCAGATGTAACATAAGAAATAGAATCATTTGAAAGTTTAACGCCCTGCGTCTGAGCACCAGGCGATTCTTGATAAATGTAAAACTCATCTACGTTTTTTACAATACTAATGCCAGTATTCGGATCTTTTTCCTTTTTAACTTGCTTCACTTTTCTAATTTTAGCAGCATCAATTGGTCTGATCTCTTGAATACCTTGCTTAGGATTTTTATCATTTATAACTAAATGGTGATACATTCTACCGTCGATATACCATCTTTTGAACATATCATGGCCCATCTCGCCAAAATTACACATATTATAGATTAAATTAAATTCTTCTGTAATAGCTTTTTTGATATTATCAGGAGCTTCTACTTTATCTAGTCTTATGCTTACGGCTTGCTCACTTTGAGAAGACGTAATAGATTCGTTGATAATATCTTCTACTGCAGCATCTACTTCTGGATGAGTAGCTACAGCTCTATATTGCATTATGAGTTGACGATCGTCCTTGGTTTTTTTGTCGCCTTCGATATCGACATACGTACCAAAATGAGCTCCGGCAGCAGTAACGTAGCCAGCTCCATCCTGATCTAATGGTGGAACAATAGATGGGAGTAACTCATCTTTTACTTTTCGATTTCGTCTGATTTCGAAACCAAATAATTTTAAACTATCATCAGCCATAAAATATCCTAAAGATTATGATAAAGAGGGGCAATTACGCCCCTCTTAAGGATTATTTATACCACTTAAGAAGTAGTAGCCGCTTCCCAGTATTGTACCTGGAATTCAACAGTAAATCTCTCGATGTCATTTTCTGTCGCATATGCGAGATCAATCGGAGAAACAGCTGTTGGAAAACAACCTCTAAAGTTATATGTTTTAAGTACACTACCGTCTTTATCAAGCTGTTCTACAAGCAGATCTGCTTCGTAGTCAACTGGATTTGTCAAGCCAGTATTTGCACTGTGAGCATTCATGCCGTTCATCCAACGTTCCATCGCATCACGAACATTAAAGTCCGTATCATTGATGATTGTTGGAGTCCAAACGTCAAACACTCGATCGCCAGCCATTTTTAACTGTCTACCACGGAATGGAACAATAATTGTTCCGATGGTAGATCCTGGAAGCTGTGCAGCTTCGCAAAGAAAAGAAGTAAGTTCTACATCTCCACCTGCATATCCAGGATAAGTGATAGTCGATTTGAATAAATTCGGCCGAGCACCACCACCTCTTAATTTGGCTTTAAAATCATCTACGCCTAAAATTGCCATTGTCTATCTCCTTATACCTGTAGCCCAGCGACTTCTTCAAAATCAACTCCGGTTCTAACAGCTACAAAGTTAAGAGTGATATAGTTAACAGAACGCGCAGGTTTAATGAAAATGTTTGCTACAAATTCATTGTTATCTATCACTGTTCCAGTGTTGTTTGTTTCGTCACATACAACTCTAAAATCAGTAATACCTCTACGACCTTTAACTTCTCTTAAGAACGGCTCTACAATACTAACGAATTCTGCTCTTGTGAATTCGTCGTTAAATTCGAACATTGTATTTCTTGCTGCTAAAGCGATTGCTCTTTCTACAACCAAGAACAATCTACGTACGTTAATACGATCAAATGCCGATGGTCTTGCTAAGTGTGTTTTATCACCGAATAACAATACACCTTGTCCAGGAAGATTAGCAATCGGATTGATTGCTGCTTTATATAGCGTATCTCTCTGAGATTTTGTTGGTGTATATGCTAAATTTGTTACGCCTAGATACCCGCCTCTGCGCGCGCCTGCGGGTGAGAACCATGGAGCTGTATCATTATCTGATGCAGCCATAATACCGGCAGTTGAAGAAGCGGCAGGAATATGAATATACTTATCGTTGTATTTATCATAAATCTTTAGGTGATTGTTATCGACTACAACATAAGAAGATCTTGCAAAAGTATCAGCTTCTGTTACGCTAGCTGCTACAGGATCTGCGTTATTTACAACAGAAGCTTTAGACGGTGAAGTAACAACAACGCAATCTTTGCGTGTAGTACCCGCAGTAGCTGCTAAATCGTCAACCAGCGTTTCTTGATCTGTAGCATTTGCCATGCCGGCAGCAATAAGAAAGTCAACTTCGATTGTATCTTTGTCTTCAATCTGATTGTATGCTGTTTGATAATCTGCTACAACAACTGAACCATCAGTACCGTATGCCATTGAAGCTGTACCAGTAGAATCAGTGAATGCAGCGTCATTATACCACAACCAATCTGAACGCGCGTTAATTACACTTGGAGCAAAGTTACTTGAACCATCAGCATTTTGCGCTGTTGATGTTGTTGACAAGAATGGGAATCTTTCTAGCACTGTATTTGCTGTACCAGAAATAACGCCGTCTTCGTCTAAAACTAAAACATGAACTTCACCAGCGGTTGGCGCTGCATCAAATTGTGCTTTAAATGACGCGTCAGCACCAGCCCAACCTGTACTATTGATTTTTACATATTTTAAACTGTTACCTAAGGTACCAGGATATTTAGCGGCCCAGGTATTTAAACCCGTTAAGCCATCTCTGTGATCTGCATTTCGAATAAAATCTGCGGCGCCAGCTGAATCAGCTGAACCAGCATTAAACGCACTAGTGTCTACTGCGCGAATTACTTGAAGTGCATTTGAATATTTTAAAAAGTATGCAGCCGAATGAAAATCGACTGAGTGTGCATCGTCTGGTGCTCCGAAGGTAGAGACTAATTCAGTTTCTGTACTGATCTTTTTAGCTACTCCTGCAGGGCCCCAACGAAACTTACCAGCAATTGCTCCGGTTGTAGACTGTACATTAGGCACGCCGCCTGTCAGATCTACTTCCTTAACAACTATAGCCGGAGACTCGGAAGGTACGCCTAATGCCATTGTTATTTTTCCTTATTCCATTGAACTAATTATAAGTTTTCATAATACGATTAATCAATCATTAAATCTATTTATACTTTAGAAATTTTTATGATTTGGATCAAACCGTATACCGCTACCTTCATCTGTTACACTCCATGGATCTGCTTTCGGTACTACTTGAATATCATCTAATCCATCTTCTATAAAACCAAATGGTACTACATCATCTTCTATTTCTTTCATTCTTTGTTCAAACATCATCTGTTTTAAATTAATATCAGTTAAATCTGAAAATATATTACTTGTAGCAAAATAACCAAATAGAACCAAATTCATCATTAAATCATCGTGGTTGCCATCTGACGCTTCATAGGATTGTCCCTTAGCTACGAACGTCGATATTTCCATGATTGTGTTCTCATCATGCACTATTAACTTTTTCTCTTCTAGAATATCTTTAATAGCAGAACAACCAATGCGTTTTACTTTACGAGTCATTTCTATACCAAGCGCATTCGCTTTAATAGCAGACTCTACATGCATATTTTCATATTCTAATTCATGATATAGACCATTGCATACCACGCCACCTTGATCATTTGCTTCTACTATAACATAAGCTTGATTATACAAATTCGCATACTTATAAATAATATTCGGGAAGAGTAATGGAGATATAGTATTATTGCGATAAACAGCAACCTGTTCAAAGGGTCTTGTGCTAATATCGATCACATTAAATGTAGAATAATCCTGTCCTCTTCCCCTCGAAACATCGACTGTCATTATATAATCATGTTTCTTTTCAGGCTCTTTAAATATACAAACAGAATCTTGTTCTAGTCTTTTATAAGGTTCTTTTGCTCTGAATTCTAATAACGTATTTCCTGATATAAGTGTATCACCAGTTCCAAAGAAAGTATTACCAAACTCTTGATCGAACTGCAATTGAGAAGTATTTGCAATAGTTTCTGCTTTCCAAGTTTCATCGCGACCAGGAACATCCCACCAATCTACTCTAAACGGTATAAAATCGTTTGTCTTTTGTACAGAACCTTCCCAAATTTTTTGAAACATATTACCAATACCATTCGCAGTAGATGTAATAATAATTTTAGATTCTGTACCTGATGAGATAACAGGATAAGTTGAAGTGTAAAACTCTGCTGCTCTTTCAACAAATGCAAACTCATCGAGATATAGTAGGTTGACAGATAGACCGCGAATAGAAGAACCAGAAGTCGCAGACGCAATAATGCGACTATTATTTGAAAATTCTATAGATCCCTTATTTAAGGCTTTACAACCAGGCTGCAGAAAGAACGGAAGATTCTCAAGAGTAAGTGTAACTCTTGCTAACATTTCTCTAGCAGTAGCACCTTTATTGGCTAGTACTGCAATAGTTTTTTCTGGGTGAAAGATGGCAAACCACAAAAGATAAACAACACTAGAGATTGATTTGCCCGATTGACGACATGCTAATACAATATTAAATCTATTGTTGTTAAATTGGTTAAACATTTTTTCTTGATAAGGATATAATTCGAAAGGAACTAATCCCACATCAAGTGAAATAATCTTGCAATATTCAGAAGCAAAATATGCCGGGTTGTTCATACATTTGGCATATTCTGTTACTTCATCATTTGTCCAATTTTGTACAATCCCGTCTCTCTTAATATTCGGATTGCCGAGATATGTATCATTCATGATTTATTATTTTTTCGTCTTTCAATAATCTTTGCAAATCTGTTGTAGATCCAACAAAAACATTATTTGTTGTTTGACCTGCAGGCAAAGCTTTTTTATCATTATTTTTTATATCATTCTTTTTCTTATGAAGATCTAACAAGTTGCCATTAATATCTGCAACATGTTTCATCATATTCGAAAATACTTCGAATGCTCTCGGATGTTCTGTAGCTCTTGCTACTTCCATCATTTCGTCTAATGCATCAGATCCTTTAATTAATAAATCATGATAAGTCTGTCTTGCATATTCAAAATCATTATCTGCTGTATCAGAATCCATTTTACGCGCTATCACCATTATATGTTATAGTTTCATTGAAACCGAAATCACTATCTGCTAAACCAAATGTATTAGCAGGATTCGGAGTTATTGATATAGTTTCGAGTAAAACATCGCTATCATTCAAACCATTATCTATATTATAAAGTCTAGCATCGCTTTGACGGATAATTTTCTTAGTACCAACTGGACCATAGAAATTAACTTTCATATCAAAATCGAGAGTATAAATGATCGTTCTTCTTTGTTCTTGTGCACCTTCATAGTCATCAGTAAAACTTACACTCGTTAAACTAATAGGCACATCTTCTTTTAAATCTGGATGATCATTTAATGGTTTAATAGTTAAAGTATATTGAGGTGTGAAAAACGGAAATATCTGCTCTACCACTTGTAAAGCATCATCTTGATTTTTAGCGTATATGCTTAATTGAAAATTAATAATATATGGTACGTATATGTTTATTT